>Ga0209055_1002181_pt1 | contig 12520 bp, 9 predicted proteins | sample GraSoiAngelo_110_FD_185875 | JGI IMG/M metagenome (GOLD analysis project Ga0209055, IMG submission 185875) | Grasslands soil microbial communities from the Angelo Coastal Reserve, California, USA - 14_0903_12_30cm (SPAdes) (version 2) | ecosystem: Environmental > Terrestrial > Soil > Grasslands ... | reverse complement strand
GCCATTGCACCAGGCGTAACCAGAACGACGTACGTGTTCATTTCGTTCCTGTTTCCATCGGAAAGAAATCAGACGCGAAGGTGCGATCAGCTAATCGCGGCCCGCTCGCGAAGCTACGGCGCGTCTTTTCAAGGCGAGATCGACATCTTCAGCCGTTCTGGACCTGGTTCATCGACAATCCGCGTCCGCAATCCAGCAAGTGAAAACAATCAATATGTCGATCCAAAAAAAATTCCGCTCTTGTCGATCAAACAATCGGCCACCACAATTCGGATTTCTGGGCGAGCCGCGCGTGAATGTCATGGGATTGAACCGTCTTCTCAACCAACTCTCATAGCCTTGACGCCTCCGCTCAGAGTGGAAATAATGGCGGCCTACCGGAGGACAACCAATGTTGCATCTCGATACAGGCAATACTGCCTTTACACTGCTGTGCGCCAGCCTGGTGATGTTGATGACACCGGGGCTGGCATTCTTTTATGGCGGGCTCGTTGGACGAAAGAACGTGCTGGCCATCATGATGCAGAGCTTCGTCTCGATGGGCTGGACCACTGTGTTGTGGTGGGCCTTCGGATTTTCGCTCTGTTTCTCCGGCGATCAGAAGAGCGGCACGGATTTTTTTGGAATCATCGGCAACCTGAACTGGGTGGGCCTGCGCGGCATCACGCTCTCCACGCCATCGCCGAACGACACGATCCCTATGCTCGTCTTCTGCGCCTATCAGATGATGTTCGCCATCATCACGCCGGCGCTGATCACTGGCGCATTCACCAATCGCATCACCTTCAAGGCCTACATGCTGTTTCTGACAGCCTGGCTGATCTTGGTTTATTTTCCTTTTGTCCACATGGTGTGGGGCGGCGGTATGCTGGCGCAGTGGGGCGTGAAAGATTTTGCAGGCGGGATCGTCGTACACAACATCGCGGGCATAGCCGCGCTCGCGTCCGTTCTCTACGTCGGCAAACGCAAAGTCGCGGATCGCGGTCCGCACAGCATTCCGCTCGTTGCGCTTGGCACTGGCTTGCTCTGGTTCGGTTGGTACGGCTTCAATGCCGGGTCCGAGTTTCGCGTCGATGCGACTACCGCGGTGGCGTTTATCAATACCGACATTGCGGCCTCGTTCGCGGCCATCGCCTGGTTGCTCGTGGACTGGCGAGTCTCGAAGAAACCGAAATTCCTAGGGTTGCTGACCGGCGCAGTGGCAGGCCTGGCTACGATCACGCCCGCAGCGGGCTACGTCTCTCCAGCCACTGCCGTCATCATCGGAACTGTGGCGGGCGTCGTCTGCTATTACGCTTGCGCGCTGAAGAACCGATTGCGATGGGACGATGCACTCGATGTGTGGGGTGTACACGGTGTCGGCGGCTTTCTCGGAATTATTCTGCTCGGCGTGTTCGCTTCGACGGCGTGGAATCCGACGGCCAATGGCGGCGTGAACGGATTACTCGCCGGCGACCCGAGCTTCTTTCTGAAACAACTCGCCGCGGGACTGTTCTCGTCGGTTTGGGCGCTGATTTTCACGCTCGGGATGCTTTGGATCATCGACCGCATCACGCCGGTGCGCGTCGAAGATGCGCACGAAGAACTGGGCCTGGACGAAGCGATCCACGGCGAGACGGCCTACGTAGAAGTATTGTAATCGCGCGCGTCTCGCATCAACGCCCCGCGCCCACACCGAGCACTGGACGAACTGCGCTGATCGTTCCTGCTAAACCATGAGACAGCTTTTCAATTTCCCGCTTGCTCTTTGTCTCGCTGCGGCGGCCATAGCCGGCGAACCCGAAACAGCTTCGCTCACTCCGGAACCGCGCTTTAAGATTTCCGGTTGGGTCGACAATGGGATCACTTTCAATCCTGCCAGCCCGGCAGATAACCAGAACTTTGGACGGTTCTTTGACGATCGAGTGAACGAACCGCTGCTGAACCAACTGGTAATCAATTTCGAGCGTGCGCTGGCGCCGCAGCCTGGTCAGTTTGATTGGGGTTTCAAGTTGCAATTCATGTACGGGAGCGACGCGCGCTTCATCCATTCTCTCGGTCTGTTCGATCGCACAGCCCGCGAAATCCTTCAGCCCGATTTGGTCGAGGCCTATCTCAATTTGCACTTCCCTGCCATCACGGAGGGCGGCGTTGATTTGAAGCTCGGGAAATTTGTGACGCTGGAAGGCGCGGAGACGATTGATCCGCGCGCGAACCCTTTTTATTCGCACAGCTATATTTTTAATTTCGGAATTCCGTTCAATCACACTGGCGCGCTCGCGACCTGGCACGCAACACCGCAGCTCGACTTTTACGCCGGCCTAACGAGAGGTGTAAACGCGAGCGTCGACGACAACAACGACAGTCCCGCGTTTCATGGCGGCGTCGGACTCAATCTTCTAGAAGGCAAACTGAGCGCGCTTGCCACTACGCACATCGGCCCGGAGACACCGAGTGACAATCGCCACAATCGTTATCTCAGCGACCTAACGATCACCGCGAAGCCAACCAAGAATTTCACTGCGATCACCGATCTGAATTACATCTACGATGAAGCAGCGGACGCGACCGGCTACGGCGTTGCGCAATACTTCATCTACACGATCAACGATGTCTTTTCGATCGGCGTGCGCGGCGAAATCTGGCGAGACGCTGACGCATTCTACGTAGCCTCTTTCGCCGAGAACGACGACGCGCTCGATGGATTGCGCGGCGGTTCGGTCACGATTGATCCACGCACGGTTGGCGGCGGTAAGACCACCTACGGAGCTGTGACTTTAGGATTGAACATTAAGCCGCCAGTGCCGAAACCCGCAGCCAGTTTGGTAATTCGCCCTGAACTGCGTTTCGATCGTGCACTGAATGGCACGCGGCCATTCAACGATTCCAGCGACCGCAACCAATTCACAGCCGGCATCGACGTCATCATCATTTTTTAATGGTGCGAGAGTGAGCGGTTTCAAGAGCTGGTAATTACAAGAAATAGCCTGTCGCTGAGAGCGCCCCCAATGGAGAGTCAAGGTCAATGGCGATGGCTGAGCTAATTCTCGCTGGAGTTTACTTTACGCGTAAACGAGCAGATCGATCTCTTCCGGAAGTGAGTTTGATACTTCTCGAATCACATTGCCTCGAAGGAGGTTGAGCAGCGCGTTGCGTTTTGGTGCACCGAGGATGAGCCGCGAGGCGCCGAGAGTGGCGGCAACATCGACAATTGTTTCGGCAGCGGAGGGGCTGACGGCGTAACAGAAAAGCGGCGACAGGTGACCTGCACCAGTTCTTTCTTTCGCTTCGGCGAAGATCGTACTGGCTTCGGGGTCTTCCTGCCATTTGCGTTTGCTGTCCTGCTCGGTCATGAACGGTTGTTCGCGCACAAATAACAAATAAAGACGGCGGCCGGTCTCGCGCGCTTCGCGCAACGCGAAATCAAGTGTGCGCCCAGTGCCGCGAATCGCGCAAAGAATTGATTCCCCACCAATGGGGGCGACCGAGCCCGCTTCACCAGATGGAATCGGCGGTGTTTGGACCGTTGGAGTTATCGGTGCGACCGCGGGCTTCTCTTTTTTCATCCGCCGTTCCTGGGCAAGTCCGCGCAGAATCAAACCGACAGCAAGAATCGTCACGGCAAAATAGCGCGCGTTTGGTTTGTCGATGAGGAGCGACATTTCGATCGCCGCCATGACAATGAATGTCGCGAACATGAGCGTGCGCTCCCACGGCTTGATCGACAATTTCCGATCGGTCGCGGTCGCGCCGAGATTAGTGGCGATCGCCCCGACGACGCCGACCGCGTAAAGATCGGCCAGGCCAGCCATGTCTTTAACAAGAACGACGAGCAGCATCGGCACGATGGTGGCGAGGAGCATCCCATAACTCGGCACGCCCCATTTGTTGAGTCGCTGAAAGAGCGACGGCATTTCGCGGTCGCGCGCCATGAGGAATTGGATGGCGATAAGATCGACAATCGCGGTGTTCGTCGCCGAGAGCAGCAGCAGCGCGAATACAATGCTGACGATGATACCGAAGAGATGTCCGAGTGCCGGCCCAAGCGCGCCGCCGACAAATACTTCACCCATGTAACGGAGCATGTAATCACGCACGCCTTGTGCGCCGGGCGCGTTGACGTCGCCATTCACGGTTTGCAATCCACCGAGCGCGTGCATGGCGAGACCGAGCAGCGCAGTGAACACGCAGACCTCGACCATCACCATCAAAATTGCGGGCGTGGAAGTTTTACGCACGGATGGTTGCGCGTCGGTGCTGCCCGGATCGAGCCGCATCACGCCGGTGGCGTTGGCGATTGCTTCGACCCCGGAAAGCGCGAGCACGATTCCGACGAACCCAGTCCAGTTCTGCCAAAAGCCACCGTGCAGTGGTTGGAGATGCCCGAATGCCGTGCCGAGATGCGGAAAGCTGAAAAGCCCGAGGACAACGACGACGATCGCAGTCGGAACAGAAATTAAAAAGGCGAGGCGGCCGGTGTGTTTCGGCCCGAGCAGATTGAGTAATCCGATGATGAGAATGGCCGCGGCAGCAAATTTTTCCGGATGCGGAACACCGAGATATTGAAATCCGGAAAGCGCGCTAATGGCCGCCGTCACCAAATAATCGGCGATGAGCAGAAACGCGCCGACGATGGAGATTACTTCGGAGCGATGCCGCACGCTCGCGTAGACTCCGCCGCCGTCCGGATAAAGGCGGCAGATGATCATGTAGTTGATGCCGACGAGCGCGGTCAGCACGCACATCGCGGCGATGAGCCAGAACGAGGCGTAGCAGCCGACGGCAAAGGCAAGGCCGATGACGTAGGCTTTGCTCGTCCCCCAATCGCCGTAAAGAATCGCAGCCGCGCGGGGTACATCGACATTGCGCGGACGCTTAACGTTAGTTGGTATCAATTTTTCGACTCAAACGAGGCGGCCTCGCGCGACGAGGCGCTTCACTTCTGCTGGAGCCGGTCCCCCACGAGCTCCTTTGCCCTTTAATGATGCTGACGAGGTTAGCTGTCGGGCTGGAGCCATTAAATGCTCTCGATGCCGCGCATCGTTCGCCCCGATCTTTTCCGCATTCACAGAAAAGAAATTGGTTCCCCCGCAAGATCAACAACTCATCGATCCATTAAGCGAAACAAAGAACTGGCGGAAGTTTCTGACCACACATCGGGCGCGTCAAGTCGTAGGCGACCTTACACGCCGCGGCCAGGCCGCTTGCTCTACCCGCACGATGCGGGAAGGTGAGCGATGGCGGCGCCGAAGAGAATTTGGATCATCATTGCGTTTGCCGCAGTTTATTTGATTTGGGGTTCGACTTATCTCGGAATTCTTTTCGCGATTCAATCGATCCCGCCGTTTTTGATGGCGGGCGTGCGTTTCTTTTCCGCGGGTGTAATCATGTACGGGATCGCGCGATTCCAAGGCGCGCCGAAACCGGAAGGATCGACATGGTGGACGGCGCTGATTATCGGCGCTTGTTTGCTTCTGGGCGGAAACGGCGGTGTCACCATATCCGAAAAATGGGTCCCGACCGGATTGGCCGCGTTGCTTGTCGCGACGGTACCGATTTACATCGCGCTGCTTGGTTGGCTCAGCGGCACGGCGGCTCGGCCGACGTCGATCGTTTGGCTCGGGTTGATCGGCGGTTTTATCGGAGTCGGAGTTTTGGTTGGGCCCGCATTCACACGTTCGACCGGAAATCATCTCGCGTGGGGTATGTCGATCTTGCTGATCGCGTCTCTTCTCTGGTCGATCGGCTCGCTCTATTCGCGCAAGGCTAAACATTCATCGTCACTGTTTGTCGCGGCGGGTCAGCAAATGGTTTGCGGCGGAGCGTTGCTCATCCTCGCTGGACTCGGATTGGGCGAAAATCGCCAATTCGATATCCGCAACGTAACCTGGCTTTCGTTAGGCGCGTTCGTTTATCTCGTGCTTATCGGGGCGCTCGTTGGATACACCGCTTACTTTTATCTGCTGCGCCACTGCGAGCCGGCAAAAGTGGCGACCTATGCTTACGTCAATCCGATCGTGGCCATTTTGCTCGGAACGCTTTTCGCCGGCGAACGTCTGACTTTGCGGACGTGGATCGGTGCGGGATTGATTATCGGGTCGGTGGCGGTTGTCATCACCTCGCAGCAGATGAAGTCCAGAACCGAGCCAGCTCTTGCCGTACAAATCGCCGGAGCAGGTTGCGCCCGATGAAAACAGAAAAGTCATCTGACGGATCGAAAGATCGACAAGAGACAATTGAAGTGGTGCAGCGCAACTGGCGGGCGGAGGTGGAGACCGCGCAGGTTTATCGCGAGCTCGCCGCGCGCGAGGCGGATGAGAAGCGCAAAGCAATTTTGTTGCGCATGGCCGAAGCAGAGGAACGTCATGCCCAGCGCTGGGCAAAGAAGCTTGTCGATCTTGGCGCGCCGCTGCCGCAATTGCCGGATACGATTGGCCGGCGCTTGAAGCGATGGTTGAACCGCGCGCTCGGAACAGAAATTGCCATTCGCCGAATGGAAGCGGCTGAAGAAAAACACGAAGCGCAGTTTCGCGACCAGCGCGATCGCGCACTCGCGGGCGAACACGACGTGAAGGAGTTTTTGCGTGAAAGCGCGCTGGAAGAAAAAGCGCACGCGCGCGCGCTGCAAACAATGGTGCCGCACCTCGGCCCGCGCACTGTGCTCGATACAATTCTGAAACGCGAGCGCTGGCATGGCCGCGGCGGCAGTTGGGTGGCGGACGCGATTTACGGCGTGAACGACGGACTTGGCGCGGTTTTTGGAATTGTTTCTGGCGTCGCCGGCGCGACGAACAATCAACAGCATTACATTCTCATCTCCGGTCTCGCCGGAATGATCGCATCCTCGTTGTCGATGGGGGCGGGCGCGTATCTGGCGGTCAAAAGTGAAGCGGAAGTTTACGAAGCCGAGATCGCACGCGAGAAAGCCGAGGTTGAGGAAAATCCTGAGGAAGAAATCGAGGAGATGTCGCTCTTCTACCAACTGCAGGGATTCGGTCCGGAAGAATCGCAAAAAATGGCGGAACGTCTCGCTGAGCAACCGGACCAGATGGTGCAGGCGATGGCGCAAAGCGAGCTCGGTTTGTCCGAACACAGTTTCCCGAATCCGTGGAAATCATCGGCCTCAGCCGCGATTTCCACTGCGATCGGCGCATTCATCCCGATCATTCCATTCTTTTTCATGAGCGGAATTCGCGCGGTCATCGCTGCGTTCGCGATTAGCATCTTCGCCCATTTCCTTGTCGGCGCGGTGAAATCACTGATCACGCTGCGCTCGTGGTGGGCATCCGGGTTGGAAATGACAATCGTGGGAGTAATCGAAGCCGCGGTGACTTATGGCCTCGGTCTCGCCTTCGGAGCGATCAGTTAGATCGGCAAGTTCGCTTGCCTGTGCCGCGTTTGCTTCGATAGTTTCGCCGACGATCGATTGTCGATCTTGCGGGGGTATAGCTCAGTTGGTAGAGCGTCTCGTTCGCAATGAGAAGGCCAGGGGTTCGAATCCCCTTACCTCCAAGGCCGCAGGCGTGGAGGTAAAATCCAAGAGTCAGGCCATCAGTATTGGATAGGCCGGGAAGCCAATCCCTTTACCTCCACTTCCGATTTTTGCTCTGATTAGGGCAAATCGCGGGAAAGCCGCTTGAAGAAAAACTCTCCTCGGTTCGTCCATTGAGCGAGGGTCCATCAAAAATCCTCGATTCAACAACCAACCAAAATTATGAAACATAGAATTTATCTTATTAGCGGCGTCTGCGTCGCGGCTCTCGCTCTTTGCCTCTCGCTCGCCGCGCAAACAATGCCGAAGAAGTCGAGTTCAACTTCGGCTTCGCCGAGCGCGACCGCATCTCCCGCGAAACAAACTGCACGACCCTTCCCCTTTCACGGAATGATTTCAGCGATCGATCAGAAAGCAAAAACATTCACAATTGCGGGCAAGGAGAAATCGCGCGTCTTTAAGGTCACGGACAAAACCACTGTGACGAAAGGTGGAAATGCTGCGACGATAAAAGACATCGTGGAGAACGAAGAAGTCAGTGGTTCATATTGGAAAAATCCGGACGGCATGCTCGAAGCCAAAAATGTGAAGCTCGGGCCAATGGAAAAAGCAAAGGCACCTGCAGCTTCCCCAAAAGCTTCGGCCTCTCCAAGGGCGTCGGCTTCACCAAAAGCGTAACTTTAGCGTAGCTGCTTGATCTGCGGTGGGCGCGCCTCGCCGCAGATTTTATCCTTCGCCGGCCGCTTTCAAAGCAACGCGAAGATCGACAACGAAACGCGCGTACTCGCGGTCGCGCGACATTTCATCAGGCTGACGGAGCAAAGAGGAGGGATGAACCGTCGCCACTACTTTTGGCGCCAGCTTCGAGGACAAAACTTTGCCGCGCTCGCGGGTCACGCGAAAGGATGCACCAAAAAACGCCTGCCCTGCCGACGAGCCGAGACAAACGACCAGTTTCGGTTTTACAAAACGCATTTCCGCTTCCATCCAGGGCCGGCAGGCTGCGATTTCGCGCGAGTTTGGTTTTTGATGGATCCGCCGTTTGCCGCGCGGTTCCCATTTAAAGTGCTTGACGGCATTGGTGACGTAAACCTCGTCGCGATTGATTCCCGCCTCTGCCAGCGCGCGATCGAGGATTTTTCCCGCCGGCCCGACAAACGGTTTTCCAGCAACATCTTCGTAATCGCCCGGTTGCTCGCCGACCAGCATGATGGGCGCGCGTTTCGGGCCTTCGCCGAAGACGGTTTGGGTCGCGCTTTTGTAAAGGTGACATGCCGTGCAATCGCGCGCTGCTTCGCGCAGTTGCGACCAGCTCGATGTATCCGGCGGCGTTGCCGGCCGCACATATTCCTCGTCATTCGTTCGCATCTCGAATAGGAATCGAAAGTCGAGCGCGATTCGTATTCATTAACTTCGATGGTGATCCTGGAAACTGCGCGTCTGACTCTCCGGCCCTTTCGCGAAGAAGACGTCGATCTTCTGGCGGAACTGATGGCCAACCCCGACTTCATGCGCTTCTCTCTCGGTCCGAAGACGCGTGAACAAACCGCCGCGTTTCTCGAAAATGTCATCGACTGGCATCGCACCGGATCGCCATCACTGTTCGCGGTAGTCATCCGATCTGACCACGTGCTTGTCGGCTATTGCGGATTTCTGCATCAGGAGGTCGACGGCGAGAAAGAAATCGAAATTGGATATCGGCTTCATCCTGATTACTGGAACAGAGGCATCGCCACCGAGGCGGCGAGAAAAGTGCGTGATCACGCCTTTGGCGATTTGAAACTGCCGCGCGTCATCTCACTGATTCATCCGGACAACGTGGCTTCGCGCCGCGTCTCGGAAAAAATCGGGATGGTCTTCGAGCGACAGACAGTTTTCAAAGGATTTCCGACCCTGGTGTTTGCGCTGCGGCGCGAGCAGTGGCTGGCAAAGCGTGGCGCTTAACGAATTCGCGCGCGAGGGCGCGATATGCACCCGCTCCCGCTCCATGCGAATCATATTCCAGAATCGATTTACCAAAACTTGGGGCTTCGCTTAAGCGTACCGTCCGCGGAATTACCGTTTGATAGACCCGCTCCCCAAAATGCTGGCGAACTTCTGCCACGACCTGCGCGCTCAAGTTGGTGCGGCTGTCAAACATCGTCATCACAATGCCGCCGATCTCGATCTGATCGTTCGCGCCGGAGTCGCGCACTTGCTCCACGACGTGAACGATTTTTACAAGTCCTTCAAGCGCGAAATACTCGCACTGGATCGGCGTGAGAATTTCATCAGCGGCGGCCAGCGCATTCGTCATGAGAATGCCTAACGAGGGCGGGCAATCGAGCAGAACAAAATCGAACGTTTGATCCGTGCGCAAGATCGACAATGCCTTCGCCAGACGCATGAGATGATCGCTCATGCGCGCGATCTCCACTTCCGCTCCGGCGAGATCGAGATTCGCCGGAACAATGAAGAGATGCTTGATTCGGGCGGGCAGCACTTTGTCAGCAATGGAGGCGCCGCCCAAAAGCGAGTCGTAAATACTATCGGCTTCAAGCTCCTGCAGGCCGAGGGCGCTCGTCGCGTTGGCCTGCGGATCAAGATCGACAAGTAAAATGCGCACGCCGCGCTCGGCCAGCGCGCAGCTGAGGTTCACAGCGGTCGTCGTCTTGCCCACGCCCCCTTTCTGGTTAGCGATCGCGACGATTTTCATGAGCGCGGAATGATGAGCGTGCGCAATTCGAAACTCCGGCGACCGTCCGCTTCTTTCCAGAGCAAATGATCCGGATCAGGCAGCATCTCGGTCACTTCGAGCTCGCCCGATTTGGTCAGCCAGCGATGGAAGATTTCGAGAAAAAGGTAACTCTCAAGATCGACAAAGACGGGCTTTGTATCTTTATCGCGTCCTTCCGCGCCGCTGCGGCGAAGCGCCTGCTCGGTCGGGCGAATGTAAACAAAGCGCGGCAAATCTCTCTGCGCGCGCAGATGTTCAATAGCGAGAACGAGATCGCGCGAAACGCCGGTGAAATCGCCTTTTCCGATTTCATCCGGCGTTATCGTCCAGGAGCGGCGCTGGACGATGACTTTTCCGCAACGCAATCGCGGCATGTGCGGCGCCATCCCAAATTGAAAAGGGTGAAAACCAAGCGGGATGATCCAGTTACGAGCGAACGATCCGAGATATTCGCGTGTTTCGATTTTGCGAAGACAAACGTCACCGCTCGTTTGATCGACATAAACTTCGGCTTCGGCAGGGCGAACTATCGGCCAACTTGGATGGCCGCGCTGCGGGGCGACGAAGTTGCAACATCCCGGCAGCGCATCGAACAGGTGCACGGTCGTGGTGGCGGTGAAATCGGCGGCGAAAAAACCAAAATGAAAACTCGGTCGTCCGAAAAGCGTCTTGGTTAGGGCATCGGAGAGCGCCGCTTTGTCCGGGCAAGACCAGTAAAATCCATGATGAAGCAGCGCTGGGGGCGGGTGAAGTTCTGCGAGAATCCATTGATAGTCGCCATTAGCCACAGCCTGAATTGATCTCGCGGAGAGCTGTAAATCCGCCGATGGATACGTGTATTCGTCGAATCGCTCGTATTGAAAAGTGTCGCGAAGGAAATGGCAATCATCGGTCGTAAGTTCGTGCTCGGCCCTGTCGGCGTGCGCCTTCATGCGCTCGCGAAAAGCCGCTTTCACTTCTTGAAAAGCGCGGTGCGCCAGACCCACCAGACCCGGTCCGGTTAACGGAAGGTTCGCGGTCTCGCAGGCATGCAAAAACGCGGGCAACGGGACAGCAGAATTTTTTTTGATCGACATCTTGTCGAGCACTGGTCGCAAACCAGTGGCGACGCGGCCTGCGACAAAAGCATAGTTGTCGCGCCAAAAATCAATCCAGGGCGCGGCGTCAATTGCGATCTCATTGATGAAATTTTCGCCGATTGAAAAACCGCATTCACGAAAACATTCTTCGCAAATCGGATTGGTCGCGGAATAGAGAAATCGACCTGAAGTTTTGCGCGCGCTGCCGAGCTGTTCGAGACGCTCGCACGCTTCATCCATGATTTGAACGCGCGAAACGGTATCGCTCGCGCGAGCAAATTTGGCGGGCAAGCCTGCGATTGGCTGAAGTAAGTCGAGCCATCGTTTTCGAATGGGCCCATCGCGCCACCGCAAAATATCCGAGATCAAGACATCAAATGCGTATGCCTCGAGAGCGGGAACTTCCACTTCCCAGCGAACGATGTTCTGCTGCGCCAACTGTTCGAGCAATTCAATTTCGACGCCTAACGAATGGGCGGGCGTTTTGCCGTCACAGCGAGCAAGCAGTGCGACCGCCTGCCGATCGAGCCGGAGGGTTTCACCGGTTTCGGTAAAGACAAATTGCTCGCCATCCAGCCAACCGTTTGGATGAAGGCGTGGAGGAAGCTCGGCGCGAGTACCTGGATCCGCATTCAGTGCCGCAGCGGCACCATGCGCGGTCCAGCGCTCGAGAAAAGATTCTCGTTTAGCGATTCCTGATGAGGGCGTCAGCGTCAGGCTAATTCGTTCGTCGATCTTGCCCCACCCGCCAGGGCCAAAGGCGCTTAACGAATCGTTCTTCGCGCAAATGCGCTGCAAGTACAAAAGTATTGTCCGCTCGTGTGCGCGTTCACTTTTGTTGCGTGGCGGCAAGGCACCAGCGACGGAAGAAGATTGCCTGGAAAGACGTTCATACAATCCTTTCGCCGCAAAGACAAGGTAAGGCGGCAAGATCGTCCGAGCGGAGTCAAGCAGAGCTTCGCGCGCAGTTTTGAGCTCGCGTTGAAGACACTGATCGAAGTGCGCTTCGGCGCTCGCCAGTTTTGATGCACGATTCCAGCAGGCAGCGAATGCGCGTGAGGGCGGGTCAGCTATTGGCGGCACTGTGCCCGAACGAATCGCTTTGTGCCAGGCGCGAAATAGCTCTTCGGAAAGGCCATGGGTCCGTGACCGAAGAATTTCCTCGACCTCTGCCTTTGCGTTCGAAAATTCGTCACGCCTAAGGAGTAATTCGCGCCCGGCTGCGGAAGTCGCGGGCGTAGATAGTCGCTCGAC
>Ga0209055_1002178_pt1 | contig 12535 bp, 5 predicted proteins | sample GraSoiAngelo_110_FD_185875 | JGI IMG/M metagenome (GOLD analysis project Ga0209055, IMG submission 185875) | Grasslands soil microbial communities from the Angelo Coastal Reserve, California, USA - 14_0903_12_30cm (SPAdes) (version 2) | ecosystem: Environmental > Terrestrial > Soil > Grasslands ... | reverse complement strand
ATCGTGAAGTAGACGTCGTGGGGCGCCACGCAGATGTCGCCCGTGGTCATCCAGACCTGGAACAGGCCGGGATCGGTGTCCACGAAGGCGGAGCGACGGAAGCGTCGCACGGCGGACTCGGGGAGCGCGTGCGACAGGTTCAGGAGCAGGTCGGCGTCGGCGGCGACCTCCAAGGTCAGGCCGCTGGCGGCCAGGTCAGCCGGGAGGGGCGCGCCGGTGATCGAGTAGAGCGCCAGCGCGTCGGCGAACCCGTAGCGTCCCAGATGCGCCTGCAAGGTGGCGACGCACTCGCGCACGTCGCGGCCGCGCCAGCGCCGGCGGTGCGCGACCGAGGTGTCGCCCACGTCGTCGTCCACGCCTTCGAGCCAGATCACCCGGCATCCGGCGGCACGCAGGGCCAGAGCCCAGTTCAGGTAGACCCAGAGGTGCCCGCCTCCCTGGGGATAGCCGACGGTGTTGGCTGGGGCGAGGCAGACCGTGAGGCTCACGCGGCACCCCCCCCTCCGGCCGCATCCGGCAGCGGCGGGCGCAGACTCTCGAACCAGTCGTCGATGTCCACCAGTCCGCTCCAGCCCCACTCGGCGCCATCGTTCAGGAGAGCCATCGCGGGCCAGACGATGCAGCTGACGCCGCGTGCGGTCTCGGCCGCGTGGAACACGAGATTCAGGTCGCCCTCCGCCGCCAAACGCTGGCCCGCCCGTTCGACGGCCGCGCGATAGCGGCGGAGTAGCGCGGGCCGGTCGTCAGGTGACGACTGGTAGAGGAACGTCGAGAGGTCGTAGCTCGCGGGGCCCACGCCGACGTGGTCCCAATCGACGAGCCGGGCGCAGGGGCCATCGCCCGCCATGGCGACGAAGACGTTCTTCGGCCCGAGATCGCCGTGCAGGAACGTGTCGGGTCCCCCGGCCTCGTCGATCAAGCAAACCTGACGGGGCGCTTCTTCGAGCAACCTGTGGAGTCGGTCGAGCAGACGCGTTCGGGCCGTTGCGAACGTCGCCGGCGTGCGAACGGTCGCTAGGGCTTCAAGCACGGCGATGCCGTCGCGCAGGTTCGTGATCAACAACCGAGCCCCATGGTCGCGGCCGTGCCAGCGGACCTCGGGCAGGAGCGGGTGGCCCACGCCTCGGGTGTGGAGCTGGGCGATGAGATCGACCGCCGCCTCCAGGCGGGGCCGCTCCCGCCGATCGGCGAGCGTGTCGCAACGCAGGTCCTCGTACACGTGCCACACCCAGCGCCCTTCGCGCTGCGCCGCGGCCGCGAGGAGCCGCGGGCAGCGGTCGCCGAGACCGAGCGCCGGCAGCCAACGCTCCACGACGAGGCGATCGGTGTGCGCGATCGCAGGGGTGTGGCGCTTGAGCACGAGCGTGCGGCCGGAGCCACCGCCGACACGAAGCCTGTAGACACCCTTTTGCAGACGCTCGAGGCCGATGGTGTCTTCCGAGGCCGCAGCGCCGTCCAGCAGGCGCTCCAGAGCGTTGCACAGCTCGGCCGCCCCGGGCTCCCCCCGCTCGTCGAGGGAGCGAGCGAGTTGCTCGCGCAGCGTCCTGGACGCCCTCACGCGATGCGCCATCACGCTGGGGCTCCAGCCAGCTGCCGCCCGAGTCCCCGGGCGGCACGCTCGGCCGCCCCGAGCAGGTACGAGACGAGGTGGTGCGCCGCATCCGGGACGCCACCGCACCCCGGGATGCTGCACATGTCCACGACGTACGGCTTCCCTTCGCTCTCGACGATGTCGACGCTGTACAGATCGATCCCGAACGCCCGGCCGCAGCGCCGCGCGATCTCGCAGAGCTCCGGGCGGGGTGTGAACGGCTCGCCTTGCCCGTCCTGTTCGGTCCTGATCGGAAAGACTTTCTTCACCCCGAACAGCCGCTCGCCGACCACGTAGATCTTCCGGTCGCGACCCTGGGGCGCGTAGTAGCGCTGCGCGAGGATCGGGTCTCTGCCGGCCCGCACGGCCGCGAGCTCGGCGACGCTGTGGACGACCCGCACGCCGATCCCATCCGAGCCGTGATACGGCTTGATGACAAGTGGACCCTGAGCGAGCAACGGCGCCAGCCGGTCGGGGTGCGAAGCGACGTAGGTTGCCGGCGTGGGGACTCCGGCCAATTGCAGGATCCTGGACGTGATGATCTTGTCGCGCGGCGCCCTGGGCGTGCAGCGCGCCTGCGATGCTCAAGGCGAGGCGGCTCGTCTTCTTCAGGACGTAGAGGTCGTCTTCGACCCGCACGTCGGAGAGGTCGAGCGCTCCCTGCGTGGGATGGATGACGTCGACGACCACACCAGCGTCCGCGAGCCCCCGCATCACCGCCGGCACCAGGCCCGTGCTCTGCGCAAAGCGGGAGGACACGAGAAAGCCGATGCGGAGTCGCTTCATGTCGCCGCGACCTCGCGTTGCGGCGGTGACGTGCGGCGCACCCAATCGAGTCGCTCCAGGGCGCCGTCCAACTCGGCGGCGTACAGTCGTATGTCGCGGAGCGACGCATGCGCCCAGTCGTTCGCCAGGTCGTCCGCGATCCATGACATGGCGGAAAGCGTCCGGAACACCGTCCCGCAATAGGCCAGCCGCCAGCACGCCTCGCTGCTCAGGTCAGGCCAGCGCTCCCGCCCGGCGGACCAGTAACTCGGAATGTCCGGGTTGGCGGACAGCTGTCCCGACGGCACCGTCAGCTGCTGGGCCAGGTCGACGGCGGGGACGCCCCAGCCGGCGTCTTCCCAGTCGAAGACGGTGATGGTGGCTTCCTCGCCTGCGCCGCGCAGACGCATGTTCCGGCCGTTGAAGTCACCGTGCACCAGCGTCGGTGGCATGCCGTGACACACCTCGTCCACCAGGTGCCAGCGCGCGGCCAGATCGTCGAGCCGGGCCACGAGTCCCTCGACAAAGGCTACGTCCTCCGGCGACAGGACGGGATTATCCCGATGACGCCGAAATGTCTCGCCCAGCTTCCGCACCCGCTCCCGGTATCGGCCGGGTCCGCCGTCGGGAAGCTGGCTACCGGCGGCCACGCCAGCCGCGGCGGCATGGAGTACCGCCAACCAGCGGCCGGCCAGGGCACGGTGCTCGGGGAGCAGATTCGAGTAGTCGGGACCGCCGGCTTCTTCCATGAAAAGCCAGCTGGAGGCGGCGTCGGGCTCGTCGACGAATCCGTAGTAGCGGAGCGACGGGACCGTGAGGTGAGCGAGCATGTTCTCGTAAACGGTGCGCTCGACGAGGGCGACCGCCCGCGGGCACCGTTTGGCGATGACGGGCGAGCCGCCCTCACCGGCGCCCTCGAGCCGGTACACACTGCTCTTCCGCTTTCGGACCCGCAGCGGCGTGATCGACCGCGGCTCGGCATGCGGATATAGCTCGCACCAGGCGCGCACGGCCGGATGGCTCTTGAGATTCGACCGCCGCTCGCCTACGGCGGCCGCGACGACCGGCGGCTGCGCGATCGCGACGGATGGGATGGAATCAGTGACGACCCGCCCGTTCTCCAGCACCAGGAGCGCCTGGCAACGCTCCAGCGTACTCGGCCGATGCGAGATCAGGAGCACCGTGCGGCCGCGCATCAGATGCCGCATCGCGCCGAGGATTACTGCTTCCGTTTCCGCATCCACGGCGCTCGTCGGCTCGTCGAGGATGAGGACGGGGCTGTCCTTGAGGAAGGCGCGGGCGAGCGCGATGCGCTGTCGCTGGCCTCCCGAGAGCTGCGCGCCGCGCTCCCCGACGTGGGTCTCGTAGCCTCGGGGCAGGCGCACAATGAACTCGTGCGCGTTGGCGGCGTGTGCGGCGGCGACGATCTGCTCCCGGCTCGCGCCGGGCGCGGCGTACGCGATGTTCTCCGCGATGCTGGCCGCAAAGAGCACCGTCTCCTGCAGCACGACGGCGAACTGGCGGCGCAGGTCGTCGAGCTTGTAGTCGCGCAGGTCCACGCCGTCCAGCAGGATTTGGCCCCCGGTCGGGTCGTAGAAGCGCGTCAGCAGGCTGATCAGCGTGGTCTTACCGGCCCCGGTCGCTCCGACTACGCCGAGCCGCGTCCCCGGCGCGATCGCGAAGGAGACGTCCTGCAGCACCGGGCGGTCCGGGCCGTACGCGAACGAGACGCCCCGGAACTCCACGGCGCCCGTCGCGCGCGTCACCGGCCGGGCATGGGGCCGCTCCGGCACGTCGGGCTGCTCGTCCAGCAGCGCGAACGCCCGCTCGGCGCTCGCCAGGTACCCCTGGAGGCCTGCCGCCTTCCGGCTCATCGTCTTCAGGGGCTCGTACAGCTGTGCCACGTAGCTGAGCACCATCCATAGCTCCCCCGGCGTGAGCGCGCCTGCGCGGACGTGCCCAACACCGATGAGCAGCACTGCCGCCATCCCGAGCGCCGTCACCAGGCCGATGAGCAGGCCGTAACCTCCTTCGAGCACCGCCAGTCGGATGCGCGCCGCCACGCCCTCCCGGGAGCGATGGACGAAGCGGCCAGTTTCGCGGGCCTCCTGCCCGAACGCCTTGACCACTCGTAGCGCGCCGAGTGTTTCCTGCACAACGGCCAGCGCCGAACTCTCGAGCTTCTTCACCTGGCGCGACTGGCGTCGCATCCGCGGGCGGTACAGGCGGGACAAGAAGAAGAGCGGCGGGGAGATCGCCAGCGCCACCCAGGCGAGTTGACGATCCAGTCCTGCGGTGACGAGCCACATCGTCACCACCGCTAGGGCTGCGGAGACGAACGGAATGGCGCCGTCCACCAGAATGTTTTGGATGGCGGGGGCATCGTACTGGATGCGGTAGACGGAGTCGGCCGTGCCGCGGGAGTCGTGATAAGAGAGCGACAGGCGCTGCACCTGCTGCACGAGCAGCGAGCGGAAGTCGAGCACCAGCCGCTCGCCGATGTAGGTGCGGAGCAAGGTCGTCGCGAGACTCTGCAGCTGGCCGAGGACGGTGACGGCGAGCAGCAGCCCGATGGCAACCGCGAGGGCGCTCGAGCCCACCGCTGCCGGCGCCAGGGCTCGCAGCAGGGGCGGGAGCGGCCGCGCGCCCAGCACGGAATCGAGCACGATCTTGAGCGGCACGGGAATCAAGAGCGCGATCGGACTGGCGAGCAGGCCGAGCGCGAACACTCCCGCGACGTGCGGCCAGTAGGGTCGGGCCTGGCGCAACAGGCGTCGGTACAGCGTGGCGTCGCGCATCAGGACTCTTCGTCCCGCAGCCGCGCCACGGCGTCCCGCACCGTCGCCATGGCTGCCGTGCATTGCTCCAGCGTGCGCCCGGCGAACAGCAGGGCGCCACCGCTGAGGACCGCGGCGGCGACCCACGCATGGTCACGCGTCGCGCCGAACGTCAGGCCGGCGAACACGAGCGTGAGAAGCGGTCCGCGTACGGGCACGAACGGCCACCACCGCAGTCGTATCAGCTGCTTCCCGCCGGAATGTTCTTCGACGCCCATGAGCAGTCGTGCGGCGCCGAAGAATCCACCCCGGACTTCGAGGTCCCAGCGGGCGTGCCGACCGCCGCGCAGCACGCTCGCGCCGTCGGCGCGCAGGCCGGCTTCCATGGCGCGGAGCCGCTGCTCCTGCTCCTGCCACTGCTCGCTCCAGACGGACGCCGTGACCGGCCAGAGCGGTGCCGGCCGCAGTGTGCCACGCCGTCGCCACGGGGTGAGGCCCTCGTTGAGCCGCCCGCGCAGGCGGGCGATGGGCTGCATCACGTGCAGCGCCGCGGTCAGCAGCCGGCGCCGCAGCCGCACCGACCAGCGTGCCGGCCCGTCGTCGAACCGGGCGCGAACCCCGGACAGCCAGGCCTGTGCGATCGGCGGCGCAACGGCGCACACCAGCAAGGGCAGCGCGAGCTTGAAAGGTTTCCAGGCCACGCTCATGGCGGCGATTGCCGCCAGGCTCGCCGTCATCAGGTGCCATTCCGGCATCTGCGGGAGCGAGCCGAGCAGGCTGGGCGCGGGGGCGTAGAGCGACTGGAACGGCGCGCCGCCCCACACGCCATGGTATACGCGCGGACGGCGCCACCCGAGGGCGTGCGTCAACCCGCTGCCGTAGATGCGACCCGCCCAGCGTACGTGGCCCGGCCCGTTGTACTTCTCGGGCCACTTGCGCTCGAGCATCGCTTCGGCGCGGCCGTAGCCGATCTGCTGCTTCCAATAGGTGCGGACCGAGTTGCGGCGGTGGTGCCAGACCATCGCGGCAGGATGAAAGCCAAGAGTCCAGCCGCGCTCCTGCAACCGCCAGCACACGTCCACGTCGTCGCCCGCGGTGCGGAACTGTGGGTCGAACCCGCCGATCGCCGCGAGGCAGGACTTCCGGAACGCCATGTTGCACCCGGGGATGTGCTCGGCCTCGCGGTCCGTAACGAGGACGTGCACCGGTCCGCCCGGCGCGCGGGCGACGCACTCGGCGATTGGCCCGTCGCCCGGTGGCGCGATGTTCGGTCCGCCCACACCGGCGTGCGACGTGCTCAGGAACGTAGCCGCGAGGTAGGTGAGCCAGTGCGGGTCGGGGTGCGCGTCGTCGTCGAGATATGCGATGATCTCGCCCGTCGCGGCATGGAGCCCGGTGTTGCGTGCGTTGGCCAACCCCCGGTTCGCGGTCTGGATCAGCTGAACGTCGTAGCCGCCGGCGATTGCTCCCGCGCCGTCGGTGGATCCATCGTCCACCACGATCACTTCGTAATCCGGGTACACGAGGCGGCGCAGGCCTTCCAGGCAATCACGAATCGTGCGCGAGCCGTTGTACGTGCACACCACGACCGAGATGCGGGGCCAGGGAACGCCGGCCGCGTACGGCACCTCGGCGAACGCCTCCCGCACCGCGTCCAGGGCGGCCTTCGGCGACCGATCGGCGCGGGTGAGGCCGAACGCCCAGTCCCCGACGTCGTGGCCGTGGCGGTACCACTCGTCGGTCCAGGAGAACACGAACACGCCGGCGCACCCGGCCGCGAACGCCGTGCGCACCTGCCAGTCGAGCGTCCGCGCCTGGGCGGCGTCGCCGTTGCGCACCGCGTCGAGGCCGAGCTCGCTCATCACGAGCGGCCGATCACCGGCGATGTTCTGGAGGCGCGCCAGGTACGCCTCGAACCGGTCCTGGGACTCGAGGTACACGTTGAAGCACACGAAGTCGAGGAACGGCAGCTCGAGGTACTCCGTCGTCGGATAGTTGACATAGGTCACGAGCCCGTCCGGGTCCTCGTTTTTGATCACGCGATACAGTCGCTCGAGGTAGCGTTGCACGCGGCGGCGGCCCAGCCAGCGCGCCATCGGCGCCGGGATCTCGTTGCCCAGCGCGTAGCACAACAGCGCCGGATGCCCGGCGCAGCTACGCACTTTGCGGCGAATCAGCGACGCGATGTTGGGTGCGCCCCGGCGATCGATGAGGTAGCCGATGTACTGCTCGGCCGAGAGCCCGACCATGACGCGCAGGCCGTGCCGCGCCGCGATGTCGAGCAGCGCGCGGGGCGGCATCGTGTGGGGAATGCGGACGGTGTTGATGCCGTGCGCCGCCATGTGGGCAAAGTCGCGCTCGATGGCCGCGAGGTCGTGATACTCGTTGCCGCGCGCGTCGGGAGCGAAGGCGCCATACGTCACGCCACGGACGTACAGCTTTTCGTCGCCGACGAACAGGAACTTGCCGCCGACGCGCGGTCGCGCGATCGGCGCGAGGACGTCGTCTGCCCGTGGCGGGCGCGACGCACTCACGACGGTGGCGTCGGCGGCACTCCCGCCGGCGTGGCCGTAGAGGGGGTGCGGTCGAAAAGTGCGACCCAAGGGTCCCTGTCTCACTCTGTTGGTCGGCCGTCCTGGGTGGTGAACCCGATGCGGCCGAGGGCGCAAGTGTGTGGTACCCGAGCGATGCGATCAGGTCGGGAGGTGGCAAGGCATGTGCCACGTGTTGCGGGCGTGACGCGTATCACTGCACAGACTGCACAGGGTGTGGCCGAGCTGGCGCAACGGATTGTCGCGCAAGGCGCAACGCGGGGAGCGACGAACCGGTCGAGGCCGCGGAGCGCGCGAGCGACGAGCAAGCGGCGCGGATGTGTGGGCCGGTCGCTGTGGCGCCGCTGCATCGCGCTTCGGCTGCGCGCGCGCAGCGCGTTACCGCGGGGGCTCGCGGAACGTCTTTAGGGGTTTTGCCCGCGTGTAACCGTCATCACGTCAGCGGCTCGCGGCGAGCGACCGCCGGATCGGCGGCGGCGTCGAGCCCGGCCGCACGCTGGTCCAGATCTCCCAGTTCAAGAGCGCTTCGTCGGCCGCATCGGCTTCCGCCAGATCGCGCGCCGGGATGCGCGAGCGAAACGCGCGCGGGTTGAGCTCGTCGAGCGGCCAGGCGTTCGCGACGTGAGTGAACGGCGTCGTGTCGGGGCGGTCCGCAAAGGCGTTCCACAGCGGCGTGGCGGCCGCGTCGTACTGGCTGAGCGGCGCCAAGCCGAGGATCAACTCGATCGAGCGCAGCACCGAGCTCGTCGTGTACAACGTGCTGTCCACGCTGCCGCCGCGGGCGTATGGCGATGCGAGCAGCAACACGGAACGGTGCGCGTCGACATGATCGGGCCCGTTCTGCGCATCGTCTTCCAGCACGAGGACAGCGAGGGAGGCCCAGGACGGCGACCGCGACAGGCGCTCCACGATCTGCCCGAGCGCCAGGTCGTTGTCGGCGACCATGGAGCGCGGGGTCGGCTGGCTCGCCTGGCGACCGCGGGTGTGATCCCGGGGGAGCCAGAGGAGGACGAGATCGGGAAACCGGCCCTGGCGATCCCAGCTCGCGACGGAATCGGCGAACAGGCGTGCCCGGGTCGTATCGGCGATGCCGAGGTCGAACCCGGGGTACTCCGGGACGGTGATGTCCTTGAGCCCGGGGAAATTGGTCCGCGCCCGGCGCGCCGCGGGCGGGTGTGGCAGGTCTTCGTCGTCGGACTCGGTCATCTCGCCGAAGTTCACGACCCAGAGCCCCTTACGCTTGGCGGCATCCCACAGATAGGCATCGCGGGGATTCGCCAGATCTTCACCGCTCGTCAGATCCCACTTGCGGCGGTTGGAGTAGACGTGCGGCCACGTTTTCTCGTTGTAGTCGCCCGCGAACGCGCGGTCGCTCCATTCGTGGCCGTCGGCCGAGACCTCGCCGTCGACGTAGAAGTTGTCGAACAGGACCCAACGCCGGGCAATGGCGTGCGCGTTCGGCGTGATGGAGTCGTTGAAGATGGCGAGCCGCTGGTCGCCGTTGCCCTGGGGCAGATCGCCCAGCACCTGATCGTACGTCCGGTTCTCTCGGATGATGTAGACCACATGGCGGACGGGCGGACGGGCGGTCCCTAAAGGACTCCCGGCCGCACCGCCGCGCAGGCGGGCGTTCGAGTACGGGCTGAGCGCGTACACCCCACGGGTGTAGCGGGCGAGCGTCGTGCCATCCGGCACGGGCACGATCGATACCGACCCCGCGATCACGTTGCCGATGTAGTTGCCGTCGGGATTCGCCCCCGACCCATTGCCCTTGCCGTTCGCGACGTACAGCGCGCGCCCGTCGGGTGATACGGCCACGGCGGTCGGATACCATCCCACCGGGATGAGTCCGGCGACGCGCATGCGCGTCGCGTCGAGCCGCACCACGGCGACGGCGTTGTTGCCCGCCATTGCGACGTACAGGGTCTTCGCGTCGGGCGAGAGCGCCAGCGCGTTGGGATCGCTCCCGGTCGGCGCGTGGGGGTCGAGCGCAACCGTGAGCTGCTCCACGACCGCTCCCCGTCCGAGATCCGCGCGCACGATGCCGTTCGCGCCCGCGAGGGCCACGAACAGCTCGCCACCCCGCAGCGCCAGCGCGGAGGGATGCGGCCCCACGAAAACGGACCGACGGGTCGGCGGACTCGCGGACAGGTCGACGATCGAGACCGTCGAGTCGCCCCAATCGCTGACGTAGAGGTGCGAGGCGTCAGCGACGACCGTGTAGGGCCGATGGCCGACGGCGACCGCGCCGCGCCGGGCCAGCGTGGCGGCGTCGATCAGGTACACCGAGTCGCTCAGGTTTCCCACGACCGCCACGAGCCCGCGCGTGGGGACGAGTGCGAGCCCCGCCGCGAACAGCCGCGCGCTCGAGTCGGCGAGCGTGACGGTGTCGGCGCTCCACCGCGCGCCGCCCTGCCAGGCCAGCCGGTACACCCGGTTGCTGCCGCCGCCGCTCGCCCACACGGTGTCGCGCCAGTCGCGGCCAGTGCGCGCGAGCCCGAGCCACGCCGCCTTGAGCGGCAGCCGCCACACCACGCTGCCGGCGAGCGGGTCGATGCGCATCACCCCGTTCTCGCCGTATCCGTTGTTCGTCACGAGCACCGAGCCATCGGAGAGGGTGACGAGGTTGAGCGGCAGGGTACCGACGCCGACCTGGCGACCCGCCGGACGGATACGCCAGCCGGAGGGGAGCAGCGTGGTTCCGTCCGTTTGAGGCCCGGGGGTGAGTCGAGCGGCGACGAAGCCGAGGCCTGCGATGACGGGCACGGCGAGCAGGGCGAGCAGAGCGCGTTTGAGCATGGGCAGGAATATCGCCGCTCGCGGGAGCCGCGTCAGCCCCTTAGCCTTCAGCGCCAATGAGCGGGCTCATCTTCCATCTCATCCCGCACACCCACTGGGATCGCGAGTGGTATTTGCCGCGCGCCGCGTTCCAGGCGCGCCTCGTGCCCGCGCTGGACGATCTGCTCGAGCGGCTCCAGGCGGACTCGGCGTACCGCAGCTTCCTGCTCGACGGCCAAACGGTGCTCGTGGCCGATTACCTGAGCGCCCGCCCGGAGCGGGAGGCCGAGCTCAAGACCCTGGTGAAGACGGGGCGCCTGCAGGTGGGGCCCTGGTACGTCCTCGCCGACGAGCTGATCCCCTCGGGGGAGGCGCTGGTGCGCAACCTGTTGCTCGGTGCCGCCGACGCCGAGCACCTGGGCGGGCGACTCGACGTGCTGTATTCGCCCGACGCGTTTGGCCATCCGGCGGTGTCGCCGACGCTGGCACGGGAGTTCGGGATCCGCTGTGGCGTCGTGTGGCGGGGGCTGGGCGGCGAGTCCGGCCAGGAGCGCGACCTGTACCGCTGGCGCGGCCCCGACGGGCGGGACGTGCTGGTGTGGCACCTCCCGCCCGCCGGGTACGAGATCGGGGCCGCGCTGCCGGCGGCCGCAGACCGGCTCGCCACGGCGTGGGCCGCGATCCGGCCCGGACTGGTGGAGCGAGCGGCCGCAAAACATATCCCGGTGTTCATCGGCGCCGACCATCACGCCGCTCACCCCGCCGTGTCGCGCCTGCGCGACCTGCTTGCCGAGCTCGAGCCGCGTAGCGCGTTCCGCGTGTCGCGGCTCGATGAGTTCTTCCAGCTGGTCGGCGAAGGCGTCCAACCGGCGCCGCTGGACGGAGAGCTGCGCTGGTCGTACCGCTACGCCTGGACGCTCCAAGGCGTGCACGCCACCCGCGCGCCGCTCAAGCGGCGCGCCACGGCTGCGGAGTTGTGCCTCGAGCGGCTCGCCGAGCCCCTAGCCGCGCTGGCGCGGCGCGCGGGAGGTCGCGACCGGCGTCCCGTGCTCGAGCTGGCGTGGCGCACGCTCGTCCGCTGCCAGTTCCACGACGCCATCGCCGGATGCACGAGCGACGACGTCGCCCGTGCGGTCGACGGTCGGCTCACGAGCGTGGAGGCGTTGGCGCGCGACGTCGTGCGCGGGGCCGTGTTCGACCTGGTGCGACACGACCCGGACGCGGCGCGGGAACGCGCCGGCGACCCGGCACCCGCCCTGGTGCTGTGGAACCCGGCCGCGCGGCCGCGCGGCGGCGTGGTCGTCGTCGATGTCACGCTGTTTCGGCGCGATGTTCCGGTGGGGCCGCCCTCCGGACGCGCGCCACGCCAAGGCCAGGGATACCGACCGTTCGGGCTCGCGGGGCCGGACGGCCGGTCGATCGGGCTGCAGCTGCTCGACCGGCGGCCCGGGCACGAACGGCTCGACGCGGCCCGGCATTACCCGGATCAAGACGAGGTGGACTGGGTGCGCGTGGCGCTGCGCTTGCCGGCCGTGCCCGGCCTGGGGGTCACGTGCGCCGGGCTCACGCCGGGCGCCACCCGGCCGGACCGCGCGGGAGAGGGTGCCGTGGTGAAGGGGCGCTCGCTGGTGAACCGCTGGATCGAAATCGTATTGGAGCCCACCGGCGCGCTCGCGCTGCACGACCGGCGCACCGGCGAGCGGTTCTTCGACGTGCTGCGGCTGGAGGACGGCGGCGACGCCGGTGACACGTACAGCTACTGCCCGCCGGTCCGGGATCGCATCGTGCGCGCCGCCGGGCCGATCAAGGTGCGGCGGCTGGCGGCGGGACCGCTCGTAGCTTCGCTTGAAGCAACGTTTGAGATGCGTGCCGGGCGGATCGAGGTACGGCTCGTCGTGATGCTGCACGCCGACAGCCCCGTGGTACGTTGCATCCTCGACATCGACAACCAGGCGACGTGGCATCGGTTGCGGGCGCGGGTGCCGACGCAGCTCGCCGACGTCTCCGCGCTGGCGGGGGCTCCGTTCGGGTCGGTCGCGCGCCCGCCGGTGGTCGTGCGCGCGGCCGATTAT
>Ga0209055_1002176_pt1 | contig 12536 bp, 15 predicted proteins | sample GraSoiAngelo_110_FD_185875 | JGI IMG/M metagenome (GOLD analysis project Ga0209055, IMG submission 185875) | Grasslands soil microbial communities from the Angelo Coastal Reserve, California, USA - 14_0903_12_30cm (SPAdes) (version 2) | ecosystem: Environmental > Terrestrial > Soil > Grasslands ... | reverse complement strand
GCAGGCGGCGCTGTTCTTCCAGGCTGCGCGGCTCGGTCTCAAAGGTCACCCGGCCTTCCTGCACGGCTTCGTTGAAGATCTCGCGCAGGCCGGGCGCGTCTTCGTCCCGGGCGGGTCGAAACGTCAGGCGTGGTCCGGCTGCTGGGGTAGCCATGGCCGGGATTCTACCACCGCGCGCAAAGGCCAGTGAAGGGCAGTGCTTCGCCGCAACTTGCCTAGGCCCGAGGAACGCGGCAGCTTGAGCCGGCGGCCCCACCGCACTTCTCTGGCGCCGTTGAAGGCTGGCTGCTGCCCGCTGGAAGCTCGTCAGTCTTCGCCAGCCGGCGTTGGCGGCGTCGTTCGCGCCTTGACAATTCCGCTGCGCGGCCACAAACTAGCTTCGTATGTCGAATCTTACGGAATTGTTGGGTCGCATCTTCCAGGTTGATTTGCTCAAAGGTTTGGCCCTGACCTTTCGCTACCAGAATCCCAAGAAGATTTACACCGAGCAGTATCCGCTCGAGCGGCCGCTGGTGGCCGAACGCTACCGCGGCGCGCCGCGCTTGAACAACAATCCCGAAACCGGCGAGACGCTCTGCATTGCCTGCAATCTTTGCGCGCTGGCCTGTCCGGAAAACTTGATCGTGGTGGGCTGGGAGCGCGACGAAGCGACGCGCCGCAAGGTTCTGACCACGTTCACTTACGATACTTCGCGCTGCATGTTCTGCGGCCTGTGCGAGGACGCCTGTCCGACGGATTGCCTCGAGCTGACGCAGGATTTTGAAATGGCTAGTTACAGCCGTGAGGGTGCAATTTGGGACCGCCACCGGCTTGAAGAGGGCCCCACGCCGGCGCGATACACCCGATAGGCCTTTTTCTTGATTGCTGACGACGCACAAATGCAGAGGTTCGCGGCTTGCGGGTGACCTCGCACTGCGTTATAAGAGCGCTTCTTTCATGGAGCTAACTCAGGGCATCCTCCAAAATGGAACTTCGTAAGGATCCCATCACGCGCAGTTGGGTGGTTGTGGGCCACCCGGATGAGGCTTCGGCTGCTCCGGACGGATGTTTGCTTTGCCCTGGCCACGAGGCTGAGCATGCGGCGCTGCTGACGTTGCCGCCGCAGGGGCCCTGGCAAATCCGCGTCCTCCCGCACTTCAATCCGCTGTATCGCATCGAAGGCGAGCCCGGACGACAGGCCGACGGCATCTATGACCGGATGCGCCCTGTGGGTGCCCACGAGATCATCGTGGAGACCCCCGAGCACAACCGGAAACTTTCCGAGATGAGCGATGAGCAGATCGAGCCGGTCCTGGCCGCTTACGCGTCGCGGATCGCCGACCTAAAGCGCGACATGCGAATCAAGTACGTCACCGTGTTCAAGAACTGCGGGGCTCTTGCCGGCGAAGAGTGGGCGCACTCTCATTCGCAGCTCACCGGCACTACCTTCGTCCCGCGGCGGATCCTGTACGAACTGCGCTCCTCGCGGGAGTGGTTCCGGCAGAAGGAACGCTGCGTATTCTGCGACATCGTGCGACAGGAAGAGAGGAAGGGTAAGCGCGTCGTGGACAGCCAGGGCGATTATGTGGCGCTTTGTCCCTATGCTGCGCGCGTGCCTTACGAGGTCTGGCTGATCAATCGCAAGCACAACCATCTGTTCGAGCAGCCGCGTCCGGGCGCCAACCGCCGTCATCTCGCCGCGTTGCTCGGCCGCATGCTCCGCCGGCTCGAGAAGGTTTCACAGGCCTTTCATCTGGTGGTCCACACCGCGCCCAACACCATCCACACCAAGGGGGAGCTCACCGACTATTGGAAGACCATCGTCGACGATTATCACTGGCACATCGAAATCCTGCCCATCGTACAGACCCGCAGCAAGTCCTACAGCATCAAGGAAGTTTATTTCAACGATCTCTTGCCTGAGCAGGCCGCCGAGCGGCTGCGCCAGATGGACGCTGGGGGATGACATCCGGCCAGCACGGCGGGATCCTTTCCAAGCTGGTGCTGCTTTTGGCTCTCTTGTCGTTGTGCGGCGTGTTGTACTTGCTGCGGCAACCGCTACTGCGAGCTGCGGGGGAGTTCTGGGTGGTAAACGAGCCGCTGGAAGCCGCCGACGCCATCCTCCTTCTGAGCGATGACAACTACCTTGCCGATCGCGCGGTGCGGGCTGCCGAGCTTTATCACGCTGGCTGGGCGCCGCGCGTCGTTGCCAGCGGGCGCCAGCTTCGACGCTACGCTGGCATCTCGGAGTTGATGCGGCGCGACCTGCTTGAGCGGGGTGTGCCGGGTAACTCCGTAGTCGTTTTCCCGCATACATCCGACAGCACCCGCGAGGAAGCGCAAGCCCTGCGAGGGCTCGTGGTGGAGCGCGGCTGGCGTCGCGTTGTCGTTGTAACCTCGAATTATCACACCCGGCGCGCGCGCTACATTTTTCGACGGGTCTTCCCTCCAGCAGTTCAGGTGCGGGTGACGCCTGCGCGGGACACCTACTACGACCCGGACGGCTGGTGGCACTCCCGCCAGGGGGTCAAGATCTTCTTCCGCGAAACATGGGGCACCCTCGTGGCCTTCTGGGAACTGCGGCATAAAGAATCTCCTGCGGCCGGCCGGAGGTATCCCTGCGGGAGCCGTGCTATCCCTGGGGCCTCCAGGGCAAGTGTTGCCTCTCAGGCACGGGGATAGCCCTCCGGTCGCCAATTCAGGTTGCCATGCCCGCCGCGTTGTACTATATTCCCGCGGCAGTAGCCCTCTCTCATTGAAGGTGGGGGTGTCCCAGGCGGGGGCGTCCCATTTGAGGAGGTTTCTGTGTGGCGCAAACAGGACGAGCCCAAGCCAACTCCCACGCCAGGTGATCGTGTGGTTTCCCCAGCGCCCGAGCGGACGCAGAACCTGGCCACGTCACCGAATGAACCGCGGACTGCAGCCGGCCATGTCAGTAGTGCGATAGTCATCAAAGGAGAACTCACCGGCAACGAAGACCTTTTCATTGATGGGGAGGTGAAGGGCACCATCCGCCTAGCCGACGGAAACTTGACCGTGGGTCCCAATGGCCGCGTCACGGCGGATATCGATGCGCGCGAGATCACCGTGCAGGGTAAGGTGACTGGCGCGCTCCGTGGCCGCGAGCGGGTGCAGATCGAGCGCACCGGTGACGCCGAAGGGGACATTGTGACCCGTCGCGTTTCCATCGAAGAGGGCGCGGTGTTTCACGGTAAGATCGATGTCGTTCGCGCCGAGGAGGCGCGCGCCGCGCGAGCCGGCGGGATGACGACTTCTACCGATTCCAAGCGACGCTTCTCCAACCCTGCCGAGGATTCACCGGAATAAGTCATGGGTCTGCTGAACAAGTTGCGCGTGGCTCACGACCGCCAGGCTGCGACACCGAGCGCCGGTGGAGACAAACACCCCACTGGCACCCCGGTGGGTGACCGATCCGGCCCCGCCTATGCGCTAGGTGTTCGCCTCTCCAACGGCCTGAAGGAATTCCTCTGGCACCTGAACGGCATTGGCAATGGCAGCCTGCTCGATCTTGGGCCAGTGTGGCAGACCACGGTCAGCTTCTTTGTCGAGCGCGGCTTCAAGGTGTACACCGAAGACCTGCTGGGGGCTTGGAAGGAGTTTCTGCGGGTTGAGGAGGACCGCCTGCGTGAGATAGCTCCGGGGATGGACGCGGTGGAGATGACGCCCGCCGCGCGCGCCGAACGCTTCCTGAGCAACAGCTTGCAGTACTCCCCGGACACCTTCGACGCCGTGCTAGCCTGGGACCTGCTTGACTATCTGGACGGCGAGTTGGTGCCGCGTGTGGTAACGCGGCTAACCGAACTTATCAAAGAGGGCGGCGTCATCCTGGCCATCTTCCACAGCCGCAAGCCGGACTGCTTCTTCCGCTACCGCGTCGTCAATGTCCAGAACTTCGAGCTCCTTCCTTCTCCTGCCCTGTTCCCGGCGCAGCGCATCTTTCAGAATCGCGAAATTCAGAACCTGTTCAGCCGGTTCCACTCCTCGAAGACCTTTGTGGGCCGCGACCAGCTCCGCGAAGGTCTCTTCATCCGCTAGCGGCAGCCGCCGATTTCGGCGAGCGCCTTTCCGATCCCGTTCGGGGGGTTTCTCTTACTTCTCTCGGGAAATCTTATGTCTTGCAATCGGCCTAGCGCAGGAGTAGAAGAGACATGAAGTTAGGCTACGGAGGAGAGATGACTCCACCGGGCTTAGAACGAAACCAAACTTGAACACACCGCTCATGCGGTGCGCGCCGCCGGCGACGCCCTAACGACGCCGCGACGGCAGCAAAAAAGTGGCCAATCGGGGAGCTGCCAGGCTCCCCGATTCGCTTTCTAGACTCCGAATGGCACGAATTCTCGCGGTTGAAAATAAGAACAGAGAGGGCTCTCCTTTCGTGGTGGTTCTTTGCTGGGCGAGTCGATTACACTCGCCTTGCTTAAATCCTCGTCCCGCGTTCGGCTGGGGTTCCCTGACGCACACTCGAGGCAGGCCTCGGAGGTTGCTTGCGGGTGTGTGCGCGCCGCTGCCGGAGCTGGCGACGCCTTTGGTTTCGCCGTTGCCTTCGTCGGCTGTTCCGCTTCCGTTGGCTTTCCTGCTGTTGGACTCGGTCCCGGCTCTGGCTGGATGTCTGCGGATTCGACGTGTTGGCCTGTCCCGGAGTGGTGCTTTGGGGGGTGCTGAGAAGCGGGCTCGCTGCCAGGGCAAGCGCCACGACCAATACTTTCTCCTTCCATCTTTTCATTTCCTTGCTCCTGATGGTCACTGGGTTGCTCGATTTGGCTCCCCGGCAAGGTAGAGCTGGGCCAGCGCCTCATCTCCTGCCGGGCTCTTGTTCCTCTGGTGCTCCTGCATTTGTTGTTGCAGAGGGAATCTCATTCACTTCTTCGGTTGTTGACTCGCGGACGACCCGCACAAGCTTCTGCACGACGCTCGGTGTGCAGGAACGATTGCATAGTAGAGGCGGAGATCAAACCTGTCAATGAAACACGAAGAATTCCGCCGCTATCACGGCGCAGTATGGCGGGAGGTCAGACGGGTCTTTGCCGTAGTGACGTTCTTATGCGTGTGGCAATCTAGCCGCCGAACTTCCACGACCACATCCAACGGATGACTTCGCGCTGATAGGAAATGATGTCAGACTGCCAGAGAATGGCCCACAGCATTAGGCTCATGGCCACGGCCGCTAAGGCCAAAGCCACTGCCAGGTGCGATTCGCTGGCGGGAACGGTGAGTCGGCGGAGCAGCGACATACTGGAGATCCTCCTGGTGAGCGCACACGTGGTTCGTGGCTTCGAGAAAACCGGCCAGTACCCGCGCCCAAGTTGCGAGCCCCGGAGGGACGATTCCAGAGCGTAATCGGCGGTGCAAGGGCAATTGGCGTGCCAACCTCCCCCGATGGCCCCATCTTTTCTAACCGTTGTATCTTAAGTGTATTACCAGCACATCCGGTCTTAGCTGCCGTGGCGTATGCGGCTTGTCATGCGCAATCTGTATCCCACTCCTGCCACTTGCCTTCCCAACTTGCGCCGTAACTCAGCGACTCTTGAAGACTTGGAGGACTGTCTGGTTCCATCCTGTGGGGCCGGGGGCCGGGCCCCGGGTGACGTGGGGTAGCCGCGATAACACGCTGCTATCGAAGCTGCCGTCCGGCTGGGGTAGCAATATCGCCTGGTCTACGGCCGAAAGTAGAGAAAGGTGGTTTGAACCATGGCCCAGTGCCACCGAGCGCAACCGGCTACGCACAGCGGTGCGGTAGAGCTTCACCAAGTAAGTCACGGCGCGACCCTCAGCATGGCCTGCAGAAAGATGCCAGAACCGCCCGGCCTGTGTGACTTCCATTCCGCGATGCCGGGCGGCTTGCACGAACTTGTTGATTACACTCTCGCTGGCGCCGGCGAAGAAGAACGGCTCGTCGAAGTCGCGCTGGCGGGCCAGTTCAGCTTGCCGGCGGCCAAGGCCGGTATTCTGTGCGATTTCCCGCGTGCTCATCTGGTGGAAGCCCACGACATCGGCTCCCACCTCTGCGGCAATTGCTTCGAGGGCCGCGGTGACCTCTGCATAGAGGCGGCCAAACGAAACACAGTGATAGCGGGCCACACGCTGCGCCCCTTCGACATGCAGATTGAAGTAACCCTCTGGGATGAAGATCCCGCCGCCTCTCTCAGTGACAAAGGGATGGGCGTTCGACAGCTTTCGCCGCAGGATTTCCAATTCTGCGCGGGTCTTACTGGTGACGAAGATCAGAGGCACTCCCCTCCGCTCAATCTCCTGGAGTGCTTCCTCGGCGGCAGACCAGGAGGAGGTGTGGGGATCGAGCAGCGTGCCATCGAGGTCCGAGAAAATCAGGTGTCGAGCAGGCAGCACGACTGGGAGGCCCACCGGCAACGCTTCAGGTGAAATGGCCGGCGAGGAAATCCTGCAGGGGCGCTATGAATCTTCGAGCCGGAGTACAGCACCGCCCTGGCAAGAAAATGGCAGCGTCAACTACCCCCGACTCCGGCTTCATAGGGCTCTGACACTTGTCCCCCGCGAAGCCGGAGGCACTTTATCTGTCCGGGGCAAATCGCCCGGTTAGCAGTTAGTTGCCCGAAGTCGTCTGATTAATCTTCGGGATGCTCAGGTAGCCGAGCACCTTGTTCTTGCTCACCTGGTTGATCACCAGCTCGAGGGGTTGCCGCGCGCCCTGGGTGTAAAAGAAGATTGGTTCATTGATGGTCCGGTTGCGCTTCTCCACACGCAGGTCTGCAACCACCAGGGCTAAGGTGAATTGATGGTTTTTCGGGTTGGTCCCGCGCAGCTCGACGGTGATATTGCCGACCTTTTGCGGCTTGCCCTTGCCCTGCACTGAGAACTCGATGTACTCGCGCTCTCCGAGCCGACGGAGCTGGTCAATCTCGTCATGGTTGCGGGCGATCAGAGTTCCCAACTCGCTCCGCGCCATCTGGAAATCCTTCCTGGTGGTATCGAGATCGCCGCGGACCACAGTGACTTCGCTGCTGACCGCTTTGACCTCTTCGGCGCTGGCCTTTGTGGCCAGCTCACCTTTGATGGAGCTGTCCATGGCGGCGATTTGCTTTGCATTCTCTTCACGGGCTTGCGCCGCCTCATGGCGGGCCTTCTTCAGCTCGCCCTGAGTAATGCGCAGCCGCTTGGTCACCAGGCTGAGTTCCCCCTGCAACCCGGTATTGACCTCTTCGGTCTTCGCCAATCGCTGCTGGAGCGCTCCCGAATCTTTGGCAAAGCCTTCCTTCACTGTTCTGATTTCAGTGCCCAAGACTTCTTGGGCCTGCCTAGCCTGGTTCGAAGCGCTCCACGCAAGTCCAAACGATATTCCTGACAAAGCACCCAGGAGAACTATGGCCATAATCAGCCATGTGGGTGTTCCCGCGCGTACCGCTTCCCCAAATTCACGTTCTTCAGTCATATTCCTCCCCCCACAAAAAGTGGAAGCTTATATCTTGCACTAGCAAGACTTACGCCAAAGTTTCGCCCACCGAATCTCTCGTATCCCATTGAAATCAAAATGGTTATTTTATGCCTAATATCCGCGGAAGACGAAAACAAGTACTAGTACTAGGAATCTTTACTTGCACTAGGTGCTTTCGGCTTGAAACTGGTGTGTTGGCCTGTCCAAGAATCGGGCGAGCGACTTCAGAGTCGCGGCTGAACGACCACGGCAGAGGGGCTATAGGGCCCTTTTATCCCTCCAGATGACCCTGGCGGCGAAACATATCGAGTAAGTGCTCGGCGCTCTCGAAGAGATGCGCCTGCATTCCGGCCTGGAGACCCGCCTCGACATATTCTCGAGCGTCATCGATGTAGAGGACTTGCTCTGGAGCAGCGCGGGCCTCGACGATGGCTCGCCTGTAGATGACCGCGTCGGGCTTGCAGGCGCCCACGGCACAGGAATAGACCCGAGCGGCGAAGTAGCGGGGGAAACGAAAATTTGCTTCCAGATAGGCTACGTGGATGGGATCCGTATTCGAGAGCAGCACCAGGCGGTGGCGGCGAGCGAGTTGCTGGAACAGGTCTTCGCCGAGGATGGGCTCCAGATCGAGGGCGCTGTTCCACGCTGCGCAGAACTGCTCAAATGTGTGCGTGGACTTCAGGCGGCGAGCGAGATGCTTGTGCCATTCGCGCGGCTCGATCCGCCCTTCTTGCCACTCACGCCACCGCGGATCGGTTTCGATCGTGGTCCAGACTCGCTCGGGAGAGAGGTTGGCGCCGCCCCCGAGCGTGGTCAGAGCGCGTTTCAGGTTGACGCTCACGATTACGCGCCCGATGTCAAAAATGATTGCCCTGACAGCCCTCCAGGACTCTGGAGCTTGCGGGCTTGTGCGGGAGAGCTCGGCCACGGCTAGTCTTGGCCGGCTTCCGCGTCTGGTTGGGGCGGGGAAAGAGAGGTGGTCACTTTCTGAGGCTTCTGGAACTTCGCGCGCAGCACGCCGAAGATGGCCGGTAGTAGCGAGAGGAAGACGACCACAGCGATCACCCAGTGGATGCGCCGGCTGAGGATTTCGGGCCCCACCAGCCTGCCGAGGAAGTACCCCCCCAGCACCGTCGATCCCACCCAGAACAATCCGCCGAAGACGTCGTAAGCGAGGTAGTGGCTATAGGTCATCCGCGCGGCACCGGCCACCAGGGGACAAAACGTCCTGATAATGGGCACGAAACGCGCCAAGATAATGGTTTTGCCGCCATGCCTTCCGTAGAACCGATGGGCGTGCTCGAGATGGCGCTTCTTAAACAACAGTGAGTCTTGGCGGCGATAAAGCGCTTGGCCGGCCCTCCTTCCGATCCAGTAGCCGACCTGGTCGCCCACGATCGCACACAGCGGTACCAGAATCAGCAGCCACGCCAGGTCCAGATGCCCCGCGGCGGCAAAGATGCCCGCTGTCACCAGCAGCGAGTCACCCGGCAGGAAGAAGCCGACGAAGAATCCCGTTTCGATGAAAACGATTGTGCAAACTAGAAGCGTGCCGCCCCAGTGGATCAGCCCTTGGACGTCATAGACAAAGTGAAAGAAGTGTTTGAGAGACTCGAACAAGCGTCCTCGCCGTTAGAACCGTGGGAGTCCGGCGCGGCGGCATTCTGGCCAGCCAGAAGACTCCGCCCTATACGGTAACAGAAAACGGCGGGGTTCTCGTTGCATTCTTGCCAGAGCATCACTAATGAGCCCACTGAGGCGAGCCAACTTCCGATGCGGGTCAGCGAGCCGTCCCTTGGTTCCAGCCTGGCTCGCTGGTCGGGCGATCGGGCGCGGCAGGCTTGGTTTTCTCTGGCAAGCGCAGTAGTTGACGCAGGCGCGGCAAGGCGGCACGCGCCGCTGCGGCACCGGCGGCGATGGCTTCATCGGCGCGATTGAACTCATCCCAGTCGATGTGCTGGACGTCCGGCTCGAGCAGGATATCTGCCGAAGACGACCATGATTCGGTCTGGTGCTTCTGTGCTGCTGAGACGGCCCGGCTCACCACCTGAAATAGGTTCACCGGCGCGCTACCGTTCCAGTTGTTGAAGCCGACGGAGACGCCCAGCACGCAGCGCGCGCCAAGATCCTTCGCTTGGCGCGTGGGCACGGGAGCCACCAGGCCCCCATCGGCCAACCAGTGCTCACCCACCTGCACCGGCTCAAACATTCCCGGGAAGGCGCAACTGGCCCGGATGGCATCTATCAGTCCACCGCTGGTGAACACATAGGGCTCGCCCGTGCCCAAATCGGTGGCCACCACTGCGGTGGGGATGATCAGCTCTTCAAAGGTTAGGGCGATGAAGGAGCGTCGAATCAGCTCGGCCATGCGGTCATTGCTTGCCAGGCCCAGGCGGGAAAGCTTCCAGCGGCCAAAATCGCGGAATTGGATGCTGCGGCAGATCGATGCCATCCGTGCCACAGGAACACCACTGGCGTAGGCACCGCCCAGGATGCTACCCACACTTGTGCCGGCGATGTAGGAGATTGGGATTTGATTCTCTTCCAGTACCTGGAGCACGCCCACGTGCGCGAACCCGCGCGCGAACCCCCCGCCCAGCGCCACTCCCAGCCCATCTGGAGCGGGACTCTCGCGGCGCTTTGGGATGCGGCGGACTTGGTCCAGCAGCGGTTCGATCAGGGCGCGGTAAATTGCACTCATGCACCTAACATGTCGAATCGCTTGGACTTCGACAATGGCCCCAACGAACCATCGAATTGGTACTCGTGTACCTCTCACCCTCCTGGACTTGTGCCGCAACGGGTAACAGTACCTTCCTACTAGGAGATTAGAGCCTCTGTACCATTCCGCGACACCCGCTTCCCGCTCAGAATCATCTCGCGCTTGAGGATCTATCTGAGGGGGGCATTAGACATGGAAAGCCCTTTTGCATTCTGGATGAACCAATCGGTTGTCTTGCAAATTAATGCTGGCGACTTGAAGGTGCCACTCCGGGGAACAATTGTCGGCGAGTCGAACGACGCGGTGCGCTTCCGCATCGGCGAGGGCTGGGACGTGGATATCTACAAGACCATGATTCTGGCCGTGGAAGAAGACAATTGGGTGAGCATCATCACCTAGCTAAAGTAAAGAAGAGAAGTCACGACCGTGGATGGGAATCACCAAAAACGCATTGACGAGCGCTCCGCAGCCGTCCTGCTCGGTTTGAGGATCGCGGAGCTCCGGCGGCTTTCGCGCCTGTCCAGCCTCGGCCTGGTAGAGAAAAACGACCCCAGCGCGCCGATGGCTTTCACCTACGAGGAGCTGCGCAGGCTCTGCTTGTTAGTTTCGCCCTCGATGGATTAGCGCTGTACAAAAGAGTTTCTTCCGGCCCTGCCTCTGTCTCAACCCCCCGGCCCCGGGCTTTCACCCCCCTGAAGAGCCCGGGGTCTTCTTCTTTTCACTCCCAAACCAAGGCAGTTCGATCCTTCTTGTCGTGCCGAGCCAGCCGATCAAAGACTCTTCTCGGGCCAAGGATCTCTCTGCGCGATTGTTCACGGTGCGCACCAACCTCCAACTTCCATCCTCCAACTGGCCATGCTAGTATTTCTGGAACGCCGCGCCCCACAAAAGCATCCGGGGCGCAAACGGCGCGCCCGTAGCTCAGCTGGATAGAGCGTCTGGCTACGAACCAGAAGGTCGGGAGTTCGAATCTCTCCGGGCGCGCCATTCTAAAACCCGCCTCCACTGTCATTTACGCCACTTTCTCTGAATCAATCGAAACTACATTTTGTAGCCCAAGTAGCCCAACAGAGAAGCCAAGACCCGCACGGTCGCACCATTCCCGCCGCCAGGCAAGGTCTTGGTGCAATCCGCCGGCGTACAAATCACCTACCGTTTGCTTGGCGTGGCCGAGCCAGAGCCCTTCCAGGTCTTTCGGTACACGCGCCCGGCGAAGCACTTCCGTTCTGAATCTGCGGAGCGCGTGTAGTCCGACCCTCCTGACGGCGTGCAATGCTCTAAGCACGTTGCGCTGTCCCAGTGGCCGTCCGGTCGCCGTGGCGAAGAGATAGCCAGTCCTACCAGCCACGTGCTCGCGCAATAGCCGCGCCAGTGGTTCCGGCAAATCCACGTCGCGGACAGCATTGAGCGTCTTGGGTTCCTGTTCTTGTTGCCGCCAGATGCTGCGCCGCACCTTCAAAATGCGGCAATCCGGCGATAGGTCGGTTGATTTCAGCGCCAGCGCCTCACCGATTCGCAGCCCGGTGCCCGCCAGCACCGCGAAGAGAACCGCGAATCTCTTCTTCGATCTGGTCAGGATTTCGCCGAGTTCCGCTTCGGTGACAGTCGGCCGGTGCTGCTTTTCTTTTTCGACGACGGGCAGCCCGATGAAGTCGTGATTCCACTTGCGCGGGTGAACTTGCTCGCCGTCGGAATCAACCGCTGAGGCGACGACCAGTTTTACCACCTGCGCGTAGTTCACGATTGTCTTCGGGGAAAGCCCTGCCGCTGCCATCTTTTCAACCAGCTCGCGAAGCGCGCCGTTCGAGACCTCGGACAACGTCTTGTCACCGAGGTTCGGGATCACCCACTTATCGAGCGCGTGCTGCCAGGCGAAAATGGTAGCGGGTTTGACCGGCTTCCGCCGCCGCGTCGCTGCTGCCTGAATCCACTTTTCTGCCTGTTCGCGGAAGGTTGTCGCCGGCGATGTGGTTGACCTGAATGTTTGCTTGCCGTTGATTCCCGTGGATTCGATGTGCTCACGGAGCTTTGCTTTGGCGATACTTGGTGTACGACAGACGCCGAGCGGGATGGTTTTGCGCTGGCGGTCTTCTCCCGGCACATCAATCCAAAAACGACCGTAGGTCGGTGCCGTCGAGTTCCACGGCTTGCAATGTTGAAACACGTTGCCTTTCTGTCCGGTTCGGCGCGACAAGGATGGTCCTCGTTTCCGCCCGACCCGTGTAGCGACCTCGACGCTACCATAGTTGGCACCGCTCGGCATATTCGCAAGAATACGGACGCGCTGTGGGTCAGCGTAACTGGTCTGAAGTACAGGGCGCACGGATCAGTACTCGATTCGGAACACGCCCACCGCTTCCCCCTGGTCGCCCTCGGTAGGCGTGCTACCTTCCGATCATGGGAATA
>Ga0209055_1002175_pt1 | contig 12538 bp, 10 predicted proteins | sample GraSoiAngelo_110_FD_185875 | JGI IMG/M metagenome (GOLD analysis project Ga0209055, IMG submission 185875) | Grasslands soil microbial communities from the Angelo Coastal Reserve, California, USA - 14_0903_12_30cm (SPAdes) (version 2) | ecosystem: Environmental > Terrestrial > Soil > Grasslands ... | reverse complement strand
CATCAAAGCCGGCTGGCGAAGAATTTTATGCGCAATGTGAGCCGGTTGGGTGATTGGACCGAACATTTTGCGCTTGGTATCACGCTGCTCGCGATCGCGTGGTGGCGCGGTAACAAAAAATGGACGCGCATTTTCTTGTCGATGTTGCTTGCGTTTGCGCTCGCTGGTGCTGCTGCCAGGGTCGTCAAAATCGCTAGCGGCCGCGCACGACCGTCCGTGAAAACGGAAGAAGTCTGGAGCGGATTGAAATTTAGTTCGAATTATAACGCGTTTCCATCCGGTCACACGGCTGCTTCCGCGGCATTTTTCGCCGTTTTACTACTCGCGAACTGGCGGATCGGCCTCGCTTGTCTGCCGATCCCAATTTTGATCGGCTTCTCGCGCATGTATGTAGCCGCGCATTATTTATCGGACGTGGTTTGCGCAGCGATTTTAGGAATTCTTTGCGCGATCCTTGTCGAGCACTTCCTTCGTCGACAAATCGAAAATCGAACATCGAAAATCGCAAATTGAATGGCGGAGGGGGTGAGATTCGAACTCACGAGGCCTTTCGGCCTTCCGGTTTTCAAGACCGGCGCAATCAACCGCTCTGCCACCCCTCCGGAAATCTAACTGGTGCTCGGCCCAGGCGGTAGTCGCGACGAGCAGCTTCGCGTCCAAAGATCACATTTTTTTCCAATCGGAACAGTCCCAGCCGAGAAGTTTTTCGAGGCGCTCGATGTCAGCCTTGTAAAGATCGACAAGGACTTCTCGTTCGCTCCTGGTCATGGTGCGCGCGTAAGGCGTCGAATTGTTTTCGACATTGTTTAGATTTTGCAGCGACTCAATGCCGAGAAACGCGCAAACTGCATCTAGAGTCCTACGCGATTCGCGCCGGAAGTTTTCAAACTTAATGACCTCAACTTGCTCGCGTGGGAAATAATGGAACACTCTCTCAATTTGCCCGGCATAGAAACCGCGATCCACGTACGAAAATTTGCGTAGTTGCAGAGGGAGTGCTTCCTGGGCGCGGCATTTTTCTTCCCGCACTGCATCCATAAAGTCGAGACTCTCCAGATTTCTGTCTCGTTGCATGTTCCAATGCGAAAAGGCGCGATCGGCTGGATTGCGCAACAAGATGAGAAGCTTGACTTTGTCGTTATAATTCCGAATCCGCTCCATGGCGGTTTTCCAATAGATGTAAATCGGGGTGCAGGAGCCAAGGAGAGTCGAATCGTGCTTCCGCGCGCAGCCTCGTTGCAAGGGGGCGTAATCAATTTCGTTCCTGGCGAAACGTTCTTCATCATCAAAAAAGTGGCGGGCCGGCTGAACGGTCCGATGCAACTCGTCTTTGTGCGGCATCGCGATCCTTGGATGGCTCTCGAGGAAGTCGGCCAGCGCGCTCGTGCCAGCCTTTTGCGCGCCTGCGATGATGAAATCCAACTTGTCGGTGGGTTGGCGTTTGGATTTAAAGAGCACGGGAACTCGTCAGCTAAAGTGGTGTGCAGCTTCGAGCAAATGGCACGGGTGTCAAGGTAACGGAGCGTCGCCAGAGCATCATTAGAATCCGAGCGGCAAAAGGGGGTAGACAGGTAGAGATGTTCAGGCGAACATATCACATGACCCTGCTAATCCATGGCCGCGGGGCCTCAGCTAATCCTGCCAATCGTTTCGAGAAGTTGCATGTCGATCGTACCGGTGTTGTCGATGTCGATCCTGCGGAAGAGGAGGAACGGTCGCGCCGCGCGACCTGGTATTTTCGCGACGGCTCGAAGACGATTATCACGCGCAATAACAGCCCGGACGTGGGTTTCGAAACAAGTGTGAATCCTTATCGGGGCTGCGAACACGGTTGCATTTATTGTTACGCGCGGCCGACGCACGAATATCTCGGGTTTTCCGCCGGGCTCGATTTCGAGAGCAAAATCATGGTGAAAACGGACGCGCCGGAATTATTGCGCGCGGAACTCGAATCGCGGCACTGGCAACCGCAAGTGATCGTGATGAGTGGTGTGACTGATCCGTATCAGCCGGTCGAGAAACAGCTGCGAATCACACGAGGCTGTCTTGAAGTGCTCGCCAAATTTCGCAACCCGGTTGCGATCATTACGAAGAACCGCCTCGTGACGCGAGATGTCGATCTTTTGCAAGAGCTGGCGAAGTTCGACGCGGCCGCGGTGAACATTTCCATCACGTCGCTCGATCCAAGATTGCAACGTGTGCTCGAACCTCGTACATCTTCACCCGAAGCGCGTTTGGAAGCGGTCAAGCAACTTCGCGCCGCGGGGATCCCTGTCGGCGTGATGGTGGCACCGATTATCCCGGGACTAACCGACCATGAAGCCCCAAAAATCCTTGAGGCATGCGCGCAAGCGGGCGCGCAATTCGCCGGATACACGATCGTGCGTTTACCGTGGGCAGTTGCGCCGCTTTTCGAGCGCTGGCTGGAAGAACATTTTCCAGATCGCAAAGAGAAGGTGCTCGGTCGCATCCGGGATCTGCGCGGAAACGGCCGGTTGAACAATTCAGAATGGCACACGCGCATGACTGGCGAAGGAATTTTTGCCGAACAAATCGCCTCGCTCTTCGAAGTTGGTCGCCGTCGCGCTGGCATCGGAGAACGGAAGCAGCTTTCGACAGCTTCGTTTCGTCGTCCGCGCGAACAGCTGACTTTGTGGTAGGGACAGCACGCTGCGCGTTGTCCGCGGAGGCTCCTTCGACGTCGCTTAGGACAGGCTCCGCGCGGCGCCCCTACCTCGCGGATTTCGCGAGCGTGACGCGGCCCAAGATCGACATCATCAAGAGACCACCAATTATTCCAAACGGCGCCATGAAATAGAAATAGTTGCCCCAGCTTCGGTCGAGAAGCGCTCCGAGGAAGTAACCAGCCAGACTTCCGCCGAAATATTGGAACGAATCGATCACGCCGGACGCAAAGCCGGCCATTTTTGCGCCGCCGATGTCCATGGCGGCCGCCGTTCCGAGGATTGAATGAGTCGCGTTGGCGGTAAGCGAGATGAGAACAAGAAAAAAGATCGCTGCGTTCACGCTATGAAATTGTGCGGCGGAGAGAATGACGAGCGTTTCGAGAAAATAGAGACCAGCCGCGACCGGTGCGCGACGGCCCCTAAAAACTTTGTCGGAAATAAACCCGGAAATGAGGGAGCCGGCGGATGCGACAAACGGGATCGAAAAAGCAACCAGTTGAAATTGCGCCGATTGGTAATCGACGTGATGCACTTCCTGCAAGAAGCGCGGGAACCACTGATCAAGGGACTGGCGCACCGAGCCAGTGCATGCATAGGCACATGCCACAATCCAGATCACCGGATTGGTCACGATGATTTTGAAGACATCAAAGACTTTGACCTGCACCTGTCCGCTGGTTTCCTCCTCCGGATTAACCGGCGGAAAGTTCGCTTCCTCCGGCTTGTCTTTCACGATCAGCGCCATGCAGGCGCCGATAACAAGCGCGATGCCCGCTGGAATCCAAAACAACCACCGCCAATGCAACGGCGGAATTCGGATCAGCCCGAGAAAGGTAAATCCAGCGAGCAAAGCCGGTCCGAGTTTAAAAATGCCGAAGCGGCCGAGATTGATCATGAAACCGAAGATGCCGGCAAAGCCTCCGCGCTCGGTATGACGGAACCACGCCGCATTTATTTTCACCATTCCCGGCGCACCGAAGGCCTGCATGTAGCCATCGATTCCGCGAATCAGGACAAACAGCCAAAGTAATCCCCAGAACGACGCGATCCCAAATACGACGTTCATGACAATAGTGCCGGCTGCTCCAATGAGCATTGCGCGTCTTCCGCCAAGTCGGTCGGCCAGAAGTCCATTCACAATTTGCCCGCAGGCGTAAGCGAGTAGCGCTGTCGTGATGATGCTTCCAATTTGTGCTTTGCTGAAGCCGAACTCGCCGCTGATGGCGCTGCTGGCGAGCGGCAGGTTGTACCGGCACATGTAGAACGAAGTGTAGAGCAGGCCGATGAACGCCCAGTTCAATCCGCGGCGCGGGCGAAAGCCCGGCAGATGCGGAACGAAAACGGGAGCGTTCGCCGATTCACTCATGATTTGAAAATGCGTCGGATCGAAGCGCCCGCGCAATAGCAGACGATTTTTCGATCGTGTGCCGCTCTTACGAAATCCAAACCGTTTTCGTGTTCATGAACTCACGAATGCCGGCAACGCCAAGTTCACGGCCGAAGCCGGAACGCTTTACCCCGCCAAACGGCAACCTCGGGTCCGACGCGACCATGGCATTGATAAACACCATTCCCGCTTCGAGCTCCGACGCGAACAGCTCCTGTTCGGCGCGATCGTTCGTCCAGGCGCTCGCCCCCAAGCCAAAAGAGCTGTCGTTTGCGATTTCCAGTGCCTCGTCTGCGTCGCGCACGCGAAAAATGGACGCGACCGGACCGAAAACTTCTTCACAATAAGCCGGCGAATCTTTCGGTACATCGACAAGAACAGTCGGTTCGTAAAAATAACCGCGGCCATGAATCCGATTTCCGCCGGTCAATAATTTCGCGCCGCCCGCGATCGATTTCTGAACCTGCTCATGAACACCGAGAAGAATTTGTTCTGTCGCCAATGGACCGATCTCGATCATCTCATCGAGCGGGTCGCCGATTTTCAACGCCCGCATGCGTTCGACAAATTGCTGCAAGAATTGGTCGTAAATCTTGTCCGCGATTAAGAAGCGCTTTGCCGCGATGCATGATTGTCCGCTGTTGATTGTTCGGGCCATGACGGCGGTGCTCAACGCGGATTCGAAATCGGCGCTCGGCATGACAATAAAGGCATCGCTGCCGCCAAGCTCGAGCACGCTTTTTTTGATCTCGCGCGCGGCTGCGCTGGCGACGGCGCTGCCGGCACGCTCGCTGCCGGTAAGCGTGACCGCTTTGACGCGTAGATCGACAATCACTTTTTCGGCTTGTTCCGCTTCAATCAACAGTGTTTGAAAAACACCGTCGTCGAACCCGGCGCGACAAAATATTTCCTCAATCGCGAGTGCGCATTGTGGCACGTTGGCCGCGTGTTTGAGCAGTCCCACATTTCCCGCCATCAATGCCGGCGCCGCGAATCGAAAGACCTGCCAGAAAGGAAAATTCCACGGCATGATCGCGAGAACTGGCCCCAGCGGCTCATAGCGCACATAACTTCGAGCCGCGTTCGTCTGCGCGGGCTCATCTTCCAGGAAACGCTCCGCGTTCTCGGCGTAAAATCGGCAAACGCGCGCGCATTTCATGATTTCATCCATCGCGGCGCGAAGTAATTTTCCCATCTCGAGCGTGATTGTTCGGGCGAATTCTTCCTTCTCCTGCTCGAGCAACGAGCCCGCCGCCATCAAAAGCTGCGCGCGTTTGGCAAACGGTTCCCGCCGATGGTGTGCGAAGGCGCGTTCCGCGCGCTTCAATCGCTTTTCGATTTCGTTCTCGTCGAAGGCGGAGAACTCCTTCAGCTTCTCGCCGGTAGCCGGATTGATCGACGTGATGGCCATTGTCGATCTTATAACCGCAGACCCTTTGGAATCAAAGCGCGGTCGAGTAAATCGAAAACCGTTTGCACAAGCAGCGCCAGAAGCGCCGCTGGAATTGCGCCCTGTAAAATTGTCGCGTGATCGTTCAAATTGAGTCCGCTCAAAATCGGCTCGCCCAGACCACCGGCGCCGATCAATGCCGCCAGCGTCGCCGTGCCGACATTAATCACGGCGCTGGTTTTGATTCCAGAAAGGATCGAGCGCGACGCCATCGGCAGGTAGATTTTTCGCAGCCGCGCCACCGGCTCGAGCCCGAGCGCAATCGCGGAATCACGGATCGGTTGCGCGATGTCCTGTAGACCCGAGGCGGTGTTGCGAACAATTGGCAGAAGTCCATAAAGAAATAGCGCGGCGATGGCGGTGCGCGCACTGATTCCAAAAAACGGCAACGGAACAAGAAGAGCAAGCAGTGCGAGCGATGGAATTGTTTGCACGACGCTGGCGAAGCCGAGAATGGCGTGACCAATCGCGCCGCCGCGACTGGCGAGAATCCCGAGCGGAACACCGACGGTCACCGATAAAAGCAAAGAGATGCCGGCGAGCTCGAGATGACGCAGTGTCCAGCGCGCAAGTTTGTGCGGGAAATTTTCGCCCGCAGGGATTGTCGACGTAACGCCGCCGTCAAAATATAAACTCGCGGCTCTCGTGTAATTTTTCGTGCGCTCGGCTTCAGCGTTAAGCCGGATCATGCGCGCTTCATCCAGCGTGCCTTCGAGTTTGTGCAAAACGGCGACTGTCAATGTTGGCAATGAGAGACGAAACAAAAACACGGCGTCGTAGCGCGGGAAGAACTGGCGGTCGTCTTCCAGCACAACCAGATTGTTCTCGCCGATTTTCGCGTCGGTTGAATAGGCGTCTTTGACGTCGATCGCGCCTTTGGCCAGCGCCGCGTAGCCCAGGGCGTGATCGATCCCGATGACGTTCTGTTGAGGAAGCTGGTAACGCTCACGCAGCGGCTGCCATCCATCATGTCGATCTAAAAATTCGTGGGTCAGCCCAAATTTTAGTTCCGGATGTTTTTGCAAATCGCTGATCGTGTGCAGAGCGAGCCGTCGCGATTCATCGCGCCGCATGACGAGCGCATAAGTGTTGTTAAACCCGAGAGGCTCGGTGATTCCGATGCCCAACTTCGCGAGTGAGTCGCGAATTTCCTGGAGCGACAGCCGACGGTCTGTTTTCAGAATCTGCTGAGCGATCGTGCCGGTATATTCCGGATAGGCGTCAATTTGCGCGCCGCGCAATGCTTCCCAAAGAATGATCGTGCCGCCCATGCCTTGGCGATGTTCCGCGACGATTCCCGAATCGTTCAGCGCACGCCTGGCGATTTCGCCGAGCACATAGGATTCGGTAAATTTTTTTGAACCGATCGTAACCGACTGCGCGCTTGAAGGAAAAATCGTCGCGAAAAAGAAGAGAATCGGTAGGGCGAAGCTCCGCTGAGCCGACTTATCCGACGGCTCGACAGAGTCTCGCCCTACCAAAAGATTTCGCGCGAAGAACGATTTCATGTGAGAACCAATGCTCGTTGCGCGTTGAGAAATTCTGAAACGAAAGCGTCGGCTGGTTTTTCGCGAAGATCGACAATCGAACCTTGCTGAACAATTCGGCCTTCGTTCATGAGCACGATTCTGTGGCCGAGGTAGGCTGCCTCCGCCAGATCGTGCGTCACCAGAAGCGCCGTTTGCTGTAAACGCGTAAAAATTTCCTTCAGATCCTTTTGCAAAGAAGCGCGCACGAGCGGATCGAGCGCGCCGAGCGGCTCATCGAGAAGCAGTAGCTCGGGCGACAGCATCAGAGCTCGCATTAAGCTGACGCGCTGACGCTGGCCGCCGGAGAGTTCGACCGGATATCGGGCGAGCAGATTTTCAGAAAATCTTGTCAGCTCGCACAATTCCGAAAGCCGTTCGCGCATTTCGGGAGCTGCTTTTCCAAGATGACGCGCCATCAGGAGAGCATTTGCGCGAGCGGTAAGATGAGGAAATAAACCGCCTTCCTGAATGACGTAACCGATGCGCCGCCGCAACATGTCGATGTTCTCCGGCGTGATCGGCGCGCCGTTGAACGCGACTGTGCCGGCGTCAGGCTCAATCAGGCGGATGATGAGCCGAAGCAGCGTTGATTTGCCGCAACCGCTCGGTCCAATCAGAACCGTGGTTTTGCCGCGCTCGACTGCGAGATTGGTAGAGTGAAGCGCGTTCGCATCGCCGAAGTTTTTTTTGATGCCAGCGAGTTGAACGAGCGAATCCATAAAATTGAGATGCTTCGACTTCGCTCAGCATGACAACCTGGATCGACAAGTCGAAGCCGGCGCGCTCATTTCTTTTGTAGTCGTTTCGCTCTGCGAAGCGTGGCTCGAATTGTCTTGCACATCAACTCCCGCGCCGCCAAGAGAACGGCGGCTACAGTTTCACGGTGAGATAGAAAACGCCAAACAAGCGCGCCTCGTCCGTCCACATTCGGGCAAACTCAAATCCAGCGGCGCTGGCGAGTACGGTGAAACCTTCCGGAGTGTATTTGTAAGAAAATTCTGTGGTAATTTTTTCGTCGGAGCGAAAACGAAATTCATGATTGGCAATGTGAACGGTCTGGTCGATTTCGCTGATGAGATACATCTCGATTCGGCCGGCGGCTGAATTGTAAATGGAGCGATGGCGCCATCGCTCCAAATCAAAATCCGCCTGAAGCTCGTGATTGGCGCGCCTGAGCAAGTTCAAGTTAAATTGCGCGGTCACGCCCTGACTGTCGTTGTAAGCGCGCTCGAGAACATCACGATCTTTTTGCAAATCGACGCCGATGAGAAGTCCACCGTTTTTTTCGCAAAGGTCGACAATGCGGCGCAAAAACCCGGTCGCTTCCTGTGGGTCGAAATTGCCGATTGTCGATCCGGGAAAATAAACAATCTTGCGCGCCGGTGTTCGAACTGGGGAAGGCAGATCAAAGGGCTGCAAATAGTCGGTGCAAACGGGGAGAATTTCCAGTTGCGGAAATAGTTGATGAAATAACGCGGTGGACTGCCGCAGTTGCTCTTTCGAAATGTCGATCGGGATGTAAACAGCTGGCGCCTCCAACTCTTCGAGGAGAATGCGCGTCTTCGTCCCGGCCCCGGTACCAAGACCGATCAGCTCGCAACGCGCGCCGATGCACTGTGCCATTTCGTGAGCGTAAAGCCGGAGAATCGCGGTCTCGGTTCGGGTAATGTAATATTCTGGTAGCTCGCAGATGTTTTGAAACAACGCCGCGCCGCGCTCGTCGTAAAAATATTTACACGGCAGCGTGCGCGGCATGCGTGACAGACCGGCGATCGCTTCAGAAAGAAAATCCGATTTCGCCGGCTCGAGATCGAGGACGGCGAGCCGGCCAGGCTCGCGGTTCATGAAGGATCGCGGGCGAGGCGAATGCCTGTGAATTGCCAGCGTTTCTCGGGCGGAAAAAAGTTGCGATAGGTGCGGCGAATGTGACTGCCAGAGGTGGCGCAGGAGCCGCCGCGCAGGACGTATTGGTTGCACATGAATTTGCCGTTGTACTCACCGAGCGCGCCAGGCGCGGCGCGATAACCAGGGTAGGGGGAATAAGCGCTGCGGGTCCATTCCCAAACGTCGCCGAACATTTGCGCAAGATGTCGATCCTGTCCGGAAGATCGACCTGGCTGCGGATGAAATGTTTCGCTTTCGACGAAATTCCCATCGATGTCGATCTTCGCGGCGGCGCGTTCCCATTCGAATTCAGTCGGCAGGCGTGCGCCCCTCCAATTGGCAAACGCGTCCGCTTCAAAATAACTGATGTGTGTGACCGGTTGCGACTCATCAACGGGACGAGGACCTGAGAGTGTAAAATTCCACCACGCGCCGTCGCGTTTGATCCAGTAAAGTGGCGCTTGCCACCGTTGTTCGTTCACCGTCATCCAACCCAGCGAGAGCCAAAATTCGGAGCGTGCGTAACCGCCGGCATCGATAAATTCGAGATATTCGCCGTTAGTCACCGGTCGACTTGCCAGGGAAAAAGCCAGGACAAGCGCGCGATGACGCGGACCTTCATTGTCGTAGGAAAATCCGGAGCCGTCGTGACCGATCTCGGCGATTGTTTCTTCAAAGTCGATGAAGTTCATCGGCGCGGCGTTTGCTGAGACGATGTCGATATTCTGCTCACGAAAAACCGGATAGAGCGGATTTTGCGCAAAGACGTGCTTGATATCGGTGATGAGCAACTCCTGATGCTGTTGTTCGTGATGGATGCCGAGAATTACGATCGGTTCGATCTCGGCAAAAAGTTTTTCATCCGCGCGCGAAATGAGCTTGTCGATGTCCGAATCGACGGACGAACGATAGCGGTGGGTTTCGTCGACAGTCGGGCGCGAGATTAAACCGCGCAGATCGCGGCGGTGCATATCGCCGGCGGCATTGTAATAGGAATTAAACAGATAAGCGTATTGCGGGACTTCTGGGCGATAGGACGTGACCCACTTTTTCAAAATGAACGTTTCGAAAAACCAAGTCGTATGAGCGAGGTGCCATTTTGTCGGGCTGACGTCGGGCATCGATTGCACGACGTAATCTTCCGGCGCGAGGTTCTCGCAAAGTCGCGTAGTGAAATTGCGGACCTCGTGGAAACGCGTGAGAAGTTGCTCCGCGTGCGACGGAATGCCGCGCGACTGCGCCGGCGCAGCCGCTCTCTCGTCGATCGTTGCGGCCGCGGTTGAACTCAAGTAATTCCGCCTTCCTGTTCGAGTTCTTCCTTGCGGGCCTCGAGCATTTGATCGTGCGCCGCTTCCTCAAGTCCGCCAGCGACCAGTTGCTCACCTAATGTTTCCTCTTCTTCAACACCGGGCCGTGGCGCGCGATGTCCGGAAGAACCTGCGACCACGTTCCATTCTTCGGTCAACTCGGCGTTCTGCTCAGTTTCTTCCGGAGGGCCCGGGTGCTCAATCCCCATTAATTCGCGGCGCGCCTGGTTCCAATCCGCATCGGTGAATTCGTCAGGGTTGCGCTCATCGATCATGGCGATCTCGCGAGCGCGCTTTTCCACTTCCTCCGGTGAAGGCACTCCCATCCCGTTGCCATGCAGAGAAATTTTGCCTGCTCCCTCGTGTGACTGTTCCTTCATACCAAGTTATACGAAATTAACGTGCAGAATGTTTGCGTAGTCGAGGAGATTTAAGAAATTAAGTGAAGAGCCAAGCACGACTAATTTCGCTGCGATCCGGTGGGCACGTTGCCTACAACGAATACGGCGAGCCCACGGGAGCTCCCCTGTTTTTTTGCCACGGTTGGCCAAGCTCGCGCACGATGGCGGAATTGACCGATCAGGCCGCGCGCGATCTCGGTGTGCGAATCATTTCTCCGGATCGGCCCGGTATCAGCGGCTCTGCGTTCCAAGCCAACCGGAAATTAATTGATTGGCCACCGATCGCACGCGAGATCGCGGATGAGCTTGCCATCGATCAATTTCATATCCTGGCGATTTCCGGTGGCGCGCCCTATGCCTATGTAACGGCTTGGGAAATGCCGCAACGTGTGCGGGCGATTGCGATCGTGAGCGGCGCGCTGCCGATTGTCGATCTTAGCGAGCAGAGCGGATTGCTAAAACTTTACCGCTGGATGCTCGCGCTCTATCGGTCGCACCCGCACCTTTTGCGCGCCTTGTTTTATGTGGCGCGACCGATCGCTTGTCTGCGTCCGCCAATTCGTTTTCGTCCGCTGCTCTTGAAATTATTATTGCAGCCGTGCGACGCGGCGGCATTGCGTGATGCAGCTGCATTCGAAGCTTGTTTTGATAGTCAACGCCGCGCCTGGCGCGGCTCGGCCAAAGGCGTAATGACCGACGCGGAAATTTACGCGCAACCATGGGGCTTTCGGTTGGAAGACGTCGAGGTACCAGTCCGGCTATGGCATGGAAAGGAAGACCGGGCCTTTTCGTTTCGCGTCGCGCAGGAAATGGCCAGGCGATTGCCGAATTGTACCGCGCGCTACGTCGACAATGCGGGCCATTACTCACTGCCTATCCAGCACATGCATGAAATTCTGGCGGATCTGATCGCGGTGTAGCCGTCGCCCTGTGGGCGACGCGATCGAGGCGCAGCTTACCACATCAGCGTCGTGCTTGACAGAGCGAAACGGTTTGAGGAGGCAAAAATCCCGTGCGTTGGCAGCGGGGCACGCTAACAGTTCGCCGTGGAGGATTTCACGGGCGGGGCGATTCACGATCAACCGGCGCGGCGACAGTGGACTGTCGATCCGCCATTTGACGAGCGCGTTCGACAACTAGTTCGTGATTGGGGCGCGGAAAAGTCACCGGAGCTGATTGAGGAAATGATCGTGACAGCGCTAAAGATGGCGCGCGATCAGATGGGCGTGGCTGATCTGAAATTGATCAATCGTTCCGTAAAAGAGATGCGTTATGCGGCCAAGGTCTTCGCTCCATATCATCACTTGCGAAAAGTTGTTGTGTTCGGATCAGGTCGGACTCTACCCGGCGCGCCTGAATTTGAATTGGCCGAGGATTTTGCGCGCGCGATGGTGGCGCAAAACTACATGGTCATCACCGGTGGAGGCGATGGCATTATGGGCGCGGCGCAGCGCGGCGCCGGTCGCGAACACAGTTTTGGGCTCAATATTCGCCTGCCATTTGAACAACGCGCGAATGAGATCATCGAGGGCGACCCAAAACTGATTAATTTCAATTACTTCTTCACGCGCAAACTGAACTTCGTAAAAGAGACGCACGCGTTCGCATCATTTCCGGGCGGTTTCGGCACACTCGACGAGACTTTCGAAGTTCTCACGCTCATGCAGACCGGGAAGGCGCGCGTTATTCCAGTCGTGCTGCTCGATCGGCCCGATGGCACTTACTGGAAAACCTGGATGAAATTTGTCACCGAGCACCTGTTCAAGCTCGGGTTTGTTTCACCGGAAGATTTTTATCTTTTCAAAATCCTCCACAGCGTCAAAGACGCGACCGCAGAAATCTCGCAGTTCTACAAGGTTTATCATTCGGCGCGTTGGGTCGGCGAAGAACTTG
>Ga0209055_1002174_pt1 | contig 12538 bp, 10 predicted proteins | sample GraSoiAngelo_110_FD_185875 | JGI IMG/M metagenome (GOLD analysis project Ga0209055, IMG submission 185875) | Grasslands soil microbial communities from the Angelo Coastal Reserve, California, USA - 14_0903_12_30cm (SPAdes) (version 2) | ecosystem: Environmental > Terrestrial > Soil > Grasslands ... | reverse complement strand
TGCTCGCCCTGGCGCTCCCCTTCACCACCGCCGCGGGCGCCCCGTTCCCGGGACGCGATCTCATCATCTTCCTCACGTACCTGGTGATTCTGGTAACGCTCCTCGTCCAGGGCTTCTCGCTCCAGCCGTTCGTCAGCCGGCTCGGGATCTGCGATACGGGCGAGACGCAGCGACTGGAAGAAGCCCACGCACGAGAGCAGGCGTCCGCCGCCGCGTTGCGGCGGCTGGACGAGCTGTCGTCGGGCCTCGACGAGGAGACGCTGGCGGAGCTCCGGGCGCGCTACGGCCACCGCCGCCGGCGTTTCGGTGCCCGCGTGCGCGCCGAGCGCGACGGCGTCGAGGAGCGTCTCGCCCGCGGCCGCAGCGCCACCGTGCTCGAGCTGCTCCAGGCGGAGCGGCGGGCAGTGATCTCGCTGCGCGACAAGGGAATGATCGGTGATCACGTGATGCGGCGGGTGCAGCGGGACCTGGACCTCGAAGCGCTGCTGTTGGGATCACGGTAACGACCGCACGGGCGGCCGCCGCTCCGGCCCGCCCCTCGCGCCCGGTCCCGCCGCCCGCCATTCTTAGCGGTCGCCCGCACACGAGGCCGCCGCCTATGATCCGTCTCCGCACCGCTGTCGCGCTCCTCGCGCTCCTCGCCCCACCGGCTCTCGCGCCCGCCCAGGAAGTCCATACCACGCTGTGGACGCATCTGGGCTTCCGCTTCATCGGCCCCGAAGGCAACCGCGCCGTCGCGGTGGTCGGAGAGCCGGGCAACCCCCTCGTGGCCTACGTGGGCGCGGCGTCCGGCGGCGTCTGGAAGACGGAGGACGGAGGCGTGCACTGGCGGGCGGTCTTCGACAGCGAGCCCGTTCAAGCCATCGGGGCCCTCGCCGTCGCCCCTTCCGCTCACCACGTGCTGTGGGCCGGCACCGGCGAGACGTTCTTCATCCGCTCGACGACCGCGCTGGGCGACGGCGCTTACAAGTCCACCGATGCCGGTCGCAGCTGGCAGCACGCGGGCCTCGACTCGACCGGCCGCATCGCGCGCATCGTGATCCACCCTGCCAACCCCGACGTCGTGCTCGTGTGCGCGCTGGGGCGGGCCTACGGCCCCCAGCAACAGCGCGGCGTGTACCGCACGGCGGACGGCGGCAAGACGTGGACACGGGTCCTGTTCGTGGACCCGAACACCGGGTGCTCGGATCTGGCCATCGACCCGGGGGATCCCAATACCCTGTTCGCCGGCATGTGGCAGTTCGAGGTAAAGACCTGGCACCTGCAGAGCGGCGGCCCCGGGAGCGGGCTGTGGGTGTCACGCGACGGCGGGGTCACGTGGAAGCGCCTGGCGGGCCACGGTCTCCCGGCGGCGAATCACGTCGTCGGCAAGATCGCTGTCGCGGTCGCCGCCTCCAATCCCAACACCGTCTACGCGCTGATCGAAGATCAGGACCCGACGCTGTATCGCAGCGATGATCGCGGTACCACCTGGCGCGTCGTGAGCCGCAATCACGACATGGCGGAGCGCGCTCCGTATTACGTGCGGTTCACCGTCGCGCCCGACGACGAGGAGCGTCTCTACTTCGTCTCGGTGCGGTTCAGCGTGTCGCGCGACGGCGGCCAGACGCTCACCCGCAGTCCCTTCTCGGCCGGCGGGGACAACCACGACATCTGGATCGACCCCTTGAACGCCGACCGTATCCTGATCGCCCACGACGGCGGCGCGAGCTTCACGCTGAACGGCGGCAAGAGCTACACGCGCGTGGTGCTGCCGATCGCCCAGATGTACCACGTGCATGCGGACGCCCGCGTGCCCTACTACGTCTACGGCAACCGCCAGGACGGCAGCTCCTACCGGATGCCGAGCCGCGGGCTCGCCGGGGGCATCACCGAAGGACAGTGGGGACACGTCGGCGGCTGCGAGAGCGGCTTCGCGATCCCCGACACCGTCGACAACGTGACCGTGTGGTCGGGCTGCTACGACGGCGGGCTCGAGGTGTACGACACGCGCACCGATCACGCCCGCAACGTGCGCGTGTGGCCCGAGGCGGGCTACGGCTGGCGGCCGGCCGACCTCAAATACCGCTGGAACTGGACCTTCCCCATCGCGCTGTCGCCCCACGATCACACCCGGGTCTACGTCGGAAGCCAGGTCGTGCACCTGACGACCGATCGCGGCGCCAGCTGGAAGGTGATCAGCCCCGATCTTACTCGTAACGACACGACCCACCAGCAGACCTCGGGCGGCGTCACGACCGATAACCTCATGACGTTCGACGGTGCGACCCTGTTCGCCATCGCCGAATCGCCGCTCCAGGCTGGCGTCATCTGGGCGGGCTCGAACGACGGCCTGGTGCACGTCACACGCGACGGCGGCGGGCAGTGGACGGATGTGACGGGCAACCTCCCCAAGCTGCCGCCGTGGGGCAAGATCACCAACATCGAGCCGTCGCACTTCGACGCCGGGACCGCCTATCTCGCGGTGGACCTGCACGAGCTGGACGACCTCGCGCCGTACATCTACAAGACGACGGACTACGGCAAGACGTGGAAGCGCATCACCGATACATTCCCCCGCTCCACCCTGTCGTTCGTCCACGTGGTGGCCGAGGACCCGGTGCGTCGCGGGCTGGTCTATGCGGGGACCGAGAGCGGGCTGTACGTAACGCTCGACGACGGCGCGCGCTGGCTGCCGCTGCAGGCCAACCTGCCGCACGCGCCGGTATCGTGGGTGACGGTCCAACCGCGCTTCCATGACCTCGTCGTCGCCACCTACGGGCGGGGCGTATGGATCCTCGACGATGTCTCGCCACTCGAGCAGCTCGACGCCCGCGCGTCGAGCGGGCGCGCCTGGCTGTTCGCACCGCCGCCCGTGTACCGCTTCCGGGCGACGCAGGGGGTCGCGAGCGCGCCCAACAGCGCCGTCCAGGCGCAGAACCCTCCGGGCGGCGCGGTCGTGACGTACCGTCTGACGGCCGCGCTCGCCGACACCGAGGCCCGGGCTGATTCGGCGGCGCGGCCCGACAGCGCGCACCCACCCGCCAAACTCATCGTCGTGGATGCGGGGGGCGATACGGTGCGCGTGCTCCAGGGGGAGCGGAAACCGGGGCTCAATCGGGTGTGGTGGGACCTGCGCTACTCGCCCACGGTCGTGCCCAAGCTGCGGACGCCTCCACCGGGCAAGCCGTTCGTGCGCGTCGGTCCCGACGGCACGCGCCCACTCGTGACGTGGGATCTCGATCTCATGCTGCGTGGCCCACCGGTGCCGCCCGGGACGTACGGGATCCGTCTCAGGGTCGGCGACACAACACTCACGCAGTCGCTCACTGTGTTGAAAGACCCGAACACCGCGGGGACGGACGCGGACGTGCAGGCACAGACCCGGCTCGCCCTCGCGATTCGGGCCGAGCAGGACAGCGTGGCCCGGATGATCAACCGGCTGGAATGGGTGCGGAAACAGCTCCTCGATCTCGCAGGGCAGCTGCGCACCGATTCGGCGACGGCCAGCGCCGCAGGCGCTAAGCGACTCGCGACCCTGGCGGACTCCCTCGAGCACCGCGTCGCCGACGTCGAGGGCGCGCTGTTCGACGTCCACCTGACGGGGGCGCGGGAAGACGCCTTCCGTAACCCGATGCAGCTCTACGGCCGGCTTGCGGCGCTGCAATCCGATGTCGCCGACAACGGGGCGGATTTCGCACCCACGACCCAGCAGCTCGCGGTGCACGACGTGCTCGCTCAGCGGATCGCCGCCGTGTCCGCCCGGTTCGCCGACCTCATGGACAAGGCGGTGCCGGCCTTCGCGGCGGAGCTGCGCAAGACGGCGCTCAGGGACGTCATCGCCAGCGGGATCGACGGCGCCGTGCCGCCGCGCACGGGGCCGTGAGAGACGCGGCGCGAACCGCGGATCGTTGGGGCACTGGTCCCGCCGCCGGCGCCGACGAGCTCGACCAGCTCGTCTACCTGTCGAACCTAATCGGCCACGAGCCGGCCCTCGTGCAACCGGGCGGTGGCAACACCTCGATCAAGCTCGGCGACGTCCTGCTGGTGAAGGCCAGCGGGACCGACCTGCGCACCATCGAGCGCGACGGATTCGCTCGGCTGTCGCTCCCCGAACTGGCGGCGCTCGAGAGTGCCGCAGCGATGAGCGACGCCGACATGATGCGCCTCATGACGCGTTGTACGGTGCCGGCCGACGGACGTGGACCCGCACCCAGCGTCGAGACACCGCTGCACTCGCTCCTCCCGCACCGCGTCATCGTACACACTCATGACGTGGCGACGATGAGTCTCACGAACCTGGACGACGCGACGGCCGAGCGGCTGGTCACCGAGCTGTTTCAGGGAGAGATCGTGTACGTGCCGTACGTGCGCCCGGGATTCCCGCTGGCGCGGACGGTGACCGACATGGTAGACCGGCTCCCGCGCAGCGCCGTGGGGCTCGCGCTGGCGCATCACGGCCTCGTGGTGTGGGGCGAGGATCCGCGGGAGTGCTACGCGCGCCTGGTGGGCGTCGTGGGCCGGATCGACGCCTACCTCGAAACGAAGCGACGGGGCCGCGCGGTGCTGGGAGCGACGCCCCGCGCGATCCCCGGCGCGGAGGTGCGCCGCCGGTTGGCGGAGCTCGTCCTCCCGGTGGTGCGCGGCATGCTCGGCCCGCCGCCTGACCGCCGCGTGATCCTGCACTGCGACGATGGCGACGACATCCTGGCGACCCTCGCCGCCGAACGGATTCCCGCGCTGGTGCGTCGCGGCATGGCGACGCCCGAGCATATCCTGCGGGCCGGCCGGCTGCCCCTGTGGCTCGACCTCGACCCGTCCGCGCCGGGAGATCGGCTGGTCGACGCAGTCCGCACGCAGCTCTCACAGCAGCGCTCGGAGTACGAGGCATATCACCGGCGCCACGCCGCCCTCGAGGAGCGCCCGCTCGACGATTGGGCCAAGGTCGTGCTCGCCCCCGGGCTCGGAATGATCACGGCGTCCCGCGACAAGCGGGGCGCGGTCACGGCCAATCTGTGCTATCGGGCAGTGCTGGAGACGATCGCGAATGCGGAAGCACTCGCCGCGTTCCAGTTCATTCCCGAGGCGGAGGTGTACGCGTTCGAGCACTGGCCGCTCGAGCGCCGCAAAATCGACGAGCAGGACGCGCGGGAGCGCACCTCCCAGCTCGTTCCCCGCCAGGTCGCCGTCGTGATCGGGGGCGGCAGCGGCATCGGGCGCGCGGCCGCGCGACGGTTTGCGGCGGAAGGGGCGCACGTTGTGGTCGCCGATCTCGACCAAGCCGCCGCGGAGGCCGCAGCGCGGGAGATCGCGACGGCGCAGCCTGATCGCGCCATCGCAATCCCGGTGGACGTCCGGGACGACGCGAGTCTGGCGCACCTGATACGGCGGACCGTCGCCGAGTTCGGAGGGCTGGACTGCCTGTTTTACACGGCGGGCCAGGCGCCGCGGTTCGCGGGGCTGACGGACATCGGGCGGGAGGACCTCCAGCGCCAGCTCGACGTCCACTATCTCGGCGCCGTCCTGGCGATCGGCGCCGCGGCGGCCGTGATGCGCCGGCAGAAGACGGGGGGCTCGATCATCGCGTCGGTCTCCAAGGCCGCGCTGGCGCCGGGTCCCGAAGCGGTGGCCTATGGCGGGAGCAAGGCCGCGCTGTTGCAGGCGCTCCGGGTCGCCGCGGTCGAGCTCGGCGGGGACGGCATTCGGGTCAACGCCATCAACGCCGACCAGATCGAGACCCCGATGTTCCGCCGGTTCGTCGAGGAGCGAGCCGCGAGGAGTGGCGTATCCGTCGACGCCCAGCTCGAGACCTACCGCCGGCGCAACGTCATGGGCGCGTCCCTCATCCCCCCCGAGGTCGTGGCGGACCTCGCCGTCTTGCTGGCGAGCGAGCGGTTCCGTTTCACGACGGGAGACATCCTCACGGTGGACGGCGGGCTGCCGGAGGCGTTCCCGCGCTGACGGTGCTTCGAGCCCTGACGCGCGACGGGCGCCTGTTGTTCCTGACCCGCGTGACGCGTCTGTTCGCGTACGGCTCGTTGGCCGTCGTTTTGGTCTTCTATCTGACCAGCCTTGGCCTCAGCGCGTCCCAATCCGGCTTGCTGCTGACTCTGACGCTGGCGGGGGATACCGTCGTCTCCCTCTACCTGACCACTCGAGCCGATCGCGTCGGGCGGCGGCGCATGCTGATCATCGGCGCCGCACTCATGGTCGCCGCCGGCCTGATCTTCGCATACACGCGCAACTTCTTGGTCCTGATCCTGGCCGGGACGATCGGCGTCATCAGCCCCAGTGGCAACGAGGTGGGGCCGTTTCTCTCGATCGAGCAGGCGGCGCTCTCTCAGGTCGTTCCCGCCCGGTCCAGAACCGCCGTGTTCGCGTGGTACACGCTCGCCGGCTCGTTCGCAACCGCGGCCGGTTCCCTGAGTGGCGGCACGCTGGCGCAGCGGCTGCAGGGTACTCCGATGACGCCGCTCGAAAGCTACCGGGCGGTCGTGGTTCTCTATGCCGCTCTGGGGGTGTTGCTGCTTTTCCTGTTCACCCGTCTGTCGCCTGCCGCTGAAGTGCGCTTGCCCGCCATGCAAAATCTCTTTGGCATCGGCCCCTCCCGCGACGTCGTCCTGAAGCTGTCGGGCCTGTTCGCTCTCGATTCCTTCGCGGGCGGCTTCGTGGTGCAAAGCTTCGCCGCCTACTGGTTCTATCTCCGCTTCGGCGTGGACCCTCGAACGCTTGGTGCGATCTTCTTCGGGGCGAATGTCCTTGCCGGTGTCTCGGCAGTACTCGCGTCCCGACTCGCCGCACGCTTCGGCCTCGTTAAGACGATGGTGTTCACGCACCTGCCATCCAACGTGCTGCTGATTCTCGTGCCGCTGATGCCGAACCTGCCGCTCGCCATCCTGGTGCTGTTCGCGCGTTTCAGCATCAGCCAAATGGACGTGCCAACCAGGCAATCCTACACGATGGCGGTGGTTGCTCCTGAAGAACGATCGGCGGCGGCGGGCATCACGGGTGTGGCACGGACCACCGGTGCCGCACTCGCCCCGGTGTTCGCGGGGTTGCTGTTCTCCCGACCCGCGCTGATCGGGGTGCCGTTCTTCATCGCCGGGACGCTAAAAGTCATATACGACGTGCTGCTGTACCGCGCATTCGTGGCCCGGCAGCCACCGGAAGAAGGCGGCTCCTAGGTCCGTGGACGCGACTCCCCCAACAGCTCGCCGACCGCTCGCACCAGCTCAGAAAGCTCGAACGGCTTCCGCAGCGAGCGCGCCGCCCCGAGCAGCTCGGCGTCCTTGCGCAGGTCCATCGTTTGCGTTCGATCGCCACCCGAGATCACGATGATCTTCACCTGGGGCGACTCGCGGCGCAGCTCGCGGACCGTCTCGATGCCGTCCCGCTCGGGCATGAAGATGTCCGTGATGATCAGGTCGGCCGGCCGCTCGCGGTGCGCGCGCAGCCCGGCGTCGCCATTGCCGACGTCCTCCACCGTGTGGCCCGCGCGCTCCAGGATGCGGCGCACCGCCCCTCGCACCTGCACATCGTCGTCGATCACGAGGATCCGGGCCATCAGGCTAGGCGCGCCGCCCTCCGACCATGGCCGCCGCGCGCTCGGCAGCGAACCCGAGCAGCGCGCCGATGGCAAGCGCCACGCCCGCGCGAATCGCATCGTTCACGGTGTACACGTTGAGGCCGAGCGCGACGCCTGCACCGGCGAACGCCCCCGCTGTGAAGGAAAGGAGCGGCACGCGCGATTGCAGCATGATGGCGGACGCCGTCGCGCCGAGGATCACGGCGGCGACCACGTTGCCGCCACCGATCGCACCGCGCACCGCGTGGGCGACGAGCACCCACACTACGCCGCTCAGTGCAGCCACGCTGGCCTTTTGCAGGCCGGGGACGCCGCCGCCGGCCGCGAAGAAACATCCCAGGGCGACCAGGCCGGCCCACAGCGACACGTGCAGCCGAGCCACGTCCGCCAGCCACCCCCAGAGCGCGATCACGAGCCCCAGCATCAGCGCTCGCGCAGTCATGGTGTTCATCTGCTTCGCCTCCCCTCGAGGGACCAGACAGAAAATAGCGTCGGGCGTGAGTGGCACCAAACCCGGCCCCGACTCTAGACTGAGAGCACCTTCACCCATGACCCCAATGAACGACTCCCCTGTCCCGCCCGGTCCACGCCCGCCCGCCGTGAAGGTGTATGGCGCTAAGGCGCAGGCCAAGCCCGGCGATGGCAGCCCCGTGCTCTCCGGGCTCATCGTGAGCGTGCTGTTGGCCGTGGGCTGGGCGTTTCTCGTCTACGTGACCGACAACCCGGTCGGTCTGATCGCCTGGGGGGTCGGAGGGCTGATCGGCCTCGCGGTCGCACGATTCGCGCCTCGGCCAAGTGCGTCGCTCGGCACGCTCGCGGCGGTCTTGACCGTCGGGACCGTGATCCTTGCCAAGGCGTTGATTGTCGCCTTCGCGCTGCGACCGATGGTGCTGAACGACGTCCTGCGCGATCGGGACGCTACTGCCACGATGTTCATGGTCGACATGGTGACCCACCACTCGTTCTCACCCGAGCTCCAGGCCGAGCTCGACAAGCAAGCCCGGGAGAGATCCGACACACTGCCGCCGGACGCGGCGAGCGAATTGACCCACCGCATGGTGGTCGAGGCACGCCAGCGCGCCACCGCCGCGACTCGCGCGGAGCGCGAGCGGTTGGTGCGGGTGCACACCGACAGCCTGCTCGCGCATATGGGGTTCCTAGCGCCGTTCGCGCGGCTGTTCGGTCTACTGGATCTGCTCTGGATAGGGCTGGGCATCTCTACGGCGTGGCAACTCGCGCGCGGCCGAACCGGGTGAGCTAACCTCCGGGTTTCTCCTTGTCGCGCTCTTCTCGCGAGCGTCGCACCCGCTCCTGCCGCTCGCGCAAAGCCGCCTCGTCGCGGGCGACCCGAGCAGCGTCGCGGTCTGCCGGCTCCGGTGACGCCTGCTCGCGGGCGCGCTGCACGCGGTCCTGCCGGGTGCGTCGATCTGCGTCTTGCTTGGCGGCCCGGTCCACCTCGAGCGCGGCCTGCCGTTTCGAGTTCATCCACCACATGATACAAAACAAACCGAACTGCGCGGGCAGAACGAAGATAAAGGATGCGGGGAACAGTCCTCTGACGGTCGCAGAGACCGCCACACTCGCGAGAGCCCACTTCCAGCCCGTCATGTGCTCGTATTCGGCGGCGGCGTAGAACACGCCCGCCAATCCAAGACCGCCTAGCAGACCCATAAAAGCAATATGCGAAAATGGATTCGGCCGGGCAAATTTTGCGGCCCCGCTGCCGCTACTTCGCGATCCACGACCGGCCGGTGGCGAGGAGCGCCACCAGGGCCAGCCCGAACACGATACGGTACCAGGCGAACAGATTGAACGAGCGGTGCGACACGAAGCGGATGAGCCACCGGACCACCACCAGCGCGCTCGCGAACGCCACCACGAAGCCGATCACGAAGATCCGGGCGTCGGACCCGGACAAGAGGTGCCGGCTCTCCCAGAGGTCGAGCCCTGTGGCCGCGACCATCACCGGAATGGCGAGGAGGAACGAGAACTCCGCGGCGGCAGGGCGGCCCACGCCCGCCAGCAACGCCCCCATAATCGTCGCCCCCGAGCGCGAGACTCCGGGAATCAGCGAGAACACCTGCGCGATCCCGATCCAGAGCGCCGTCCGGTAGTCGATCTGCGGCACCGTTTCGACGCGGGGGGCGGGGCGCCAGTGCTCGATCGCCAGGATAGCGACCCCGCCTACGATCAGCGCGGCGATCACCACCGGGGGCGTGAACAGGTGCGCCGTGATCCAGTGGTGCGTGAGCAGCCCCACGATCGCCGCCGGGAGGAACGCGATGAACAGCGCGACGATCAAGCGGCGCGACTCCGCGACGGCGACGCCGTCGCGCACCACGCGGAACAACAGGCGGCGATACAGCCAGACGACCGCCAGGATGGCGCCGAGTTGGATGATGATCTCGAAGGCGGCGGCGCGCGGGCCCACGAACCCCAACGCGTGGCCCGCCAGGATCAAATGGCCGGTCGACGAGACGGGGATGAACTCGGTCGCGCCTTCGACCAGACCGAGGATAATCGCCGCGATGGTGGTGGGCATGAGAATGGAGCGGAGGGGATTCGAACCCCGAGTTGCGGCACAATATAGCAATCACGCGGTGTTCTCGGCATCGGTGTCGCCGCCCGCGATTCTGGTGGATATTGACGTGAGGCTCAGCGTGCCGTAAGACAGGTACCGGGTGTCGGGTGTCGAGGGCCGCACCTTGAGATCCGACAGCTGTGACGTAAAACCTGAAACGCGGAGTCCACTATGTCAGGGAGAATGGTTGTATCGGGTGCCGCTTTGGCGTTGCTCGTCGGCTGTGTGGCGGACCAGTCGCTGCCGACGGCGTCCGAGGTGCGCGCACCGCTGTTCGCGACCGTAGCTCGAGCCGGCGAGAGCCACCTCCGCACCCACCTGGCCGGCGCCCACGAGGTGTTCACGCCCGCAAACCCGGGCGACCCGACGCCGGCCGATTCGCGGGCGCAGGGGCAAGCGATCTTCCGCGTCAGCGCGGACGGCGGCACCGTGGAGTTCCGCCTCATCGCGTCGAACATCGACAACGTGATCATGGCGCATATCCACTGCGGTCCGCCCGGAGCGAACGGGCCGATCCGCATGTGGCTGTATCCAGTGATCGGACCGACCGGCGCTCCGGGACCCAACGGCACCGGCCGGCACGACGGCGTCCTCGCCTCCGGCACGTTCTCGCCGACCGGCGTCGTGTGTCCGGCGAGCGCAGTCGGTCAGGACATGCCGCTGCTCGACGCCATGCGGGCCGGCCTCACGTACGTCAACGCGCACACCAACGATGGCGTGGCGCCGACCAACACGGGGCCAGGTGACTTCCCGGGCGGTGAGATTCGGGGGCAGCTGGCCTCGCGGCGGGCGAACTGAAGTCTCGCTTGTGTCGGGTGCCGGACGTTGCTCCCGGCACCCGGCATCGGGCACGCGAGACCTGCAATAGTCAGCCTCGCGACGAGATCTACGAGTAAGGCCCATGGAGCGGAGGGGATTCGAACCCCTGACCCCCTGGTTGCAAACCAGGTGCTCTCCCAGCTGAGCTACCGCCCCCTCGTCGAAAATAGGGATTGGGGGGCGCGACGGGTAGTTACAGCAACTTCGCCAGCGCGTCGATCAAAGGTCCCTACTTGAACACCGCCCCCAGATTGGTCGTGACGCCGACGAAGAGCAGATGCGGCGTCTCGCGCCACAAGCCGACACTCCCGCCCGCGTCCACCACGATCCACTCGGCGGGCCGGACGGTCACGGCACCCAATGCGCCCCACTCGGCCGACTCTCCGGCGCCCGCCGTGAACCCGTACAGCTCGGTCGTGAGCCCGTAACGGCCGAGCGCAACGCCCGCGCCCACCGAGTGAAACCAGCGCAGCGGCGACGCGCCGCCGCCCAGCTCCACGGGCCCGAGGTTCAGGTCGATATGGAGCTTCCGGAACGCGTCGGCGCTCGCCACCGCCAACACGCCGCCCTGCGTGCGCCCCGCGCCGCGCCCCGCGCCGGCATCGCCGGTCGGAAAGGAGACGCTCGACGACAGCGCCAGCGTGGTACGCGGTGACACACTGGTCGAGAGCTTCAGCGCCACGCCAACATCGCCCACACCAGCGCCGGCCGGGGTGTGAATGAATCCGGTGCCGAAGAACGCGAACTGAATCTGCCGGGCCACGCCGATTTTCAGGTTGTAGTCCCACGCGGTGGCATCGCCGGCACCGCCTTCGAGGCGCAGCCCCTGCTCGAGCTCGGCGTATCCCGGAGCCACTGCATACGCATGAGTCGCGAACGTAGGACGCTCGGGGTTCGCCGCGCGCGGCGACTGGCCGCCCGCCCCGCTCGGGATGCACAGCAAACTCAACACGAACGCCAACCGCACGCCTACCTCCCACCCCCGAGCGTTTCCTCGAACAGCTTGAGAATCCTGCGGTACTCGTCCGTCCAGCTGTCGTTGCGCGTGAATCCGTGCCGCTCCACCGGATACAGCGCCACTTCCCAGTTCTCTTTTTTTAGCTCGATCAGCCGCTGCAGCAGCCGGGCCGTGTCCTGGAAGTGGACGTTGTCATCCACCATGCCGTGACAGATCAGGAGTCGGCCCTTAAGCCCCTCGGCGAAATAGATTGGGGAGGACTCCTTGTAGGCCACGCTGTCGTCCTGCGGCTCGTTCAGAATCCGCGCCGTGTAGGGATGGTTGTAGTGCGCCCAGTCGGTGACCGGCCGCAGCGCCGCGCCCGCGGCGAACACACCCGGCCTAGTGAACATCGCCATCAGGGTAATGAACCCGCCGTAGCTGCCGCCGTAGATCCCGATCTTCGTCGAATCGACCCCGAGGTGCTGCACCAGCCAGCGCGCGCCGTCGACCTGGTCGTCCAGGTCCTTCCCGCCCATGTGGCGGTAGATCGCGGTGCGCCAGTCGCGCCCCTGCCCGGCGCTGCCGCGGTAATCGAGATCGAGCACGGCGTAGCCCTTCGAGGCGAGCAGCTGGT
>Ga0209055_1002172_pt1 | contig 12541 bp, 10 predicted proteins | sample GraSoiAngelo_110_FD_185875 | JGI IMG/M metagenome (GOLD analysis project Ga0209055, IMG submission 185875) | Grasslands soil microbial communities from the Angelo Coastal Reserve, California, USA - 14_0903_12_30cm (SPAdes) (version 2) | ecosystem: Environmental > Terrestrial > Soil > Grasslands ... | reverse complement strand
CGTGTAGGCCAGCGGGCCGCCGAAATGCCCGGTCTGGGCATAGTTGCCGAGCAGGGTGAGGGTCATGCAGGTCATGTAGCCGACGTCTTCCAGGCGGCGCCGCTCGTAGGGAAGCCCTGGCGCCATGTCCGACCGTGGCGACGTGTGAACACTCATCGAAGCGTCCCAGCATGCATGTCGATCATGACCGTCTCCTCGTTCAGTCGTTCGGCGGACGATGCCTAGGCAATTTAACTCCTATTCGGGGACGGTGCTCGGGTTCTTCTGATCAGCTATCCTACGCACGAGAGTGAGCGAGCCCACGTGACCCGGATCGCCAAGGTCAAGCCCCATCCGATCTCGGTGCCGTTGAACGATCCAGTCTGGACGGCACACGAGGAACTAACATCGTCGAGCGTCATCGTGGTGGAAGTGCGCACGGACGACGGCCTCACCGGCTACGGGCAGATCCACGGCGCGCCGATGAAGGCGATCTGCGCCTGGGTGGAACGGTTCGGAGAGATCGTCCGCGGCATGGACGCGCTCGCCCATGTCGCGGTGTGGGACCGGCTCTTCTCCCTCACGTGCCCGCGCCCCGGAGGCATCGCCGGAGCTGACGGCCTGCCGCCGCCACTGCCGCGCGGGGAGCGGCCGCAGATCATGGCGGCCATCGGGGGCATCGACATCGCGCTCTGGGACATCAAGGGCAAGCACGCGGGCCTGCCGGTCTGGCGCGTGCTGGGAGGCGAGCCGCGCCCGATTCCGACCTACGCGACGGGAGGCTACTACCGTCCCGGAGCGCCGGACAAGGTCTATGCCGAGGAGCTCGCAGGCTTCGTGCAGGCCGGGTTCCGCGCCGTCAAGCTCAAGACCGGCGCCGGCAGCCCGGCAGACGAGGCAAGGCGGGTGCGGACGGTGCGCGAGGCCATCGGCGAGGACATCTCCCTGATGCTCGACATGAACGCGCCGTACGACGTCGAGGGCTGCATCGAGTTCGCCCGCCGGGTTGAGCCGCTCGACATCTACTGGCTGGAAGAGCCGCTGCACTGGTATTTGCAGCCGGCGGATTTCGTGCGGCTGGCCGCCGCCACCTCGATACCGCTCGCGCACGGCGAGCGCGAGCTCACCCGCTTCACGGTGCGCGACTTCATCGCCACCGGCGCGATCCGCTATGTGCAGTTCGACAGCACGCGCGCTGCGGGTTTCACCGAAGGCCTGCGCGTCGCCGCGCTGGCCGAGCAGCACGCGGTCATGATCGCGCCGCACACCGCGCCCGAGCTGCACGCGCATCTCGTCGCGGCCCTGCCGCGCTGCGGCTTCGGCGTGGAATCGCACGGCGATGCGGCGCGCAACCCCCTGTCGCACCACCTTCTGGTCGGCGGCCCGGAGACGCGCGACAGCTTCGTTCACCTCAACGACAAGCCGGGTTTCGGAGTGGAGATCGACTGGGACTACGCCAAGCGCTACGCGGCCTGATCACGCCGCGTGGCTGCTACGCGGGGACCGCGCGCCGTCTTCTGTGCTAGATTGCCGCCCTCATGACATATCGCCGGGGAGGCGACCATGGCTGACCTGACGCATACGATCGAGGTGAAGCCTCTCACGCTGCACATCGGTGCCGAGATCTCGGGCGTCGATCTCGGTCGCCCGCTCGACGTGGCGATGCGGAAAGCAATCAACGACGCTCTCCTGCGCTGGAAGGTCGTCTTCTTCCGGGGCCAGCACCTCGATCACCGGGACCACGTCGCCTTTGCGCGACAGATGGGCGAGCCGACCATCGGCCACGCCGTGTTCGGCCATATCGAGGATTTCCCCGAGATCTACTCGGTCGCCAAGTTCCGCACGGCTCAGACCAATCGTGGCGCGCGCCCGCAGCGACCGTGGACCGGATGGCATACGGACATCACCGCCGCGTTGAACCCTCCCAAGGCTTCCATCCTGCGCGGCGTGACCATTCCACCCTATGGCGGCGACACGTTCTGGACCAATCTCGCGGTGGCCTACCAGGGTCTCTCGGAGACGATGCGTGGCATCGTTGACGGGCTGCGCGGCGTCCATCGGTTCCAGGCGCCCGCCGGTACCGCCAAGAGCCAGGCCTACGACGAGAGCGTCCGCCGCCGGGAGATGGAGACCGAGCATCCGATCGTGCGCGTGCATCCCGAGACGGGAGAGCGCGTCCTGTTCGTCAGTCCATCGTTCCTGAAGACGATCGTCGGCCTCACTGCCCGCGAGAGCGAGGTGATGCTCGATCTGCTCTGGGAGCATGTCGTGCGCCCCGAGTACACGGTGCGGTTCAAGTGGGAGGCAGGCGACATCGCGATGTGGGACAACCGGGCGACGTCGCATCTGGCGCCGACCGACATCTTCGATTCGGACTTCGATCGCCAGCTCTACCGGATAACGCTCGTGGGGGACGTGCCCGTGGGGGTGGACGGTCGCCCCTCGGTTGCGATCAAAGGGGAGCCTATCTTGGCGGTCGAGACCGAGCTCACAGCGGCAGCCGGCTGAGAGCTCCGAGCCTTCTAAGAGCGCCAGCGCCGGATGTCGATCGCGGGAAAGCGGACCCGTCCGACGGGCGGCAACCGGGGCCTGCTCAGCGGAGGCGGCCCGACGATCAACGGCGTGTTCGAGATCACGTGTCAGAGCACGACCATCCTGACCACCGAGCGGCACGAGCCCGCGCCGTTGTTGATCAGCGGCGGCACGCACATCCTGCTCGATCCGGGTACCCGGACCGGCACGTTCAAGACCGTGGAGATCGTTACCTCCGGCGGCGGTGAGCTCGCCATCGATCACACGTCCGGCAACGCCGCGGTCGTTCCCTGTCCATAGGCGGACTCACGCCGAGGTTCACACAGCCCCCGGGTGCCGAGTGCTCGTGGACGTGACGAGGAGGGCATTTCATGGCAGATAGGATTCGCCTGGGATTCATCGGAGCCAACGTCCGTGCGACCTGGGCCGCGCAGTCGCACTTTCCGGCGCTGCTGGCGAGCCCCGATGTCGAGCTGACGGCGGTCTGCACCACCCGACGCGAGACCGCGGAAGCGGCGCGCGAGGCGTTCGGCGCGAAGCTGGCGTTCACCGATTTCCGGGAGATGGTGGTATCGAATGAGATCGACGCGGTGGCCGTGGTGGTGCGCGTGCCGGCGCACTACGAGCCGACCAGGGCGGCGATCGAAGCCGGCAAGCACGTCTACACCGAATGGCCGCTCGGCCGCACCACCGCCGAAGCGGAAGAGCTGGCCGCGCTGGCCCGCGCCAGAGACGTGCAGACGGCGTGCGGCCTGCAATCGAGGGTGAGCCCCGCCTTGCTCTACATGAAGGAGCAGATCGAAGCGGGTTTCGTGGGCGAGGTGCTGTCGTGCCATGCCGACTGCATGCGTGACGGCGCGCTGGAGCGCCCATCCAGCCGCACCTGGCAGCGCGACGCGAGCCTCGGTGCGAACCCTCTGACCATCGCCAACGGGCACGTCATCGACGCCTTGCGCTTCGTCGTGGGCAACTTCACCCGCGTCTCCGCCATGCTCACCACCCAGGCCAGACAATGGTACGAGACCGACACCAAAAAGATGGTGGACGTGACGGCACCGGACAACATCCTGGTCAGCGGCAAGCTTGCCAGCGGCGCCGTGGCTTCGGTGCATGTCGCGGCGGTCCCGTGGGCCGGCGGGGGCTTGCGGATGGTGATCTACGGGCGCGAAGGGACACTGATGGCGACCGGTAATGTCTCGTCACAGCGCGGCGAGATGCTGCGGGTGCAGGGGGCGAAGCGTAGCCACGAGCTGAGCGACATGCTGATCCCCGATCGCTTCGTCTGGCTGCCGCCGGAGTTTCCCCGCGGCGATCCCTTCAACGTGGGGCAGATGTATCGCCTGTTCGCCGAGGCGATCCGGACCGGACAGACACAGAGCCGGTTGCCGACCTTCGACACCGCGGTCGACCTGCATCGCTTCCTCGATACGATCAGGCAGTCATCGGATACGGGACGGGAGCTGCCAGTGGCCTGAGAATCCCAACGGGAGGTGACACGTGCGAGAGAACAGCATACGCAGGGCCGTGCGCGAGGGACGCGCCGCGCTCGGCACCGGGCTCAAGGAGTTTGCATCGCGAGGCGTGCCGCGGATCATCGAACGGTCCGGGTTCGATTACTGCATGATCGACATGGAGCACGGCGCGTTCGATCTGGAAACCATCGCCGATCTCGCGGGCTGGTTTGCGGCCACGAACGTGTCACCGATCGTGCGCATCCACAAGGCGTTCATTCATCATATTCCGCTCATGCTGGATCAAGGCATCATGGGCATACAGATCTCAGGTGTGGACAACGCGGAGGAAGCGCGCGCGATCGTGCGCGAAGCCAAGTACTCACCCCTCGGGAGCCGCGGGATGTCCGGGATGGGACCCCACACCGGTTACCAGAGCTACGGAAATCGCTACCAGACCGAATACGCCCCATGGGCGAACGAGAACGTCATCCTCTGCCCGTCGATCGAGTCGCTCGAGGGATTGAAGAACGTCGACGCGATCGCTGCCGTCGAGGGCATCGACATGATCGCGTATGGCCACTCCGACTTGAGCGGGGCCCTGGGGATCCATCTGCAGCTTGATCATCCGCGCTTCAAGGAAGTCGTGCGCACTATAGCGGAGACCTGCGGGAAACACGGCAAGCTCGCCAGGGGCTCCGCGGAGACCGAAGCGCAGATCGAGGAATACTGGAAGCTCGGCTGCAAGGTATTGAATTTGCCCGGCACCGACACCAGCACCTACCTCGACGGCCTCAAGGCCCGCGCCGAGCGTGCTCACGCGCGGCTGAAGTCGATCGGTGTGCCGACGCCGGGAGGCGCAGGATGAAACCTGTCAGCGACGTGCAGGAGCTGTTTCGCTGCCAGCGCGCGATCCGCAGCTTCACCGATGAGGACGTTCCGGACGCGCTCGTCGATCAGGTCCTGACCGCCGCGATCCACGGGCCCTCCGGCTCCAATACCCAGCCCTGGCACTTCATCGTGATTCGCGACCAGGCGGTGAAGCAGGCTGTCAGCGAGGTGTACGAGGAGGCGCGGGCCGACGCCTACCGCGACAGGCCGCCGTCGGCGAGCGGGCCGCGTCAGCCGCTCTCGGCCGCGCCGGTGCTGATCGTCGCCTGCGTCGACACGCCCACCTCCGGCCAGGCCGGATTCCAGACCGGCGCGTCGATCTACCCGAGCGTGCAGAACCTCATGCTGGCGGCGCGGGCCCTCGGGCTCGGAACGGTACTCACGACGTTGCACCGCCGGCGCAAGGCGCGCATCCACGAAATCCTCGGCATTCCCGACAATGTCGAGAGCGCGGCGATCATCCCGGTCGGCTGGCCGGACCGCGAGTATGGTCCCAACCGGCGGCCCCCGCTGGAGCGGTTCGTGATGCGCGACCGCTGGAGTCGCTAGAGGGCGGACCCTCCGTGCCCGGCCTTACCCCGCGTACTCGCCGCTGCCGCCGGCCTGGCGGTGAGCGAAGTTGAGAGTCAGCAAGCGCTGGGTGAAGGCGCCGTAGGTGGTCGGCTCGTATCTGGGCGGGTTGTCGGGGCCGACGCAGCTCGGGACCGGTTCGACGACCACGTCGTGGTTCGGCCCGAGGAAGAACGGGCAGGCGTAGCGCGAGCGGTCGTTGCGATTGATGACGCGGTGAGGCGTCGCCCGGAAGCGATCGTTCGAGTAGCGCGCCAGCATCGCGCCGGTATTGACGACGAACGTGCCCGGCACCGCCGGCGGCCTGATCCAGTCGCCCTCCGCAGTGCGCACTTCGAGGCCCGGGAGCTTCGACTGCGCCAGGAACGTGATGAAGTTGTTGTCGGTATGCGGCGCGAAGCCGAACTCGTTGTCCTCGGGCGACGGGTGCGGCGGGTAGTGGATCAGACGAATCGTGCAATTCGGCTCGGCGAAGGCCGCGGCGAAATAGTCGGCCGGCAGGTCGAGTGCCAGCGCGAACAGCGGCACCAGCCGCGTCGTCATCGCCTCCATCGCCCGGTAATACGCGGTCGTCGCGGCGCGGAACTCGGGCATGTCCTCGGGCCAGCGGTTCAGCCCGACAAGCGGCTTTTCGTTGACGATGTCGGGGTGATCGGGGGCGCGGTCGCGGGTGATGTAGAAGCTCTCGCTGAAATTCGGCCTGGTGTTCTTGTTGACCGGCGAATGGCGCACGACCTGCCCGCCGAACGGCAGGTAGCCGATGTTGTACTTGCCGACCTTGAGCGCGAGCTTGTCCCCTTCGGGGCGCGCGAAAAATCTTTCGGCGATGGCGAAGGTGTCGTCGACCAGGCGCTGCGGCACGCCGTGATTGGCGACGACGAGAAACCCGGTGTCTTCACAGGTGCCGGCGATGGCCCGCGCCAGCGGCGCCGCCGCTCCCGCCTCGCCGGCGAGATACGCGCCGATATCGAGCACCGGAATGCGGCCCTGGCCCGAGGATTCGGTCATAACCGGTTGCCTCCGTTGATCGCACGCCAGACGCGCTCCGGCGTGACGGGCATGTCGAGGTGTTCGACGCCGAATTCGGCGAGGGCGTCGACGACCGCGTTGACGACCGCGCCGAGCGCCGGCGTCGTGCCGCCTTCGCCGCCGCCGCGCAACCCGAGTGGGTTCGACGTCGAGGGCACTTCGCTGAGCTCGGTCACGAACGATGGCAGCGCGTCCGCGCGCGGCAGCGCGTAGTCCATCAACGTCGCGGCGGTGATCTGACCGGTCGCCTCGTCGTACGCGCAGAGCTCCCAGAGCGCCTGGCCGATGCCGGCGGCGATGCCGCCGTGCGCCTGGCCATGCAAGATCATCGGATTCACCGCGCGCCCGACGTCGTCCACCGTGGTGTGTCGCATGACGTCGACGACGCCGGTGTCGGGATCCACTTCCACTTCGCACACCGCGCAGCCGTACGGATACGACGGCACCGGCATGACCTCGGTGCACGCGCCGGCGAGCGGTTCGCCGGCACGAATGGCGGCCGCGGCGACCTCGAACAGATCGACGGAGCGGTCGGTGCCCTTCACGGTGAATCGGCAACGCGCGAACTCGATGTCCGGCTCCGCGGCCTCGAGGAGCGACGCAGCGATGCGCCGGCCCTTCTCGACGATCTGATCCGAGGCTTTCGCCATGACGACGGCGCCGAGTCGCATCGACCGGCCGGACGCCGTCCCGCCGCCGACCGGCATCAGATCCGTGTCGCCGGTGATGAGCTTCACGCTCCCATGCTCGACGCCAAACCACTCGGCGATGAGCTGGGGGAAGCTCGTTTCGTGGCCCTGGCCGGCGGACAGCGTGCCGAGGACCACGTCGATTCGGCCTTCCGGCCGCACGGTGATCTCCGCGCGCTCGCGCGGATCGCCGGTGTTCAGCTCGATGTAGTGCGCGAAGCCGATGCCGCGGTACCGTCCGCGCCGGCGCGCATCGGCGCGCCGGGACTCGAATCCCTTCCAGTCCGACAGCTCGACCAGGCGATCCAGGGCGGCGGCGTAGTCGCCGCTGTCGTAGACGAGACCGACTGGATTGCGATACGGCATCGCGTTCGACGGCACCAAATTCTTCCGCCGCAGTGCGATCCGATCGAAGCCGTGCCGTCGCGCGGCGAGATCGATGAGCCGTTCGATGACGTACATGATTTCCGGGCGACCGGCGGCGCGATAGGGAGAGGTCGGCGCCGTGTTGCTCAGCACGGCGCGGCCGCGCAGCGACGCGGCGGGCACCTGATACACGCTGGTCGAGATCCCGATGCCTTTGGCGAGCGGGATGAAGGAGACGGTGTGCGCGCCCACGTTACTCGTGTTGACGGCGCGGTACGCGAGAAACGTCCCGTCCGCGTCGAGTGCGAGCTCTGCGTGGACTACGAGATCGCGGGCGTGGCAGTCGCTGATCAGCGACTCACGACGATCCCCCGTCCACTTCACGGGCCGACCCATGCGCTTGGCCGCCCACGCGACCAGAGGGTACTCCGGATAGCAAGGATTCCGGGTGCCATAGCTGCCGCCGACTTCGCGCGCGATGACCCGGACGGATTCCGCCGGCACGCCGAGGACGATAGCGACGTCGTTACGAATCCGCCACGACCCGCCTGATCCAGCGTAGACCGTGTAGCGCCCCGTCGACGCGTCGAAGTCGCCGACGGCGGCGCGCGGCTCCATCGGCACACCGGTCACGCGGTTGATGCGTGTATCGAGGGTGACGACGTGCGCGGCGTGCGCGAAGGCGGCGTCCGTGGTGGCGGCGTCGCCGGCCGTTGTCTCGACGGCGACATTCGACGCGCACGCATCCCACACGGCGACGGCACCAGCCGCGATCGCGTCCGTGGACACGACGACCGCCGGCAGCGGCTCCCAATCGACGACGACACGCTCGGCGCCGTCGCGCGCGGCGAGCGCCGCCTCGGCGACGACCATGGCGACGGGCTCGCCGACGAAGCGGACGCGATCGACGGGCAGCGGAAGGGGATCCGCGACGAAGAACGGCGAGCCGTCGGGACTCTTGAGCGGCACTTCGTGTGGATTCGTCGGCACCGGCCGATGTGATATCGCCTTGAGCCCGTCCGCGAGGAGATCCGCGCCCGTCAACACGGCGAGCACACCCGGGCTCGCCAGCGCGGCCGCCGTATCGATGCGCACGATGTGCGCGTGCGCGTGCGGCGAGCGGACCATCGACGCGTACGCCTGGCCGGGAAGGTTGACGTCATCCGTGTAACATCCGGCGCCGGCAATGAGGCGCGCATCTTCCCGGCGACGTACGGGTTTGCCAATGCCTTCCGGTACCGAGCGGGAGCGCGAAGCGAGAAACGACACGCCGACTACTTTATCGCGAACCTAGACCAGGATGTGGTGAGTTGACCGGGCTGGCCCCATCGTCGTATACGACGAGCGCGGGGTGCGGATCACAGCTACCGCGGGCACTCGTTCAACGTGAGGACGCGCACGGATGGAGGCGCGGTGCCCGTAGACTACCCCCGTTGGAGCCGATCCCGGGCGAGGAGAGACGGAATGACGGAGTTCGACCTGATTGTCCGTGGCGGCCGTGTGATCGATCCCGCCTCCGGGATCGATGGTCTTCATGACGTCGCGGTAAAAGGCGGAACGATTGCACAGGTGGCGCCGCGGATCGCGGGCACGGCCGTTCGCACGGTCAACGCGCGGAACCAGCTCGTGATCCCCGGCATGATCGACACGCACGGCCACGTCTACCAACACGTCACCGGCGACTTCGGAATGAACCCGGACGAGGTTGGCATTCGCTCGGGCGTGACAGCCGTCGTCGATCAGGGCGGCGCCGCCCCGCTCACCATCCAGGGCTTCCGAAAATTCATCAAGGACCCGGCGGCCACGCGTGTCTATGCCTTCGTCTCGAACTACCTCGTGGGCGGTCTTCTCGGACATCGTCACGTCGGCCTCTACGGCCCGCACGGGATCAACGTCAGGGAAACGATCAACGCCATCGAGAAGAACCGCGACTTCGTCAAGGGCATCAAGTGTCACGCGGAGGTCGGCGGCTACTCGCGCTGGGGCATCGAGACGTTGCGGTTGGGCAAGGAAGCATCGCGCGCCACCAAGGTGCCGGTCTACGTGCACCTCGGCCGCCTCTGGGCGGAGGAGAACGGGACGGCGATCGATCCCGACAGCGTCATCCACGAGGCGTTACCGCTCCTCGACCCCGGCGACATCCTCGCGCATCCGTTCACGAAGCATCCCGGCGCGTTCGTGTCGCGCGAGGGCAAGGTTCATCCGCTGATCTTCGAAGCGGTGGCGCGTGGCGTCCGTATCGATGTCGGCCGCGGCGGCCACATGAGCTTCAACGCCGCGCGCATTGCCCTTGACGCCGGCGTCATGCCGTTCACCATCGGCGGCGATATCCACGGCTACACGATCCGGCGTCGCGACGAGAGCAGTGTCTGGGGCGCGGGGGCGTTCGGAGGCGAGCAGGGTCAGCTGACGACCATCGGGGGCACCGGGGCCTTCTCACTCGTCCAGGTGATGAACGAGCTCATCGCGCTGGGCGTCGGGCTCACCGACGTCATCCGCATGGTGACGGTCAACGCGGCGACCATGCTCGGCTTGACCGATGAGCTGGGCTCGCTGGCGCCGGGACGTGTGGCGGACGTGTCGGTCCTCGCCATCGATGAGGACGACTGGACGCTGCAGGACAGCCTGGGCGTGCGCACCAAGACAGACAAGCGTCTCAGGCCCGTGCTCGCGCTGCGCGCGGGCAAGGTGCATCGCGCGCGGTCGCCGCTGCTGGAGGAGCAGGTCCCCGCGGTGGCGTGACGGCAATGCCGACTCAGCTCGAGCCGTAGAGGCCGAGGGCGCCGCCGGCGAGCACCTGTTGGGCGTCACCTCGCTAGCCGGCTCAGCGTCCAGATGGCGACGGCGCCGTCGCGATGCAGGAGGCGCGCGCCGAGCGTCTCGAGTGCGCGGTGCTGCTGCGGCCATTCCGGCGATCGTCCAGGATGGGGCAGATGCACGACGGCGACGACGTCGACTCGCGACGCGGTGAGGTTCGCCAACAGCGTCGGTGCGTCGACGGTCAACGGGCCGGGGTCCATCGCGTCGCCGACCGGGTGCGTGGCGATTCGCCCGTCGCCGTCGAGCCGGACCGGGACGAGGTGGTAACGGTCGCCAAACGTGGGGTAGATCCACTGGTCGCCGAACACCGCGACGCGTGTGCCGTCCGGTAGCCGATCGAGCGCTGCCGCCGCCGCGCCGAACAACGGCTCACGATGAAATGCGGCGGCTGTCGCGGCCGACTTCGCACCGTGCTGCCACGCGCCGAACGCCGCGGCGATCAGCACGCCGATCACGAGGGCGACGCGCGTGGACCGCTGACCAGCGCGACGTCGAACCAGCGCGGCGATTACGGCGCCGGGCACGGCGAGCGCGAACACCGTCGCGGCGGAGCGAGGGAGTCCGGCAAGGACCGCGGCGGCCGTGATGGCGATCGCAACGATCGTTCGCGATGGATGCACGCCCGTACCGAGGAGGAAACCGAGCGCGACCCATCCGAGAATCGTGAGCAGCGCGACGTACCGCATGCTGTCCCAGTGGATGAACCCGGAGACGAACGTCATCGCGTTGCCGGCCGAAAACGGCATGATGGGCAGAAGCCCGAGCGTGACGGCGACGATCGCCAGTGTCGCGAGCGCGAACGAGCGCTCGCTTCGCGTCTTCACACGGACGCTCACCAGCCAGCCCGCCAGGCCGACGAGGCCGATGACGGCGAGCGCGCCGTGGAGCTTCGGCCAGTTGAGATAGACGGAGACGGCGTCGTCCACCGTGCGTGCCACGCCGTAGTGCTGCGCGTACTCGCGAAGCGTCGTGAGCGGAAACGTCGTGCCTGGCTGAGAGAGGAACGCGGCTGGATACACGGGATTGCCGGTGTGCACGACGTTCCGCGCGTACCAGTAACCGGCCATCACGATCCACGACACGGCGAAGGCGGGCACGATCCGCGTGGCGGCGCAGCGACGTGCCCTCAGGACCATCACGAGCAGGACGATGACCGCGGCGGGCACTGCACTGGTTTTGACACCGACGGCAAACCCCGTGAGCGACCCCGCGTACCAGGCGTCGCTCGCGATCGCGCGCGCGCTCTCGTCCATGCTCCGCGGAATCCCGAACGCCAGTGCGCCGAAGAGCGCGGCCGCCAGGGCGAGATCAGCGTCTGAGAAGCTCGACGCCATGACGCCGGTGCGCTGTGACGTCGCGAAGAGGACGACGGGAATCGCCCACGCGAAGGGGCCACTGCCGAGACGCCCCGCCAGCTCTGCGGCACCGCTGATGACGATGCCGGCATACAGTGGTCCGGTGAGACTGACCCACGCGAGCGAGTCGCCGCGCGACGCCGAAAACGGCACCATGAACCAGGTCGCGACGACGCTGGCCGACATCGGATACCACGCCTGCATCGTGAACGCATGCGCCGGTGTCACGGCGGCGATCGCGCGCTCCTGCAGCCACAGCGCGGGATACACCATGTGGTACGTGTAGTCGTCCCAGATCCAGAGCCGCGTTGCATCCACGAGATGCGGCCACATCCACGCGACCGCGGTGATCGCAGCGAGTACTGGAGCGAAGAGCATCGCGGGCGTGAACGTCGACATGCCGGCGGCGCTCGTGGCGTCGTCGACTCGGCTGCGTGCCAGCCACCACGCGCCTGCGACAGCGGCAGCAACGACTGCGGCCAGACCGCCGATCGTCAGCCACCCGAGTAGCCCGGCAAACAGGACGGCGGTGTGGATCACGACGGCGTAGCCGGACAACGTTGACAGGATGAGCCGGCTGCACCGGGCACCGCTGCCGGCGGCGAGCGCGAGGCGGACGGCGACGAATAAAGCGCCGGCGTTGAGGACAAGGCACGAAATCAGTGGTCGAGAGCCTTGCGCAGGTCCTCGCCCTGGGACTTCCACCACTGGTGCAGGATCGTGATGTCGGTGCCGACGGAGAAGTGCCGGACGCCCATGTCGAGGAAGTACTTCGCCTGATCCGCGGTGGCGATCTCGGCGCGGGGCGGCACGCCCATCTTGATGGCCGTTTCGAACACCCGGCGCTCCACCACGCGTA
>Ga0209055_1002170_pt1 | contig 12559 bp, 13 predicted proteins | sample GraSoiAngelo_110_FD_185875 | JGI IMG/M metagenome (GOLD analysis project Ga0209055, IMG submission 185875) | Grasslands soil microbial communities from the Angelo Coastal Reserve, California, USA - 14_0903_12_30cm (SPAdes) (version 2) | ecosystem: Environmental > Terrestrial > Soil > Grasslands ... | reverse complement strand
CTTGCCATGGTCAACCTCGATGTGGAACTCCTGGGCAAAGCCGCGCACGCCGCCGCCGAGCCGCACGATGGCGTGAACGCGCTCGACGGGTTGGTGCTCGGTTGGAACGCGATGTCGGCGCTCCGGCTCCTTGTCCGTAGCGACTCCCGGATCCACGGGATCATCACCGACGGGGGAAAGGCCGCGAACATCATCCCCGACCGCGCGGCGGCAAGGCTCATGGTCCGTTCGCCCGACAACACCTACCTCGCCGAGCTTCGGCGCCGGGTGCTCGCGTGTTTCGAGGGCGCCGCCATCGCGACCGGCGCCGAGCTTCGCCCGATGTGGAGTGAGGTCTGCGAGGTGGTGAATACGAACCGTCCCCTTGCGGAGGCGTTCGCGGAGAACGCCAGAACGCTTGGGCGCACGATGCAGGCGCGGCGTCCGTCGGACACGCACGGATCCACTGACATGGGAAATGTCACCACCGCGATCGCGGGGATCCACCCGTTCCTTTCGATCACCGAAGGTCCTGTGCCCGGGCACTCCCTCGCTTTCACTGAGGCGGCGCGGACGCCACGAGCCCTCGAGACCATGCGCCTTGCGGCGAAGGCCCTCGCGATGACTTCCCTGGACGTGATGGCGGAGCCCGCGCTGCTCAAACGCGCGAAGGAGGCGCACGACGGCCGCGCCGCGTGACTGGCTGGGCACCGAGCGCGACCCCTCGGAAGCGGCGCGACTCGCGTCGCTCTACGACCTCGCGACCGCGCCATCCGAGGTCGGCCCCGACGTCGAGTGGTTCAGCGGCCTCGCGCGCCGCACCGGCGGGCCGATCCTCGAGCTCGGTTGCGGTACGGGACGGGTCGCGGTGCCGATCGCCCAGGACGGGCACCACGTCGTCGGGCTTGATCGCTCCGCCGCGATGCTCGAGCGGGCGGAGCGGCGTGCGCGCCGGGCAAACGTCGAAGTGCGTTGGGTCGAGGGGGACATGCGCGCGTTCTCGTTCGACGAGGCGTTTGCCCTCATCTTCGTCGCGTTCAACTCCTTCCTCATGCTCGATCCGGACGATCGCTGGTCGTGCCTGGCGCGTGTGCGCGAGCACATGGCGCCGCGCGGCCGCGTCGCGATCGACGTTTTCCAGCCCGACCCCGAGATCATCGCCGGGCTCGATGGAGCCGTGGTCGACGAGTGGGAGCGCGTCGATCCGGAGACCGGCCGCGCAGTGCGCAAGTTCTCGTCGAGCCACGCGAATGTGGACGGCGTGACCCAGCGGTTCTGGCACGACGAGACGGCCGACGATGGGACCGTCCGCCGAATCGGCGGAACCATGACGCTCCACTACCTCTACCGGCGCGAGGCCGAGCTCCTTTTCTCCGAAGCGGGGTTCGTCATCGAGACGCTGCACGGCGACTACGATGGAAATCCGGCCGACGCGCGGTCGCGCAAGCTCCTGGTCGTCGCAAAACGCAAGGAGCGCGGGCAGGCACGCGAGCGCCGGCACTCGTGACCGACCTTCTCATCCGCGGCGGAACGGTCATCGATGGAACGGGCAAGCCTGGTCGGCAGGCGGACGTCGCCATTCAGGGCGGACGCATTGCGGCGATCGGTACGGACCTCGCGAAGGACGGTGCGCGCATCGTCGACGCGAAGGACCGCGTAGTCGCCCCCGGATTCATCGATATCCACTCGCACTCCGACGAGGCCATGTTTGTCAACGACGCCCTGGAGAGTGCCTTGCACATGGGCGTGACGCTTGTTGTGTGTGGGAATTGCGGCGGCTCGTCGGCGCCGGTGAGCGGGCTCGCCGAAGCCGAGCTCGATCGGGAGCTCTCTCGGCTCAACGTCCAGCGGACGTGGTCGTCGTTCGGCGAATACGCCGACGCCGTCGACCGGGTCAAGCCCGCGATCAACGTGTGTTCCTTCGTTGGTCACGGAACGCTTCGCTCCTGCGTGATGGGCGCGGACGACCGGACGCCAACGCCGGAGGAGCTCGCGCGGATGCGTGCGCTTCTCGCCAGGTCCATGGACGAAGGCGCGATCGGGCTCGCATCAGGGCTCATCTACCCGCCGAGCGCCTTCGCGACGACCGACGAGCTCGCCGCGCTCTGCGAGGTTGTGCGCGACAAGGGCGGCCTCTACGCGAGCCACATCCGCAACGAATCGACCAAGCTCCTGGATGCGGTCGCGGAGAATCTCGACATCGGCCGCCGCTCCGGCGTGCGCGTCGAGCTATCGCATCACAAGGCCTCGGGACAGAAGAACTGGGGCAAGGTGAAGGAGTCGACGGCGTTGATCGAGCGCGCTCGCGCCGACGGCGTCGACGTCACCGCGGACCAGTACCCGTACACGGCGTCGTCCACCGGCCTCGCGGTCACCGTCCCGAACTGGGTGCACGAGGGTGGGACCGCGAAGATGTGCGAGCGCTTGCGCGATCCGGCGGTACGTGCGCGCATCCGGACCGAGGACGTGGAGACCGGGCGCGCCTTCGACCGCATCATGATCGCGCGGGCGCGTCACCATCCCGAGTGGGCGGGGAAGAGCGTGCAGCAGCTCGCCGACGAAGCCGGCCGCGATCCGCTCGACTGGGCCTGCGACGCGCTCATCGAACACGACGGCGCCGTCGACATCGTCCACCACTCGATGAACGAGGACGACGTCCGCTACGTCATGGCGAAGGAGTGGGTCTGCATCGGGAGCGACTCACGGGCCAACGCGCCCTACGGTCCACTCTCGTTCGGCAAGCCGCATCCGCGTTCGTACGGGACGTTCCCTCGCGTTCTCGGACGCTACGTGCGCGACGAGAGGGTGCTTGGCCTCGAGGAAGCCCTTCGCAAGATGACCTCGCTGACCGCGTCGCGGCCACGCGTCCACGACCGGGGCGTCGTCCAGACGGGCGCGTGGGCCGATCTCGTCGTCTTCGACCCCGCTCGCGTGATGGATGCCGCGACGTACGAGGATCCGCACCGCTACCCCGTCGGGATCGAGTACGTCATCGTGAACGGAGGCGTCGCGCTCGAGGCCGGTGAAACAGCGCGCGACCGGCACGGACGGTTTCTTCGTCAGGGGACTGATCTCGGCGGAAGATGAAACTCGCGATCCTCGCCGAGGGCCAGTTCACCCCCGCCACCGCGAAGACGGCGATCGGAGTCCTTCGCTACGCGCCGTTCGAGGTGGTCGCGGTCGTCGATTCGACGAGGGCGGGGAGGGACGCGGCCGAGTGCGTCGGGGTCGGAGCCGGCGTGCCCGTCGTCGCGACGGTTGATGAAGCCGTGGCGCGCGGTGCGACGGTCCTTCTCATCGGGACGGCGGCAGCGGGCGGTCGCATCCCCGACGGCTATCGCCCCGCGCTGGCGCGCGCCCTCGGGCGCGGGGTCGAGGTGTGGAACGGATTGCATGAACGCGTGCTCGCGGACTCCGGTCTCGCCGCCGCCGCGAAGCGCGGCGCCGCGAGGGTGCGTGAGCTGCGCGAGCCACCCGGGGATCTCCCCATCGGCGGGCATCGCTCGCGCCGCGAGGGCGCCCGCGTTGTGCTCACGGTCGGGTCGGACGCCGCGGTAGGGAAGATGACCGCGTCGCTCGAGATCGCTGCAGCTCTGCGACGCGCGGGCGAGACCACCGAGTTCGTGGCGACGGGACAGACCGGGATCGCGATCGCGGGCGGCGGCATCGCCGTCGACGCGGTCGTCGCGGACTTCATCGCCGGAGCCGCTGAGCTCATGGTCTGTGAAGCCGCGGAGCGCGCGGACTGGGTGGTCGTCGAGGGCCAGGGCTCGCTCACGCATCCGGGCTTCTCGGGCGTGACGCTCGGGTTGCTCCACGGGAGCGCGCCCGACCTGATGGTCCTGTGCCACGACTCGGGGCGGCTCAGCGTGAAGGGCTACGACGAAGGGCTTCCACTCCGTTCTCTTCGCGAGAACATCCGGATCTACGAGGAGGCCGCGACCTGGAGGCGGCCGCCGGGCTATCCGCGGACTCGCGTCGTGGCGATCGCTTTGAACACGTCCGCGCTCAGCGACGCCTTCGGCCACGCGATGATCACCGCGGCCGCGAACGAGACCGGGCTGCCGGCGGCCGATCCGATCCGCGAAGGTGCGTCGGGCGCCGATCGGCTTGCACGCGCGCTCCGCGAAGGCGTGCCCGTATGAACGTCACCGTCCGTACGGTGGAGCTTCACCTCACCGTGCCGTTCGCGATAAGCCGTGCGACGCACACCAGCAAGAAGGTCGTGCTCGTCGAACTGCGCGAAGGCGACCGCGTGTCGCGCGGCGAGGGCGTGCCGGACGCCTTTTTCGGGGAGACCCCCGAATCCGTCGAGCGCGATGTGCGGGGCGCGATCGACGCGCTCTCGGAGGATCCCCTCGACCTCGCGGCGGTCGCGGCGCGCCTCGAGGAGCGATACCCGCACGGCGGCGCGGCGTGCTGCGCGATCGACGTGCTCGCGCACGATCGTGCGTCGCAAGCCGCCGGAGTCACCCTTCGCGATTTTCTGGGCCTCGCGGGCGGCGAGCCGCCGCCCACCTCTTTCACGATCGGCATCGCGGCGCCCGCGGTGATGGCCGAGCGCGCCGCAAAGGCCGCGGCGCAGGGGTTCTCGGTGCTTAAAGTGAAGCTCGGCCACGGCGACGACGTTCCGGTGCTGAGAGCCATCCGCGAGCGTTTTTCCGGAACGATCCGTGTCGATCCCAACGCGGCCTGGCGCGTCGACGAGGCTCCGGCGCGCATCGCGAGTCTGGTGCCGTTCGACCTCGAGTTCGTCGAGCAGCCGATCGATCCGAAGGACATCGAGGGTCTCCGCCGCGTTCGCGAGTCGTCGCCGCTGCCGATCGTCGCCGACGAGGCGGCGGTCCGCGCGAGCGACGTGCCGCGCCTCGTGGGCGCCTGCGACGGCATCAACGTGAAGCTGCAGAAGTGCGGCGGCATCGCCGCGGCGCGGGCGATGATCGCCGCCGCCCACGACCGTGGGCTCAAGGTGATGCTCGGATGCCGCGCCGCCGAGACGAGCGTCGCCATCGCGGCGGCCGCGCATCTCGCGCCCGCGGTCGAGTGGGCCGACCTCGATGGGAACCTGCTCATCAATGACGATCCCTATCGCGCCGTCGCCGTCGAGCGTGGTCGGTTTGTCTTCTCGAACCGGCCCGGCCTCGGCGCGATCCCGGCGTGAGATCGCACCGCGCCGGCGTCGTGATCTTGGCGCTCGCGTTCGCCCTTTTTGGACTCGTCGCGCTCGCGCTCGTCTGGAGCGGGGACTGGGCCTATGCCGCGCTCGCGAACGCCAACGGCGTGAAGGGTGCGACGTTCCGCAGCTACGGACCCTGCACCTTCGCGCCGCCGACCAGCTGCTTCGTCGAAGGTCCGATCTCGCTCGAATCGCTGCTCGGCTGGCATCGCGCCTGGGCCACCTACGTGGCCGGACTCTCGTCGGAGGCGCCGGTCACTTTTGGGCGCTCGACTTTCACTTCCGACGAGTACGCGCACATGGCTGACGTGCGTGCCGTCTTCCGCGGCTTCGAGATCGGCGCGGTGCTCGGGCTGTTCGTTGCGGCGTACGACGTCGCGATCGCTCGCCGGCGCGGCGACGCGATGCGTCTTATCCGCTCGGGAGCGCTCGTCTCGGCGGCGATCGTCGCTCTGGTCGGCGTTGCCGCGGCCGTGGCCTTCGATCCGCTGTTCTTGCTCTTCCACGAGATCTTCTTTCCGCAGGGCAACTTCTTGTTCTCATCCGACAGCAATCTCATCCGCCTGTATCCGGAGTGGTACTGGCAGGGCGTAACAGCCGGCGTGGGTCTCTCGTTCGTCGCGGCCGCCTTTGTGACCGCCGCGACAAGCCACATCGCACTCCGCCGGCGCTCGAACACATACACTCCCGCCGGATGAAACGAGTCCTGCTCATCGAGGACCTGCCGCAGGTCGCGCAGCACCTCCAGCAGATGCTTTCACGCGAGAAGGAAGCGGAGCTTGTTGGCGTCGAGAGCGACGGAGACGCGGCGCTCGTCCGGGTGACCACAGAAAAGCCGGATGGGGTCCTGATCGATGCGCTTCTCACCGGCAAGAGCACAGGCTTCGACCTCGCCAAGCGTGTCCGCGTCGCGTCGCCGGGCAGCCGAATCATCATGGTCACGGTCCCGCAGCGTCCGATCGATCCGAAGCCGGATCAGGGCATCGACGCCGTCTTCGTTCTGCCGGGCGGTGCGAATGAGCTTGCGACCGCGCTCGCGATCGGCAAGCGCGACATACGCCTCAAGGGGCGAATGATCGTGTGCTTCTCACCGAAGGGCGGCTCGGGAAAGACGACGATCGCGCTCAATCTCGCCACGATCCTTCGCCGTCGCGGACACTCAGTCGCGCTCATGGACGGCGTCATGCAGTTCGGCTCGCTGCGGCACGTCCTTCAAGTGCCGCCGGCCACCCGCTCGATCGTGGATCTTCCGACCGGTCAGGGAATGCGAACGTCGCTCTCCGAGGTCCTCTGGGAGGGGCCGAGCGGCGTCGCCGTCCTTCTCGGTCCGCCGCGCCCGGAGGAGGCCGAGCTCATGGCTGCCCCCGACGTCGCGATGGCGATGCAGCTGCTCGCCGAGGATCACGACTACGTGATCGTGGACGCGCCGTCGAAGCTCGGGGAAGAGACCCTCGCGATGCTGGACGTCGCGGACGTCATCCTTCTCGTCGTCACGTACATGCAGGCCTCGATCGCGAACACGCGTGCAGCGGTCGACACGTTCGAGGCGCTCGGGTACAAGGGCCAGAAGCCCATCCTCCTCGTCGTCAATCAGTCCGACAGCGCGCACGGCATGTCGAAGGGCGGCATCGAGCACACCCTCAACCTTCCGGTCGTGGGCGAGGTCCCGACCGACTGGAAGGTGGTCGCGGAATCGCTGAACAAGCAGCAGCCTTTCGTCCTCTCGTCGCCGAATTCGCCCGTCTCCAAGGCGATCGAGGCGCTCGCGAACGCGCTCGTACAGCAGCAGCGCCGCTAACCCTCCGGTGAACGGGGCCGCCGATCGGCCGATAGGGGTGTTCGACTCGGGCGTCGGCGGGCTGACCGTCCTGCGCGAGCTCCGCCGGCAGCTCCCCAACGAAGCGACGATCTATCTCGGCGACGAGGCGCGCATGCCCTACGGCCCGCGAGAGCCCGCGGAGGTCGTCGGATTCACCCGCGAGGCGATGCGCTGGTTCGCGAAAGCCGACTGCAAGCTCGTCGTGATCGCGTGCAACACGGCGACATCGGTCGCGCTCGAGACGGTGCGCGACGAGTTCGGTGTACCGACGATCGGCGTCATCCGGCCCGGCGCGGCGGCGGCGCTCTCCGCGACGGCACGGCGCGCGGTCGGTGTGCTCGCGACGGTGCTCACCGTCCGGAGCGGCGCCTACGTGCGCGCCCTCCGCGACCTCGACCCGCTCGTCGATGTCGCGCAGCAGGCCTGCCCGAAGCTCGTTTCGCTTGTCGAGGAGGGGAAAGCGGAGAGTCCGGAGGCTCTCGACGCCGTCCGCGAGTACGTTGAGCCGCTGCTCACCGAGGGCGGGGTGGTCCGGCCGGTGGTCGACACGCTCCTGCTCGGCTGCACGCATTACCCGTTGCTGCGCGCCGCGATCGAGAAGGTCGCCGGGCGCGACGTTCGAGTGGTGGATTCAGCAACGACGACGGCGCTCGCGGTCCGCGAGGTTCTGGCCTCCCATCGGCTCACGCGCGCGGGCGGGAGCGCCGAACACGCGCTCTTTTGCACCGGATCGGTGGAGCGCTTCCGGACGACCGCCCGTGCGATCTTCCACGAGGATCCGCCCGAGGTCTCGGAGACGCGCCTTTCATGAATGTCGTCTCGGCGATCACCGGTCTGCCGTACGTCGGGAAGACCACCCTCTTCAACCTGCTCACCGGCGCGCACGCGAGTACGGGCGCCTTCGCCGGCGCCGAGGCGGAGACCAACCTCGGCGTCGCCAAGGTCCCGGACCCGCGCGTTGAACAGCTCGCGGCGCTCTACAAACCGAAGAAGATCACTCATGCCGAGGTGATGTACCGCGACATCGGTCTGGCGCATGCGGAGAAGCCAGGCCAGGCGATCTCTCCGCAGAAGCTCGGGGATCTGCGTACCGCCGACGCGATCGTCCACGTCGTCCGCGCGTTCAGCGCGCCGTCGGTTCCACACGTCGACGGCTCGGTCGATCCGGTCCGCGACCTCTCCACGGTGGAGCTCGAGCTCCTGTTCGCCGATCACGCCGTCGTCGAGCGACGGTTGGAGCGCATCGAACCCGAGCTGCGCAGCGCGAAGGGTCCGGAGCGCGAGATGAAGGAGCGCGAGAAGGCGGTCCTTCAGCGCGCGGTCGCAGCGCTCGCGGAAGAGCGTCCGCTTCGGGACCTGGACCTCGACGCGGACGAGGAGAAGGCGATCCGCGGCTTCCGGTTCCTCACGCGTATGCCGGTTCTCGTGGCGGTGAACCTCGACGAAGACGATGTCGCCGCTCCCGAGCGGATCATCGCGCCGATCCGCGAGGCCGCCAAGGCCCATCGCGCGAGCGCCGTCGTGCCGGTATCCGCGAAGCTCGAGGCCGAGATCGCGGAGCTGCCACTCGACGAGGCGGCGTCGTTCCGCAAGGATCTCGGGCTCGCGGAGCCGGCGCTCGATCGTCTCATCCGCGCGACGTACGAGCTCCTCGGCCTGTGCTCCTTCTTCACCGTTGGCGACGACGAGGTCCGGGCGTGGACCGTTCCGTGCGGTGCGCCCGCGCAGCAGGCCGCCGGTGCGATACACACCGATCTCGAGCGTGGCTTCATCCGTGCCGAGGTGATCGGGTGGGGGGATCTCCTGAAGGCGGGAAGCGAGGCCAACGCGAAGAAGCTGGGCGTGATGCGGACGGAAGGGAAAACCTATCCAGTTAAGGACGGCGAGGTATTGCACGTCCTGTTCAATGTCTGATGTTCGATCTGGTCACGATCGGTCACACCGCGCGAGATGAGTTCGAGGGCGATCCGGAGTGGCGCATCGGCGGCACGGCCACGTACGCCGCGGCCGCGGCCGCGTGCCTCGGCGATCGGGTCGCTCTTCTCACCCGCATCGGCCCGACCGAGCGTGACCGCCTGGCCGCACGTTGCCGGGAGCTCGGCATCGAGCTGCACGCGCTCGAGAGCGAGGTAACCACCACGTTCGCGTTCCGCTACATCGATGGACGCCGGCGCCTGCGCCTGAAAGCCCGCGCGAAAGGAATCGGTGCGGAGGCCATTCCGGATGCCCTGCGCGACACGCGCTCGGTCGTCCTCGCTTCGATCGCGCACGAGATCGAGCCCTCGGTATTCGACGTGTACGGGAGCGTTCCGCGCGTCCTCGCGGCTCAGGGCTACCTGCGGTCGTGGGACGCGGACGGAACCGTGAGACGGCGCGACTGGGACGAGGCGCGCGAGGTACTGCGGCGCGTGACCGTGACGGTGGTGAGCGACGAGGACATCGAAGGCGATCTTGAGCTCGCGCGCGGGTGGGCACGCACGGCGCCGGTGATCGTCACGATCGCTGAGCGCGGAGCGATCGTGCTACGCGGCGGGCGGGAGGTCGAGGTCGGGGGCTTCCCGGCGGACAAAGTGGTAGATCAGACCGGAGCGGGCGACGCCTTCTGCGCCGGCCTCGCGCTCGCCCTCGCCGACGGAGACGATCTCGAAGCGGCGGCTCGCTTCGCCAACGCCGTGGCGTCCTTCGCGGTCGAGGGAGTCGGAACGCTCGCTCTCGCGTCGCGGCAGGAGGTGGAGGCGCGGATGAAACGTCATGCGAGGTCATCCCTGTCGTCGAGGTCGTCGGAGGAGGCTCCACCGGGTCGCACGATCCCGTAGTCGGCCTCGACCGGGCTCGCGAGCTCGAGACCGGAAGCGCGCATGTGCTCGAGCTCATGCGCGTAGTCGCGAAGCATCCGTGCCGCGGCGGTGAGCGTTCTCGCGCCCTCGATCGACCACTTCCCACGGATGGTCACGCTCCCGCAGTCGGGGCATTCGTAGATCGGTTCACCGACCTCGATGTCCTCGGCATCCTCCTGGCTCACTCGTCCTCCTCGACCAGGCGCATCGGCGACTCCTCGCCCGGTCGCACGATGAAGGCGTAGTCGTCGCTGATCGGCCGTTCAAGCTCGAAACCCGATCGCGCGAGCTCGTCAAGCTCGTCCGCGCGCTCGCGAAACCGCGCGGCGGCCTCTGCGAGGGTCGTCGCCCCGTCCATCGTCCACTTCGCGCGCAGGATGAGATGGCCGTAGTCGCGCCACTCCTCCATGCAGTCACGAAGCCACTGCCCCTCGACCACGCTTCTTGCCGCTTATGGGCTGGTCTTGTTGTCCCTGGAGAGAGGCGTGATGTGCTGTGCGTACAGACGACCCCAGGTACCGTCGTGGATCACGCCGGCGAGCCACGCGTTCACGAAGGGCAGAAAACCCTCACGGTCAGAGGCGTCCTTCTTCAGGCCGATGCCGTAGCGCTCCGCGACAAGCGGGTGCCCGACGATCCTGGTGTTCGGATCCTGGCGCGCCAGGGCCCAGAGAGTCGCCTCGTCGGCGCCGATCGCGTCGGCCTGGCCGAGCTGTAAGGCGCCGACGCAGGAGGCGTACGTGTCGAGCGCGAGGGTGCGCGCGGACTCGTTCGCCCTAACGACGTGCTCCTCTATCCCCAGACCGGCCTGGACACAGACGGTCTTGGCATCCAGATCGGCAAGGTCCTTGATCTCGTCATTCGTCGATCGGACGAGGATCCGCTCCCCGGTCATGAGGTAGGGGTCACCGAGGTCGATGGTGGCGGCCCGCTCCTCGGTGGCGGCAAGTCGCGCGACGACCACGTCCGCCTGCAGGCTCGTGAGCGCCGCCACGGCGGTGCTTTGATCGACCGAGACCCACTCGATGGCCGCGTCGATGTCCTGTCGTGGGCCGAAGATCGCCTTCGCGAGCTCGCGTCCGAGGTCGGGTTCGAATCCGGAGTACCAGCCGCTCGCGTCGCGGGTCGAGAACGGTGCCGCATTGTCGAGCACGCCGATCCGAATCTTTCCCTTTGTCTGGAGGGAGTACATGTAGGTCGCGAGCTCAAAACGTGGCCGAGCCGACGTGGACGTCGGCGTCGGACTCGGGTTCGTCGACGGCTGTTCGGGTAAGCAGGCTACGAGCGCGACGACAAGCGCGATCAAAGCGGTGAGTCGGGGGTAGTTCAACGAAACGAGCGTACCCGTCGCCGGTTTCGGTGTGGTCGCTTAGGCTCGCTTCGTGGATCCCTTCGCTCCGGCACGCGCCGCATTGGCATCGCTGCCGGGCGAGGCCGGCGCGTTCGCATCGGACCCAGACGGCCGCGCTATCTTCTGCGAACGCGAGGACGACCTGTTCCCATCGGCCTCGGTGATCAAGCTTCCGCTCGTCATGACGCTGTACGCCGACGCGGCGCGGCGGCTCGTCGATCTGGACGAGCTCGTCTCCGTCGGCGACCGTGTCGATGGGACCGGCGTGCTCCGACACGTGCGCGACGTCGACCGCCTTTCACTCCGCGACCTGGCGACGCTCGCGATCATCGTGTCGGACAACACCGCGACGAATCGGCTCATCGAACGGATCGGCGTCGACCGAGTGGGGGAGCGGATGCGCGAATGGGGCTGCCCGCTGAGCCGCCTCTCGCGGAAGATGTACGACTTCGAAGCCGCCAAGCGCGGGAGCGAGAACGTCATGACCGCGCGCGAGACAGTGTCGCTTCTGCTGCGCCTGCAGCGCGGCGAATGCGAGGACCGGGCGACGAGCGACGCGGTCGTCGTGCTCCTGGAACAGTGCCAGGACCGTACGATGCTGCTGCGGTACGTGCCAGACACCACGAATGCGCCGCACAAGACCGGCACGCTGGACGAATCGCGCAACGACGCCGCAATCGTTCCCGGGGAGCGGCCGGTGACAGTCGCGGCGTTCACCCGCAAGCTCCGCGACACCGGCGCCGCGGTTTCGTGGCTCGGGGTGCTCGGGTGGTGCGCGTACCGGGCGGCCGGAAATCCGGGCGATCCCCTTCCCCCGGAGCTCGCTCGTAGCGCATGATTCGCGCGTGAGCTCGCGGCATCGCCGATCTTCCCGCGTCCGCTTCGGTCGCAGCGTCGTGGCCGTGTCGCTCGCGCTGGCGGGGCTCGTCCTCGCGGCGGCGTTTGTCGGTCTGACGGTCCAGGGCAACGCGATCGCGCGCGAGATCGCCGCGTACAAGAACGACGTCGCGAGTGAAAGGGCGCAGCAGGACGCGTGGACGGCGCAGATCGCGAATCAGAAGACCGCCGACTACGTGCAGCAGAAGGCGCGTGATTATGGATACATCGGGCCAAACGAGTCGATCATCGCCGTGCAGCGTGACGGGCAGGCGAGCGACGCGTCGACCGCCACGCAGCGTGGTGGGCCGGCGCGGATCGCGCGATGGTTCGCGTTCTTCTTCGGGGCGCGATAGAGGTAGAATTAGCGCGCGGGGTGGAGCAGCGGTAGCTCGACGGGCTCATAACCCGTAGGTCAGACGTTCGAATCGTCTCCCCGCAACAGTGAACGCGGCCTGTGAAGGCCGCGTTCTCGCTTTCATAGTCCCATTGCCACGGGCCTGTATGTCTGCTACGTGAGT
>Ga0209055_1002167_pt1 | contig 12564 bp, 6 predicted proteins | sample GraSoiAngelo_110_FD_185875 | JGI IMG/M metagenome (GOLD analysis project Ga0209055, IMG submission 185875) | Grasslands soil microbial communities from the Angelo Coastal Reserve, California, USA - 14_0903_12_30cm (SPAdes) (version 2) | ecosystem: Environmental > Terrestrial > Soil > Grasslands ... | reverse complement strand
AAGCAACGCGCCCGGGCCTGCTGGTGATTTTTGACCCAGTGACTGGCGCGGTCGTCTTCGATTCCCGACGGTTGAACTTGTCGCAAATCGTTACTCGCCGCGTTCTGCCGCAGAGCGGCACTCTTCTTGTCCATGGAAACCGCGCGGCCGGACCTTCTGTCGTCGCGCTCTACGATCTCGTGACGGGCGAACAGCGCTGGACGAACGAAGCGCTGTTCGAGCAGGCCGAGCCTAAGAAGAGGGGCTTCGGTGCCCTAATGCAGGGCTTGCAGCGCACCGCTGCCGAGGGCAGCGCGTTGGAGGTCCTCCAGGCGGGGCCGGACATGATCGTCGTCCACACGCTGATGGGTCTGCGGGCGCTGGACGCACGGACTGGCGCAGTGCGGTGGTCCGCAGCACTGTCCGCGGCCCGCTGGGCGCAAACCCCGCGGCACGTGCGGCTCTACCCGTCGCTCAACAAAGCTGATCGCATTTACGTGAGCTTCGATGACCACCTCATGGCCTACGGCCTCGCTGACGGTCAGGCGCTCTGGGCCAAGCCCGCGAGTGTGGAGGGACAAATCCGCGATATCGTCCAACATCCGGCTGGCATCATTATGCTCCCCGAAGCACCCGCGGAAGGTGAGCCAACCCGTGGCCGCCGCGTCATCAACGGAGTTGTCCAAACAGGGCTCAACGTGGCTCGCTACGAAGATGGGACGACGATCGCCGCGAAGCCGCTCCGCATGCACGGCAACGTGACAGACGCGATGGTCGCAGGCGACGCCGTGGTGCTGGCTGTGGACGCCGAGTCGCGCACCTTCGTGAACGTTTTGGATGTGGCCACGGCGACCCTGCGCCTGAAGAAGGATGTGAAGATCAAGGGCCAACTCGCCTACGCTGAACTTGCGCCGTCCGGCCTCCTCTACCTGTCGCGCCCTGACGCGACGACCAACGCCGAGGTGAACATCATCGATCTTTCCACGGGGGAGCCAAAGTTCAAGGACGCGATTGAGAGCGGCAAGCCGTTGAGTGCGGGCGACTACAATGCCGCTCGGTACTACCTGCATCATGCCTTGGAGGGCCGGACACTTTACGTGTTCGCGAATCGCGACCACCGGCTGTACGCAGTCGATCGCGAGGCCGGCACCTTTCACGCGCTCGGCGGCGAGATCAAGCTGCAGGGCGGCGAGGATCCGACTGATATGGAAGTCCGGCCGACGGGCATTGTTCTAATCTCGCCACAGAACCTCGTGGTCGCGACCCGGGATGGGCAAGTGAAGCAGCAGGTTTATTACCCTGCGCCTCAGCTTCCGGGGCTGGTGCGTGCGCTCCATGCGGTGAATGCCGTGCGCGCTGGCCTGTACGGAGCGGCCGCCTCCGCGTATGGTGACGCCTTCACCCAGGCATCGCAGAAAGCCACGGATCCCAATGCGCGATACATAACGGGGCAACTTGCGACGGCGTACTCGCAGTCCGGCGCACAGCTCGCAGGCTACTCGCGCCAATCGGCGGCGCTCGCGACGAAACGTTTCAAGGCCTCACTCACCGTCCCAGGATCGGTTTTTATGTTGACTCGCGCTCCCGATGGGAACGGAAATGTACTGCTTCAGATCGATAAAGACAGCGGGCAGCCGCGCACGCGCGTGGATCTGGGCAAAGAGCGCGAGCCGTTGTACGCAGTCGACGACGTTGCCGGCATGCTCTTCCTGCGGACTGCGCCGGGCACGCTCGTCGGCTACCAACTCTGATCGCGTTGGAGAGTGTGGGCGCGACTTCAGCGCTGAAAGTGACCTCGTTCGTAGCCGGAGCAGTGCCTCTCCGGATGGTGCCTGGATCACGAGCTAGAACGAAGCCGCTTGTGCGGCGGACGCTGCGCGTGAGGTAGTGGAGCGGTGGTTGCCTAAAGGTTGATAAGTTGTCGGGTCATAAGGAGGCCATCCCCATGACCCGACTTCGCAAAATGATGCTGGAAGAACTCCAGCGTCGTAACTTTTCTGAAGATACCATACGCCATTACATCCACACAGTCGAAGATTTTGCTCGACACTTCAACCGCCCACCGGATCGCTTAGGCCTGCGGCACATTCGCGAATACCAAGCCCATTTGTTCCAGAAGCGGAAGTTATCGTCGGGTTCCGTTACGAACCACCTGGCGGCTCTGCGCTTTTTTTACATACAGACGCTCAAGAAAGCCTGGAGTGTCGCCGAGACTCCTTATCCGCAAAAGAACCATCACCTTCCAGCGATCCTCAGCCAGGAAGAAGTCGCACGGCTCATCGATGCCGCTGGCACTCCCTTCCATCGCACTCTGCTCATGACGCTCTACGCTACCGGCCTGCGGCGTGCTGAGGTAACACACCTGAAGCTCAGCGATATCGACAGCAAGCGCATGGTGATTCATGTCCGCGAAGGAAAGGGCCGCAAAGACCGCGACGTCATGCTCAGCCCCAAGCTGCTTGAACAACTGCGCCAGCACTGGCGTCGGTTGCGGAGAAAAACCAGCAACTGGCTCTTTCCCGGCAACCGTTGGCATACTGCGAATCGCCCGATCGACGCAAAAACGCTATACCACGCCTGCCAAGAAGCCGCGCAGCGCGCGGGCCTTAATCGTCCCGTCCATCCCCACACCTTGCGCCATTGCTTCGCCACTCATCTGCTCGAGGCCGGCGCTGATCTGCGCACCATTCAGATCCTGTTAGGCCATCAAAGTTTGGAACAAACTGCCATCTACCTCCATCTCTCCAAACGTCACCTGAGCGCCACACCGAGTCCTCTGGACTCGCTACAACTGAAAGACGAGTCAGCGCAGGAAGGGTAGATGAGTCGGCCGCCCCTTGAGGTGGCCGATCTCATCCGCAGCGCAGGAGCTACTTTTTTCGAACGAAATCGCCAGTGGATCCGCTGGCAGCACGTCAAAGTGCTGTTGGCCATTGCGCGGTGTCGCACCGCCGCACTCGGCGGTCATGTCGATCAATGCACCAGCTGCGGGCATCGTGCCACTATTTCGTACAACAGCTGCCGCAATCGCCACTGCCCGAAGTGTCAGACGGCGGCACGCGATCGCTGGATCGCCGCGCGTCAAAAGGAGCTTCTCCCGACGCGCTACGTCCATGTCGTCTTCACACTCCCTGCGCCATTAGCGCCCTTGGCGTTACAGAACAAGAAGCTCATCTATGGCCTGTTGCTCCGGGCCAGCGCCGAAACACTTCTCGAGGTCGCTTGTGATCCGCGACACCTTGGCGCGGAAATTGGTTTCTTCAGCGTGCTGCACACTTGGAACCAAAAGCTCGGTCTGCACCCTCATGTCCATTGCGTCATTCCTGCCGGCGGGTTGCGTCTCGATCACACCCACTGGATAAAATCACGCTCGCGATTCTTTCTCTCCATCCGAGTGCTTCGTCGTGTCTTTCGCGGCAAGTTCGTCGTCGGTCTCAAGCAGGCGTTCCAGAGCGGCCGACTGAGCTTCCCTGGAAATCTGGCAGCCCTCGCTCAGCCCAAAACCTTCGCTGCTTGGCTACGCTCACTCTTCCGAAAAGATTGGGTGGTCTACGCAAAACCTCCCTTCGGTGGCCCCGAATATGTGCTCCAGTATCTGGGCCGCTACACCCATCGCGTGGCCATCTCCAACCATCGTCTGGTCTCGTTTACGGAGGGGAAGGTCACCTTCCGCTGGCGGGACTCCGCTCATAACAACGAACAGAAGCTCTTAACCCTTGCGCTTGATGAATTCCTCCGTCGCTTCCTCTTGCACTTGCTGCCCAAAGGTTTCGTACGCATTCGCAATTTTGGTTTCCTGGCCAATCGGCGACGTGCCGCTCTCCTGCCACTATGCTTTCACTTGCTTGGCACGGCACAAGAACCGCACGCGGATCAAAATGCCGCTTGCTCGAACGGTCTCTGGCGTTGTCCCAAGTGTGGTGGACCGATGGTGGTCGTCGAAAGGCTTACGGCTGCGGAAATCCAACTTCGTTCCCCACCATTGCTCACTTCTGCCGCATGAAACGCCTCTCTCCAACCCGAATCCTTCGCGCCTCTCAGCGTGCTCCGTCTCTCTGCGCCTTAACGCAGAACAAAACTCCATTCTCAACTTCCTCGGCGCCTCCTCCACGATACTCTCTTGCCCGAGTCCGTTCCCGGCGCCTTCTGCCGTGCTCTACCGCACAGTCTCCGCGACACTCCACACCGCTGTCTCCTCCCATTCAATCTCCATAGGGCCCGCGTCCGCCGCAACCACAAGCGGCTTCCTTCTAGCCGCCTAATCGAACGCGCGCGGAGCTACATGCCCAGCTTTACTGCTCTGCCAAAACGCGCGTCCGATTAAGCACTAACGCAAACCGGAAGTAATACGCTGGTCGCTCGGAATTTCGGGCACTTATCGGGCACCTGACGGCGCTGAAGGTGCAGAAGAGCGGGACGCAGGGTGGAACAGGCTGGTTGCTCGTCGGGCTAATATTTTGGTGCGATTGCAGAGGTCACACAAGTCACCTATTGTCTATGGTTTGGCGTGGGGCGTGGCACCTGATCGTCGGGCTAGTATTGCAAGGAAAGGGTAAGTTGCGTATTATGAAGGCGCGGGGTGGAGCAGCCTGGTAGCTCGTCGGGCTCATAACCCGAAGGTCGTCAGTTCAAATCTGACCCCCGCAACCATTTTGAGATCCATAGGCCGGGCACAGGCGTCCGGCCTTTTTATTTTTGTGGGGTTACGAGCCCGCAAGATTCGGGCTGTCAGTTCCTAGTGAGTCCCGCAAGAACGGAGGATTCGGGCCGACGAATACGTTCCATGCACTCTTCAGCCGTTTCGAAAGTCCGGTGGGCCAAGGGAAAGGACACCAATTGAACAGCCAAGGCTCCGACATATCCAGGTGAAGGGTCCAGGTGTCTCAGACTCCAACCGGAGAGGTGTTCGTTCGGCCTTGTCGTAATTCTGAGCTGCGCGGGTTGTTCAGGCAATATAGGCACCTGAAACGAGTCCAGAGGCAGGGACAAGCCGCGCCCTGTAGCTTTAATGTAAGCCTCCTTGCGAGTCCAGCAGCAAAAAAAAGCCCTTGTGCGAGCTGCCGGCGTTGTGCCGCAAAACTCGATGTACTCGGAAGGAGCAAAAAAACGCTGGGCGAGGATCTCAGCATCAGGTAGCTCGCGTACATATTCTAGGTCGACGCCAAGTTCGCAATTCTTGCAGAAGGCATAAAGGACCCGATCCTCCGAGTGGCTAACGCTGAAGCACATAGCCCGATTTTGCAACGAAGGCTTTCCCTGTGCACCATACTCAAACAGGATCTCGGCTGGGTTAAGTCCCAGGTAGCCCGCCAAAATTGAGCGCAGCAAGCCGCGGCAAATGATGAAAGATCGTCTGTCCCTGTCAAAATGGAGTCGCGCGGCTCTCTCAGTTTCATCTTGCGACAAGGATTTGAAGAGTGCCAGGAAGCAATCCTCTTCCGCAGCGATGCGGCCACTCCACACGTGAATCTCGTCTGCTTTTATCGGCAAAATACAGCACCGCCGAAGAACCTCTGGCCGGACTTGCTTAACCCTTTCATGCGTCCTGCAAGCACGATTTCATGGTCTTGGCTAGCAAACGACAAAATGGCTCGACTAGGATGCCCTTGGGATAAACGGGGAGCTGATGAACCTCCAGACCATGGGGCACGACTTCGCGCCATCCTAAGCTTGCGTCGGTCAAGCCCAAGAAGTGTCCTTTTGGACGGATGACAGCCACACGACCGTCATAAGGTTGAGGCACGTAGCGAAGCGCAGCTTGATCGTTCACCTTCTTTATGGCCAAATGCGGATAGCTGTTCTGTGCCTTTCGGCCGCAAGCACGCAGCAAAGCATAACGTCCGGCATGCAGCCTGATCCGGAGTCTGGACAGTCCAACATCGACTTTCTCCCTGAGAAACTTTCTACGGTCTTTCCATCGAAGCGAAGACATGTTGGCGCCGTGAAACCACAAATTCTGCAAGAAGTGCACGACCAGCTTCGGAAATGATATTGAGTTTGGAACCGCGCATTGATTGTACGTATCAAGCATGGCCACGAGTTCAACTTTCTCGCCCAGCGCACTTAGTTGCTGTGCCATCTCAAAGGCAATAACTCCTCCAAGGCAGTACCCCCCCAGGAAGTACGGACCGTGCGGTTGAACAGTCATTACTTCCTTTACGTACTCGGACGCCATGTCTTCAATCGTTGTGTTAAGGCAACCGCTGCCATTCAAACCTTTTGATTGCAAGCCATAAACCGGTTGATCCGGTCCGAGATGAGCAGCAAGATTCCGATATAGCAGAACGTTGCCCTCGGCACCGTGGACCAGGAATAACGGAGTTCTTAATCCGCGTGGTTGCATGGGCACAAGCGATGACCACGACGGGGTCCAGCCCTCTCTGCGTATCAGTTCGGCAAGTGCTTCCACCGTTGTAGCCTGAAAGAGGGTCGCAAGTGGCAGCGTTCTGCCACTCAGCTTTTCGACGTCGGATAACATGCGGACTGCGGCAAGAGAATGTCCACCCAGGTCAAAAAAATTGTCTTTCAGCCCCACTCGTTTCACTCTTAAGATCTTTGCCCATATTCTGGCGAGCGCATGTTCAAGCGGATCTTGAGGCGGGACAAACTCTCCATGAATCTCGACGTACTGCTCTGCCGGAGGTGGCAGCGCCTTGCGATCAATCTTACCGTTGGGCGTCAGCGGCAACTTGTCCATCAAGACGATGGCTGACGGGAGCATGTAGTCGGGTAGTTCCCTTCTCAGATGAGTCCGCAGATCATTGATGTCCGGCACCAATCCCGGCCTCGGTTCGATGTACGCCACCAGGACTTTCTCATTAGGCGTCTGTTCGCGCGCCACGACGACACACTGGCTCACCGCTTCGTGGCGGCCGAGCACAGCTTCGATCTCCCCCAGCTCGATTCGGAATCCGCGGATCTTTACTTGATTATCGTTGCGGCCAAGGCATTCCAGAGTGCCGTCGGGGAGCCACCGCGAGAGATCGCCCGTGCGATATAAGCGCGCGTTCGGTTCAAAAGGGCTTTTGACAAAGCGTTCCTGTGTCAGCTCGGGGCGATGCAAGTAGCCGCGGGCCAAACCCGAACCACCGATGTATAGCTCGCCGATAACGCCCGGAGGAACTAGATTGCGATGGCCGTCGAGAACGAAGAGCTGAGTGTTGGCAATCGGCCGGCCGCACGGAACCGGCCCGTTGGCGGAAGTGACCCGGTGAATCGCTGACCAGATCGTGGTTTCCGTCGGGCCGTACATGTTCCACAATTCCGCGCAGCGTGCAAGGAGCGCTTGTGCCAAAGAGCGGGAAAGGGACTCCCCGCCGCAGAGAACTCTCAGGTCTGGCGAACCCTGCCAGCCGCCATCGATCAAAGCCTGCCAGGTAGCAGGTGTAGCCTGCATCACATTGCAGCGGGAGTTGCGCATTCGTGTTATCAGCCGGACGGGATCGCGGGCCTCTTCGCGGCTGGCGATCACCACTTTTCCGCCGCTGGCGAGCGGAACATAGAACTCGAGCCCTGCGATGTCGAAGGACACGGAGGAGACAGCCAACATCACATCCCCGGCCGTGAAGCCCGGCTCGTGCTGCATCGAAAGTACAAAATTCATGAGTGCGCTGTGCGGAATCTCGACACCCTTGGGCTTGCCGGTCGAACCAGAGGTGTAGAGCACATAGGCGAGGTTCTGTGGGCTTGCATTCAGCAATGTCGGACAATCGGTTCTTCGTTTTGAGATCTCTGGCCAATCAGAGTCCAGGCGAACGACCAATTCCGGCCGGACCGACAGATTCTTGTCAACTTCGCGATGCGTGACGAGCAGAAACATTTGGCTGTCTTCCACCATATAGGCGAGGCGGTCTTGGGGGAAAGAAGGATCCAACGGCACATAAGCTCCTCCTGCCTTCATGATCCCAAGCAGGGCTACCAACATTTCCAGCGAGCGCTCCATGCAGACGCCGACCAAAACATTTGGTCCAGCTCCTAGCTTCCCTAGATAATGGGCGAGCTGATTGGCACGTGCATTGAGTTCGCGATACGAAAGCCGCACTCCCTCGAACTCTGCTGCTACAGCGTCCGGCATCCTCTCGGCTTGGGCCTGCACTAAATCATGCAGATAGTTGTCCTTTGGATAGTCCGCGAGCGTATTGTTCCAGTCCAATAAGAGTTGCGTGCGCTCGGTGCCTGTAAGCAATGGAAGTTCTGAAATGCAGGAATCGGGATGTGCGAGTCCTCCCTCGAGAAGCTTCTGCCAGTGCTCGACCATCCTGGTTATCGTCGAAGCATCGAACAAGTCGGTGTTGTAGGTGATAGGCCCCGATAAAGAATCGGGACGCTCATCAATGACGATCATCAGGTCCAGCTTTGAAGCGCCATTCGAAACTTCTTCTGTCGCGAGATTCCACCCCGGACAGACAGGTGTCAATTGCGGTTGTTTAGACAAGATAATCTGGAAAATCGAGCTGCGGCTTGGATCGGGCCGCAGTCGCAAACTTTTAACAATCATTTCGAAGGGAACTTGTTCGTTCGTGAGAGCATCCAGCACGACATGCATAACCCGCCTCGTGAGCTCCCGAAAAGTCGGATTCCTGGAGAGATCCACTCGGAGAGGGAGCGGATTGACGAAATCCCCGAGCAGCCGTTCGACCTCAGGCCACCTCCTGCCCGCTGAAAGCGCGCCAATCACGATATCCTCTTGGGCGGTATAACGGTTTAGCAGCGCTACATAAGACGCTAGCAAGACCATGTATGACGATACGCCCTCCTGCTGGCAGAAGGCTTTTAAGGCCGGGACGACTGCGGGATCGAATCTAAATCGCTCAACGTTTCCGCGATGGGTCTCATAGAGTGGCCTTGGACGGTGGTTAGGCCATGAGAGAACGGGCAGCTCGCCGGATAGCTTATCGCGCCAGAACAAAAGCTGACTTGACAGACTTTCGTCCGCGAATGTTTTCTGCTCCCAATATGCGAAGTCTCCGTATTGCAGGGTCGGCTCCAGGAGGGGCGACGGTTTGCCGGCGGAGAAAGACTCGTACAACACCGATAATTCCGGCAGAAAAACACGGTACGCGCTGACCGCATCAAACACCAACTGGTGAAACGTCATGGAGACGCGATACTCTTCCTCACCCAGCCGAACAACGATGGCGCGCAGAAGTGGCCCCATCTTCAAGTCAAAAGGCTTTTGCGCATTCTCCGTCGCCAGTCGCCTTGCTTCGCTGTTTCTCTCGGATTCCTCCAAGTATCGGACGTCGGTTATCTCCAGCGGGAATCTATGGGGGGCTGATTGAACAATCTGGATGGGAAAACCGCCGACCGTGTCAAAAGTGGTTCTCCAGATTTCGTGACGGCGAAGGACTTCCACCATGCAACGCTCAAACACCTTCGCATCAAGCGGGCCTAGCCTGTAGATGGTGATCGCCTCATTGTAAATGGGAGTGTCGCCGGCCATCTGCGAGTGCAGCCACACTTGTTGTTGAGCAAAAGACAGTGGAATAGGTTCACCGGACGGTGGCGCGGGAATTGCCGCCTTTGCCTCGGGCTTACGTGCTGGCTGCTTCTTGAGGTATTTCTCAAGCACTACGAGCTTGGACTCAGACAAGCGAATGTTTTCGGGATTTAGCTGCTGTTTTTCCAAGGTCATTCCCTGCAAAGTTCGGAAATAGTCTTCCGCGGTTTCGCAGCCGCCGCCTCAAGCAGCAACTTCAAATCGTCAGTCATACGGCACACTGTTTCGGCGTTAAACAAGTCAGGATTGTATTGTGTGCGGAATACTATGCCGTGGGACCGCTCGTTGAGCTCAAGATACAGGTTCCATGTAGACCCGCCGCTTTCGACATCCATAAATGTTTGATCCCAGCCAGATCCCAAATCAGGCAGTCTGGGTGCCAACGAAATTACAGCATCGAATAAGGGATTCTCGCTGAGACCGGGCTTCCCCCCGACCCGCTCCAAGATACGAAAAAATGGCACGTCGTCATTCGCTACCGCTCCCGAAACAACCTCGCGGGTTTGGCGAAGCAGATCGTGAAAGGTCATGCTTTGAGTGATTCTGAACCGAAGGGGAACTGGGTTTAGAAAACAACCGAGTAGTCCCTGAACTTCTTGCTGTTCACGTCCCGCGGGAGCCAAGGTCCCCACAATAATGTCGTTCTCCTTCGTGTACTTGTGCCACCAGAGAACAAAACCGGCAAGAAGAACCATGAACAGGGAGACTGATTCTTCTCGGCAAATTTCGTGCATCTGCTCTGCTACAACGCTCGGCCACTCGCCCGAAACGATTGATCCCCGGTAAGTTAGTATGGAAAGGCGTGCACGGTCGCACGGCCACTCCAAAGATGGAAGCTCTCCCGACAGTTGTTCTTGCCAATAGTTCAGTTGCCGCTCAAGAATCTCCTGTCCGAGAAACTCCTTCTGCCACCTCGCAAAGTCTCCATATTGAATACCTGGTTCCGGGAGAGGCGAAGGGCGACCTTCCGCAAAAGCCTCATATAACTTGATTAGTTCAAGGGGAAATATTCGGAACACTGAGACCCCATCAACAATGATTTGATGCATGGTTACATGCACTTGATGACGCGTGTCGCCTAGGTGGATCAGCCTGACACGGAGCAGCGGGCCCGTTTTGAGGTTGAATTGTTCTCTCGCCTGTTCCGACGCCAATCGGAGGGCTTCCTCTTCCCTTCTTGATTCGGGTAGCGTGCTAAGGTCATAGGTGCTAATTGGAAAGCGCTCCGGCGCTGGATGCACTATCTGAAACGGCTGACCATCCAAAGTGTAAAAGGTCGTTCTCCAAGCTTCGTGTCGCCGCACAATCTCGGTGAGACTTTGCTGCAAAGCAGCTACGTCGAGCGCCCCTTGCCGATGGATCGTTATTGATTCGTTGTAAAAAGGAGGCTTGTCGATGCCATCCTGGGCCCGATGCCAAATTTCTTCTTGGGCAAGCGACAACGGGACGGACGCGGAAGTATTGCGACGAGTTATCGCTCGTGAACTTCCTCGTCTAACAGGCTTCTCGTGACTCAGAAGAGCATCAAGAAGGCGCCGCTTTGCCTCAGAAAGGTGCCCTATCGACGCAATTGGTTCCACGGCTCGGTACCCCTTGAGTGTTTCGTCTATGCGCTCTTCGAACCTGAAATGTAACTCTTGTACCGCTCAGTCGTGCCGAACTGAATGTGCAAAGACCGCAAACCGCGAAGCCCGAGGTTTGTCCGCCAAACGAGAGGACCTTCGTCGAGCGACCAGTCAGGGAGTCTGCGCACCATTTCTTCAAAGCTGACCTGCCCTTCGATGCGCGCTAGCGCTGCACCGAAGCAAAAATGCGCTGCCCAGCCGAAAGAGAGGTGCCGGTTGTCCTTGCGCGTGATGTCGAAGCGATTGGGCTCCGGGAAGCGTTCTGGATCGCGGTTTCCCGCTGCCATCACGGCGATTGTGGCTTGCCGTTTGCGAATCTCCTTCCCTCCAAGTTCCAAATCGTACGGTGCGAGACGCGCAGTGTGCTGGCTCGGCGGCTCATAACGGAGCATTTCCTCTACAGCGGAAGGTATCAAGGCGAGATCGGTCTTCAATCGCTCGAGCTCCAGTGGGTGCCGCAGTAGCGTAAGCACGCCGTTTCCGATCAGATTTGTGGTTGTCTCCTGACCACCAACCATTGTGACGATAGTGTTTGCGATGATCTCTTCCTCGGTGAAACGATCTCCATCGATTTCCGCGGTCAGGAAGGATTGAATGAGCCCTTCTCGCGGATGCTTCTTGATTTCTCGGATCGCCGATTCGAAATACTTCGTCATTTCCTCGACAGAACGGCGCACCCGCGGAAAGTGATCGGGGTTGTGTTGAAAGTTCCCGAGCATTTCGGCGAAATCCTGCGACCATATCTTCAATTGAGGAGCATCCTCTACCGGGACTCCCAGCATTTCCGCCGTGATCACGTAGGGGAGCGGCTCAGCAAGATCAGCGATTACATCCATTCTTCCCCGCGGCGCAACGCTATCGATGAGCCTCCTCACTACATCGCGGATGTGGCCTCGCAGGATCTCCACACGTTGCGGGGTAAACGCGTAGGAGGCCAGACTTCGGATCCGCGTGTGGGTAGGGGGATCCAGGAATAGCATCTGCTTTACCATCACCTGTGCGATCGGAGCTATATCGCCCAAGCCGATTTTCGCGAGATATTCCGGAGTCGGTGTTCGATCCGCGGAAAAGTCATGCAAGACTTTGACTACATCCTGGTATCGCGTTACCACCCAGGCATGAAGAAAAGGATCCCAGTAAACAGGAGCTTTCGTCCGCAGCTCCTCGAAGAGTGGATACGGATTGGCAAGGACTTCCGGTTCGAGCAAGCGCACTAGGCTCGGAGCTGAGTCCACCATTTTTGGTCCCGATGACATGCGTTGCTCGCCTGTCAATCTTAAATTGCCTGAAGCAATCCACCCGATGGAGGTTCGAGAATTCTTTGGGCTTCCTCTTCGGTCATCGCTTCCAGTCTCGCAATCAGAGAAGACTCGACACGAGCGGCAAGTTCAGCGACCGTGGGTGCCTCAAAGATACTTCGCAGGCTCAGTTCGATCCCGAAGATATCCCTGAGCCGAATAA
>Ga0209055_1002163_pt1 | contig 12585 bp, 15 predicted proteins | sample GraSoiAngelo_110_FD_185875 | JGI IMG/M metagenome (GOLD analysis project Ga0209055, IMG submission 185875) | Grasslands soil microbial communities from the Angelo Coastal Reserve, California, USA - 14_0903_12_30cm (SPAdes) (version 2) | ecosystem: Environmental > Terrestrial > Soil > Grasslands ... | reverse complement strand
GTTCTGGAACTTGACCGGAGCGTTGTAGAGGATGGTGCAGGGGGTGCCGTCGGCGACGGGGCTCGACTGGGTGAAGGCACCGCCCGCGCCGTAGGGCGCGGTGTTGCCGGGCCGGCCGCAGTTGATGGTGGCACCGGCCTGGTAGTCGGTGAGGGTGCCCTGCTGTGCGAGGGTGCCCTGATAGACGGCGACACAGTCAGTGGGGCTGGGCGGGGGCTGAGTTGGACGTGGCTCCGCCGCCACTGCGACGTCAGCAACACAGGACGCGCACGTTGCAACTGTGAGCGCAGCGAGTACTTGCTTAGAGCTGGCAAACACTTCGCACGCTTCCGGCGCAACCGTAGTTGCCGTGCTGATACCAGACGGCCCCGAGTTCCGTGTCGTCCTTGAACTCTCCCCAGATCAGAATGGTGGCGGAGTAGTCTGAGCCCGAGGAGAGAATCACTGTTGTTCGGCCGTCGGGCAACCGGATCGATCGCTGACTCGGGCCCGTGAAGTGGACGGCAAGCCCGTAGTTGCTTGGCGTCAAGCCCTGACGCTGCATCGCCTGCTGAAGATCGGAGGGGATGGCGACGAGCTGCGTGGCGGGCATGTGCAGCGGGTGCAGGACCAGAAGCCCACCCTGTTGCTTCGCGTTGTCCAGGTCCATCAGGTCAGCCCCGAACAGGTTCGCCACCGCCTGGGCGCTGGAGTCGGCCAGGACGCCTGACGTCAACGCGCTGCGCGCGTTGTTCTCCATTGCCCAGTAGTAGTAGGCCTGGGCCAGCTGGAACGCTCGGCCCCACTGTTGGGCCGTCGCGTCGCTCACAGCGCCGTTCGTCGCGTTGCGGATCGTCGTCGGTGGCAGCTGCAGCCGGTCGGGCGTCGGCGGGCACGGGGTGAATCCGCGCTGCGCCAGCCGCGCGCAGCGCTGCGGGTCCGCTGACGCGGCCGCCGTCGGTGTGTGCGGTCCGGGTGACGTGTGCGAGGTCGGCTGCCCGCTCTGGCAGGCGCTCAGGCCCAGCACCAGGATCAACAGCGGCAACCAGGTGCCGCGCTTCTGCTTCATGCTCGGTATCCCCGCAGACAGCCTAGCCGGCTGAGGCGGACAAAACGCGGACAATTTCTGTCAGCTTCGGCTGACTACCGAAGCGCGGGCGCGTCAGCTCAGCGCAGGCTGTCCAGCGCCGCTCGCTGGCGGCGCCACTCCGTTTGGGCCGCCTCCACCGTCACCTCCTCGAAGCTCAGGCGGTCCCCCGGCAGCAGCTGCGCCGCCAGCGGCAGGGCGACGCGGGCCACCCCCGCCACCACCGGGTAGCCTCCCGCCGTCTGGTGGTCCGCCATCAGCAGGATCGGCTGGCCGGCCGGGGGGACCTGGACGCAGCCCATCGCCAGGCCGAACGACACCAGCTCCTCCTTCTTGATTTCCAGCTCCGCTCCCTCCAGGCGGTAGCCCATCCGGTCCGCGTCCCGGCTCACCGCCCAGCCCTCCCGGAAGAACGCCCGGCGCGCCCGCGGGGACAGCAGCCGCGCGTGCGGGCCCGCCATCGCCGCCAGCGCCGGCGCCACCGAGTACGGGGGCCGCAGCGCCACTGGCAGGCCCCGGCCCGCCACCGCCGGCCGGGGCGCCGGCCCCACCACCGACAGCTCCTCCCCCGCGTGCAGCGTCCGGCCGTGGATCCCGCCCCGGCCGACCAGCAGGTACGTCGAGGCCGAGCCCAGCCACCGCTCGGCCGCCAGGCCCCCCGCCACCGCCACGTACACCCGCGCCCCCCAGCGCCGGCCCGCGAACGCCAGCCGGTCGCCCTCCATCAGGAACAGGCCCGTCCACGCGGGAGCCGCAACGCCGTTCAGCGTCAGCCCGAAGTCCGCCCCCGTCACCGCCACCAGGCACGTCCGCAGCGCCACGAGCGACGGCCCCGTCAGCGAGCACTCCAGCCCCGCCGCGCCCTCCGGGTTGCCCACCAGGCGGTTCGCGGCCGCCAGGGCGTACCGGTCCATCGCCCCGCCCGGCGGCACCCCCGCGGCGCGCCGGCCGGGCCGGCCCAGGTCCTGGATCGTCGTGAACATGCCCGGCTCCTCGAGCCTGAGCACCGGCGCGGCAGCGGACGACGTCACGAGAGCCGCGCCGCGAAGAACTTGACGCGGTCCCCGGTCCGCAGCAGCGACGGCGGGTCCGACGACGGCAGGAACAGCCGCATCGACGTCCGCCCGATCAGGTGCCACCCGCCCGGCGTCGGCAGCGGGTACACGCCGGTCTGGGCCCCCGCGATCGCCACCGACCCGGCCGGCACGTGCGTCCGCGGCACGCTGCGGCGGGGCAGGCGCAGCTCCTCCGGCAGCGGCCCCAGGTACGCCCAGCCGGGCGCGAACCCGATCATGAAGCACCGGTACGTCGGCTCCGTGTGCAGCCGCACCAGCGTCTCCACGCTCAGGCCCAGCTCCGTCGCCGACGCCTCCAGGTCCGGCCCGTCGTACACCACCGGGATCCGGTGCAGCCGGCCGTACGGCGCCGGCGGCGGCTTCGCCTCCATCAGCCGCTGGATCACCCCGCACAGGCCCCGGTACGTCACCTGCTCCGGGTCGTAGTGCACGGCCACGCTCGCGTAGCCCGGCACCGCCTCGCGCACGTCCCGCCGCTTCCGCAGCGCCTCCGCCAGCGCCAGCGCGCGCGTGTTCAGCGCCGTGTCCACGCGCCGGCCGATCTCGACCAGCAGCGCGGAGTCACCCAGCGGATCGATGCGGAGCGAGCGCGGAGCAGGCATGGGCAGAGACAAGGATGGCGTAGAACGCACCCGCCACGATACCGACGCCAACCACGGCCAGGCCCACCACCGCCAGGGCCCACGCGGTGGTGATCGCGACCAGCACCAGGTTCCAGTCCGCGTACCGGTCGCGCACGGTCGCGACGATCAGGCCGACCCGGGCCAGGTCCGCCGGCCGGCCCGTCACCGCGAAGCTGGCCAGCGTCGGCGGAATGACCACGCCCCAGGGCAGGGCGGCCACGGTCACCGCCACCACCCACGCCAGCGCCGGCCCCAGCAGCGCGGCCACGGGCATGTCCAGCAGCCACGCGAGCACCGCGAACGGCGCCGTCAGCGCGGCCGCCTGGAGCGCCGCCCACGCGCCGTCGCCCGGGCGCATGCGCCACGGCGGCGGCCCCGCGGCCGGGTCGCACGCCGCCGACCGGACGCACTCCACGGCGTAGCCGAAGACCACCGGGAACGTGACCGGCAGCAGCGCCACCAGGACCAGGCCGGCCAGCCACCGGCGCAGCCGCGCGGCCCCCCGGAACGGGTACAGGAACGACGCGATGACGTGGCGCTCCATCAGGAGACCACCGCTTCTCGCAGCTCCCCGACCAGGTACAGCGAGCCCGTCACCAGGACCCAGCCATCCGCGCCCGCCAGCTCGCGAGCGCGCGCCAGCGCCTCCGCCGGGTCCACGCGCTCCTCCGACGGCCCGTCCCACGCCGCCGCCAGCGCCGCCGGCCGGACGGCCCGCTCGCCCGCGCTGGGCGCCGCCGTGAACACCACCCGCTCCGGCCCCAGCCGGCGCATCTGCTCGAACACCAGCGACAGGTCCTTGTCCGCCATCGCCCCGAAGACCACGACCACCGGGGCGCCCTCCAGCAGCCGGCGCAGGCTGCGCACCAGCTGCCGCATCCCGTCCTGGTTGTGCGCGCCGTCGACGAGCACGCGCTCGGCGACCAGCTCCAGCCGGCCGGGCCAGCGCGCGGACTCCACGCCCTCCCGCACGGCCGCGGCCGTCGCGTCGCCCAGCGCGTGCGCCGCCGCCACCGCCAGCGCCGCGTTGCCCGGCTGGAACGAGCCCACCATCCGCGTGCGCAGCCCGCGGTGGCTGAAGCCGGGGCCGCTCACGTCCAGCGAGCTGCCCTCCCAGCCGTGCCACCGCGCTCGCACCGTGATCTCGCGGCCCAGCCGCCAGACGTCCGCCGCGCCCATCGCGCCGGCGGCCCGCTCGACGACCGACAGGGCGGCGCCCGACGCGCCGGTCACCACCACGTTGCCCGCCTTGATGATGCCCGCCTTCTCGCCCGCGATCGCCCGCGCCGTGGAGCCCAGGTGCTTGCGGTGGTCCAGCGTCACGTTGGTCACGATGGCCACGCCCAGGTCGAGCACGTTCGTCGAGTCCAGGCGGCCGCCCATCCCGACCTCGATTACCAGCCGGTCGGCCCGGGGCGCCAGCCACGAGATCGCGAGCGCGATCAGGACCTCGAACTCCGTCGGCTCGCCCAGCCGCGCGACCACCGGCTCCAGCCGCGGCCGCAGCTCCGCGACCGCCTGCGCGAACGTCGCCTCCGAGATCGGCCGGCCGTCGAGCTGCACCCGCTCCAGGTACGACGACAGGTGCGGCGACGGGGTCATGCCCGTCCGCAGGCCGGCCGCCCGCAGGATCGACTCCAGGTAGGCCGACGTCGAGCCCTTGCCGTTCGTCCCGGCGATCAGCGCGCCCCGGTGGCCCCGCTCCGGGTGGCCGAGCTCGTCCAGGATCGCCCGCATGCGGTCCAGGCCGAGCTTCATGCCGAAGCGGCCCAGCCCCGTGACGTAGGCCAGGGCCTGCTCGAACGTCAGCCCGGTCTGCGCGCGTCCTCCGCCTGACACGTGTTGGCCAACAGCATGGCGCGCGTGAGGGGTCCGACGCCGCCCGGGACCGGCGTCATCCAGCCGGCCACATCGGCCGCCGCGGGGTCCACGTCGCCGCCCAGCTTCCCGTCGGGCTTCACGTTCTGGCCCACGTCCACGACCACCGCCCCCGGTTTGACCCAGTCCGCCTGGACGAGCCACAGCCGGCCGATCGCCACCACCAGCACGTCCGCCTCGCGGCAGATCTCCGGCAGCCCGACCGTCCGCGAGTGGCAGATGGTCACCGTCGCGTTCCGGGCGAGCAGCAGCAGCGACACCGGCTTGCCCACGGTGTTGCTACGGCCGACCACCACCGTCCGCCGGCCCTCGAGCGCGATCCCGTAGTCGTCGAGCAGACGCATGATGCCGGCCGGCGTGCACGCCACCAGGCCGCGCTGGCCGAGCAGCAGGCGCCCGGCGTTCACCGGGTGGAAGCCGTCCACGTCCTTGACCGGGTCCACCGCCTCGACGACCGGCTCCACCTCGACCTGGGGCGGGAACGGCTGCTGGACCAGCACTCCGCTGACGTTCGGGTCGCGGTTCAGCGAGTCGACCAGCGCCACCACCTCGGCCGTGGTCGCGGAAGCAGGCAGCCGGTGGTCGGACGACGTCATCCCGACCCGCTCCGCGTCGCGGCGCTTGCCCCGCACGTACGTCTCCGACGCCGGGTTCTCGCCGACGAGCACGACGGACAGGTGCGGCGGCGGCAGACCGGCGGCGGTGCGCGCCCGCACCCGCTCCGCCAGCGAGGCCAGCACGCGGCCGGCCACCTCCTTGCCGTCGAGTCGCACGGCTGTCACGACAGGCCCAGCTCCTTCCGGGCGGCCTCCGCCGCCCGCCGCATCACGACCGCCAGGTCGCCGCCCAGCCGCCGGCAGTCCTCGTACTCGGGGGCGACGTCGAACGGGCGCCCGTCCAGCTCCTTGACCTTCACGCGGACCCGGCCGAAGCCGGTCTCCACCTCGATGACGCGCCGGCCGGCGACCAGCCTGGTCGCGGGCGCCATGCGCACGCCCAGTGTAGTGCTGCCGCGGAGCACGAGGCCGGCGAGCTCACGCGAGCGTGCGGGCTCCGCCAGCACGGTCAGCAGGTGGCCGGGCCGGCCCTTCTTCATGAAGGCCGGCAGCACCGACACGTCCAGCGCGCCCGCCGCCATCAGGTCCTCGGTGAGGGCGGCCAGCAGATTCGGGGCCATGTCGTCCAGGTTGGCCTCGATCACGGTCACGGTGGCCGCCTCGGGGGCCACGCGGCCCAGCCACAGGGCCGTCGCGTTGAACGGGTCGGGCCGCGCGCCGAGGCCGTAGCCCACCCGCTCCAGCGCCATCGCGGGCCGCTCGAACCGGGCGACGGTGGCCAGGATCGCCGCACCGGTGGGCGTGACCAGCTCCGCCCGGCGCTCGTCCGGCTCCAGGACCGCGCCCGTGCCCTCCAGCACCCGCAGCGTCCCGGGCGCCGAGTGGCGGCCGCGGGGCGCCGGCAGCGGCGACGCGTGCACCGCGTCCACGTCCAGCGACTCCAGCAGCCAGAACGCGCCCACGAGGTCGACGAGCGTGTCGGCGCCGCCCAGCTCGTGCAGGTGCAGCTCCTCGGGTGGCCGGCCGTGCACGGCGGCCTCGGCCCGGCCCAGCCGCCCCAGCGCGTCGAGAGCACGCTCCCGGACGCGGTCGGGCAGCGGCGCCGCGGCCACCACGCGCTCCAGCTCCGGCAGGGTGCGCGTGGGCCCTTCGGACCAGGACACCTCCACGCGAATGCCGCCCAGGTGGCCGCGCTCCTCGTGCCGCGTCTCCACCCGCACCTCGCCCGCCAGGCCCAGCGCCTCGACCGCGGCGTCCAGCAGCGCCCGGTCGGCGCCGGCGTCGAGCAGGGCACCGAGGGTCATGTCGCCCGAGATCCCGGAGGGGCAGTCGAAGTACGCCACCCGGCTCACCGGCCGCGGGTGACCTCCACGCCGACCGACCCGATCGCCGCGGGCAGGGGCGGCCGCTTGCGCACCGTGACGGTCGCCCGCCGCACCTGCTCCAGCGTCAGCAGCCGCTCCGCGCTCCGCTGCGCGAGAGCCTCGAGCAGCTGGCACCGGTCGCCCTCCAGCACCTCGCGGACCAGCTCGTACGCGGCGCGGTAGTCCAGGGTGTCCTCCAGCCGGTCGGTGCGGCCGGACTCGCTGACGTCGAGCTCCAGCGCCACGTCCACCGTGAAGTGCGTGCCCGTCTCGCGCTCGGCCGGGTACACGCCGTGGTGGCCGAAGAACGACATGCCCTCGATGAGGATCCTGTCCATCCGCTCCGCAAAAACAAGAAAGGGGGCGCCCGGAACGGGCGCCCCCTCCTGGTCGTGCTGCCTAAGCGATCCGCACGCGGTTGGCGCGCGGCCCCTTCGGGCTCTGCTCGACGTCGAACGTGACCCGCTCACCGCCGGTGAGCGTGTCGAAGTTCAGCGACGAGTCCATGCCGGTCCGATGGAAGAAGTACTCCTTCCCATCCTCGGCGGCGATGAAGCCGAACCCACGGTCCGACACGACCTTCTTGATGGTCCCCTGGGACATCAATAGACTCCCCTTCTCGAACATCTGCCCGAACGCACGGGTCTGTTCGAGAAGAGAAGCTTCAGAGACCACGGCGAACACGTCCTCTAGCGGACGCTCTGTGAATTGTACCAGACCCTAGGGCAATCGCTCCCGGGGGCCGGCCAGAGCGTCGTGGAGCAGGCTCCCCACGACGCCGCTGCCGATGCCCAGGCCGACGCCCGCGACCAGCCAGCCGGTCCAGCCCAGCCAGCCGCGGACGAGCAGGTCGAAGCCGACCAGCGCCAGGACCACCGCGATGATGAACCAGGCCAGCCTCGTCACGGCCTCGCCCGGCGGCCTACGTGCTCGGGCTGGGGCTCGGCGCCGCGCCCGCGCCACCCCGGCCGCCGAACCCGCCCGCGCCGCCGATCGCGATCGTGGTGGCGGTCACCACCCCGTCGGAGCCGGTCTGCCCGACCACGGTCACCGTCTGGTTCTGCGTGAGGTCGGCCGGCGTGCCGTCACCGGTCTTGGTGATGCGCGCGGACGAGATGTTCACCTGGACGTCGGCGTTGGTCCGCGGGTTGTGGACCGTGATCGTGTCGCCGCTCACCGCGGTGATCGTGCCCAGCGTCGCGTTGGCGAGCGCGCCGCCGCCCGCTCCAGCCCCGCCCGCGCCACCGGCGCCACCACGGCCGGCACCACCGCCCCCGCCGGCCCCGGCGAACGCGCCCGCGGACGGGCTCGGGCTGGCCGCGGCCGTCGGGTGGCCCTGGCCGTACCTGGCCCCGACGTAGAAGCCGCCCAGGATGCCGATCACGACGATCAGCGCCGCGGTGAGCTGGTTCATTTACTCGTACCTCAGTGCTTCGATGGGCTTGAGGACCGCGGCCCGGTTGGCCGGGTAGATGCCGAAGAACAGACCGATCCCGACGGACACGCCGAAGGCGAGCAGCACCGACGGGATGGAGACGACCGGGGGCGGGAACGTGCTCGAGATGCGCGACGCGATCGTGCCCAGGTAGGTGGAGACGCCCGCGCCCACGGCGATCCCGAACAGCCCGCCGAAGCCGGACAGGAACATCGACTCGATCAGGAACTGCAGGAGGATGTCGCTGCGGCGGGCCCCGATCGCCTTGCGGATGCCGATCTCGCGGGTCCGCTCGGTGACCGTCACCAGCATGATGTTCATGATCCCGATGCCGCCGACCACCAGCGAGATGGCGGCGATGGACCCCAGCAGCAGCGTCAGGATGCCGGTGATCTGGCCGAACGTGTTCTGGATGTCCTGCTGCGACTGCGTCGTGAAGTCCGCCTGTGTCGGATCGCTGATGTTGTGCCGGTTCAGCAGGACCTGCGTCGCCTCGTTCTGAGCGGCCGTCACCGTGTCCGAGCTGCTGGCCTGGATGTTGATCTGGGCGATGTTCTTGCCCCGCCCGCCGGACAGGTACGCCCACGCCGTGTTGATCGGGACGACGACGATGTTGTCCTGGTTGGCGCCGGCGCCGGTGCCCTTGGACGCGAACACGCCGCCCACCCGGAACGTCTGGCGGTTGATCTTGATCGACTGGCCGACGGCCGCGTTCGGGTCGCCGCCGAAGAGGTTGTCCACCACCGTCTGGCCGATCACCGCGACCTTGGCGTCGCTGCCGTTGTCCTGGTCGGTGAACATCGAGCCGGCCGAGATGTCGTAGTTGCGGACCGACGGGAAGTCCTGCGTGCTCCCGGTGACGGGGGCCTGCCAGTTCTGGGCCTGGTACACGATGTTGCCGAACGACTGGGCGATGGGGATGGCCGTCACGATGTCCGGGGCCTGCGACTTGTCGTTGAGGGCGTCCACGTCGGCCTGGCTGAGCGTCTGACCGCCGCCGAAGCCCTGCGCCACGCCGCCCACGCGCTGCGTGGACGGGTACACGTAGATGATGTTGGCGCCCAGGGCCTGGATCTGGCTCTGGACCTGGACGCTGGCGCCGTTGCCGACCGCGACCAGCAGGATCACGGCGGCGACGCCGATCAGGATGCCCAGCATCGTGAGGGCGGATCGCAGTCGGTTGGCGCTGATGCCCGAGATGGCGAGCGCGAGCGCCTCGACGACCTTCATGCGCTGACCTCCACCCGCTGCTCCTGGTAGTGGTCCTCCAGGACGAGCCCGTCCTTCAGCCGCACCACGCGCTTGGCGAACGCGGCGATGTCGTTCTCGTGCGTGATCAGGACGACCGTCCGGCCGTCCTCGTTCAGCTCGACGAGCAGCCGCATGATCTCGATGCTGGACTCGCTGTCCAGGTTCCCGGTCGGCTCGTCGGCGAGCAGGATGGCCGGCTCGGTGACCAGCGCCCGCGCGATGGCGACGCGCTGCTGCTGGCCGCCCGACAGCTCGCTCGGCTGGTGCTTGGCACGCTCGACCAGGCCCACCGCGTCCAGCGCGGCCATCGCCCGCTGGCGGCGCTGGTGGGAGACCCCCGCGTAGATCAGCGGCATCTCCACGTTGTGGATCGCCGTCGAGCGCGGGATGAGGTTGAACGACTGGAAGACGAACCCGATCTTGCGGTTGCGGATCGCGGCCAGCTGGTTGTCGTTCAGCCGGCGCACGTCGATGCCGTCCAGCAGATAGTCGCCCGAGGTGGGCAGGTCGAGGCAGCCGATGATGTTCATCAGCGTGCTCTTGCCCGAGCCCGAGGCCCCCATGATCGCGATGAACTCGCCCTCGGCCACGGCGAGCGAGACGCCGCGGAGCGCGTTCACGAGGACGTCGCCCATCCGATAGACCTTGACCACGTCCACGAGCTGGATCGTGGCCGGGCGATCGGTGGGCGAGACGGGGATGCTCATCCGCCGCCGCCTCCGCCGATCCGGACGCCACCGCCGCCGCCGAACCCGCCGGCTCCGCGGCCGGCGCCAGCCCCGGCCCCGCCGGCCGTGGTGCCGGTGCGGAGCGTCGGGCGGACCACGCGGTCGCCCTGGTTCAGGCCGCCGGTGATCTCCGTCGTCGTGTCGCCGACCGCTCCGGTCTGGACGGCCTGGCGCGTCTGCGTCTTGCCGTCCTTGCCGAGCAGCGTGACGAACGCGGCGCCGCCGATGCGGGTGATGACGGAGTTGGGCAGGGTCAGCACGTTCTGGGCCTGCTGCACCACGACATTGGCGTTGGCCGTCATCCCGGACTTCAGCCGGCTGTCGATCTGGTCGAGCACGAGGGTCACGCTGTAGTTGGTCACGTTGGAGGTGACGGTGGCCTGCTGGGCGACCGTGGAGACGTGGGCCGGCAGCGACAGGCCGTTGATGGCGTCGAACGTGACGGTCGCCTGCTGGTTGGCCTGGACGCGGGACGCGTCCGCCTCGGCGAACGGCGCCACGATCTGGAGGCCGGACAGGTCGCCCAGCACGATGAAGCCGCTGCCGGATGACGACGTCGCGGTCCCGCCATTGCCGCCGGTGCCTCCGGCGCCGGCGCCACCCGCACCGCTCGAGGAGGAGGACGACGACGAGCTGCTGCTGCTCGCGCTGCCGCTGCCGCCCGACACGGTGTCACCGACCTGGTTGTTGATCGCCAGGACGGTGCCGCTGAACGGCGCGGTCAGGGTCGCGAAGTTGAGGTTGCGCTGCGCGTTGTCCACCCCGATCTGCGCGTTGCTGACCGACGACTGCTGCTGGGCGATCTGGCTCGGGCGCGAGACCGACGCGCTGTTCAGGTTGTCCTGCGCCGACACGATCGCGTTGTTGGCCTGGTTGATCGACTTCTGGCCGTTGAGCTGGTCGGTCTGGATCTTGTTCTGGTCCTGCGTGATCTTGCCCTGGTCCTGCGCGACGGCGGACTGCGCCTGCGTGAGCGCCGCCTGCTGCTGCGAGCAGTCCTGCTTCCCACCGGGGGACGGCGGCGGCGTGGTCAGGCAGGCGTTGAGCGCCGTCTGGGCCGGCCCCACCTTGCCGTTGTCGGTGTTGAGCTGCGCCTGGTCCGACGACAGCGTGGCCTGGTCCTGCTGATTCGTCAGGTTGACCTGGGCCTGCGTGTCGGACAGCGACTGCTGGGCGTTGGCGAGGTTGTGCTGGGCCACGGTGACCGTGTTGCCGTTCTGCGTGGCGGTCAGCGACGCCTGCGCCGACGTCAGGGAGTTGTTGGCCTGGTCCAGCGCCTGCTGGAGCTGGGTCGGGTCGAGCCTGGCCAGCACCTGGCCCTTCGTGACCTTGTCCCCGGCCTTGACGTCGATCTCCGTGACCTGCCCGCCCGTGGCGAAGCTGACGTTCTGCTGCGTCATCGGCGAGACGGTGCCCGTCCCGGTGACGGCCGAGCGGACGGTGCCCCGGGTCACGGCGGTGAGCTGGACCGCGGCGCTGCTGGCGCTGGGCGGGGCGAGGACGTCGTGGACGATGAGGAACACCAGCAGCAGGGCCACCAGCCCCAGCGCGATGGGAATGATGCGCTCCCGCGTGAACAGCCCGGCACCCACCTCTTCTCTGAGCGCCCTCTGGCTAACCGACAACGCAATTCCTCCCTACCAGTTCAGTTCATCGAAGCTCCAGCCCGACGGCGACCCCATCCGGGTGAGCACCGTCAGGCCGAGCGACATCACGGCAACGACGACGAGGAACAGCCAGCCGATCACGGGCACCAGTCCCACGTCGACCAGGAGCAGCAGCCCGGCCAGCGCGCCGATCAGCGGCGGGGCCGGGCCGAGGCGCGCCCGCAGCCAGCGGCCGAACGCGAGCACCAGCGCCGCCTCCCCGAAGACGACGCAGATCGCGAGGACCGTCCAGACCAGGGGCACGAGTGACAGCAGCACGAACGTGGTCGGGAGCAGGACCGTCAGCGCCAGCCCCAGCAGCGCGGTCGCCACGCCGGCGGCCAGCATCACGGGGAGCGTGGACGGCCGCACGCGCTCGGCCGCGCGCCGGATGCGCAGCGGCAGCGCCACCAGCAGGGCCTGGGTGACCACGATCAGTCCCAGGCCCACGCTGAGGAACCACCAGAACGTGAACAGGCCGCCGATCCGGCCCAGCCCCCGGAACTCCAGTCGATATGGCGCGAACGGCAGGTCCGTCGTCGGCGGGGGCCGGAAGCCCGCCCGCCTGGGCGGCTCGAACGGCTGCGGGAAGGCGGGCCGGAACTGGCTCGAGTCCGCCCACGCCAGCAGCACGGCCAGCGCCACCAGGCCGGCCAGGACGGCGATCCATCCCCATCGGAGCACCTACGACAGCCTCGGCCCCAGCCGGGCGAGGAGCGCCAGGTGAGAGAGCGTGGTCAGCATCAGCAGCGCGCAGACCAGCAGCAGGAAGACGTCGCCCGGCGCGGGCGCCGGCAGGTCGGTCAGGCCCTCGCCCCAGCCGATCAGCGAGCCGACGTCCGACGCGGTCCGCTGCACCAGCAGGGACAGCCCGTTCAGGCCCGAGACGTACCAGAGCGCGACGGTGGCCAGCAGCACCTCGACGGCGAGCGGGCCCCACAGCCCGAGCGGCCCGAGCGTC
>Ga0209055_1002160_pt1 | contig 12589 bp, 13 predicted proteins | sample GraSoiAngelo_110_FD_185875 | JGI IMG/M metagenome (GOLD analysis project Ga0209055, IMG submission 185875) | Grasslands soil microbial communities from the Angelo Coastal Reserve, California, USA - 14_0903_12_30cm (SPAdes) (version 2) | ecosystem: Environmental > Terrestrial > Soil > Grasslands ... | reverse complement strand
CAGCAGGCAGATGTCACAGCCGGGCCACCGACGAAGGCGCTCTCGCGCTCGCCGCAGCATGCCCGGCGACATATCGACGGCCGTGAGGCGAAGGGCCAGGAGAATCGAACTGCTGTCTGCGGTCGGCCGCCCGCAGTCAGCCGTCCCCCCTACTCCATATACCCAAATCGGATTAGGAAGCCACTACCACGGTACTCCCGTTGGGGCCCACTGAACGCAACAACAAGAGCAACAAGATCTGCAGCGTGGGGAGGGTGACGCGCCGGGGTCCGTCGGGCGTCGGAGGCATGGTGTGAGCCTAAATCAAATAAGTAATCCAGGTCGACCGCCGAGACTCCGCGCCCTCCAGCGCTGAACGTCGTTACAGGGCCCCCGACCGTGATCACCGACCGAGGCGCTCCCGGGTGCTGACCGCGGCGAGGTGGTCTGCTCCCAGCATTGCCTCCCTGATTGTCAACGCGCGCTCGGAGCGCGGCGGGATCGTCGCTGCGGCCACCGGCGCCCAGCTCTCGCTGGACTTCGCCAACGCGCAGGCGTTCACGCTGGGCACCGAGTGGCAGGGCAAGTCCGGCTTCGCGGCGGTGACGTTCAACCAGATGCCGGACCCCGCGCTCCCCATCGAGCAGGTGGCCCGCGTGCCCCAGCGTGCCGCGCTCGGCCGGACCCCGGGTCTTGGCGCCGTGCTCTCGCTGAACGACTCGAACGGGCGGACGCGCATCCTCCGCGCCCTCCACCTTTCTCACCATGACGCGCTCGACCTGGTCGGGCGCCGCCGGGCGGCACCCGGCCGCCGCAGCCCGAGCCGGCCGCTACGGTTGGCGCAGATGTCCCGAGCCGACGATCTCCTGACTCGCGCCCGAACGGCGCTGCCCGAGGCAGCCTATCGGACAGGCGACTTCGACGCCGTCGAGGCGCTGCTGACCGAGGCCCTGCGCCTGGCCCAAGCCGAGGGTGACCGCGTCGGCCAGGCCGATGCGTTGGACCTGCTCGGCGTGCAGCTGCACTCCCGCACGATCGAGCTGCCGCGCGCTGAGTGGCCGAGCATCGATCACGGGCTCGAGCGGGACCAATTCGAGCGGGCGCTGGCGATCCGCCGTGAGCTGGGCGACCGAGCTGGGGTGGCCGAGTCCCTCCTCCACCTGGGCTGGGTCCACCAGATGCTGCTCGGCGACGGGGTCACGGCAATGCCGCTCTTCCGCGAGGCGCTGGACCTGGCCGAGCCGAACGGTGATCCGCACGTGCGCTCGGAGCTGCACCGGCACATCGGGTTCCACATCGCCATAGACGAGGGGCGGCCAGAAGCGGCGCTGCCGCACTTCCAGACGTCGCTCGACCTCTGGCGATCGGGCGGCGAACCTGCGCGTGTCATCCACGGTCTCGTCGCCCTGGCACGCTGCGAATCCGGGGCCGGACGCCACCAAGCCGCTCTCGCGCACAGCCAGGAGGCGCTCGATTTGGTCGGGGCCGGCTCGTACCGCCCTCGGGTCGTAAACGGAGCCGTGGAAGCGCGTCGGGTCGTCGAGGCGGCACTGCCGCGTCCGTGACGCTGGCGGCATCCGCGATCCAGGCCAGGCGATAGTGGTCGCATGCGACGACGCCGGTCGGTGACCCAGTCGGTGGCGCTCTTCGCCTCGATGCGAGCGTCGAACACGATGAGGCGTGGCGTCAAGCAACCTCTGCTAGTCAGTTGCTTGACGAACACAGCCATCCATAGACTGGCCAAAGAGCCGGAGGCGAGCCACGTCAGGCACTGCGTGCGGGCGGACTAGCGGCCATTCCCTCACGACGCTGGCGTCTCGCCTCCGACACCGCCCTCGCTTCACAACAACTGGCGTTGGCCGGGGCTGAGCCGGCGACGTCTCTCCAGCTCTCCGTTTATGAGCCTGATCTCGTCGTAAGCGCTGGGCCTGCGCGGATCGGAGCGTCGCTGTGCTGCCGCCAGGCGCAGGAAGGCCTGGTTGCGGCGCGAGAGGAGCTCGTCGTCGGTCAGGCCGGAGTATTCCACAGCTCGAACTCTATTCGCCCCGAGCATGCCGCATGCCCGCCAGCACCTCGGCGTGCCTTCTGCTCACGTATCAGGTCCGCACCGGCTCCGCCGCGATCGCGTGGGGCCGGGATGGAGAAGCAGGCGCTGTCCGAGCGCGCGCGGGGCGGCGCTGGGCTTTCCCGCGAAGAGCAGGTCGGCCGGCCCCGCCGACAGCCGGTAGCCTCCTGTCGCACGGCTCGCCAGGGTCCGCCACCTGGTCGCCGGCCGCGTGCGCACGCGCGCCAGGGACGAGCTACGGGCTCTGACCGGAGCGGGTCGCCCAGGCCGGACGGGCCGACGGCGCAACGGCGCCGAGCATGTAGGCGACGCCCAACGCCGTCTTTGACCCGACGTTGAGCAACTCCGGCCACCACTGCACAGGGCCCGTCTGTCCAGCGAAGTTGTAAGGGAGACCCTGCGCCACCCACAGCGCGAAGATCGCGGCGCTGAGTAGCGCCCAGCGGGCGTCAGGCCGCACGCCGAGGGCGTGCGCCCAGCCGATCCATCCGGCGACGGTCGCCAACCAGAAGACGTCCTGCCCGAGCGTGCGAGCCAGGTGCGCGTCGCGGTGGTGCGTCAGGGCGTCGGCGATCTGGTAGGGGATCTCGAATGCCGTCATCCAAGCCGCGGCGGTGACCACGCCCACGAACGGCCGGCGTCGGGCGCCTACCACGGCGACGATCGTCGCGCCCATCGCCAGGGTCGTCCAGCGGACGCCGAACGGCGACTCGAATAGGCCGAAGTCGCTCATGGGCGGAGGATACGGCCGGGTCAGGAGGCTCCCCTCGCACCGCGTTCCAGTGGCCGGCTGCGTGGCCTGAGCGAGACGCTCCTGCACCTTGTCCCACGTGCAGGCCAGGGGCCGTGGCCACGCCGGGCACCTCCTTGTGACCGATGAACACGCGGCACGCGTTTCTCGGTCGACTGGCTGCAGGAGGCGCGGCTGGTCGCGGAGCGCCGGCCGCCCGAACGCGGACCGCACACTACGGTGGCCGGGTCAGCCGACTCCGGTGACCCCGCCCGTCTCGCCGATGCGGTAGCGACCCTTCGAGGGGCCATACGACGTTCGCCGCGGCAGCCGCACGAGCCGGGCACCGACGTCCGACCAATCGTGCCGCTGTGTCCCGAGCCGGCCGCCCCAATCGACCAGGATCCCGTCCCTGTCCACGCGCCGGACACGACCCTCGACCTGGTCGGCGCCGCGAACGACGAGACGATCGCCTGGGCGGATGTGGCTCACGGTCGAAGGCTACCGACCACGCTCAGGCGACATGCGGTGCTGGTCCGCTACGGCTTGTCGTGGGGCCGGCGAAGGCTCTCGGCGAGGCCACGCGCCAGCCGGCCGACCGCCAGGCCAGCGGACGGCCGCACCTGGTGCAGCGCCGTACCCAGGACGCCGGCACGGGCGGCGATGCCCCACATCGCGCGATCGGCGACACGTTGTGCGGCCCGCTCGACGACGTCGGGGTGCCTGGCCGCTGCCGCCCGGCCCCGCTCGATCAGGTCGTCCTGCACGGCGGGATCGCCCAGCTGCCGGACGATCGCCCGGCCCTGGTGCAGCGCCCGTCCAAGGGCACGACCCATGCGCTCCGGCACGCCGTCCTGGCGATCCATCCAGGCTCAGGATAGGGCTTCACCTCGAGCACTGCGGCGGTGGGTTGCCAGGTCAGTGCGCTGTCACGCCCGTGGACTCAGGGACTTCGACATGTGGCGCGCCGAGGCACGGGAACACCGGCATCAAGTCCTCGTGCGGTGAAGGCTTCGGCGCCGGTCCTCCGGGCTGCTGGGCGGCCCGGTATCGCTGCCGGTGCGGCTCTGACCGCCCGTTTGACCTTCCGCTGGCGCTGGTGTAATCATAGTGATATCACTATGAAAGCACGACTTATCGTTGAGACATGCCGGGCTCTTCGGGCCGCCCGGCGTCACCTGGCACTCGTGGTGACGGTGTTCCTGATGACGGCCGGCTGCTCGGCGACGACCGGCGCGGCGCCGTCGCCGTCGGCCCAGGCCTGCGCCTGGCCGGTCCAGGCGACCGTGGCCACCGACAATGCCGCGGCGCCCGACGCCGCCGCGTCCTACTGGCTGCAGCCGTTCACCGTCCAGAGCGGCCTCCGGATCACGGTCTCGGGGCGCTATCCGGACGCTCGCTACGCCTCGCTGCAGGTCTACACGGGCACCGCCGCGCCGTTCCCCGTCGACGGAGTCGCCGCCTCCCTGGACGACTACCAGATCGCCCCGGACGCCGGCAGCGTCAACCCGTGGCAGAGCTCGGCGCGGCCCGGCGGTCGCTTCACGGTGACGCTGCGGTCCGACGTGTCCGCGAACGAGGTCAACACGCTGCCGCTCAGCCCCGATGGCGCCGCGGCGGGAAGTGGTGGCTACCTCCAGTACCGGGTCTACCTCCCGGCCGGCGGCGACTTCTCGAAGGTCGTGCCGCCGACGATCACGCTCCACCAGGGCGGCAGCGCGGTCGCCATGGCGCCGTGTCGGAGCCACGGCAGCTCCCCGGCGCCGTCGGCGAGCGCGGGCACCGCGGCGCAGCCGACGCCGGCCACGAACGCCGTCCCGCCTCCGCTGAGGTTCTTCAAGCTCGCCAACGACCAGACGTTCTTTCGCAACGTCGACAGCACGTACATCCTCACGTACGTGACCCCGCCGGCCGCCGGGGACGTGGTGATGATCGCCGGCCGGGCACCCCGTGCGTCCACCGGCGACCACCCCTCCCGGTGGCCCGCTCCCGACCGGGACATGCGCTACTGGTCCATGTGCACGTACCTGGGCGGAACGCTTCCGCTGGTCGTGAACCGGCTGGGCGGAGGCGCCGTGGATACCGGCTGCCGGTCCGACGAGGCCACCAGGCTCGACTCCTCCGGCAACTACCTGTACGTCATCGGCACCGAGGCGCAGCGCGGCGCGATCGAGGGCATCCCGGGCGCCACGTTCCTTCCCTTCTCGTCCGCCCAGCCCACGGCGCGGCACCTCGTCCTGCTGCGGAACATGCTCGTGAGCCCCGGGTTCGCGTACTCGAGCCAGGCCGTGACACAGAGCAACGATCCGGCGGCGACGGCGGCGGTCATGGGCGCCTACTACCCGAGAGCGGCGGTGTGCTCGCTGAGCGCGCTGGCGGCCAGGGGCGCCGCGGGCTGCTCCTCCGTGTCGTGACGCTGGTCGTCGCCGCCGTCAGCAGGTGCTGGCGCTGGACAGCTATTGGTGCTTTCCAGCGCCGACGAGCACGGCAGCGCGGCACCGTCGCGCCCGAGAGGTCGTACTGCCGGCACGGTCCGCTCAAGGCGTCCCGAAGCTGTTGCTTCACCCCAGCCCTCACCAGGTCGGCAGGCAGGTGGAAGCGGCCCTGGGCGTCGGGATCGGGCCAGTCCGGGATGCCGTGGGCGCGCAGGCACTGCGCGAGCCGCAGCATCGTCGCCACGTCCGGCTGCTCCGAGCGGTTGATCGCCGTCTGGGCCCGGTTCAGCTGCGCCTGGCAGGCGCTCATGGTCTCGGCCGGCGGCGTCGCGGTGCCGGGGGGCAGCTGCGGCCGGCCCTGCGCATCGACGGTCGGATCGGGGAAGTTCGGATCGCCCGGATCGCGCACGCACTGCGTGAACTGGCGGGCCAGCTGGGCCGGATTGGCCGAGGGCTGGGCAGACGGGCTCGCACCGGCACCGCAGCCTGCCACGACCAGAATGGCGCCGGCGAGCAGCATGTACTTGAGCATGCCGGCAGGCTAGCCGGCGCCACGTGCGAGACACATCACCGGCGGCGGGGATTCGGCTTCACTCCACCGGGGGAGGGCGGCCCGCCGAGCCCGAGGTGAGTTACTCGCGGGGGTAGGACCCTCTGATGACCTCCATCCCGCGCCGCGTGCTGATCCTGGCCAGCGTGCTCGCTGCCACCGCATGCGGCGGCGGGGCGACCGCCGCTCATGCTCCCCGGCCGGCGCTCCCGGCCGGCACATCCGCAACCACCTGGCAGCGTCTGGTTCACCGAGCTGCAGGGCAACCGCATCGGACGCGTCGCGCCCGGCGGTGCCATTTCCGAGTACGCGCTCCCGGACCCCGCGAGCAAGCCGCATGGCCCGGCGGTCGCGACGGACGGGAACGTCTGGGTCGCCGAGTCCGGCAGCGATCGAATCGCCCGGATCACGCCGCTCGGCGTCATCACCGAGTTCCCGCTCAGCCATGGCTCCGGTCCCGCTCACGTCGTGCAGGGGGCCGACGGCAACATCTGGATCACCGAGTCCGGCCGGCATCGAATCGGCCGGATGTCGCTGTCCGGCGAGGTGCTCGACGAGTTCCCCATCCCGACCCGGCAGAGCAACCTGAACGGCATCGCCGCGACGCCGGACGGCGGCATCTGGTTCGCCGAGCCCGACGCGAACAAGATCGGCCGCGTCTCGGCGAACGGGGACTTCCGCGAGTTCGCGATCCCGACCATGCGCAGCAGCACCGCGCACCTGATCGGGATGCCCGACGGCAGCGTGTGGTTCGCGGAGAACGGCGCCAGCAAGATCGGCCACCTCACGCCGGCCGGCCGGTTCACAGAGCGTCCGCTGCCGTCCCGGGGCGGCGGCTCGTCCACGGTCGCGGCGGACCGAACGGGCGCCATCTGGGTCACCGAGCCGCGAGCGGCCCGCGTCGTCCGGGTCAGCCCGGCGGGCGACGTGGCGGAGTTCCCCATCCCGGGCTCCGACCCGGTCGGGATCGTCGTTGGCCCGGACGACACCGTGTGGGTCGCCGAAGACGACGGCAACCAGATCGCCCGTCTGCTGCCTCCCGCCGTGTAGCCGTGCGAGCTCAGGGCGTCCGCGAGGCGCGGAGACGGTCGAAGTGCTCCTGCCATTGGCGCGCGACGTGGGCCTCGTCCCGAGCGCCGTCGTCGTAGGCCGGCGAGACGACCGGGCGCGCCAGCCTGACTTCGATCACCACGATCGCCTTGATCCGTTCGTCCGGCGTGGCGACGCCGGCCTCGCGGATTCGCCGGATCCCGTCCCCGAAGGCGGCGGTGCCGTGGTCATGGACCACAGCGGGGCCCTTGAACCGATAGCCCTTCCGCACGAACGGATCGACCACGTTGACCTCCACCCACGAGCCGCGACGCACGTTGGCCACGGTCTGCGGAGAGCGAACGTGGACGAAGAACAGGTGGTCGTCGTCCCAGACGCCGGTCGTACCCTTGGGCGAGAGGTTCGGCGTGCCGTCCTCGTCCACCGTCGCGTGGAACCCGAGCCGCTGCTCGCGCACCAGCCGCTGCATGTCCTCGGTGAGCATTCCCATCCCGCACATGCTGCGCGTGTCGCGGCAGCGCCGGGGAACCGGGCTGTCGGGTGTGCCAGACTTCCCGGCATGACTCCCGGCGAGGTGGCACGCCACTATCACGAGCTCACCTCGTATGAACGGGGCCGCGACTGGACAACGCCGGTAGATCACCCGGATGTGCTCGGCGACTTCGTACCGATGAAGGATGAGACATATCCTGCGAGGTGCAAGTCGTACCCGTCCGATCTGCCAGTCGTCGCCCTGCCCCGCGACTGGACCCCGGTCGCGGAGCCCGCTGCCAGCGTGCTCGCGGGCCGCCGTCCCAACCTGCCCTCCCAACTCGACCTTCCTGGCCTCGGCCGGATACTGCATCTGTCGGCCGGGGTCGTGCGGGTGGCAACCGTCCAGGGACGGCCCTTCCTGTTCCGCGCGGCCGGCTCGGCTGGCGGTCGCTTCCCGCTCGAGCTCTACGTCTCGGCCCGACAGGTGAGGGGACTGGAGGACGGCGTGTACTGGTACGACCCGGTCGGCCACGCGCTGCTCGAGGTCGGTCCGCCAGCGAACGGGGAGACGAGCGCGCTCATCGTCACCGGCATCCCCTGGCGGACAGCCTGGAAGTACGCCGAGCGGGGCCTGCGCCACGTCTACTGGGACGCCGGGACGATGCTCTCACAGACGCTCGCCCTGGCCGACTCGGCCGATCTCGGGCCGAGACTGTGGACGCGCTTTCCGGACGCCGAGGTCTCGCACCTGGTGGGCGCCGACCGCGTCCACGAGTTCCCGGTCGCCGTCGTCGGCCTCGGCGAGGGCGAGCCCGCGATCCGGCCACGAGGCGGAGCCGTCGCTGGCACGGTCGATGTGGCCCCGGTCGAGTTCCCGCTGATCACGCGGGCGCACCACGCGGGCGACGGCGATCACCTCGGCAGCTCGTGGCCCGCGGGCGCTCCGCTGGTCGAGGCGGTGCCGGACTCGCCGTCGCTCGATGAGGTCCTCCTGCGCCGAGGCTCGACCCGGCTGCTGGTCGCCGGCGCCGCCGTCCCGCGGACCACGCTCGAATGGTCGCTGGCGGCCGCCCTCCGCGGGGTCGCCGAGGTCCGCCCGGACCCCCAGTTCGTCGCGGTCCACGCGGTCGATGGAGTCGATCCCGGCCTGTACCGCTGGCCGTCGCTGGACCGTCCACTGCAGGCTGGCGACCTGCGCCAGACGCTGTACCACGTCTGCTACGACCAGGGCCTTGGCGGCGACGCGTCGTTCGTCGTGCTGTCCGCCGCCGACCTCATCGCAGGAGACGATCGGGCCTATCGCGAGGCTCAGCTCGCGGCCGGGATCGTGGAGGGACGCCTGCACATCGCCGCTTTCGCACTGGGGGCCGGCGCCTCGGGCATGACGTTCATCGACTCAGAGCTGCCCGGGCTCCTCGGCGAGGCCCTGGCCGGCCTGATCGTGACGTGCGTCGGCGTCCCCGAGTACCGGAACCGCGCCGGAGGACCGCCGGGCCTGCCAACCGAGGTGAAGTTGGTCGCCTCGCGGATGGACGACCGCTAGGAGCACAGGGCCATGATCGCCACGATGGAACAGCCGCCGTCTGCGGGACGAGTGAAGGTCCTGCTCCCCCTCCTCGCGGGAGCCGCGATCTCGATCGCGCTCGGCGTCTACGGGAACGTGCACGACCCCGCCGGCAAGGGTGCCATCGACCTGGCCTTCATTCGCACCGTCGTTCTCAAGGTGTACCTCGCCAGCGCGGCGGCCCTGATCGGTCTGTTCCAGCTCGCGACGGCGCTGCGGCTCTACGGCAAGATCTCGTGGCCGCGGGTGGTGCCGCCCTGGCTGGGCATCCTCCACCGCGTCAGCGGCACCGTCGCGTTCATCCTGGTCGTGATCGTGGCGTACCACTGCCTGTGGGCTCTGGGCTTCCAGCGGTCCGAGCCGCGCCTCCTGTTCCACTCGATCCTCGGCTGCTTCTTCTTCGGCGCGTTCACGGCCAAGGTGATCGTGGTGCAGTGGACAGGTCTCCCCGGATGGTGGCTGCCGGTCGCCGGCGGCTCCCTCTTCAGCGCGCTGGTCCTCCTGTGGCTGAGCAGCGCGGGGTGGTTCTTCGTGACGTTCGGCTTCCAGTACCTCTGAGGTCGGGCTCAGGAGGCGGGGGCCAGGGCCGAGAGCTGCGGGGTGTGGCCGTCCGACCCGATGGTCAGCACGTCCGCGTACATCTCCCGGGTGCTGCCCGCCGTGCCGTTGGCGTATGCGTGAAAGAACAGCCGGTACTGGCCGGAGACCTCTGAGCCGCTCACGTCCGCGCCGCCGGGGCCGCACAGCCCGTCCTGGGACTGGCTCAGCACCGTGGTCCCGCCGGTCTGCGTCCAGGACCAGGGGTGCTGCGACTTGAACCACTCGGTGGAGTAGCCGCAGGTGCCGAAGTTCCCGTGCGCCACGAACAGGATGAACCAGCCGTTGGACAGCGGGAGCAGCGACGGGCCCTCGATCGTGTCGGAGAACTGGTAGGCGCCGCCGCTGCCGGTCGGGATCGCGGAGAGCAGCTGGTGGCTGTCGCCCACATCGGCGGTCCCGTTCGTGGTCATGTCCAGGCGGACCATGCGGATCGTGGCCTGGCCGGTTCCGGACTGGGTCTTGTACGTGAGGAACAGCTCGTTGGTGTTGTTGTCCCAGCCGTTGTTGATGATGACCGGGTCGGGGTCGATGACGCCCTCGCCCTTCACGCGGTTGCCGGGGTCGGCCGTCATGTCGTCGGACGCGCCGTAACCCTCCAGGCAGACCACCGGCCTGGCCTGGATGGTGAAGGGGCCGGTGGGCGAGGAGGATTCGGCCGCGCCGATGCAGCGGGCGCCGGACTGCGGGGTCTCGGTCGTGCCGCTGTGCGCGGAGGTGTCGAGCCGGGCGGCGAAGTACACGACGAATTCCTTGCTGGTGGGGATCTGGATCATGTCGGGCGCCCAGATCCCTGCGCTCCGGTCGATCCAGTTGGGGATGGCCGAGCTGGTGTCCATCGCGTTGCCCGGTGCGGTCCAGGGGCCGCCGGCGATCGAGGCGGTGGACTCCCACAGCCCGAAGCCGCCGGTGGTGAAGGCGTAGAACTTGCCGTTCGAGAGGGTCACGCCGGGGTCGGCGGTCGAGTGCGTGTCAACCGGCTGCTGTGTCGCCGCTCCGGCCGGCGCGGCCGTCCCGGTGAGCACGCCGAGCACGATGACCAGCGCGGCGGCGAGCCTGACGGATCTCGAGCGAGCGAACGTTCCCATGCGCAGTTCCCTCCCAGCCATGAATTGATCCGCACCAAGGTAGCGCGATCGCGGCGGGGACGGTGCGCTCCACGAGCCTGATTGTGCCGTGTCCCTGAACGCGGGACGCGATCCGCCTCCTCAGGTACGAGCGGCGGCGCGAGGCCCCGCGTGGCCTCGCCCGGGAATGCCGCCGGCCGGCCGGCCGCCTGGTTCCGCCCGGTCGCCTTTGGGCGGAAGTCCCATGTCCTCGGACGCCGCGGGCTGTCAGAATCGGTGGCGGCCTTCGGGCCGACGCTCTCGCCTCGACCCAGCCCACCGACCCCCCTGGGTGGGAGCACCGCACGGCGCCCAACGGCCGCCGGGCGAGAAAGACCTGGTAGGGAGTACCCGAAGCTTGAGCTTGAGCAAACTACGCTGCTGGTGGCTGCACCGCCGCCTCTGGACGATCGTGACGCCGGGCGTCCTGCCCTTCCACCTGGACTCCGAGCGGTTCTGCCCGGTGTGCAACAAGATGCGGGGCCACGCGGCCCGCGTCCCCCCGAAGCTGGCGCCGACCCCGGCCTGAGCGGCGGCCGGCGCCGACCGGACCCAGGCGTCCGGGTGCGGCTGGCCGCTAGGATCTGAGGGAAGCGCCCGCGCGGGTGTAGCACAATGGCAGTGCGGCAGCCTTCCAAGCTGTTGATACGGGTTCGATTCCCGTCACCCGCTCCAATCGACGTCGTTCGAGTTCGGTTGCATCGACAGCCACCCAACTGAGCAACCTCTCGAGCTGTGGAAAACCGCAATCATGCTGCTGTGCGATCTGAGTGGCGATCAACCTGCGCGGCGAAGCCAGTCACGAGAGCCAGGTTCACCCAGGTGCCGCCGCCGCGCCCGCGTCCGAGGCTGTGAAACAGCCTCGAGTGTGGCGGATGCGGCTGTTGCCGCAGGCAGAGTCACCGCCCGGCGCGCCACTCGCGCAGCCACCGCTCGAACTCGGCGGCGACGATGCGTTCGTCGTGCACGCCGGCCGCTTCGTCCGAGGCCAGCCACACCACAGGCGGCCCCATCACGGCAGCCGCGAGGAGCGTCTGGCCCTCGGGGGCTGCGTCGAGGGGCAGCATGCCGGTGACCGTCGCGCCACCCGGCAGCAGCAGGTTGACCGTGACGCCCCTGTCCCGCAGGTCGGCGGCCATGATCCGGGACAGTGCCTCGCTGCCGGCGCGCGAGGGTCCATACGGGACGAACCCGGCCCGGCGCATGGTCGACTCGCTCACCGCGACGTTGACGATGCGGCCGTGGCCGGCGGCCAGCATCCGCGGCGTGACCTCGCGCGCCACGAGGAAGTAGCCGGTCAGGTTGGTCTCGATCACCGCCCGGAAGCCGTCGACCGGTACCTCCCAGAAGCCCTGCGGATGCGTCATGAAGCGCGGGTTGACCGTGCGCATGCCGATCCCGGCGTTGTTCACCAGCATGTCGATGCCTCCGAGCCGCGCCCACGCCTGGTCCACCGCCCGGGCCACCGACGCCTCGTCCCGCACGTCCAGCTCGATGCCGAGCGCCCGGGGCAGCTCGGCCGCGACCGCGCCGGCCCGCGTGCCGGACCGGCCGGTCAGCGCGACCGTCGCTCCCGCCTCGGCCAGGGCGGAGGCCATCGCGAGGCCCAGGCCGCTCGTCCCGCCGGTCACGAGCACCCGTGGGGCCGTAATCGTCCTCGTCGAATCAGTCACGACTACCACGCTAGGGTTCTGCACAGGTCATGACCTTCCCTTAACCTCGCCCCGGCCGGCCGCAACGCAGCGTCACAGGCGGGCAGCCATGACCGAGGGAACCGTCATCGTCATCGTCGTCGTGCTGTTCGGGCTGGCGTTCGACTTCACCAACGGCTTCCACGACACCGCGAACGCGATGGCCACCTCGGTGGCGACCGGCGCCCTCCGGCCGAGGGTGGCCGTGGGGCTCTCCGGCGTCCTGAACTTCGTGGGCGCGTTCCTCTCGCTCGCGGTGGCCACCACCATCGCGACCGGGATCGTCGACGCCGGCGTCATCACCACCACGGTGGTCTTCGCCGGCCTGGTGGGCGCGATCACGTGGAA
>Ga0209055_1002150_pt1 | contig 12619 bp, 8 predicted proteins | sample GraSoiAngelo_110_FD_185875 | JGI IMG/M metagenome (GOLD analysis project Ga0209055, IMG submission 185875) | Grasslands soil microbial communities from the Angelo Coastal Reserve, California, USA - 14_0903_12_30cm (SPAdes) (version 2) | ecosystem: Environmental > Terrestrial > Soil > Grasslands ... | reverse complement strand
ATCGCAATTATCGCGAAGGCGCTCGCCGCACGCCTGGTGCTGATAGATTCCACCAACGCCGCGTACTACGCGGCGCGCGGCGAGGATTTTGACAAGCGCTGGCAGCAGGCTACCGTGGGGTGGGAGGCGAGGGCCGCGCCGCTCAAGGGCGTCGGCGTCGTCGTGATTCACCGCGATCAGGCTTACTTGTGCAGCTGGCTCGGCATGAAGGAGCTCGCCTCCATAGAGCCCAAGCCGGGTGTGCCTCCGAGCGCCGGATACCTCGTCGAGCTCGTCACCAAGCTCGCCGCCACGCCGCCGAAGATGATCCTGCGGAACGCGTACAACGATCCGCGGGCTGCCGAGTGGCTCTCGGAGCGCATTCATGCGCCGGTCGTGCTGTTGCCCTACTCGGTAGGAGGCACGCCGGAGGCGAAAGACCTTTTCGGTCTGTTCGATGACACGATCAATCGACTGCTGGCGGCACTCAAGTGAACACACTGCAAGCGAATTTGAGCATTCTGTGGCCGGCGCTGGTTGCCGGTTCTATCGTCGTGTTGTCCCATGTGCCGCTCGGACAGCAGGTGCTTTCGCGCGGCATTGTGTTCATCGACCTCGCCATCGCGCAGGTGGCGGGGGTGGGCGTGATTGCCGCTCACACCTTTGGCTTCGGCGCGACCGGCTGGACCACCCAGGTCGCGGCCGCGGCCGCCGCCCTGGCCGGCGCGTTACTGCTGACCTGGTCGGAGCGCAGGCGACCTGAGGTGCAGGAAGCCTTGATCGGTGTGCTGTTCGTGCTCGCCTCGACCGCGCAGATTCTGATCCTGGCAAACGATCCACACGGCGGGGAGGATCTGAAGGATCTGCTGGCCGGGCAGATCCTCTGGGTCACGCCGCCGCAGCTCGTCCACGCAGCGATACTCACCGGCGTCTTTCTGATCGCGTGGTTCCGCTGGCGCCGGCAACTGGGCCGAGTCGGATTCTATGTCCTGTTCGCGCTGGTGGTGACGATCTCGGTGCAGCTCGTCGGGGTATACCTCGTGTTCACGAGTCTCATCGTGCCCGCGGTCGCGACCTACCGATACCCAGTCCGCCGCCAACTCGCGCTGGGTTATGCGCTGTCATTCGCAAGCTACGTGATCGGGCTCGTGCTGTCAGCCGCGTTCGACTTGCCTTCGAGTCCGGTCATCGTCTGGGCGATGGCGCTGATCGGCCTGCTGATCCATTTTGGAGGCCGGGAGGCACCGAGACCGCCGTGAGCACCGATCCACATCCCTGGGGAGGGGCCGGCGGATCCCCCAGCTTCAGCCGCGCGCGCTTCTGAGATCGCTCCCGCCCGTCGCAGCGCTGCCAACACCGATGAGCCAGCTCTCCAGGTCCGCTCGCGGCAGCGGCCGGCTGTGCAGGTAGCCCTGTGATTCATCGCAGCCTTCGCGCACCAGATAATCCAACTGCGTCTGGGTCTCGACGCCTTCCGCGACGGTCGTCATGTCGAACGCATGCGCCAGACCGATGATCGTCGAGACCAGGGTGCAGCTGCGGCGATCCGCGGGCAGACGACTGGTGAACAGGCGGTCGATCTTGAGAGTGTCGATGGGCAGCTCGGACAGGCGGCCGAGCGAGGAGAAACCCGTACCGAAGTCGTCGATTGCAATGCGGATGCCTGCGGCGCGCAGCAGCCGGAGCGCGTGGACGCAGGAGGAGGAGTCGCCGGACAGCGCCCCCTCGGTGATCTCGATGTCGATCCCCCAGGCCGGATCGCCCGCCAGATCGCCGATGGCCTCGAGAATTTCGCCCGCAATATTGCGTTGTCGCAGCTCCGGAGGAGAGATATTGACGGCCACTCTGATCGGCGGCAGGCCCTTGCAGCGCCAGGCGCGACAGTCGGATGCCGCTTGTCTGAGCACCCAGGCGCCGGTCGCCCCCATCAGGCCGGCGGATTCCAGCAACGGCAGGAAGACCGCCGGCGAAGTCAGTCCGTTTTCCGGGTCGTGCCAGCGCAGCAGGGCCTCCACGCTGGCAATCCTGCCGGTGTGCAGCGTGATCTTGGGCTGGTAGTGCAGCAGGAACTGCCCTTCGTCGAGCGCGGTGCGCAGCCGCTGCTCCAGGCCGACGCGCCGGGCGAGCTCGGAATTCATCTCGATCCGGTGGTGCAGATACCGCTCGCCCGAGGTCTTGGCCTCCTTGAGGGCGGCTTCCGCATTCTGCACCAGCTCGTTCGCCTCGCGGCCGTCGTCCGGATAGCAGGCAAGCCCACTCTTGATCTCGGCGACGATCTCGCGGCCATCGACGCTGAAGGGCCGTGCAAAGACGCGTGCGACGTCCTCGTGCAAGGTGCGAATTTCCGCGTCGGCACGTTCGCGCGAGGCATTCACGCACGCGAAGGTTCCGCCGCCCAGGTGCGCAAGCTGCTCGGTGTCGGGGAAGTGGGCCTTGAGCCGATCCGCGACACACTGCAGCAGACGGTCGCCGGTGTGCCGCCCGAAGGAATCGTTGATGACGCTCAGGTGGGTGATATCGAACACCGTCACCTCAAGACGCGGCAGACTGCCGGTGCCGCGCATCAGCAGCCGGCTCAGCCGCTCGCAGAACAGCGCACGCTTGGCAAGGCCCGTCAGCGGCTCGAAATACGACAGGAAGTGCAGTGCGTCCTGCTTGTCGAGGTACTGCAGGGCAAAGGACAGGTTGGCGGCGACCTCCTCGAGCAGCAGCAGCTCATCCTGACCGATGACGGTGCTGCCGCCGGTGCCGCACAGGAAGGCGCCGACCGGGGTGTTGTCGACACGCAGCGGCAGACACGCGAGCGAACGAACGCCCGCGGCGATGAGCTTGTCCCGGCCGTGTATGACATGAGGGAAGCTCACGAGGTCCGGGCACAGTACCGCCTCCCCGGTGCGGATGACCCGCCCCATGAGACTGGTGTCGCCGGTTTCGTGATCCGCGACCGGAAACTCCTGCTCCGGTCGAGGAAGAAATTCGTAGCCCGCCCAGCCCACCGGCCGTGCCATGCGCGTGGTCGGATTGATCAGCGCCAGCATCGCAATCGAGTACCCACCCACACCATGCGCGAGCCGGCAGGTCTCGGCCATGACCTCGTCGCGGTTCTGAATGCGCACCAGCGCCGAGTTGATTCCCGAGAGCATCTGCAGCACGCGGGTCAGGCGGGCGACCTGCCGCTCGGCAGCCTGGCTCGTGCGGCGCAACTGCGCCTCCTGCAGGGCGCGCTCCACCGCGGGCACCAGGCGCTTCGGGTTACTCTTCAGGACGTAGTCGATCGCGCCGCACTTCAGGGCCTCGATGGCGCGCTCCTCGCCGATGGTGCCGGAAAGGAAGATGAAGGGAACCCCGGGCGCTTCGGCGCGCGCAATGGCCAGCGCCGACATGCCGTCGAAGGCGGGCAGGCTGAAGTCCGAGAGGATGAGGTCAGGCAGCTCCGCGCGCAGCGCGGCGCGCATCTCGACCTCGTTCACGACGCACCGGAACGTGCATGTGTAGCCGGCCTGCTTCAGGCGCCACATCGCCAGCTCAGCATCCGACTGGGAATCCTCGATCAGCAGGACGCGCAGCGCCCTGCCTGAAGAGGGGTCAGTGTGCGCGTGCATCCGCAACCTGGAGGGGCAGCTTGAGCGCGCGCGCGAAGGCTCGACCATTCATGGGCGATTCCACAGTGTGTGTATTAGACACCTGCGCGACAGTGCCCTCACGGGATCCGCGTCACAATCCTTATATGAGTGACGTGGCGCACAGGCCTGGGCCAAGCCGCGTGCTACGAAGCGGCCTCGGTTCCCGGGGGCAGGCTGAAATACAGCGTCGTGCCTTCATCGGGGCGGCTATCCGCCCACACCCGGCCACCGTGACGGGTAATGATCCGATGCACGATCGACAGGCCGATGCCGGTGCCCGCGAACGCCTCCTGCGCATGGAAGCGCTGAAACACGCCGAAGAGCTTGTCGGCATAACGCATGTCGAAACCGACGCCGTTGTCGCGCACGTAGTAGACGCTGTCCGCGCCCTGCCGCAGTGCGCCCACTTCGACGCGGGGCGGATCGCGGCCGGCGCTGAATTTGAAGGCATTGGACAACAGGTTGATCAGCACCTGCTCGAGGAGCGAGCGGTCGCCGAAGCAATCCGGCAAATCCCCGACCTGCACGCTCGGGTGCCGTTCGCCGAGCTGCTCCTCGAGCCGCGCCACGGTCTGCAGCACCAGCTCGCGCAGCGGGACGCGCTGGCTATGCAGAGGCTCGCGGCTGAAGCGTGAAAAGTGCAGCAGATCGTTGACGAGCTGAGTCATGCGGCTCGCGCCGGTCCAGACCCGTTCCAGAACCTTGCGACCTGCCTCGGGAACGCTCGAGCCGAACTCGGTGCGGAACATTTCGCAAAACCCTTCGATCGCGCGCAGGGGCTCACGCAGGTCGTGCGAGACGGAGTACGAAAAGGCCTCGAGATCCCGGTTGGCGATCTCGAGATCGCGCGTGCGCTCGCGTACCCGCAGCTCGAGCTCCTCATTCATCCGCCGCAGCTGGGTGACGAGCGCCGCGGTCTCGAACGCCGTGGCGGCGGTGCGCGCCAGAATCTCGAGAGCCTTGAGTTGTCCGGGGCTGATGCGTTGTTGCGATCTCGAGGAGCTGAAGCCCAGGACGCCGAAGAACTTTCCGCCGGCGACGATCGGCAGGGCGACTCCAATCCGGCCGTCAAACGGGTGCGCGAAGAACACGCGCGGATCGCCGTCCCCTGCCTGCGCCTCGAGCTGCCTGCGCGCCTGAGCCACCCACCGCTCGGCGGATCCCTCGAGCAGCCCTGCAGCGCTCTGCAGCGCTTGGGCACCGGGCCCGGTCTTTCCCGCGAGGCGCAGCGCGCGACCGTCGTCAGTGGGCACGAGCAGATACACCGCACTCACATCGCTGTGCTGACCGGCCGCCGCCAGTGTGCGCTCCACGACGTCACCGTGCTCTAGACCCCGGGTGATGGCCCGTGAGAGTTCGTAGATCGAAACGGACTCGCGCAGTTGGATATTCTCGAGCTGCAGCCTGCGCGTCGCCAGCGCTCGGGCGAGTACCGGCAGGATGTTGTTCACCTTGAAGGGCTTCAGCACGTAGTCGAGCGCACCGGTCTTGAGTGCATCGACCGCGGTCGCGATCGTGCCCTGTCCGGTCATCACGATGCACGCCAGCTCGCGGTCGATCTCGCGACAGGCGCGCAGCAGCGCAATGCCGTCGAGTTCGGGCATCGTGAGATCGGTCAACAGCAAGTCGAACGACCGCTCTCGCAGCGCCGCAAGCGCCTCGCGCCCGGATGTGAACCCCTGGGTGAGGTAACCCTCGTGCGCGAGGGTGTCACACAGGGCCCGCAGCAGGGGCGCCTCGTCGTCTACGATCAGGAGTCTCGCTGCCGCGGAGCTCATGCGGATTCCACGAGCGCCTCTGCAGGATCGGGTGGGGGTACCAGCTTGGCGAGGGCGGCGCGCAGTTCGCCGAGCCGCGGGGGCTTGCTGAGCACCCGGTCGACGTGCGCCGGGATGTCGTTCTCCGCCAGCAGCCGCTTGCCCCAGCCGGTGAGCAGGATGACCGGGGTGTGCGTCGCGGCCGCCTTGACCGAGGCGGCGACTTTGCGGCCATCGACGTAGGGCATGCCCAGATCGGTGATGACGATCGAGAAGGGCGGGCCATGCGCGAGCGCTGCCGCGAAGCTGTCGATGCCTTGCTGGCCCCCCTCAGCCACCGTGACGACATGGCCATCCTGCTCGAGGATGTCGCGCAGGGATTTGATCAGCATCGGATCATCGTCGACCAGCAGAATCCGCAGTCGCCGCACGGCCGGTTGCAGCAGCGTTCCTGCGGCGAGGGGCACCGCGAGCGCATCGGCGGCGGCGAAGCTCAGCCGCACGGTGGTGCCGCGGCCCACGGCGCTGTCGATGTCGAGCTCGGCGCTATGACGCTGCACCATGCCATACACCATCGCCAGCCCCAGGCCCGTGCCGCGTTCGCCCTTGGTGGTGTAGAAGGGCTCCAGACAGCGGCGCCGGGTCTCCTCGGCCATGCCGATTCCGGTATCCGCGACCTCCACCTGCACCTGGCGCGCCGCGTCGTCGCCGCCGCGACTGCCGCTGCTGAGGAGGCGGGTGCGGAGGGTGAGGGTACCGCCATCGGGCATGGCATCGACGGCATTGAAAATGAGATTGGTGAGGGCGTCGCGCAGCTCCACTTCCGAGCCCATGATCGGCGGCAGGTCCTCGGCGAGCTCGGTGCGCAATTGAATGACCACCCCGCGCTGCTGGGGCAGATCGCTCCAGCGCGCTCGCGTGAGGTTGATGACCTGCTCGAGCACGCGATTGCACGCCACCCGAGAGAGCACCATCTCGGTCTCGCGCGGCCGATAGAACTCGCGCATGCGCGAGACGGTCTCGGCGACGTCCTCGATGGCGGTTTGGATGGTGGTGAGACAGCTGCGCGCGCGCTCGCTCAAGCCCGGCTCGCGCTCCAGCAGCGACTCGGTGTACAGAGCCGCCGGGGAGATCGCGTTGTTGATGTCGTGCGCGATGCCGCTCGCCATCTCGCCCAGCGCCCGCAACCGCTCCTGTTGCATGATCGCCTGCTGCGACTGGCGCAGATCGTCGTAGGCGCGCTGCAGCTCCCCGTACAGCTGCGCCTGATGCGCCGCCAGCGCCACATGCTCACTCAATTGCCGGAGGAACTCGCAATCAGCGCTGCTGAAGGAGTCGGCTTCGCGGCGTGCCGCGACCAGCACTCCGAAGACCCGGCTTTCCACCAGCAGCGGCGCGACCACGAGCGCATGCAGGCCCGCCTGAGCAAAGCGCTGCGGAAAAGGAAATTTGATCTCGTGCGTATCCGGCTCGTAGACCAACTCGCCCGCGACGCAGCGCGCCAGTCCGTTCTGATCGATCGGCACCTGGCCGGATTCGGCGAGCCCGAGGCCGACGGCGAGCGCCGCACTCCGGGAGTCGATCACAGCGATGGACAGCGCTGCGGCGCTCGCCTCGTAAACGCACATGCAGGCAAAATCGAGCGGCAGATCATCCCCGAGGTGGTGCAGTACCACTCTGAACACGCTCCGCAGATCGTGGCGCTCCCCGGTAGCGCGGGTGATCCGGTGCAACAGGTCGAGACGGCTCAGCTGACTGCGCAGTTTGGTCTGATCGCCCTCGATGCGCGTCAACATGTGATTGAATGCGTCGGTGAAGAGCCCGAACTCGTAACCGTGCGGCCGGGTGGCGCGCACCGAGTAGTCACGGTGCTCGGACACCCTCTGGGCCGTCGTGGCGAGCGCCAGGATTGGTCTGGAGATCAGTTCCTGCAGGCGTCTCGAGATCAGGTACGCAGCGACGCAGCAGACCAGCATGATCAGCGCGCCGATCGTCACGAAGAGTTGAAAGTGCTCGTATATCTCACCCAGGTCGGACTCCAGATACAGGGTGCCCATCCGCCGCCCGCCCTGCACGACCGCCTGAACGCCGGTGAGGAGACCGTTCTCGAATCGGTAGCCATCCGCGCGCGGCGGTTGCACCGTCGGGCCGCGCGCGGCGCCGTCGGGATACGAGGCGATCAGTTGCCCATCGCTCAGGTACAGGCGCGCGGCGACGACATGAGGCTGCGCCTTGAAGGCTGCCAGCACTTCGCGCGCGTCGTCCGCATTGACAAACGCCAGCGCCGCGGTGCTGTTCGCCGCGATTGCCTCCCCGAGGATCTTGACGTTGCGCACCATCAGCTGCCGAAAGGTCACGTATTCATAAGCGATGAACGCGGCGGAGGTGATCAACATCACCGCTCCACACGTCAGCAGAATGACGGTCATCAGCGTGTGGCGTATCGGTCGTGCGTGGGCGGCCATGACTTCAGCTCCCCGATCCCACGATCTCGGCTGGACGCAGCAACTTCGAGCTGATCGTCAGGTTGCTCGCCTTGGCGGCCTGCAGATCGATGCGCAGTCGAATTCTTTTCTCCTGCCTGACCAGGCCGATCATCACGCCGCGCACCGCAGGTGAATCGGCATCAGTCACCGTGAGAATGCTGCGACCCCTGAGGGCTGCGAGAATGCCCTCCAGCTGCGGCAGCTCCGATGCAGCGATGAAGAGGATCTGACAGTCGCGAACTTCCGCGACATTGTGATAGCGCACCACCGACAGCGGGTGCCGATTCACTGTTTCTCCGCGCACGATGTCATCCAGGTCAGCTCCGAAGGGGTCCTTCCCCAGCACGCCGATCACAAACGGCGCACTGTCGCCGGGCAGCGCCGCCGGCGGCCATTCGACGAATTGCGCGAAGTTGAACAGAAACACTGCCTTCAGCTGATACTCGGAGACCGGCGCTGCGGCGCCGAGTAAGCCGCCGGCGATGAGAAGCAGCGCGAGCCGGCCCCACGGACGGCACGTCGCGGTGTCTCTCAGTAACCCCATGTGACCCTGCCAAATACGCTACGCCCGATCTGCTCGCGCGTCGGTGACGGGAAGCCGTACTCGGTGTGATAGGCGTGTAACAGATTCCGGCCCATGAGGGACAGTTCGAGGCTCCCGGTGGCGTGCCAGGCAATTCCCGCGTCGAGCTCGAAGTAGCTCGGCACGATTCCCACCACCGGGCCGCCGGCCGGGCCGTTATTGATGTGCGGCGAATCCACCCAGCGCAGAGCAGCGTCGAGGGTCAGGTTACGCGGCAGATCCGTACTGGTGCGCAGCGCCACCTGCTGCTGGGGATCGGCAGTCTCGTTGGTTGCACCGGTGGCATCGACTGCCCCAGGCTTGACGTGAATGTGCTCCTGGAACAGATCGTAGGCGGCGTGCAGCCGCCACCACCCGAGCATCTGATACGAAGCGCTGAGTTCGAGCCCGTGAGTCTCGCCCTCGAGATTGTTTTGAAAGAAGATCGGATACGGAAAAACGTACACGGCCGTGGTAGGAGTTGCCGTGGTGCTTCGCAGGCTCTGATAGCGATTGTAGAACGCCGAGACGGAGGTCGAGAGTTTCGGCCCGAGTTCCGCGCGATAACCCACTTCGTACGCGAGCAACTTCTCGGAAATGAAGTCCGGGCTCCCTCTGAGGTAGGTGGTCGGGAATTGAAACGGTGGTGGGGCGTTGATCAGGCCGCTGGGCACCAACAGGTCCCGGTCGTAGCGCGAGGGCGTGCGCACCGCTCGCGATATCGCGCCCCAAAGTAGTTGTGTGGATTCCGGATTCCACTGCAGACGGGCGCTGGGCTCGAACTCGAAGCCGCTGTAGTCGTTGTGCTCGAGCTTCGAGCCGACGGTGAGATACACGCGTCGCGCGAGCATGATCTCGTCCTGCGCGAATCCGCTGTACAGGCTCTGGTTGAGGACGGCCGGAGTGAAACGCACGATCGAAAGATCCTCATCTGACTCGCGCGTTGCGCGGTAGGCGAGACCCCAGGCGACCTTGTGGCGCGCACTCCACGAAAAATGGTACTGAAAATCCAGGTCGTAGGTGTCCAGATCGTCCTTCAGGGACGCGGCGGGAAAGCCGCTGAAGAAAGGAGGAGCCGCAGGACTTGCGGGAAAGGGTTGCGACAGGTGCGTGCGGTCGTAGTAGACCTGCAGGTTCATCGACGCTCCGCCCAAGGTCTCGTGCGTCCAGCGCCCCAGAATATTGCCGCCCGACAGACCCGCGCCGCCGGTGGCGGCGACGTCTTCTGCGCCGCTGTAGAAGTCGCCCTGTACGGTCAGGCGGTTTTGCGGGGATGGCGCCGCATCGAGGCGGAATCCGCCGCGGCCCACGTGCCACGAATCATCCGCGCTGGTGCCGGCGGTCGTGACTTCCCGGTCGGGGCCGGTGTACTTGCCGTAAGCACGCAGGTAAACATCGGGTGCGAGCGTAGCGCCGATGCGAACGCCCACCTGTTCCTGCAGTTGGTTGCCTGCCGCCGCAAGCGCGTACAGCCCCTGAGTGTCTCGCGCGGCCTTGGTGATGATGTTGATCACGCCGTTTACCGCGTTGGCTCCCCACAGGGTGCCGCCCGGGCCGCTGATGATCTCGATCCGCTCGATGTCCGCGAGCAGGCAGTCCTGCACGTTCCACAGAACACCACCATAGAGCGGCGTGTACACGGCTCGACCATCGACAAGCACCAGCAGCTTGTTGGCGAGGTTGGCGTTGAACCCGCGGGCACTGATCGCCCAGTCGTGCGCGTTGATCTGCGCTACTTCCAGATTGTCTGCCAGTCGCAAGACTTCCGGAATGCTCGAGGCTCCGGAGCGGCTGATGTCGTCGGCGGTGATCACCTGGATGGCGGCCGCCGCCTGCAGCAGTCTTTGCGGCCCCTTGGCGACCGAAGTCACGTCGAGATTCATCAGGTCTTCGATGCTCAGTTGCTTCAGCTCGCCCGTGGTTGGCGTGGCACCCTGCGCGCTGGCGAACGCCTGGCCGCCAACAGCCCCAAGCAATACCCAGGTCAGCAGGAATGCAGCGCTGCGGCGACCGCGTGCGCTGCCTGCACCATGATCCACAGTCACAAGGAACGAGCTCCAGTTACGCGCCACGGACATCAGTTGTCTCCTGCACGCGCTTGCGTGCGGATGCCATCCGGCAGCGTCCTGCACGAGCGGGGCCGGTGGTCGCTCGCGCACTTGCACGGCCAAGGGAAAATACGATCAGTGCAGCACCGCTACCGCGGATTACGTCACATGCTCCGTGGATCGCGGTGAGGAGAGTGTGACCGGTGTCGCAAGGACTGCGTTGTTGCGCAGCGGTACATCCGGATTGCGCAGCGCGCATTTTGACGACGCGTCGGATGATAACCCACTGATTTAACGGCGCTTGCTAACGCGATTCGGACGTAACCGCTGGTCGCCCCGCTCCTGCGAGGCGCGGGGATCTCGTTAGACTAGAGGGGCAGGAAACCGCTCCGCTTTCGCAATCCGGGACGCGCGATGGATATCGATGCTATTGCGATACGTGGCCTCGAGCGCGAGACCGTGCGACGACTCTCGCGCCGCTCGGATGCTCGCGGCTTCCTGCAGCTCGCGCTCCATACGGGGGCGCTGTGCGCGACGGGATTTCTGGTTTGGGCAAGTCGCGGCGGCCTGTGGCTCGCGCCCGCGCTGGTCCTGCACGGGGTCGTGCTCAGCTTCCTGTTCTGTGCACTGCACGAGAGCATCCATCGAACCGCTTTCGCGAGTCGCTGGCCCAATGAACTCCTCGCGTGGATCTGCGCGGCCCTGCTGATGTTGCCGCGCGAATATTTTCGATTCTTCCATTTCGCCCATCACCGGTTCACACAGGACCCGGCGCGGGATCCGGAGTTGGCTCAGCCGCGCCCGTCCACGCTGGCGTCCTATCTATGGCATGTTTCGGGCCTGCCGTACTGGTACGATCGACTGAGCGTGACGCTGCGCCATGCGCTGACGGGGCGGGCGATGGAGTCGTTCATACCGCCGGCCCAGTCCGCGCTCATCGTGCGCGAAGCGCGCATCCTGTGGGGCTGTTATCTTTGCGTACTAGTGGCCTCGCTTTACCTGCGGCGGGCCGATGCGCTCATCTATTGGGTAGTGCCGGCGATTCTCGGACAGCCTTTCCTGCGCCTGTTCCTTTTATCAGAGCATGCCGGCTGCGCGTTCGTTGACGACATGCTCGCCAACACCCGCACGACCTACACCAACGCCGCGGCCCTACCATGCAGAGCACCACTGCTTCCCATCCGTGCCGTTTCACGCCCTGGTGAAGCTCAATGCATTGATTGGAGAGCGCACGCAGGTGAGGGCGCGGGGCTATTTCGCCGTGCATCGCCAGCTGCTGCGACAACTTCGCTCAGTAACAAAGCCCTGAGGGGGCGTCGCCGGCCCCCATGCGCCCGATCGCGGTCGTCAGGCGGCGGCCGAGGTCAGTTCGAGAGCGAGCCGCACGGTGCCGCCTTCGGCAGCCTGCTTGCGGAAGCCGTACTTGCGCGCCAGACGCAGCATGCGGGCGTTTTGCCGCAACACGTCGGCCTCGAGCCGCGCGACCCCGTGATTGCGGCAGTGCCTGATCAATCTGTCGAGCAGCAGTGAGCCAAAGCCGATGCCCTTCAGGTCCGAGCGCACCAGCAGGGCTATTTCGGCTGTCTCACCCCGCGGGTGCGCATGCGCGTGTGCAACGGCCAGAATCTGCGCTTGGCCACGGCTGCGGTCATCGATGGCCAGAACCATCCGCTGCTCACAATCGACCTGCATCAGGAAATCAAGCAGTGCCGGCGGCACGCTGCGAAGTCCGGCAAAGAAACGCATCTGCAGGTCGTATGAGTCGATTTGTGCGAAAAACTCCTGCAGCAGCGGCCGATCCTCGCGCCGGAGCCTGCGAAGACGTACGCGGCGACCGCTGCAGTGAATGATTTCGGCGACTTCCCCTGACCTGAGTTCTGGGGCCGCCGATTTGGACCCGCCCGCGTCCATGCTGCGAATTCCTACGCTGCGTCGGGAGCTCGCTCGCGTCTCCGGGGCCAGTTTCGCCCGACGCTGTCTGCTGCTGCGTCGTGAGGCCCGCGCGCCGCGGTCCAGGCGGCGGCGATGATGAGCAGCACATTGGCGGCAATCACCGGTGAGGCGCCGATGAGCCATCCATAGGCCACCCACATCAGCGCTGCCAGCATCTGAACAGTTCGCAGTGCGGCCGGGCGAGCAAAGAAATAGGAGGCCACGAACGTCG
>Ga0209055_1002141_pt1 | contig 12636 bp, 15 predicted proteins | sample GraSoiAngelo_110_FD_185875 | JGI IMG/M metagenome (GOLD analysis project Ga0209055, IMG submission 185875) | Grasslands soil microbial communities from the Angelo Coastal Reserve, California, USA - 14_0903_12_30cm (SPAdes) (version 2) | ecosystem: Environmental > Terrestrial > Soil > Grasslands ... | reverse complement strand
GGCTTGCGCCCGTGTCCTGCACCCAGGAGAAGTCAGGTACGACGTAGTGGGCGCCCGCGTGGACGAACATCTCGGCAGGGAACGCGTAGTCCTTCGCCATGCCGGCGCGCCAGGCGCCGCCGTGGATGAACACATGGACCGGCGCGTTGGCGCGCTCGGTGCGATAGATATCGAGCTGCTCGATCGGCTGTGAGCCGTAAGCGACGCGCCGCGGCGCGCCGAGGCGCGCTCGCGCGAGCTCGCTGTTCGACGCATAGCGCCGCACGAGCTGCTGCAGGTTCGGCGCGTATTTCGACTGGTCGTACGCCGCATCGAGTGCGGCCTGGTCGTAGTCGCGGAACACCTTCGGTCCCTCGGCGAGCACCGGTGCGGCGGCGAGCGCGCCGGCCGCGCCGGCAAGAAAATTCCTGCGGTTCACAGCTCCTCCTCTAATATGCGGCCATGGCCGAGGTGATCGTATTCAAGAGCGGCGGCTACCGCTACATCAAGGCCGGCTTCCAGTTCTCGAGCGGCGTCGCGGCCGAGCCGGGATTCGCCATCGAGCGCGCGCGCCTGGCGCGGCCGCTGCCACTCAAGGCGGGCTTCGGCGCCGTGGAGGCGCATCTCGCGGCGCTCGGGCGGCCGAGCACCGCCTTTGCCGCCTGCGAGCTGCGCTCGGGCGAACCTTTCACCGAGCAGGGCTTCGAGGACTTCAATCGCGAGTACGTGAAGACGCTCGAGCGCTGGGGCATTTACCGCGACGGCGCGAACCCGGTGACGCGCACCAACGTCTGCCCGCAGTACGACAGATCGCGCGAGCCGGTGCTCTACGCTTTCTCGTACACGGTGCCGGGTGATTCCCGCCGCGGCAGCTTCATCATCGCCGGCGGCGCCGAAGTGCGCGGTGGCGTGGAAGGATACGCGGCGCGCACGGTGCGCTACGGCGACACCTCGGCGGAGGGCTTGCGCGAAAAAGTGCGCTACGTCGTCGAGCTGATGGAGGGCCGCCTGAAGGCGCTCGGCTACGGCTGGGCCGATGCCATCGCCACGAACGCTTACACCGTGCACGACATCGGCGCGCTCATCGGGCCGGAGATCGTCGCGCGCGGTGCGGCGGCCGGCGGGCTCACCTGGCACCTCGCGCGGCCGCCCGTGCAGGGGCTGGAGTTCGAGATGGACGTGCGCGCCCCGGCGCGCGAGATCGTGCTCTAGGCGGCGCGCTCGCGGATGCGCCGCAGGAAGACGGCCATCACTTCGCGGTAGAGCGCTTCCTTCAGCACCTGGTCCTCGCAGCCCGCCTCGACGTTCGGGTTGTCGTTGATCTCGATGACGTAGCAGCGCTCGCCTACGAGCTTGAGATCCACGCCGTAGAGCCCGTCGCCGATCAGGGTCGCCGCGCGCAGCGCGGTGTCGACCACCACGCGGGGCGCCTCGCCGATCGAGAGCGCTAGCGTCCGCCCCTCGGAGTGGCCGTCGTGCTCGTACTTGTGGACCTGCCAGTGCCCGGGCGCCATGAAGTACTTGCACACGAAGAGCGCGCGCCGCTCGAGCACCGTGACGCGCCAGTCGAAATCCGTCGGCACGTATTCCTGCGCGATGACGAGCTCCGATTTTTCAAGCAGGCGCCGCAGGAGCGGCTCGAGCTCCTCGCGCCGCTCGGCCTTGTGCACGCCGACGGAGAAGCCTCCGCCCGGCTCCTTCAGCACGACGGGCACGCCGAGACTGGGCACGATCGCGCCGATGTTGTCGCGATGCACGATGAGGGTGCGCGGCACGGGGATATGCTGCCGCGTGAGCAGCTCGTTCAGGTACACCTTGTTGTTGCACTGGAGGATCGAATCGGGATCGTCGATGACGACGAGGCCGAGCGCCGCCGCACGCTGCGCAAAGCGGTAGGTGTAGTGGTCGAGGGACGTAGTGTCGCGGATGAAGAGCGCGTCGAACTCCGCCAGGCGCTCGATTGCGCCGCGGTCGATGATCTCTGCGCGCATGCCCAGTGCGGCCGCCGCGCGCAGGAAGGCCTCGAGCGCCGGGCGGTCCGAGGGCGGCAGCGGCGCGTCGGCGTTATAGAGGATCGCCATCGCGGGATGCTCCCGCCGCGGCGCGCGGCGGCCCGGCTCGCCGTCGAGATAGCGCGTCGCCGCGCGCACGAGCGTGGGCCGGTGCTCGGCCGGCACGTCGGTGAGGCTCAGCGCGCGCAGCCGCTGCAGGCGCCAGCGGCCGCGCGTGCGCCGGAAGCTCGCGCGCAGAAGCGGTGCTTTCGCGAGCGAGAAGAGCTGCAGCGCCAGCGCGTCGCACTCGCCCGCCGGATCGGCGCCGAAGTACGCGTCGAGCTCGAGTTCCTTGCCCGCAGGCGGCGACTGTGCCACGAGCTCTTCGATCTCGCGCACCGCCCCCGCATTGGCCGGGCTCCCGTGCAGCTCTTCGAGCGCCTTCGCGCTCGGCAGCGGACGCTGGCCCCGCGCCTCCGCGAGCAGCGACACGTAGAAGCCCGCGTCGTCGGTGCGCGCGCAGCGGCAGAGATTCACTACCTGGCGGTACTGGTCGCTGTTGGCGGCGGGCCCCGTGAGATAGGACTTGGCAGTGGCCACGGCCGCGCCGGGAATCTGGTGCGGCCAGTCGTTCTCCCGGTTGACGACGATCAGCGCTTTCATAGCGGCTCGAAATGCACCGGCGCTACGATAGCAGCTCGAAGCTCACGGACCAGTCCTCGCCAAAATAGCGAAACACCGCGTGCAGGCAGGTCGGCCCGCAGGTCGTCTCGTCGGGCTGCGGCAGGATCTCCACCGGCAGCCGGAATGCGCCCTCCAGGCGCCGCTCGGGCCGGGCGGTGGTCAGTTCCGCTTGCGCCACGCCCGGGCCCTTGCAGGATCGATGCCCGGTAAAGTAACGCCCCGCGATGCCCGAGCTCCTTTGCCACCCACATTCGCCGAGCCGGGTAGCGCGTGCGGTCAGCGCACAGGCGACGCGCACGCCCGATGGCAAGCTGTCGCTGCACTATGCGCTCCATGGCGAGGTCGCCCGGATGAACATTGCGCCGCCGGCGGCGCCCCGGATCGGCTGGAAGCTCTGGCGGCGCACCTGCTGCGAGGTGTTCGTGCGCGCCGACGGCGAGGGCGGCTACCATGAGTTCAACTTTTCGCCGTCCGGCGAATGGGCCGCCTATGCATTCACGGGCTACCGCGAGGGTACGTCGCTCCTCGATGAGACCCTCAATCCACAGGTCGCGGTGGAGTCGCGCGACGAACGGCTCGACCTTTACGCGCTGGTCGATCTCGCGCGCCTTTCACCGCCATATGCGCGCGGCCGCCTGCGCCTCGGGCTCGCCGTGATCATCGAGGAGCACAACGGCGGCATGTCCTATTGGGCGCTGAAGCACGCGCAAGGCAAGCCCGACTTCCACCATCGCGACGCGTTTGCGCTCGAGCTCGATGAAGTTCGGCATTGACCGGCTGCTCGCAGAGCGCGCGCTGCGCGCGCCGCTTGCCGGCAAGCGCGTCGCGCTGCTGGCGCATCCCGCATCCGTCACCCCCGAGCTGACTCACAGCCTCGACGCGCTCGCGGCGCTGCCCGATGTGAAGCTCAGCGCGGCGCTCGGGCCGCAGCACGGCCTGCGCGGCGACAAGCAGGACAACATGGTCGAGTCGCCCGACTTCACCGATCCCGCGCACGGCATCCCGGTGTTCAGCCTCTACGGCGCCGTGCGCCGCCCGACGGCGGCGATGATGGCGAGCTTCGACGTGCTGCTCGTCGATCTCCAGGACCTCGGCTGCCGCGTGTACACGTTCATCACCACCTTGCGCTACGTGCTGGAGGCGGCCGCCGCGCATCGCAAGGCGGTCTGGGTCCTCGACCGTCCGAACCCGATCGGCCGCGGCATAGAGGGCGCGCGGCTGCGTACCGGATGGGAAAGCTTTGTCGGCGCCGGGCCGCTGCCCATGCGCCACGGCTTGACGATGGGCGAGCTCGCGCGCTGGTTCGTGCAGACGCTGGATCTGGACGTCGAGCTGCAAGTCGTCGCCATGGAGGGCTGGTCCGGCGAGGGCTGGCCGCTCGGCCGCCGCGTGTGGATCAACCCGAGCCCGAATGCGCCGAACGTCGCCATGGCGCGCTGCTATCCGGGCACGGTGATGCTGGAAGGCACCACGCTCTCCGAGGGGCGCGGAACGACGCGCCCGCTCGAGCTCTTCGGCGCGCCCGACATCGACGCTCGCGCGCTCGCGCGCGCGATGGCCGAGCTCGCGCCGCAATGGCTACGCGGCTGCGCGCTTCGCGAGTGCTGGTTCGAGCCGACCTTCCACAAGCACGCGGGCAAGCTCTGCGCCGGCCTGCAGATCCACGCCGAAGAGCCGCTCTACGAGGCGGCGGCGTTTCGTCCCTGGCGCCTCGTGGCACTCGCGCTCAAGGCGCTGCGCAAGCTCAAGCCCGACTATGCGCTGTGGCGCGACTTCGCCTACGAATACGAGCGCGGCCGCCTGGCGATCGATCTCATCAACGGCGGCGACTGCCTTCGCCGCTGGGTCGACGACGCGCAGGCGGCGCCTGCCGATCTCGACGCGCAGGCCGCGCCCGACGAGCAGTCCTGGCGCGCCGAGCGCGAGCCGTTCCTCATCTATCGGTGATACAGTCGCGCGCATGAATCCGGTAGTGCAGGGCGCGCTGATCGGTCTTGGCGTCGGCGTCGCCCTGGTTGTCCTCGAGTATCTGCTGATCAATCAGGCCGTGAACGAGCGCGCCAAGAAGCTCAACCGCAAGGCGACGTTCGACGTCACCGAGCGCCGGCGCATGGCGAGCATCATGCGCTTTGCGCTCGTGCTGCCGATCGGGTTCGCGGCCGCGTTCTGGTTCATCTGGGGCTGACATGGCAAAGCAACCGCCCGGGCGGCGCGCCGACGACATGAGCGCCGAGGAAGTGAAGCAGTTCTGGCACGGCTTCTGCGAGCGCAAGAAGATCGACCCGGCGATCCGCGCGCGCGGCGACGCCAAGATCGACGAGAACCCGGATTACTGGGCCGACCAGACGATGATGAAGCTGCTGGAAGCGGTTTCCACCTGAGCCTATTGGGAGGCGCAATGAAACGTTTGCTGTTGGCAGCAGCGCTGCTCGCATCGCTCGCGCTCTATGCGCAGCAGCCGGGCTTCAGCCGCAAGATGCTGCAGGATGAGAACCTGAGCGTGAGCGATCGGCACGCCGTGCAGGTCGTCGCCGAGTTCACGCCCGGGGCGTCGGCCGGCAAGCACACGCATCCGGGCGAGGAGCTCGGCTACGTGCTCGAGGGCACGCTCGAGCTGCAGGTCGCCGGGCAGCCGCCGCGCACGCTAAAAGCGGGCGAAGCGTTCTTCATTCCGGCGGGCGTGGTGCACGACGGCAAGAACGTCGGCAGCGGCGCCGCCAAGGTCCTCGCCACCTACGTCGTGGAGAAAGGCAAGCCCGTCGCCTCGCCGGCGGCGCAGTAGTAATCGTCTCCCCAACGACGATTCGCCGTTTTCATTTCCAGTCGTCGTCGTCCGGCGGGAGCGGCGGCACCTTGGGCATCTGGTCTTTGCGGCGCAACCAGCCGTAGAGGAACATGCCGCCGATCCCCGCCACCACGAGGGCGAGGAAGAGCGCGAGCCAGAAGACGCTATTTGCCAAGCCCCATGCGCTTTCCCGCCTCCGTGTACACGCGGCTCTTCTCGCGCATGAAGGCGTCCATCTTGTCCGTGCCGACGTCGATCAGCTCGAAGCCGCTCTTCGCGGCGAGCTCCTTCATCTCGGGGTCGGCGTTGAGCGCGGCCCAGAGCTCGGAGAGCCGCCTGCGCGCTTCCGGCGGCGTCGACTTCGGCACGCCGATGCCGCGGTAGGCGCCGTCCACCCAGTCGGTGCCGAGCTCGCGGAAGGTCGGCACGTCGGGCAGCAGCGGATGGCGCTTCTCCATCGCCACGGCGAGCGCGCGCACCTTGCCCTTGTTGTTGACCGCGAACGCCGTATAGGACATCGCGCCCTGCACATGTCCGCCGATCACCGCAGTGGTCATGTCGCCGGTGCCCTTGAAGGGCACGTACGTGGTCTTCATGCCGAAGACCGCGTTCAGGCGCTCGTGCGCCATGTGGTTCGCCGAGTTGAGCCCCGAGCCGCCGAGGCTGAGCTTCCCCGGGTCGGCCTTCGCCGCGCGCACGAAGTCCTGGAAGGACTTGATCGGGCTCGACTCCGCGACGACGAGTGCATCGGGCGTGTAATGGAACCAGTACACCGGCGTCACATCATCGGTCTTGTACTGCACGGTGCCTTCCATGGGCTGCAGCACGATGTGCGGCAGATTGATGCCGGCGATGTTGTAGCCGTCGCCGGGCAGCTGGTTGAGCTGCATCCACAGCAGCCCGCCGCCCGCGCCGGGCTTGTACTGGATGATGGTCTCGATCGCCGGGCACTTCCTTTTCAGCACGAGCTGCTGGTGGCGCGCCGAGAGGTCCGATTCGCCGCCGGCGGGGAACGCCTGCCAGTAAAGGATGTTCTTCTCCGGACAGGGCTGGGCCGCTGCCGGTGATGCCATCACGAGTCCTGCAAGGAGGAGATAGATCCTGCCGCGCATGTTCAGTCCACCTTCATGCCGGTGTCTTTGACGAGCTTCGCCCACTTGGCGATGTCCTCACGGAGGAATTTGCCGAACTCTTCCGGCGTCATGCCCATGGGCACGGCGCCCTGCTTGCTCCAGTTCTCCTTCACGTCCGGAGCGTTGATCACCTTCCGCACTTCCGCGCTCAGGCGCTCGAGAGTCGGCTTCGGCGTCGCGGCGGGCGCCATCAGCCCGAGCCAGATCGTCGCCTCGTAGCCTGGCACGCCCGCTTCCGCGATGGTCGGGATGTCGGGCGTCACGGAGGAGCGCGTCTTGCCCGTCGTGCCAAGCGCCTTCAGCTTCCCGGCGCGCACGTGCGATACGATCGTGCTGATCGCGTCGAACATCATGTCGACCTGGCCGGCGAGCACGGCGGTGCGCGCCTGGTCCGAGCCCTTGTGCGGCACATGCACGACATCGACGCCCGCCATGTGCTTGAAGAGCTCGCCCGCCATGTGATACGGCGTGCCGGGGCCGGAGGAGGCGTAATTCAGCTTGCCGGGCTGCGATTTCGCAGCCGCGATGAACTCGCGCAGGTTGTTCGCCTTGATCGACGCGGGCGCGACGAGCATAAGATCCTGCGAGTTGATGCCGCTGATCGGCGCAAGATCCCGCATCAGGTCGTAGGGCTTCTTCGGGATCAGCGTCTCGTTCACCGTGTGCGTATTGGACATCACGAGGATGGTGTAGCCGTCGGGCGCGGACTTCGCCACCGCGTCGGTGCCGATGAGCGCACCGCCGCCCGGACGGTTCTCGATCACGAAAGGCTCGCCCATCGTCTCGGAGAGCTTGGCGGCGAGAACGCGGCCGTAGATGTCGGCCGAGCCGCCCACGGCGTAGGGCACGAGCAACTTCACCGGGTGCGTCGGATAGTTCTGCGCCCAGGCGCAGACGGCACCGAAAGCAAGAGCGAGCGCAGCCGCGGCTCGTGGCATCCGTATCCTCCTTTTAGAATTGGCTTTCGGCCATGAGAATACTCGTCACCGGCGCGGCGGGCTACATCGGTTGCGCGCTGGTGCGCGCGCTCGGCGAGGCGGACGTCCTTGCCACCGATCAGACGAGCGTGCCGTTCCGACATTCCCTCGTCGGCAACATCGCCTATCCGCAATTCGCGCGCTCGCTCATCACCGCGGAGGTCGACGTCGTATTCCATCTCGCCGCGCTCGTCTCCGGCGGCGCCGAGCAGAACTTCGAGCTCGGCATGAAGGTGAATCTCGATGCGACGCGCGACCTGCTCGAGGCCTGCCGGCGGGCGGGGCATTGCCCCAGGTTCATGTTTGCTTCCTCGATCGCCGTCTACGGCGGCGCGCTGCCCGATCCGGTGACCGACGACACGGCGCCGGCGCCGCGCATTTCGTATGGCGCGCAGAAGCTCATCTGCGAGGTGCTGATCGACGACTATTCGCGCCGCGGCTACGTCGATGGTCGCGCGCTACGCCTGCCCACCGTGATGGTGCGGCCCGGAAGCGCCAACACCGCCGTGTCCGGCTGGGCGAGCGCGATCATCCGCGAGCCGCTCGCCGGCCGCGATTACGTCTGCCCGGTGCGGCCGGATACGCGCATGGCCTGCATCTCGGTCGCCCGTGTCGTGCAGTGCTTGCGCCGCATGGCCGAGGTGCCGGCGAGCGCGCTCGGCGAGCGGCGCACGGTGCTCCTCACCGGCATTGCGGTCAGCGCCCAGCGGATGTACGACGCAGTCAAGGCGCGCGCGAAGGGTAAAGTGCGCTTTGAGCCTGATCCTGCATTGCAGGCGATCATGGACGCGGCGCCGAAGGCCACGTTCTCGGCGCGCGCCGCCACGCTCGGCCTGCCGCACAGCACTTCGATCGACGAGATCGTGCGTGAATACGAAGAAGCTGCCCTCGCGCATCACGGTTGAGGGGCTCGATCGCGCGCCGCACCGCGCGTTCCTGCGCGGCCTTGGCCTTTCGGACGCGGACATCGCCAAGCCGTTCGTCGGCATCGCGTCGACCGATGGGCGAGTCACGCCGTGTAACGCGCTCCTTGGCGAATTTGCCCGCGAAGCGGCCGCGGGCGTACGCGAGGCGGGCGGCGCGCCGTTCGACTTCGCGTCAATATCGGTCGCCGATTCGATGTCGATGAACCACGGCGGCATGCGCTACTCACTCGTGTCGCGCGAAATCATCGCCGACGGCGTCGAGGCGGTGGTGCGCGGCCACGCCTACGACGCGCTGGTGGGCTTTGCCGGCTGCGACAAGACGCTGCCTGGGATGATGATGGCCATGGTGCGGCTGAATGTCCCGTCGGTGTTCGTCTATGGCGGCGCCGCGCTGCCCGGCAACTGGCGCGGCCGCGAGGTGACCGTACTCGATACGTACGAGGCGGTAGGCGCGGTGCTCGCCGGCGACATGGGGGAGCGCGAGCTCGCCGAGCTCGAGCGCGTATGCCTGCCGACCCTCGGCTCGTGCCCTGGCCAGTTCACCGCCAATACGATGGCGATGGTTTCGGAGACGCTCGGGCTCGCGCTTCCCGGCTCGGCGACGCTGCCGGCAGTGAATGACGCGCGCAAGGCCCTGGCGCGAGCCGCGGGCGCTACGGTGATGCGCTTGCTCGAGCGCGGCGGGCCATTGCCGCGCGAACTGGTGACCAAGAAAAGCCTGCAGAACGCCGCCGCCGCCGTCGCCGCTACGGGCGGCTCGACCAACGCGGCGCTGCACATCGCCGCGATTGCGCACGAGGCGGACATTCGTTTCACGCTGGACGATTTTGCGCGCGTGGCTAAGAGGACGCCGCTCATCGCGGACCTGAAGCCCGGCGGGCGCTTCCTCGCCAAGGATCTGCACGCGACGGGCGGCGTGTACGCCGTGCTGAAGGCGCTGCTCGAGCGCGGCGCCTTGCACGGCGAATGCCTTACGCTCGCCGGCGACACCTTGGAGGCGACCCTGCGCAAGCAGGCCGGCGCCGACGGCGAGGTGATCAAGCACGAGCCGATCATGGCGAGCGGCGGCATCGTCGTGCTGAAGGGCAACCTCGCGCCCGACGGCGCGCTCATCAAGGTGGCCGGGCTGAAATCGCTCGCCTTCGAAGGCCGAGCGCGGGTCTTCGACTCCGAGGAGGCCTGCGCCGAAGTGGTGAAGCGGCGCGCCTACAAGGCGGGCGATGTCCTCGTCATCCGCTACGAAGGGCCGAAAGGCGGTCCGGGCATGCGCGAGATGCTCGGCGTCACCGCGCTCATCTACGGCCAGGGCATGGGCGAAAAGGTGGCGCTCCTCACCGACGGGCGTTTCTCCGGCGCGACGCGGGGGATGATGGTGGGCTACGTGTCGCCCGAGGCTGCGGCGGGCGGTCGCATTGCGCTCGTGAGGAACGGCGATCGCATCCGCATCGATGCGCGGCGCGCGACGCTCGAGCTGCTGGTACCCGCTGCCGAGCTGCGACGCCGCAAGGCAAAGCCGCCGAAGCGCAAGCTCGGCGGCGTGCTGGAGAAGTACGCGGCGCTCGTCGGCTCAGCGCACGCGGGTGCCGTTACGCACGGGAAGGCGCGATGAGCCTGGACCTCGTCGACGCGGGGCGCGAGGTTCCCGAGAACTTCAACGTCGTGATCGAGATTCCGATGAACGCCGAGCCGGTGAAGTACGAGGTCGACAAGGAGACCGGCGCGATCTTCGTCGATCGCGTCCTCACCACGCCGATGCGCTATCCGTGCAATTACGGCTATGTGCCGCGCACGCTCTCGGGCGACGGCGATCCGGTCGATGTACTCGTGGTGATGCCGCTACCCCTGGTCCCCGGCTGCGTGATCCGCTGCCGGCCGGTGGGCATGCTCGCGATGCGCGATGAGGCAGGCGAGGACACAAAGGTGGTGGCGGTGCCGCGGGATGACGTCTTCGCCGGCTATCGCGACGTGCGCGAGGCAGCCGATCTGCCGCAACTCACGCGCGATCGCATCGTGCACTTCTTCGAGCACTACAAGGACCTGGAGCCGGGCAAGTGGGTGAAGTTGGAAGGATGGAAGGACGCGGCCGCGGCGCGGCGCGAGATCGTCGAAGGCGTGGAGCGCTACCGGGCGCTGTCGCCAAAAGAGCGGCCGCCCTTCTGACTTTCATTTCATGTAGCTCGGCAGCAGCGTCGAGATGATCGGAAACGCCGTGAGGATGGCGAGGCGCACGCAGTCGATGACGACGAACGGCATCACGCCACGAAAGATGGTGCGGGTCGGCACCTGCGGCAGCAGCGTGTTCAGCACGAAGAGGTTCATGCCCACCGGCGGGCTGATGAGGCCGATCTCGACCACCACCACGATGAGAATGCCGAACCACACGGGATCGAGGCCCATGTGCACGATCAGCGGGAAAAAGAGCGGGACCGTGAGAAGGATCATGGAGAGTTCCTCCATCGCCGTGCCGAGCACCACGTAGATCACCATGATCGCCGCGACCACCATCAGCGGATGCACCTCGAAGCGCGAGACGAAGGCCTTGAGGTCCGCGGGCATCGTGGTGATGTTGACGAACTCGGCGAACATCAGCGCGCCGATCAGGATGAGGAACAGCATCGAGGTGGTGCGCGCGCTTTCCAGCAGCGCCTCGTAGAGCTCGCGCCAGCCGAGCGCGCGGCGCGCGAGCGCGAACACCATGGCGCCGAAGGCGCCGACGCCGGCGCCTTCGACCGCGGTGAAGACGCCGCCGTAGATGCCGCCCATGACGAGCACGAAAAGCGCGATGACGCTCGAGACGCCCTTGTAGATGAGCGACATGATGAAGACCACGAAGGCGCCGATCACCGCGGCGTCGTCGCTCGCCACCCAGCCCGAGTGCACCGCGAGCCAGATCGCCACGCCGACCGCGGCGAACCATTGCAGCCCCGCCACCGTCGCCCAGCGGCTGCGCCAGCTCGTGCGCTCGCCGCGCGGGCCGGCGCGCGGATCGCGCCAGGTGACGTACTGGACCATGAGGCAGAGGAGCACGGTGGCGAGGATGCCGGGCAGCACGCCGGCGGCGAAGAGTTTTCCGATATTGGTCTCGGTCATGATGCCGTAGATCACCATGATGGTGGAGGGCGGAATCAGGATGCCGAGCGTGCCGCCGGCGGCGATCGCGCCGGTGGAGAGGTAATCGGCGTAGCCGAACTTCTTCATCGACGGATAGGCCACCTTGGCGAAGGTCGCCGCGGTGGCGATGGACGAGCCGCAGATCGCGCCGAAGCCCGCGCAGCCGATGATGGTCGCCATGGCGAGGCCGCCGCGCCGATGGCCAATGAACGAATACGCGGCGCGGAAGAGCTCCTGCGACATGCCGGCGCGCGTCACGAAGTTGCCCATCAGGATGAAGAGCGGCACGACCGAGAGCGTGTAGTTGCGCCCCGTCTCGAAGACCTTGGTCTGCGCCATGGCGAGCGCGCCCCCCCAGCTCCAGTCGCGCATATAGGCATAGCCGATGACGCCGACCACGGCCATGGCGAGGGCGATCGGGATGCGCAGGAACGCGAGCAGCATCATCGCGGCGAGGCCGATGAGCGCTTCGCTCATCGGCTCAGGTGGTGGCGTGCGAGGCGCGCCGCGTGCCGGGCACGAACACCTTGAAGACGTGCACCGCCGCGGTGAGGGCGATCATTGCCGCCATGAAATAGACGAACGGGCCGACCGCGACCCGCAGCACGTCGGTGGTGTCGCCGTAGGCGGCGATGCGGCCGGCCTTGATCAGCATCTGCCAGGTAAGGAAGAAGAACATCGCCGCGACGAGCGCGTGGACGATGCGCACGAGCGCGTCGAGCGCGCGCGGTGGCAGCATGCGGTCGATGAAGTCCATCGTGACGTGCTCGTCGCCGTGCGATACCAGCGGCAGCCCGGCGAAGATCAGCACGAGCAGCGTCAGCTCGGTGAGCTCGAAGCCGCCGCGGATCGGGCTGTTGAAGAGATAACGCGCCACCACGTCGACGAACGTGAGGCACATCATGGCGAAGAGGAGCGCGGAAGCGGCGATGCCGAGGACCGCGTCGGCCCGCCGCTCCCAGCGGCGTTCGGGCTCTGGCACCCGAGGAGTCTAGCGTCTTTCTGAGGTGACCTTCTTGATTTCGGCGCGGAACTCTTCGAGCACCTTGC
>Ga0209055_1002140_pt1 | contig 12642 bp, 10 predicted proteins | sample GraSoiAngelo_110_FD_185875 | JGI IMG/M metagenome (GOLD analysis project Ga0209055, IMG submission 185875) | Grasslands soil microbial communities from the Angelo Coastal Reserve, California, USA - 14_0903_12_30cm (SPAdes) (version 2) | ecosystem: Environmental > Terrestrial > Soil > Grasslands ... | reverse complement strand
CAGTCTTACCGCTAAAGACGTAGGCGCGACTTGCACCCGGCGCACCGATGATAATGTCGTTCACCCCATCATGATCCACATCACCGGCGTTTGCCACCGCTGACCCGAACCGGCCGCTTAAGACTTGCGTAGGCGGATTTAATGAACGAATCAAACTGCCATTGGCGCCACTGAAGATGTAAGCAGTTCCTACGTCAGGCAACGCATCGGACGCGTTCTCTTTCGGAACTCCAATGAGCAGATCGGAAACTCCATCGCCGTTAACATCTCCCAGGCCAGCGACAGCATAGCCGAATCTGTTTCCTTCTTCTTCATTAGGATCGTTAAGAGTAAAGAGAATACTGTGATCCGCGCCGCTGAAGACAAACGCCTCACCGGCGTTTATGTGGTCCGCGTCGAAATTAGAGTGGTGCGGAACCCCCACGAGAACGTCCGGGACACCGTCATGATTAAGATCTCCCACAGCGGCTACGGAGAAGCCGAAGAAACCACCAAACTTCGGGAAATCCAGAGGCTGCTGAAAAAACGGGTCGTTGAGTTCAGATATCTCCCCAAGAGTTGCGCCGTTGATGAGGAAAGCTCTTCCCACATCCTGCGGCGGACCAAACCCATTGGTACCACTAAACTCTGAATCGTGGAACGGCCCTCCGACTACGAGATCCGGAACTCCGTCACCAGTAATGTCACCGATGACCGCGACGCTTTGCCCAAAGCGCGTAGTGCCATCTTCCGGTTGCGGATCGAGCAGTGTTGTCGCCCGAGCCGCTGTGACAAAGAGCATGGATAACATCAGCGGCAGGACCATCAGTAGCGCACCGGGATGTCGACCAATAAATTTAGACGACGATGATGTGGTTACGTTTTCCGGCTGTTTTCTCAATTGCACGCTCATAATGGATATCCTCCCGAGTATTTCAGGTCGCTGATTTTGCCCTTTGTACAGCATCTGAAATGATTAATGCAAGAAAAATCGTCAAACTTTTTAATAAACCTCAAAAACCTTGTTTCTCTACAAGCGTTAGCAGAAATGATAATTACCCCCGCAGCATCATCGATCTCCCGGAAAAAACCAGCGCGAAAAATCCTATCGGAACGATCGATGATCACCCATGGCAAAAGACAAATGTGGACGGGATACGGATTAAAACGGACTGCGGGCTGGAAACAAACCCAACTGGCAGTGTGAGAGTTTTAGTCCGCGGAATCGGTCCATCGTTGATGCAGTTCGGCATTGCTGATGCGCTCCAGGGTCCAATGCTGGAAATTCACGATTCCAACGACGCCATCATTGCGCAGAACGACAATTGGCGAGAGACGCAGCAAACGTTGATCCAGGGCACGGGCATACCGCCCAGCGACGATCGGGAAGCCGCTGTTCTGCAGCCATTGCCGCCAGGAAATTACACGGCGGTCTCTACGGAAAGAACAGTACAAGCGGTGCGGCTCTCGGCGAAGTCTGCAACGTGCCGTAACGAACCGGAAACAAGCTCGCGACCTGGCACTTTAGCGGAGAACTTCGCGCTAATTGCCAACGATTTCGAATCCTGACAGGAATTGCGTCAGAGCGAGCGAGGGCGACGGGAAAGTTCGCCTGTTAAATCGAGGTCGCATAATTAGATCGGTTATGTCTAAGCGATCCGCTTTCTAGACCGATGAACCGCAACGCCCGATTATATTTGCTTACCGTTAGTGTGGTCGGCCTTGGCATTTTCTTCATCCTGCATTTTGGCGATCGATTACCGGCGCCTCCTTCGCCATTCTCAACTGAATCCGTCGCACGCTCTAGCCTGAATGTAACCGCTGTTGGCGACTCTTCCTTTTTTGCTTCGCTAGAGTCCAGCTTGCGGCAGAATGGTGCGAATCCGTTAAGTCGACTCTTTTTGCAGCTTCTTATTATCGTCAGTGCTTCTTGTGCAGTTGGCTGGACGTTTACGCGCTTTGGTCAACCGGCGGTTGTAGGAGAGATGATAGCCGGGATCCTGCTCGGCCCCTCGCTCTTCGGTTTGCTCGCACCCAACATATTTCAGTTCGTTTTCGCTGCATCATCCCTGGATGCATTGAGGCTCTTTAGTCAGATCGGCGTATGCCTGTTCATGTTCGCGGTGGGCATGGAACTGGACGTGTCGCAGTTACGCCACAAAGCCCAGACTGCGATCGTCGTCAGCCATTCCAGCATCGTCATTCCCTATTTTTTGGGTGTAGCGCTCGCATTGTTCCTCTACAGCTATCTGGCGCAGCCTGGGGCGACCTTCAGCGCCTTCGCGCTCTTTATGGGCATTTCGATGAATATGACCGCCTTTCCAGTGCTAGTCCGAATTTTGCGAGATCGCGGTCTGTTTAAGTCTCCGCTTGGTAGCACCGCGACTGCCTGCGCGGCGGTGGATGACGTAACCGCGTGGAGCATACTTGCATTTGTGGTGGCGATCGCGCGCGCGACCAGCGCGACCAGTATGGGCGGAGCAACCTTTAGGCTCGGACTGGTATTGCTTTTTGTCGCGCTCATGCTGTTCGTCCTTAAGCCAAATCTACCACGTTGGCTGGGAAAGTCGGCCCTGGATCGCCCGGAGCCGGATAAGATCGTCCTGGCTGTGGTAGTGGGGGTCGTGCTTCTGTCGGCGTTGTGCACCGAATTGATTGGGATCCACGCGCTTTTCGGCGCTTTTTTAGCAGGAATAATCATGCCTAACATCGGCGGGTTTCGTGACAACTTAGTGGTCCGAGTTGAAAATCTGAGCTCGGTTTTGCTCTTGCCGGTGTTCTTCGCCTTTACGGGCCTGCGCACTCAAATCGGCCTCCTGAACCAGGCCCAGGATTGGGCAATCTGCCTGGTTATCATCGGAGTAGCCACCCTTGGCAAGCTGGAGGGTAGCGCCCTTGCCGGTCGCCTTACCGGCACGAAATGGCGCGAATCGCTTCAACTTGGCGCACTGATGAATACGCGCGGCCTCATGGAACTCATTGCGCTTAACATCGGTTATGATCTGGCTATTCTCTCACAACGAATTTTTACCATGCTCGTGCTCATGGCTCTCTTCACCACCGTAATGACCGGACCACTGCTCACGCTTTTTGAAAAAAGGCCGCGAGTGGCTAGAGTATGATCGCGAGTGATTCTGCTCAAAGCTAAGCTACTCGATTTTTAAGATGAAGCGCACCGCCCAATTGTATTTGCTCATTGTTAGTGTGGTCGGTTTGGGCATCCTCTTCATTCTGCAAGTGGGCAGTAAATTACCTGCGCCCGCTCCCGCGCTCTCAACTCAATCTACGGCACAGCATACTCAACAAATAACCTATGCCAGCGACTCTTCCGTTCTTGGATCGGTCAAGTCTGGTTTGTGGCAGAATGCGAGCAACCCATTAAGTCGGCTATTTTTGCAGCTCATGGTCATCATCAGTGCTTCTTTTCTGATTGGCCGGCTCTTTACACGCTGCGGTCAACCTGCAGTCGTTGGAGAGATGCTGGCAGGCATCCTTCTCGGGCCGTCGCTCTTTGGCCTTCTAGCCCCCAACATATTTCAGTTCATTTTCGCTGCATCATCCCTGGATGCATTGAGGCTCTTTAGTCAGATCGGCGTATGCCTGTTCATGTTCGCTGTCGGCATGGAACTGGACGTGTCGCAGCTGCGACACAAGGCGCGCGCTGCGGTGGTTGTCGGCCATGGCAGCATCGTCATTCCATATTTTTTAGGTGTAACACTGGCGTTGTTCCTATACAGCCGCCTTGCGCAACCTGGGGCGTCATTTATTGCCTTCGCCCTCTTTATGGGGATTTCCATGAGCATCACCGCTTTCCCGGTGCTGGTGCGGATTTTGCAAGATCGCGGAATCCTTAAAACGCCCCTTGGTAACACTGCCACGATGTGTGCGGCGGTGGGTGATGTGACCGCGTGGAGCATACTTGCGTTTGTAGTGGCGATCGCACGCGCGAGCAGTGTTGGCGGTGCGGCCGTCAGCCTCGGCCTCGTGCTGATCTTTGTCGCCCTCATGCTTTTCGTGCTTAAACGGAACTTGCCGGCCTGGCTTAGGCCGGCCCTGGAGCGCGATGAACCGGGTAAGGGTGCGCTGGCCGTCGTTTTGGGGGTGGTGCTTGTTTCGGCGCTAAGCACCGAACTGATCGGCATCCAAGCGCTTTTCGGCGCGTTCCTGGCAGGAATCATCATGCCTACCGCAGGCGGGTTCCGTCAAAAGCTGGTCGTGCGCGTTGAGAGCTTAAGTTCCGTCCTACTGCTGCCACTTTTCTTCGCTTTTATCGGCCTGCGCACCCAGATTGGCCTTCTTAACGGCGGCAGGGATTGGCTCATTTGCTTCGGGATTATTGGGGTGGCTACGGTGGGCAAACTCGGGGGGACAGCTCTTACCGCCCGGCTTGTCGGTATGCAATGGCGCGAGTCGTTTCAACTCGGTGCATTGATGAATACGCGGGGTTTGATGGAACTCATTGCGCTCAATATCGGATATGAGCTGAACATCCTCTCGCTGCGCATCTTCACTATGCTCGTGGTCATGGCTCTCGTCACTACGGTGATGACGGGACCGCTGTTAACGCTTTTTGGGAAAAGGCGACTGATGCCTTCGACCATGAGCGAAGCGGTTGCGCCTTGAACAGTCCACCGAGGTTTTGGCGGGGTCCGTGAAAACGTCGCGATTCTCGCGGGTGACTGCTATTGGAGCTTGTAAACTTCCACTAATCCAACACCGATAGTGCCATTCTTCCCGGCCATAATCGCTGTGTAGTCCCCGGGCGACAGTGTCCGCACAATCGCTGCTTCGCGAGGGTCTGTCGGCGCAAGGCCAGTCGCCTCGATCTCGGTGCGCTGCGTGTCGCCCCAATTGTCGCTAGACACAATCAGTGTGCCATTGCTGTCGTAGCCGCATCTGTCCAATCGTTCCTTATAAAGTCTTGGACGAGCTAGCAAGAACAATGACTTATCTCCTTATCCTGACGGAATTGGACTACTTTACCGCGCCCCCATCCATTCCTCGGTTGTTGGCACAGGCGAATTGGGTTCCCATAACGCGGCACGCTCTGGATGAAAGCGTGAGCCGATCGGCACAGAGTAATCATCCTGGTCATATTCTCGCGTCCGTTTTAGCAATTTGCGAAACGACAGGATGGCCGCCGAAGGTTGGTGTTCGAATTCATAAATCCTCCCGGCAAACGCGTCAGTCATGTCCGACGGGTAACGGTGATGCACGAAAGTCGCGAAAGCGAACGGCTGTTCCCAGAACAGATCAATCATGTCTTCAAGATTATCGATCCCTTTTTCGCAAAAAATCTGATGCTCGGCGAAAGGGTTCGCTTTGTCGCGTCCCTTCCCCTCAAGATACTCGCGCACACGCGGGGCAGCGAACTCCGCTTCACGCATGGTCACGGTAAGCCCGAAGGAAAATATCGGATCGATGAAACGGTGCGCATCGCCGATGCAAATGAAACCTTTCCCGCAAAAGCCACGGACCTGATAAGAGTAATTCGGGATAACATGCACCTTCTCGACCAGCTTCATCTCAGGAATTCGGCGCGGGATTTCCGGGTTGATTTTATCAAGGTCACTCCGGAAGAATTCCTCAGGAGTTTGCTTTTTGTCCAAAAAGTCGGCCCTCGGTACGACCAACCCAACGCTGACAACCTCCTCATCAAGGGGGATAAGCCAGGACCAGTGGAACTTTTTCTCGTAAAAAATCAGTGTGTTGTCTTTCGCATTTTCGCCCGACGTGCCGGTGTCGCGAACAGCGCCCTCGACCTGCGAGAAAAAAGCGACCTGTTTGTCGTAGCTGCCGACATATTTGGGACCGGTTACGCGCTGGTTGGCGAGAAAGGTCGCCTGCCCCGAACAATCGAGCACTATCTCCGCTCCGAAGTCCTCGCTGCCACCGTCTGGCCAGCGGATCGTCACACCGCGCACAGAGCCGTCGTCCGCTAGCAACGGCTTTGTCGCCGTGCCGCGAATCACGGTTGCACCCCGTGCTTCAGCCTCCCTAAGCATCATCGAGTCGAACTCGCTGCGACGAACCTGCCACGTGGTCGAGAGTGAGAGATTCCACTCCTTGTCGCGGGACGAGACCGGGATATACCAGCTATTTACTGCGTTTGCTCCGAAAACTCTGACTCCATGCTTAATCGGATGCCGCTTCTTGATCATCTCATCCTTAAGGCAAAGGCGTCGAACCACTTGAGCGGCTTCGCCGGTCATTGACTCGCCAATGTGGAAGCGCGGAAACTCTTCCTGTTCGAGAATGACCGGCTTTATGCCTTCCCGGAGCAGAAACATTGCCGCGGCCGCACCCCCGGGTCCGCCGCCGACAATAAGCACATCAGTTTTCATAATTCACTATAAGATCTGGAATTTTCGTGGGATGGGCCACTGGCGAATTTTTGGCGCGGGAAAAGAATGTTGGCTTCCGTTATTGTATTTCCAATTTGTTCGGAGCCCTCTTTCACCCGCGAGCCATCGAATTTCACTTTGTAATGCAACTTGTAAAGGGGAAATTCTAACCTTTTTGAAGAATTGGAATCGATACGGTGCTTATGCCATTGTCCTCAGCTGCTCGATCATTCGAAAAATGCAAAGGTCTTTGCCATCATGAGGAAAAAAGGCTGCGTGCACGTAAAATTGCCGTGTTCAAATGATCAGTCGCCGGAAGAAACCGTGTTACGAGGGCTCGAGCAAATCTCGCGCGGAGTCACTCAAATGACAAATGGGACCCATCGGGCCATCGCCCCGCTCGCAACCGACTGCTGTTTCATTCAGACTGCTCAGCGACGCGTCGAAGCTATGCGCAGCAACAAGGGGGACTTCCTCGAGCCGCCGGTCCTCTCCGAGTTGGAAGAAGCGTTGGAGCAGCGCGTGCAAAAGTGCGAACTGCAGGGAGAGAATTGGCGAAATCGGATTTATCGCATCGAGCTTGCGCACGGCGGCGTAGTCCTCGCGAAACAACTCGTCGCCGGGACGGACGCGATGCTCCAATACCAGTATGAACAGCTGCGCGTCCTGGCAGCATTGCAGATTCCCGGACTGCGCGTGCCGAAGGCGCTTGCGTTGCTCCACGCAAAGCGACTGCTCCTGATAGAGTTCGCGCCGGGTAAGACCATCGAGGCCCTTGCCTGGACCAGCGAGGACGTGGTTCCAGCCTGCGAGCTTGCCGGGAAAATCCTCGCCCGAATTCAACTGGCGCGGACGGAGAGCATCTGCCCAATGCCCGTCGAGGTGCTCGAACGTGACCTGGCCGTGGCGCCGTGGCGCCTTTCCCTTCGCGAAAAGAAAATTCTCCAACGGACGCTGGAAAGGCTCGCCCTTGTGAAAGTGAGCATGGGGGAGGTCTATTACGATTACAAACCGGCGAACCTTTTGTTCGAGAACAATGAGTTATTCCTGGTCGATCCTCCCGATGTCTTGTGGCGGGGCGTGCATCTCTGGGATTTTGCAAGCTTCCACAGCTCCATGCGACGCCACTTATGGAGGCTGAGTTTGCGACGACCGCACGACCGGAGGCGCCGTAGAGTCATCCAGCAAAGCCTGGTCCTGTTTGAGCGAGGGTATTGCGCGAGCTTCACGAACAGGCATCCTGAGCCTCCTGTGTTTGCACTGGCGGTGCGACTCTTCGAGTTACAACGCAACGCGGTCTTAATGACAATGCAGAAGGCCAAAGTCACTTTCGCCCGCCAGAGGAAACCCATAGCCCGCGGCAATCGATTGGGCAATCCTCTCGCAAACCGACTGACACTGCCTTTGCTGGAGATCGAAAAGCGGTGGCTCTTTCAGCAACTCGCTCGCGAACTGCCGTGATGACTGGGCGCTGCGCAGATCTCAGCTCGCTTGTCGAGCGGTCTATACGTGTTCGGAATCTTCCGCTCTGTCCACCGCCTTCAGTGAACGCAGAATCGCTTCGAACACAGTCCCTGGCGAAATCTCATTGATGCATTTGCGGCCCGTGCGGCATACTCCACTATAGTAACAATCACACGGAGTAGGCGGCTCCACGATCTCTCCGCGGCCGTAAAGCTCAAATTCATACCGATTAAAAATATTGTTTAGCAGCACCAGAGGCGTACGCGCACCGATCGCTAAATGCATTGCCATGGTGACCGCACTGACAATGCACTGGCAGCGCTCGATCATCGCATAAAAGGTTTCCAAAGATTGAACGCCTGAGGCCAAACAATCCGTCTCCCGAACTAATCGGGCTGACATTTCAACTTCCTCCGGGCCTCCTAATAGAACCGGCTGCAATCCGCGCGCCTTCAGCAGTTTGATCAATTCAATCCAGAACTCCACCGGCCAAATTCGAGAAGGCCAGCGCCTTCCGGCCCCAATGTTTAATCCGATTGCAGAATCTTTCGGTAGAAGCTCGGCCGCCCTTTCCCTTGCTTCAGCAGTCGTACTGCGAAGCCAATATTCTTCTCTCCGGAAAGGTAAACCAGTGATGTCGAAAATCTCTTCGACGTAGCTTTGGCGGTTGCGGCGACTGTACGGGTTATCTATGCCGGTCGCAAATTTGTGCCACGCAGCTTCATCTATTGGATAAGGCACGCCGTGCCGAAGTGTGTAGCCTCGATATTCCGTCGCTTTCGTAGATGCGGCGATGGCACATGCCTCCGGATCCTTGTCCAGGTTCCAACAGAAATCCCATGTGCCCTGCGCGATTCGCGCCAGCGTTGCCGCAGTAGGATGAACCGCTTCACAGGCGTCGGCGGGCAGAAGGTCAGGAGAGTGCGTCACCCAAAGTATCTTCGTGCCGGTCTTGGCAGGATCTAGAGCGCGCAGCAGAGGAGTTGACCTCAACACATCTCCAGCCGCACCAAGTTTAACAATAACCCCGCGTCGCTTCGTTAGCTGAAAATGGACGCAGGTGCAGCGATGCCCGCCTTCCACGTGCGGCCAACAGGGGCGGTCGCCGAGATAATGTACGCAGTCCGTGCGCAAGTTCTCAATCAGCTCGCGTGCTCCGATCATCGTTGGTCTATTCGCTTGTCAATACTCGCCAATTGTTCCGCTGACTCGCCCGCGACACCACAGGTTACAGGTTCGCTAACGCTCACCCGAATTATGATATTTTTTCACCTCGTGAGCAACTGTTTCGCTGCGGTGAGGGCGGTCAGTTGCGCGAGCGCAACGATGTAAAGTAAGCCAACGGCGCAGGGGATCAAGCCGTTCCGACCTGCTATCCGACGTCAGGAACGAGACGGATTATAAGACGCTGCGCGCGTAAGTGATTACCACGGCAGGTTAAGCACATCTACCTCGTAAACCTCGACATAATTTATCCCGTAGCCGCATCCATGTCGATTAATAACCGCTGCAGGCGCAATTCCGATCCGCCACTTCTGCTTAACTGACGGGGTTACAGATTATTGTTAACCCCGATAAATCCTTCGCGCTCCATGTATAAGATGATTGCCTGCGCCGCTTCTTCGGGCGAAAGCCCGGCCGTATTGATGACAATTTCAGCATCCTGAGGTTGCTCATAGGGATCCGAAATACCAGTGAATTCCTTGAGAATTCCAGCACGCGCTTTCGCGTAAAGACCCTTCCGGTCACGGCGTTCACAGATCTCGACCGGAGTCGAGAGATACACCATGACAAAGCCCCCGAGAGGCTCGATCATCGCACGCACTTCTTTGCGCGTGACGTCATATGGTGCAATTGGAGCACAAATAGCAATCCCACGATTTTTCGTGATCTCGGAAGCAACGTACCCAATCCGGCGAATATTGATATCTCGGTGCTCCTTGGAAAAGCCGAGTTCTGAGGAAAGGTGTTGTCGAACCAAGTCACCATCCAGCAGCGTTACGGGCCGGCCGCCCATCTCAAGGAATTTGATGAGGAGGACGTTGGCAATGGTCGATTTCCCGGCCCCGGAGAGGCCACTGAAGAAGATGGTCACACCCTGCTTATGTCGTGGCGGAAAACTGCGCCGCAGCTCCTGGGCAACATCAGAGTAGGTAAACCATCCCGGGAGGTCGCGCCCTTCGTTTAGTCGTTGACGCAATTCCGTGCCAGAAATGTTCAACACGCGTGCCTCTGCGGGAACTTCGTCTTCTGGCAAATACTTATCTTTGTCTTCCACATACACCATCGTGTTGAATGCAACCATGCGGACGCCGATCTCAGCCTCGTATTTCCTGAATAAGGCTTGAGCTTCGTAGGGTTCGTAAAATGGACGACCGTTCGCATCTTTGCCTGGCCCGGCGTGGTCGCGGCCAACGATTAGATGCGAGCAGCCGTGGTTTTTGCGGATCAAAGCGTGCCAAATTGCTTCTCGTGGTCCCCCCATTCGCATGGCAAGCGACAACAACGAAAGTTTTGCCGTGCCTGCCGGAAACTTCGCCAGTATGAGCTGATAACAGCGGACCCGCGTAAAATAATCTACATCACGAGGTCTAGTGATTCCGACGGCCGGATGGATTAGCAGGCTGGCCTCCACCTGTTTGGCTGCCCGAAAAGTGAGTTCCACATGTGCGCGGTGCATGGGATTCCGAGTCTGAAACGCCACGACACGGCGCCAGCCGAGACGCGCGAATTCGGCCCGCAATTCAGCGGGCGTTGAGCGCAGGCTCTTAAAATCGTAAAAGGATGGAAGCCGCAGACCTTCAATGGAGCCTCCCAGGTACCAGCGGTTTCCTCTGTTCAGTAGATAGTCAACGCCAGGATGGAGCGGGCTGGTCGTACCAAAAACCTCCGCGGCTTCAACTTTGCGATCAGGCTGCCACACATCTTCCACGTTCAAGACGGCGAGCATTACCCCCTCACCATCGCGCAAAGCAATTTTGCTGGTCTTCGACTTGAGGGACTTCGCAAAACGTTCGCTCACATCGAGCGTGATCGGCATCGGCCACAGAATGCCCGTCGTTAGCCTCAGAGAATAACAGACACTTTCGTAATCTGCTTTGGTCATGAAGCCGCGCAGGGGAGAAAAACCACCGCTCAGAAGCAGTTCCAGATCGCAGACCTGGCGAGCCGTCAGGTCCCACGAAGGAAAGTGCCGGGACTGCGCTTTGAGCTCGGCTGCTCTTTCCTCGCCTACGCTCAGATCAACGAGTTCGCCGCCATGCGGCGGTACGAGGTGGTTGTGAGTTGACAAAGTAATCAGATTAAGACCTCCACGAGTATAAAGCGGGCTCTGGTAGCTTAAGTCAAACCTAAGCCATCGAGCGGGAGTCTGCGTGCGACATAATAACTTTCTCCGCCTTGGATCTCGCCTCGTGCAGAGTAGAAGTGGCCGTTCACCGAATGGCCACTTTGTTAGCCTTGTTGTTAAATGCTGTAACCGCTTAGCGCAAGAAGAAACGACGCATTAGGCCGACGCCAGTAAGCGCCCTGCCGAGCAACAGCACGGTCGTTCCGCCATCCGGAACTTGGTTGTGGCCACACGTTCCGAAGAAGGGCCGCCGTCGTCAGGGTATGATGCGGACATGCATTGGTCGTGCAAATGCGGAAGCTTTCTCGGAACTTCTCTTTCTCTTACCGTGCCGCGGCTGGTGCGGGTTGAATCTGGCCATCGCCCGCCGCGGCGGGCTGTGGCCTGGACTCACCTTCATGGCGCATGTGCGGCACTTTGCCGAGAACGTGCTCCCGGAACCATTCGAGCCAGAGATAAATCACCGGCGTCACAAAAAGCGTGATCATCTGCAAGAAAATCAAGGTTCAACTCCCCTCGCCTCCAGCCTTCGCTTTTGAAGCGCAGCGCAAAAAGCCAAGGCTGCCACCGGGAACAAAGTGAAGGCGGGGGTTTTTGAACTTCTTTTCAGCGCTCTAAAGACTACGGCTTGGCAGGCCAGCAGATGCGTTAAATATTTGAATCACCTGAAAAATAAGACTTTCCAAATCGATCCCGAGGGTGCTATAAACATCATAATTGCTATAGACCCGTCGCAATTTCTCAACCTTTTATGAATTCCCGCCTGCTTACCAAGATCGTCTATCATTGCGCACTCTTACTTGCCTGCCTCACCCTTAGCGCGCGCCCGCAACAACCAGTCCTCCTCACTCCGAGCGAAAACGATCTCGTCGTGCTCAATGGCTGCGTTATCTCTGCTTGTAATTATTTGGCGGCGGTCAAAACGCAGCACTGTCTGGACAAAGATTTTTGGGCGAAAATTCTTCTCGTTCGCTACAACGATCATCCAGCCGGCCATGCTTATTGCGTGTGGGAAACCGATGGAGCAATCTATGGCTACGATCGCAATGCCGGCGCATTCCCCATTCCCGTCTACACCCGCGACGCTCGCTCCATTGCCATCGTTCTCGCGCAGGAGCTCGGTAAAGTTCTCGACCATCCGCTTTCCGTAAATCAGGCTGGTTTTGTCGAACAGCAACACGCTGACCTCTACAAATTCTGACGGCGATCGCCTTAAAAGCGAGCGAGCGCGATCGATTCAGATGTGTGGGCGAAAAAGCTCGGCACATAAACGCGAACTAATTTCGCACGTGACTCACGGCGATTTGTTCCACGTCTTCTCCTGAAACGAAACGCGTCCAGAGCCCTTCTCGAACGCTTCAAAGTGCTCCGCGTTCTGCTGATAATATTTTTGGTGATAGGCTTCGGCCCGATAAAATTTCTTGAGCGGCAGAATCTCGGTCGCAATCGGCTTATCGAACTTTGCTGAGTGTACCAGTTTTTCTTTCGAGGCTTCGGCGATTTTTT
>Ga0209055_1002137_pt1 | contig 12651 bp, 11 predicted proteins | sample GraSoiAngelo_110_FD_185875 | JGI IMG/M metagenome (GOLD analysis project Ga0209055, IMG submission 185875) | Grasslands soil microbial communities from the Angelo Coastal Reserve, California, USA - 14_0903_12_30cm (SPAdes) (version 2) | ecosystem: Environmental > Terrestrial > Soil > Grasslands ... | reverse complement strand
GCTCTCAACTGGACAAACAACCTGCCAATGTGAAGGACGACGTCGACCCGGGTTTCGTCAACGATCAATATTGGCTGCTCTTCCCGTTCCATGTTTACTGGGACACCAGCGCCAATGTGCAAGACAAGGGCATGCAAGGATTGCCGCTGGGCAGCGGCTCGTCCAAGCTGATCTCGGTCAAGTATCCCTCGGAAGGCGGTTACACGCCCGGCGACACCTGGGACCTCTACGTCGGCAAAGACAACCGCGTCGAGCAAATGGTCTACCACCGCGGCGGACCCAAGAAGCCGAGCGTCGTGATCGCAACGTGGGAGGGCTACAAGAAAGCCGGCCCTCTCCTTATCTCGACGGACCACCGCGGTACGGCGGACGGCCAGCCGCTGCGGATCTCCTTTTCGAATGTCTCGGTCAAGCTGAAGGGGTCAGATACCTGGGTGGACGCGCAATAAGAAACGCCCCCAAGCAGAGCGAGAAGAAGCAGCACGGCTCCCCGCACCCTGGGCATCGCCTGGAGCACTGTGAGGGCGCCGACGGTGAGGAAGCCCGCAGTGTAGAGCAGCATGAACGGGAGCACGCCGTAGTGACCCTGCTCTCCCAGCACCCACGCCGTCCAGGCGCAGTAGAGACCGAGGCCCAGTTCCGCGAGTCCACCCCACGGGCGGCTGCTCGCATAGCGCCTCCCTCGCCACTGCCCGCCACCCGGGCCGATCCCGAACTTGGGCGTCCGGACGAAGCGCAGGTCTCGGCTCCAGAACGCCGAGAGCACCGCGAGGCTCGTGCTCCAGGCCACGCCGACACCAATCACCAGAAGGCTCGGAAGCCAGAGCGCGTGATGCCAGCGGCGCGCCGGCAGCACCAGCTGAGCGTAGATGAGCATACAGGCGGGGCCGACGCTGGCCAGCGCGAAGACGATGGACTTCAACGCCAAGGCAGTCCTCGATGGCACGAGCCCGCCGACGGCGAACGCCGGAATCGAGAGCAACACGACAACCAGCATCAGCGGGTGAATCATGTAATAGGTCAGATGCACAAAGGCCTGGTACTTGGTCCAGAGGCTCAGTCCTGAGCTCAGCACGCGCGGCAAGAGCTTCACGGCCGTTTGGATCGAGCCCTTGGCCCAGCGCCGTTGCTGGGACTTGAACCCCGAGATGACGACCGGCAACTCGGCCGGACAGACGATCTCCGGCACATAGAGGATCTGCCACCGGCGGAGTTGGGCTCGATAACTGAGATCGAGATCCTCCGTGAGGGTGTCATGCGCCCAGCCACCGGCGTCCTCGATGGCGGACCTCCGCCAGATGCCGGCCGTCCCGTTGAAGTTGAGCAGGAGATGGCCGCCGCACCGCGCCGTCTGTTCGACGCCGAAGTGACCATCGATGCCCAGCGACTGCGCCCGTGTCAGCAGGGAGAAATCCTGGTTGAGATGCCCCCAGCGCGTCTGGACGACCCCGACGCGCGACTCCGCGAAATAGGGGATGGTTCGCCGAAGAAAATCCGAGGGCGGAACGAAGTCCGCGTCGAAGATCGCCACGAACTCCCCGCGCGCCTTCTCGAGCCCAGCCGCCAGCGCTCCGGCCTTGAAGCCCGTGCGCTCGACCCGGAGCATGTGGACGATGTCAACGCCGAGAGCCTGCAGACGCTGCACCATCTCGGCGACGATGCCCTTCGTGTCGTCCGTCGAATCGTCCAGGACCTGGATCTCGAGCTTGTCTGAAGGGTAGTCGAGGTTGGCCGCCGCTTGCAGCAGCCGCCGGGCCACGTACCGCTCGTTGTAGAGGGGTAGCTGCACGGTGACCGGCGGCCACACGAACACATCGGGTGGCGCGGGCACCGCGTGTCTCCCTCGGCTGGTTCTCCAGTGCAGCGCGATCATGACGTACGCGTTCAGCCCGTAGAAGAGCAGGCCCATCAGGGCCATCCCGTTGAGCAGACTCGCCAGAAACTGGGCGGCCGCGATCAGGGTCATGGCCCGGACACACCGGCGCTCAGCGCGCTGCCCTGGCGCCGTCGCCGGACGGCAGCGTCTGCGGTGCCACGAGATACCGGGTGTAGAACAGTGTCACGGCGCCGCTGAAGAAGAGGACCGCCGTCGCGAAGGCCGGAAGCAGAGGAAAGTCACGGCCTAGAGCACGTACGAGGGATGCATGGCGGTCGCGGGTGAGCGAGCCCTAGGGGCCAGAGGGGCGTGGTGGTTCATAGCCACCCGCCGGGCCACCCGGTGACGCGTCGCTGCCAGCACGCGCACTGCAGGACTCAGGGTCGCTCATCGGCGCGTGCATGGTAGCATCCGCTCCAGCGGCAACGCTAACGCCGCCCATCGAAGCTCACGAAGCTCCCTTCAATTACCAGCGGCCGAAATGAGAGCCGCCATCGACGTACAGGATGTCACCAGTGACCGTGGCGGCGTCGGTCAGGTACATGACCGCATCCGTGATGTCCTTGACCGTCGAAGGCCGACCCATCGGCGACAGGCTCTCCATCACGTTCTTCGGAGTCTCCCGGTGAAGCGGCGTGTAGACGACGCCGGGCGCGACGGCGTTCACGCGGATGCCGTCTTTCGCGTACTCCATCGCAAGATGCTGGGTGATCGTTTCGAGACCACCTTTGGTGATCATCGGCACCGCCGCCGTGACGCCCCGGATCGGGTTGCGAGCAAGGGCCGCTGTGATCGTCACAATGCTCCCACCGGTCTTTTGCGCCAACATCTGCTTGATGGAGAGTTGGGTCACGTACAGGAAGCCCTCGACGTTCGTCGAGACGAGCGACTTGAAGTCCTCGGCCGTGTAGTCCGTGAACGGTTTCGTGAAGAAGATGCCGGCGTTATTGACCAGTGCGTCGATCGACTTGAAGCGAGCCAGCGCCGTCTCGACGATCTTGGCGGCAGTTGCGTGCTCGCCGATGTGGCCGTCCACCAGAGCGACGTGGTCGGTGGCCGCGATCTCGGTGGATTGGGTCACTTTCCGGGAGTTGGCGACGACGTTGAAACCCCGTTCGACAAACCCTTTCACGATTCCCGCACCGATTCCCTGCGAAGCTCCGGTCACGATGGCTGTCTTCGGCGAGCCGCTCATGATTGCTTACCTCGAAAACGTCTTGTCCGTTAGTCAACCGGATCAGAATCCACGTCCAGCACGATGCGGTAACGGGCCTTGCCTGAGTCGGTTTACTCCCGAGGCTTGAGCAGCTCTTGCAGCTGTCGGAGGGCTTCCGCGTCCTCGCGGCTCGGTGGCGGATTGTTACACCGCGGATCGGTCCGCTGCAGTGCGCGGATCATCACACGGGTCACGGGGATAGGCGCGCAGCCGTGGTCGTTCTCGCACACCAGGTCCCACTCGGGACGGGTCGCGATGTGACAGGCGAAGCCGTTGGCGCCAAATCGATTCACCACGTCGGCGAAGCCTCGCTTGCGGATCTGTGTGCCGGTCTTGGAGACGTCGAGCTCGAAGAACTCCCAGTCGTGCGTGACCGCATTGAAGCCCTTGTCCCGCTTCACCATAGCCTCCCCGGGAATCAGCTGGATGACCGAGCCGGGCGGGTAGACTGCGCCCGTCGGGGAGTTCGCGGCCGCCACCGTCGCGGCCAGGTCGCCGCGCAGGTTGTCCACGTAGAACTGGCGCACGGGCGTCATCGACGTGACGCAGCGGAACGACGTGGCGTCGATGATCTTTGTGTCGGCGGCGTCTCCGGGCCGGATCGAAACCAGCACGGAGATGCCGAGGCCCAGTGTCGTGGCGGTCACGATCGTGACAAGCCTCGCCAAGTGAAGCTGTACGCTTGCAGAACGTGGCATTCCGAGTCCGGTGGCGAGGCCCCTCATGGCGCAGGCGGCAACAGAACGGCGGCGATCCATCACAGGTTCGAGTTAGACCAGCGTGCTTCCCGGGGTGCCGAGGGACGAAAGCCTGACCGCCAGGCGGCCGTCGTCACTGTGGGAGGCGCCATCGCGGCCACCCGTGGTCTGGGTCTTCGCGGTGTAGAGCACTTTGTCGAGGGGCATGGTTAGTTCCTTTCCATGTCTGCGGTCGGTTGCCCTTTAGAGGCACCGCCGACGCGAGGCGATACACCCGCCGAAAATTTTCTCGGGCTCCGCGCCCCTCGGCACCATAACGTCACTCACGCCGGCAGACAGGAGGGAGTTGCCATGCTCCCTCCGACCCAGGGGGTAGTCGACGATATAAGGCCTGGGTCGACCGGGTTGGCGCCAACCTCTTCTACCAACTTATCAAAGCGGGCGCTACGAGCGCGTCCCATGGTCCTCACGCTGAGATGCTTGGCACAGCTAGGACGAGTACCGCAGATCTCATCACCGCAAAAGCTCTCCTCGGCTCGCTTCGCTAGCCTCGCCTTCGTCCCCGGCTCCGGTCGCGCGCAACAGTTGTGCCGGATTTGCGACGGGCTGAAGTGGTAGGCTCCAAGGCTAGGAGGGAGTGGGGCCATGGCGAAAAACGGGTTCCGCGTGCTCGATAGCGATATCCATATCATCGAGCCGCCCGATCTCTGGGCACGCTACCTGGACGCGCCGTTCAAGCACCAAGCGCCGCGCGGTTTCGCCGAGTGGGTGCTCGATCTCCGTATCGAGCTCGACGGCAAGCTCATGCCGAGCAACGTGAGCTACTCAGCGGAGGCGCGCGGACGATCGGCGCAACGTGACCGTGAGCGGTTCCGCACGTTCCACGAGCGCGGCTGGAGCGCCGAGGCGCAGCTCGAGGCCATGGACCAGGAGGGCATCGACGTCGGGGTCGTCTATCCAACGCGCGGACTTTTCGCGCAGGGGATCGATGGGATGGAGCCGAAGCTGGCGGCCGCGATCGCTCGCGCCTACAACAACTGGCTCTACGACTTCTGCGCTGTGAACCCGCAGCGCTTGATCGGGGCCGGCATGATCTCGCCGTTCGAGATCGACGACGCGGTCGCGGAGGCGTGGCGTTCAGTGAAGGAGCTGGGGTTCAAAGGCATCTTCCTCCGTCCCAACCCGGTCAATGGCCGCAACTGGCACGATCCGTACTATGAGCCGCTCTGGAGCCAGCTCGAAGCACTCGACGTGCCCCTCGGCTTCCACGAAGGCTTGGGCGCCTACCTGCCTCAAGTCGGAGACCGCTTCGCGCGGAACGTAATGCTCCGCCATACTGTCTGCCACCCGGGCGAGCAAATGCTCGCGGCCGTGAGCTTCTGCGGCGGCGGGATCCTCGAGCGCCATCCGCGGCTACGCGTCGCGTTCCTCGAGGGCAACGCGAGCTGGGTGCCCTTTCTCCTCTGGAGGATGGACGAACATTACGAGTGGCTCGGTGACGTCTTCGCGCGCGACTTGTCGATGGAGCCGAGCGAGTACTTCAAACGCCAGTGCTTCGTCTCCGTCGAGTGCGATGAGGAGCCAATCAAAGGGGTGTTCGACCTCATGGGTGTCGCGAACGTCGTGTTCTCGACCGACTTCCCGCACCCGGACTGCAAATATCCGCGCGCGGTCGCACGATTCCTCGAGCTCCCGCTGCCCGATGCCGCGAAGCGCGCGATACTCTGGGACAACTGCGCGAGGTACTACGGCCTCACGTAACCAGCAGTTGGTGAGAGGCCGCGATTCAGCTCGGTAGACCGCGTCGATCGCGAGAGTGCTTCAGCTCGTGGACCGGCCTGACCTCGATCACCCCGACGCGCGCCGGCGGAAACCTCGCGGCGACCGCGCAGGCCTCGTCCATGTCCTTGGCCTCGATGACGAAGAATCCACCCAGCTGCTCCTTTGTCTCGGCAAAGGGGCTGGCGGTGGTGGAGACCTTGCCGGCGCGGACGCGGATGGTTCGGGCCGTCCCGGGCGGCTGCAGAGCGTTCGAGACGATGTAGTGGCCGCTCTGTCGGAGCTCCTCGGCGTACTCGATCGCGGAGTCGACGAGAGCCTGCATCTCCTTCTCGGGCATCGCGTCCATCACCTTCTCGTCGTGGTAGATCGTGAACATGAACCTCATCGCATTCTCCTCGCCGGCGCAGCGCCTTGATCGGCCGCACCTCTATGCTCTTCTCGGCGCAGGCTCGACTCCATCGTGGACATCGCGTTCATGTCGTTCTCGACAAAATATACCAGGCCGATGTAGTCCATAGCCTCCCGCTGAGTTATGTGGCGAGGCGTGCGCGCTCGAGCGCAGCGATGCGCCGATAAGGATCGGAGCCCAGCTCGGCGGTGAGGGCTTCCACGGTCTCGAGCGCGCTCTCGATCGCGGTACGGTCGGAGGCGGGCTCCGAAGCCAGGAAGCGAACCCACGCCAGCGCGACATCGAAGGCGCCAAGCCGCCAGCCTCGCCCCCGATCGACGAGCTCACGTGCCTCAGCGAGGAGCGCGCGGGCTCCCGAGCGGTCACCGGCGGCGAGCTTCGCGTCCGCGAGGGTGGCGAGGATGCGCGGCTCGTACCACAGCGCCGTGCGCCGATCGCGAGCGAGCGCGAGCGCCCGCTCGAGCACACTCGTGGCCGCGGTGAGGTCCCCGTCCGCCAGCTCCGCAGCGCCGAGAAACGCCGCGGCCTCCACCCGAGAGAACACGCTTCCGCGCTCTTCCGCGAGCTCGACCGCACGGCGGCCGTGGGCCAGCGCGCCGGGCAGATCACCCCGGAGGCGCAGGACCTCACACAGGAATGCGTGCGTTCCGTAGAGGGCCTGGAGTGCGCGGTCCTTCTCCTCGGCGAGGAGTGCTTCCAGCGCGGCCTCCGCCTCGGCCGTGCGCCCGAGGTGTGCGCTCGCCAGCGCCCACCACACGCGGCACAAGCCAGGTGCCGTGGAATGCCCGACCGCCTCCCGCAGTGCGGCAACCCGCGCGACCTCGGTCAGAGCACGCTCGGCGGTCGCACGGGCAGGAGCGAGGCGGCCGACCGCAAGCTGTGCGTGGGCCAGCACCGAGTGCATCTCGAACTCGAACACCGCGTCGGATCCTTCGGCGAGCTCGGTGGCGCGCTCCGCGCAGGCGAGGTACTGCGCCACGTCGCCCGCGAGCCCGCACAGGCGTCCGTAGGACGCGAGCAAGAACGCGTGGCCGGCCTTGTCCTGAAGTCGCTCGGCGACCGCATGCGCCTCGTCGAAGAGGCTCCGTGCTTCACGCTCCTCGATTCCGGCGATGCGGCCGATCTCGAGCAGCGCGATGCGCGAGGTGAGCTCGAGCATCAGGGTCTCACGGGACTCCGGAACGGCGGCGAGGAGCGTGGTGACCCGACGGCAGTGTCTCACCCCATCCGCCGGGTCACTGCGTGCGACGCGTCGACCCGCCTGCTCGTGCCAGCGTGCCGCCTCGAGACGCTCGCCCGCCTCATCGAAGTGGTGGGCGAGGAGCGCGGCATGCGTAGCGACTTCAGATGAGTGGATCGTGAGCAAGGCTCGCGCGATGGCGGCATGGGTTCCGCGGCGGCGATCCAGAAGCTGCGTGCGGTAGGCGACCTCCTGCGCGAGGGGATGCCGGAAGGCGTGCTCCCCCGGAGACTCGGCGGGGCCGAGAAGCTCGGCTGTCGAAAGGCGCTCGAGCGACGCGGCGAGCTCGGGCGCGGGCAGATCGACCACGGCGCGCAGCAACTCGATTGGCACATCTCGCCCGACCACGGCCGCCGCCTGGAGCACGTCCTTGTCGCGGTCCGCGAGCCGATCGATGCGCGACGCGAGGACGGCCTGAACGGTCTCGGGCAGCGTGATCTCCTCGATCGGGGCGGCCAGCCCGTAGGCGCCGCGTTCACCACGCAGCACGCCACCCTCGACGAGCGAGCGAATCATCTCCTCGACGAAGAGTGGGTTGCCGCGAGCCCGGGCCTCGATCCGGGCGCACAAGGGTGCGAGCATGTCGTCGGATCCCAGCCAGTCGTCGAGCAACGTCAGGCATTCCGGAAGACCGAGAGGCGCAAGCGACAGAACCTCGACCCCTGAGGACCTCAGGGGCCGATGCTCCGGCCGCGTGGTCGCGATTATTAAGATTCTGCTACCGGCTGACTCCGGGGCCAGGAGACGCTCGGTGAGCATCTCGAGCGCCATTTCGCTCGTCGGGTCGAGCCAGTGCAGATCTTCGACCCAGAGCAACGTGGGCTCGCGCCGAGCGCGAGCCTGGATCAGATCGAGAAGTGACCGGAAGAGACGTGTGCGGCGCGCTTCAGGATCGAGTCCTGCAGGCGCAGGGACGTGATCGGACACCCCGAGAAGGTCGAGCCAGAAATCCAGGGCGATCGGGTCGGGCTGCGCGTTCCCGAGACCGCGTCTCACAGCGTTCCGGACGTCCGAAGGTGACGCACCTTCGTCGATACCGAAGAGACTGCACGCAAGCGCGACGATCACGTGAAAGGGGAGCATGCGTCCGTGGGAGAGCGCGCGGGCGTAGTGAAGCGCCACGCCACGGGCGCGCTCGACGAACTCGTGACAGAGGCGGCTCTTTCCGGCGCCAGGCTCAGCGGTAACCAGGACGACTTTCGGTCGACCTGACTGCGTCTCGCGCAGAGCCCGCTCGAGCAGAGCCAGCTCGCGCTCGCGGCCGACGAAGCGCGAGAAGCCACGCGCCCGGGAGCTCTCGAGGCGGCTCCGGATCTGGCCCGGACCCCGCAGCTCGAACACGCGCACGGGCACACTTGCGCCCTTGAGACTCTGTTCCCCGCGGTCGAGGAAGTCGAAGAAGCCCGCCGCGAGGCGCGCGGTCTGCTCGGTCACACTGATGCCGCCCGGTGGCGCCAGTTGCTGCACCCGGGCGGCGAGCCCGACGACGTGCCCCTGCGCGGTGTAGTCCATGCGCAGATCGTCGCCGATCCGCCCCACGACGACCTCGCCGGAGTTCAGGCCCATCCGCACCGCGAACTCGAGCCCGCTCTCGCGCCGCACCTCTTCGGCGAGCGCGCCGAGCTCGCGGGCCAGATCCAGGGCGGCCGCACAGGCGCGCTGGGCGTGATCCTCGTGGGCGATCGGGGCGCCGAAGAGCGCCATGATACCGTCGCCGGTGTACTGGTTGATGGTCCCCTCGTATCGGTGAACGCCGCCCGCAAGGATCCGGAACAGGCGATCGAGCAGGCGATGCCATTCCTCGGGATCGACGCGCTCCGCGAGCTCCATCGAGCGCACGACGTCGGCGAAGAGGACGGTGACCAGCTTACGCTCGCCCCTGAGCGCGCTCTTGGACGCAAGAATCTTCTCGACGAGATGCCGCGGCGTGTAGGAGCGCGGCTCGGGGGTGATGGTCGGCGCCGCGAGGGGCGCGCCACAATCGTTGCAGAACCTCGCGCCAGCGGGGTTCTCGTGCTTACAGAATCGGCAGGTCACTGGGCCCTCGCCCATCTTAGCCTCATCCGCGTGTAAGTCACGCTGGAGCGATGCCTGTGCAGGACAAATCGAACCCCCGGCGGCGGGTTAAGTCACCGTTCCTCTTGGGGATCGGCTCCGCGGGCTCTGGTAGCATCAGTGGGTGAGGCGTCTCCTTCATCCGTTCGTGCTCGTGGTGAGCGCGATCCTCCTGGTCGGCTACGCGTACATCGCCGCGCGATTGACGTCGACGGCGCCGGTCCGGGTGGTGCTGGCGGCGCCGTTCATCATGGTGTGGATCCTTCCGGTCGTCTACTGGTTCGGCGATCGGGATCGCCGGGGCCGGGTGCACGAGTGGATGCAGGCGCTGAGCTTCCTGTGCATGGGGTGGCTCAGCTTTCTCCTCGTGCTGACGGTGGGACGCGACGTGCTCCTGCTGGCGACGGCCGTGCTGCCGCCGCTAGCGGCTGTGCACACGCTACTCGATGAGTCGGGCGCTGCGTGGGTGCCGGTGGCCGCGCTGGCCGCGGTCTGCGTCGGCGCGCTGGCCGCGCTGCGGGGCCCCTACGTCCGTCGCGTCGATATTCCCGTGGAGGGGCTGGCGCCGGATCTCGACGGATTCCGGATCGTGCAGATCAGCGATCTGCACGCCGGGCCGACGATGCGGCTCGCATACGTCCAGCGAGTCGTCGACATGACGAAGGAGCTCGCGCCGGATCTCATCGCGCTGACCGGCGACATGGTGGACGGGTCGGTGCCGCGGCTGGCGCTCCACGTCGCGCCGCTCGAGGCGCTGGCGTCCGGGGGCCGGGCGTTCTTCGTGCTCGGCAACCACGACTACTACTCGGGGGCGGCGCCGTGGACGGCGCACTTCGAGGCGATGGGATTTCGCGTGCTCCGCAACGCCCACGTCACCATCGCGCGCGGCGCGGCACGCCTCCTGATCGGCGGCGTCATCGATTTCGCCGCGCGAATGTCCGATCCCGACGCGCGGCCGCGTCCGGACCTCGCGACCGACGGCGCCGCGCGGCCGGCCTTCCGTCTGCTCCTGGCGCACAATCCGAAGATCGCGCCGCTGGCCGAGCAGGCCGGCTTCGACCTGCAACTGTCGGGACATACGCACGCCGGCCAGTTCTTCCCGTGGACGTTCGTGATTCATCTGGTCCACGGGCCGCACGCGGCCGGGCTCTCGCGCCGCGGCCGCTTGTGGGTCTATGTCAGTGCCGGCACTGGGACGTGGGGTCCGCCCGTGCGCCTCGGCACGAGGCCGGAGCTCACCCTCCTGCGCCTCGTGGCCGCGAACGGACCGCGCCGCCGCTAGCCGCGGCCGCCAGGGTCATTGCGAAAACGCCTTCAAGTCGCTCGCATTGTAGAGCCCTTTCGCGGAGCCGGATCGAGAGAGCGGTGACTGCACCACGGCGAGAACGTGAACACAGCGCCGAGCAGTATCCTCGCGCCGAGAATCGCCCGATCGCTTGACACGGAAGGATCGGCTGCTATATTCAACCTGTAGGTTGAATATATGACGACGCCTGTTCTCGACCTCGCCTTCGCGGCGCTCTCGGACCCGACGCGCCGAGAGATCGTCCAACGGTTGGCGAAGGGCGCCTCGCGCGTGACCGACCTCGCCGAGCCCTTCGACATGTCGTTCAACGCCGTCTCGAAGCACGTGAAGGTGCTCGAGCGCGCGGGGCTGGTGCGGCGCACCCGGGCCGGCCGCGAGCACCGTATCGCCCTCGATCCGGAGCCGATCCGGCGCATCGCGGGCTGGGCCTCCCACTACGAGCGGTTCTGGAGCGACCGCCTCGACAAGCTCGAGGCATTCCTCAAAACGAACAAAAGGAGAGATTGAGATGCCTACTGCCGGAACGAGAATCGCCCCCGCCCTCCGGATCACGGTCCCCCGCCGGATCGAAGCCTCGCCCGAAGAGGTCTTCGACGCGTGGGCCGAACCCGACCTGTTCAGGCGCTGGTTCGAGCCGCACCGGGCCATTCTCCGCAAGGCCGCGGTCGACGAGCTTTGGTATTGGGAGGCGGACCATGCCGGCCGTCTGTGGGCGCACTACTGCCGCTATCTGCGCGTGGAGCGCCCGCGGCTGTTGGAGTTCGCGTGGATGTCGGAAGCGACGCGCGGACTCGAGTCCCGGGTGACCATCGAGATGACGCCGTCCCGCGACGCCACCGAACTGGTGTTGACGCACAACGGGCTCCCCGACGACGAGATGGGCCGCGGCCACGAGGACGGCTGGAAGCACTTCACCGGCATCCTGGCCGAGAAGATCAAAGGGCTGCGGTGAAGAGGGAACGCGAGCGTTTCCCGAAGGAAAGAGAGGAAAGCGATGACGAAGCACATGACCGGGACACGTAAAGAGTGGCTCGCAGCGCGGCTCGAGCTGCTCAAGACGGAGAAAGAGCTAACGCGGCGTAGCGACGAGCTGGCTCGGCGGCGGCAGGAGTTACCGTGGGTTCGGATCGACAAGGAGTATCGATTCGAGACCGAAGAGGGGGGCGCCTCGCTGGCAGACCTCTTCCGAGGGCGCTCGCAGCTCCTCGTCTACCACTTCATGTTCGGGCCCGACTACAAGGCAGGATGTCCGTCCTGCTCGGCGATCGCGGACGGGTTCAGCGGCTCCGTCGTCCACCTCGCCAACCACGACGTCACGCTTTCGGCGGTGTCGCGGGCGCCTCTCGCGAAGCTGCAGGCATTCAAGCGGCGAATGGGGTGGACGTTTCCCTGGGCATCCTCGTTCGGCAGCGACTTCAACTCAGACTTCAACGTCTGGTTCACCGAGGAGCAACAGCGCCAGGGGTCCATCGAATACAACTACGAGCGCGGCGGCCACGCGCTGGACGCGAAGCCGGAAGCCGCCTCCGAAGGGCCTGTCGCCTTCGCGGTCATGACCGGAACTGACGTGGCCACGTACACGCGCGAGAGGCCCGGCATGAGCGCGTTCGCGCTCGAGGACGGCGTGGTCTACCACACCTATTCCACCTACTCGCGCGGAGTGGACTGCCTCTGGGGTATGTTCCAGTGGCTCGACCGCGCCCCTAAAGGGCGCAACGAGACGGCCCCCTGGTGGCGCCGCCACGACGAGTACAACAAGGGCTGAGCGCAACGGTCACGGGGAGATCACCATGACGACTGGTCCAACGCCCGCGCTCATGAAACTGATCAACGAGGCCTTCAACAGCCGCGATGTCGACAGGATCATGGCGTTCTTCGAGGAGGACTGCGCATTCCTGATGGCGCGGGGACCGGAGCCGGAGGGGCGGCGAGTGCTGGGCAAGGCCGCTGTGCGGAAGGTGCTCGCCGACCGCTTCCGTGTTATCACCGACATGCGCTGGGACCATGTGGACGCGTTCATCACCGGCAACCGCGCCGTCACGGTGTGGATGGTGACCGGCACCGGCGTC
>Ga0209055_1002136_pt1 | contig 12656 bp, 10 predicted proteins | sample GraSoiAngelo_110_FD_185875 | JGI IMG/M metagenome (GOLD analysis project Ga0209055, IMG submission 185875) | Grasslands soil microbial communities from the Angelo Coastal Reserve, California, USA - 14_0903_12_30cm (SPAdes) (version 2) | ecosystem: Environmental > Terrestrial > Soil > Grasslands ... | reverse complement strand
CGTTCCCGTCAATCTGGCTACCGTCGAATGCCACTCCTGCCTTGAACTCCGCGCCACCGAACTCGGCATTGCCCTGGATGTGGGCGCCGTGGAAACGCGCCTCGCCACCAAATGTGACGTTCTGGCCTTTGTCATCGTCATCGTTGCGGAAGAAGGCGCTACCGCCAACCTGAATACCGTCGAAGGCCGCTTCTGCCTTGAACTCCGCGCCGCGGAAGTCAGCATAGCCTTGGATGTGGGCGCCGAGGAAACTCGCCTCGCCCCCGAATGTGATGCGCTGGCCTTTGTCATCGCTGCGGAAGAAGGCGCTACCGCCAACCTGAATACCGTCGAAGGCCGCTCCTGCCTTGAACTCCGCGCCACTGAAGTCAGCATAGCCGTGGATGTGGGCGCCGAGGAAACTCGCCTCGCCCCCGAATGTGATGCGCTGGCCTTGGTCATCACTACGGAAGAAGGCGCCCTTATTGACCTCGATGCGTTCGAAATTCACTGCTCCAAATTTGGCACCACCAGCATCAAGCACCTCTTTCACATGAAGATCCTGGAAGCTGCTCCCATCCGCAAAGGAAGTGCCCGCAATTGTAAAGTCCGCTTCGGCGTGGGCCGCTCGGAAATTCGCACGCCTGGCGAACCGCGACCCCTGGAACGTGGCGGTGCGCTTGAAGGTCGCAAAGGAGAAGTCGGTCTCATCCAGGAAGTTGGTGCCTGTGATGGACAGTTCGTATTCAAACCTGGCGTATTGGAGATCAAGGGGACCTGCAATGATCGCGTTGGAGATCAGGACGGGTTTGCCGACGGCGCGTGCGGGCCTCGCAGCCAGGTCTTCCAGCCACTTCGCAGGAATGGTCCGAGCGGCTATTTCTTCGGGCGTTTCTTCCCTATCGGTAGGCCGGGCAGAGAACTTCAACGGTTCACCCGCCAGTAGTTTTGCAAGCCTGGGATCGCCGGGCACGAAGGCTGGGGAAGTCATAATTAAGGAATTATCTTCCTCTAATAATAATCGCCGCATCGCAAGAGTCAAGCGCTAGAACGCATCGGGCCTTGGCCTTTCATATCACCTACAGGGGTGACATGTCATGTCGAGCGGAGCGAGACATCTCTCTGAGGGATTCCTCGCCCGCCGCGGCGGGCTCGGAATGACAACTTTACTTCTCCGCAGGCTAAAGGCGGACTTCGGAGAAAGATTTATCGAGCAAGTGGATGGCTTCGTCCACATAAGCCCTGGAGATATTGAGCATGGGGAGAGGCGAATGACGTTGCCGTAGAGGCCGCAAGCAGGGAGCCCGCCCACTACGAGTCTTTGCTGTCTAACTTCACTTCTTGGGCGGCCGAGCAACCTTCGAGAGGACAAACATACTTCAGAGATTCTGGCAAAGTTTCGCGGACACTCATCCAGTACTTGTGCTCTTTGCAATAAGGATCCAGGGGACCGTGACTGGACAAGCCGGAATCTTTTCGCAATTCGTGGTAACCCCCAAGCAGCGTATAGATCCGACCGCAAGACTCGTCTGGGCACTGAAACGCGCGATATGAGTCTTGAGATTCGATTACAATTTGGGGAATCTTGATTTCGACGAGTTTCATTGCCCCGTGTCCCCGGTCACAATGTGGTACCACGCCGGGTTTTCCCTTGGGCCTCACAATTTGACCTCCCCGAGTGACTTATCGAGCAGGCGGGTGGCTTCGTCCACGTCGGCTTTGGAGATATTGAGCATGGGCGAGAGGCGGATCACATTGCCGTAGAGGCCGCCCTTGCCGATCAGCAGGCCGTTGTCGCGGGCGCGCTCCATCAACTGCAGCGTGGCCTCGGGCGCGGGCTCTTTCGTTTGGCGGTCTTTGACCAGCTCGAGGGCTTGCATCAGGCCCATCCCGCGGACGTCGCCAATCAGCGGATACTTCTGCTGCAATTCTTCGAGTTTGCCGCGGAAGTAGGCGCCGACGGTGTGCGCGTTCTCGCGCAGGTTTTCTTCCTCGATCACTTCGATGGTGGCCCGCGCGGCCACCGACGTAACCGGATTGCCGCCAAAGGTGGAAATCGTCAGGCCCTGGAACGAGTCGGCCAGCTCGGCGGTGGTAATCGTGGCCCCGGCGGGCGAGCCATTGGCCATGCCCTTGGCGCAGGTGATGATGTCGGGCGTGACTTCCCACTGCTCGATGCCGAACCATTTCTTGCCGGTGCGGCCGAAGCCGGTCTGCACTTCGTCGGCGATAAACAAGCCGCCATACTTCTTGACGATCTTGAACACGATCTTGAAGTATTCCGGCGGGGGCGTGATGAAGCCTCCGACGCCCTGGATGGGCTCGGCGATGAAGGCGGCAATCGAGCCGCTGGTTCCGGTCTGGATCAAGTTTTCGACATCGTTAGCGCAGGCCACGCCGCAATCGGGATACTTCAGCCCGAGCGGGCAGCGGTAGCAGTAAGGGTTGATGGCGTGGGCGATGCCCACGCTGATCACTGCGGCTTTGCGCCACGGCGCCTGGGCCGTAACAGCTTTGGCGAGCTGCGAGCTGCCCGAATAGGCGTGCCGCAGCGCGACCACGTCATAGCTTCCCGTGGCCATGCGCGCCAGCAGGATGGCTGCTTCGTTGGCTTCGGTGCCGGAGTTGGTGAAGAAGCTCTTCTGCAGCTTGCCGGGTGTGATCTGCGCCAATTTCTCGGCCAGCGCGACGATAGCTTCGTTGGGATAGAGCGTCGAAGTGTGCTGCAAGCGGTCCATCTGGGCTTTGATTTTGCCCGTGACCTTCGGATTGGCGTGGCCCACCGAGACCGTCAGGATGCCTCCGAAGAAGTCGAGATACCTTTTCCCTTCGAGGTCCCACACGTACTGCATCTGGCCGCGATCGGCCACCAGCGGCTGCTGGTAGTAGTTTGTGACCGCGGGCCAGAGGTACTCCTTGTGCTTGCGCACGACTTCTTCGCTGCGGCCGGCGGTGGGTTTTGGCTGCGTCGTCATGGGGTCACATCCTTTTGGAACCACAGATGAACCCAGATAAATACAGATGGAATCCGAAAGAGCCGAAAAGCTGACTGGAGAGAAAGAGGGGGGTTTTTATCCGTGTTCATCTGTGTTTATCTGTGGTTTCGATCCGGTTCAGTTTGCTGCTGCGACCTGTCCGGCGGCTTGCGTGCGGGTGATTTCGCCATAGGTTTCCGGGCGCCGGTCGCGATAGAACTGCCAGGCGGTGCGCACCTGGTCGATTTCGTCCAAGTTCAGCTCAGCAACGAGCAGCTCGTCTTTATCGCGGCTGGCCTGCGCGATAATCTTCCCGCGCGGGTTGCAGAAGTAGCTCTTGCCGTAGAACTCGCCGATTTTCCACGGCCGCTCGTACCCGACGCGGTTGATGGCGGCGATGAAATAGCCATTGGCCACCGCGTGCGCGGGCTGCTCGAGCTCCCACAGATGTTCGGAGAGGCCCGCGACGGTTGCGGAAGGGTTATAAACAATCTCCGCGCCGTTCAGTCCCAGAATCCGCGCGCCCTCGGGGAAATGGCGGTCGTAGCAGATATAAACTCCGACGCGCGCGTAACGGGTCGCAAAGACGGGATAGCCCGAATTGCCCGGCGTGAAATAGAATTTTTCCCAGAAGCCGGGATGGCAGTGCGGGATGTGGTGCTTGCGGTATTTGCCGAGGTAGCGCCCGTCGGCGTCGATCACCGCGGCGGTGTTGAAGAATACGCCGGTCATCTCGACTTCGTAGACGGGCACGATCAGCACCATGTGGTAGCGCCGCGCGAGCTTTTGCATGCGCGCAATTGTGGGCCCGCCAGGAACGCGCTCGGTCATCTCGTACCACCGCGCTTGCTGCTCGGCGCAGAAGTAAGGGCCATAAAACAGCTCCTGCAGCCCGAGGATCTGCACCTTGCGTTTCGCCGCAGCGGCAATCATCTTTTCGTGCTTGGCGATCATCTTTTGTTTGATTTGCGCGAGAGAAAATTTCTCCGCCGACCATTCGCAAGTCGCCTGGATCAAAGCGCACCGAACCATGCGCGCCATGCCACACCTCCCGCCTTAATTTCCAGTTTCCGCAAGGATACTCCGCCGCTCTGCTCCGTACAAGAGCCGCAGCAGCAGCGATAAAGCTCCGGATCAAAGCATGGTTCGGAGGACGGCGTGCAGGCAACCTGTCCCATCCTTGAACCCGACAAGTAGCCCTTGTGTGCCGGTGGCTGGATGAGGTGCGCCCGTTAAAATCGCACCGCGGGGCGCTCTGCGCGCCTGTATAATTCCTCCGTCATCCATGCGAGCTGTCCTGCGAAGCTTTCTCCGTTCGGTGCCCCGCATATATCCTGGCTGCATCATGCTGGCCCAAGCTGTGGCGTTCAACATGTTTCTGGCGTTTTTCCCGATGCTGCTGATCGCGGCGGGCGTGCTCACCAGCTCGGCGGGGCTCCGCGCGGGAGTGCAGGAAATGGTCGCGCGGCTGCGCGCTGTCCTCCCGCCCGGCAGCCAGCAGTTGGCGGTGGACCTCCTGGCGCGGAGCGGAGAGCATTCGTGGAGCTGGGTGCTGCTCGGCCTGGGAGGGACGCTGCTCGGCGGCGCGCAGGTAATGAAGCTGATGATGGATGGGTTTCGGGTCGTCCATGGCGATTCCGAGCGTCAGAGCTTCTGGAGCCGCCAGGCCCGAGCGCTGCTGCTGCTTCTGGCGACGATTGCGCCGTGGCTCGCCTCAGTGGTGCTCACCGTGTTTGGCAAGCAGTTGCGCGGCTGGCTGATTCGCCAGTTTGGACTGCGGGCTCTATTCCGCGCGCTCTGGGAGATTACTTACGTCGGCGCGGCGCTGGCCATCGCGATGTTTGTCCTGGCGGTGGTGTATCGCGTGGGCCGGCCGCGCTCGCGGGGCTGGAACGAAGTGCTCCCTGGCGCGGCGACGGCCACGCTGCTGTGGTGGGTGGTGAACTCGGCCTTCGGACTCTACGTGCGGCACGTGCCGTACAGCCTGGTGTACGGCGGTTTGGCCGCGGCTATCGGCTTGCTGGTGTGGATGCAATTGAGTGCGATGGTCGTTTTCCTTGGCGCTGCCTTCAACGCCGAGATGGCCGCGCGCCGCTAGGACGGGCATTCCTGCCTGTCTGTCTGAGTGTTCACCACTGAATGCCGGGCCCGCATCATTACGCGTTCCGACACGCAGTTTCCCCCTGCCTCATTCAAAAGAGTACAATAGGGATTAGCCCCTGCCCCCGAAGAGGAGGCCGCGATGAACGAGATTCGCGTGGAGTGCTATGCGGGCTACCGCGCTGACCAGCGCCCGCAGCGTTTCTCCCTGCGCGGGCGGATGTTCCAAGTCGAGCTGGTCGAGGACCAGTGGTATGCTCCCGCGGCCATTTATTTTCGCGTGCGCGCCGACGACGGCAACTTCTATGTGCTTCGCCACGACGAGGTGCAAGACGCCTGGACGCTCGACGCCTTTCGCGCCGCGCGCAGCGCTACTCCAGGTGAGCCGTGAAACCAGACCGCCGGCGTGTCGAGCGCGTCGTCATCCCGGAAGATCAATTACTCCCTTGCGAGGGAATCAGCCGCCCGCTGGCCGGCAAAGTCTCTGTGCTAGGCGTCGGCGGGATGTATATCCGCACTCGTGACACTTATCCCTCCGGCACCGAACTCGAGCTCCGCATAAGGGCCGACGACCAGACACTGCAAACCCCGTGCGTCGTACGGGACGTCCTCCCAGGCGGCTTGGGCGTCGAATTCACCTGGCTTCGCGGCCCCCTCGAGGCCAAGCTGCAAAAGATTCTTTTCGTATTGAAGCGCAAAGCGCAAGGTCGAGAGTCGAAAGTCGAGAGTTGAAAGACTTTAAAGCAGATCCCCAGGATGTGCACCTACCATCGTCTCAGGGTTGTATTCATGAGGGATTTCATTATTAATTTTCGATCTCGAACTTTGGAATTACTGAGCGTTTAACCATGTGTTGGAGCTGGCGAGTTTGACCGCCACGTCCGTGAAAAAGACGCGGATCGGCTTGCCGTCCTTCGTCCCGGGGTGGTCAAGCGAGATAAGCAGCGGACCGGCCTTCTTGTAGTTCTCCCAGTTCGCAGCGAGCGTGCGTTTCTGGCTGCCTCCGCGGTGGTAACTCCATTCACGTATGTGGTTGTCTCGGTCGACAAAGAGTTCATACATGTCCGCCGGCGTATAGCCGCCCTGCGAAGGATAGGCCACAACGACGCGGCGAGCTGTTCCCTTCCCGCTCGGCATCTTCTGCATCCCTTTGTCTTCGACCTTGGCGTCCTTGTCCCAAGAAAGGTGCAGCGGAAAGAGCAGCCAGTACTGATCATTGATGAATGCGGGGTCAATCTCCTTCCCAACCTCTGTGGGCTGGCTGCTGACCTGCGAGCGGAGATAAACGTATTTGACCGTTTTTCCGTTCTTGTCCTTGCTTTCGTACGAAACGCGGTCGGTCTTGGTCTCCCATACCCAGGAGCGGCTCAGCTTGATCTGGCCGAGGTCCACGTTAAAGGTGTAACGAATCTGTTCGACCTGCGGGAATGACGACAGGCCGTAAGTCTCGGCGATTTGCTCACAGATCGGCGGCCGTTCCTGCGCCGCGACAAGGCAGCCAAGCCCGAGCACTCCTACCAGCAGCAACCTTACTACCGGGGAGCGACTCGAGAACGACATAGCGTGCTCCTTTCGAGGTGATCCGTGCGATGACTGGTTAGCCGATATTTCCATTTTGACTCCTGGCTGACCGGGAACATACACCTGGCCACCTCGAAAGGCAACAGTGCATGCGGGTTTTCAGCGCTCGGGTCGGCCTGCTTCTTTATCCCCGCCCCCGCAGCGACTCCGCCGCAAGGCTCCGCAAGACGAACCAGCAGTTCGCCGGACGCTCCGCGAGGCGCCGCATGAAGTAAGGACACCACTCCGTGCCGAACGGCACGTAGATCCGCAGCGGGTGCCCTTGCTCGCGCAACTGCTGTTGGAGATCGCGCCGCACCCCGTAAATCATCTGGAATTCGTAGCGGTCTGGCGCCAGCCCGCGCTGGCGCAAAAGCTCCCGGGCGTGGTCGAGCATGGCCGGGTCGTGCGTGGCGATGGCAGGGAAAAAGCGCCCGTCGAGGAGGCGTCCGAGCAGGCGGCGATAGCTGGCATCGACATCGCTTTTCTTCTGGTACGCGAGGTGGGGAGGCTCGCGGTACGCGCCTTTTACCAGCCGGAGCTTGGGTGCGAGCGGTGCCAGGCGTTCGATGTCTTTCTCAGTGCGGTAAAGATAGGCCTGGATGGCCAGGCCGACGTTGTCAAACCGCCGGCGTGTGGCCTCGAAGATGTCCAGCGTCAAGTCGGTGTAGGCTGTGCCTTCCATATCCATTTCGATGGTGCGGCCCAGACTCGCTGCCGCGGCGGCGATTTCGATGGTGAGCCTCTGGCATAGGTCGCGATCGAGATCGAGCCCCAATTGCGTAAGCTTGATGGAAACATTGCCGTCTAGGCCCTGGGCGTTGAGCTGGCGTGTCATCTCGATGTAGCTTTCCCGCGCGCGCTCGGCCTCCCCGGCCGTGCGGACATTCTCGCCGAGGTGATTCAGGCTGACGCGCCGCCCGGCGCGGCCGAGTTCCGCGCTGGCGGCGAGCGCTTCCTGGAGCGTCTCGCCGGCGATAAATCGCCGGGCGAAGCCGTAGCGCATCCCGCGCCGCGCAATGGCGTCGGTGACTCCCTTCTTTGTCGAGAGCCAGAATATGAAGTTGCGTACCAGCATCGTTGTCTCAAGCTGGCTCCGGCGTCTGCCCCAAGTCAGACCTGCCGGTGCTAGGCGAAAACCTGTGAGAGATTCCTCGCCCGCCCCGGCGGGCTCGGAATGACAAAGAGCGGCTTGGCGGCGTCACCCCGCTTCTGCTGGTGTTCGCAATGACACCAGCGCATCCGCTTGCTTGGCGAGAAACGACAGCAACCGGGCTTTGCTGATTGTTGACGCCTACTTCCTCTGCTCCAGTTTCACATCCGCCGTGACCCGCTCGGCGCCGCGCTGCACGGTGACGCGGACAACTTCTCCGGGCTTGTGGGTCCGGAGGGCGTAGGTGAAATCGTAGAGGTTCTTGATCTCCTTGCCGGCAAACTCCACCAGGATGTCGCCGCCCTTGAGCCCGGCCTTTGCCGCGGGCGAGCCATCGCGCACATCAGCGAACTTCACGCCGGCGACCTCTTCGCCCATATCCGGGATCGACCCGAAGTACGCGCCGTAGCCTCCGCCGCCTCCGCCTACGGGCCGCGGTTCAGCCACGCGGACAAACTGCGGCCGTTCAGGTAGTGCGGAGAGCGCCATCGCCGCGCGCAGAGCGAGGTCGGCGACGCGCGCTTCCTCAGCCGGCAGGATGCGGTCGGCGGTATCCGACGGTTTGTGGTAATCGGCGTGCAGGCCGGAGAAGAAGAAAAGGACGGGAATATTCTTGACGTAAAACGAGGTGTGGTCGCTGGAGCCGTAGCCGCCAGCCGAGTAGGTAAGTTGCAGGCCGGTGCGGTTCGCCTGCTCAAGGATCTGCTTGAATACCGGCGAGGTGCCGACACCGCCGACGTTGAGTTTAGCGTCGCGCGCCCGGCCCACCATGTCGAGATTAAGCATGGCCACGGTGCGCTCGAGCGGCCAGAGAGGGTTCCTGGTGTAGTAGGCCGAGCCCAGGAGCCCCAACTCCTCGCCCGAAAATGCGATGAAGACAATGCTGCGCTGCAAGTCGCGCCGCCGTGCCGCGAGCGCCGCAGCCAGCTCGAGGACTGCGGCAGTGCCGGAGGCGTTGTCGTCGGCGCCGGGGTGGACCTTGCCAACCTGCGAGGGAGCGAGGGAATTGTGCTCGCCCAAGCCGAGGTGGTCGTAGTGCGCGCCGATGACGATAGCTTCGTCGGCGAGCTTCGGGTCGCGCCCGCGCAAAACGCCGACCACGTTTTGCGTCGTGGCGGTTATGCGGCGAATCTCCACGCCAAGAGCTACTCTCAGCCCGGGCGGTTCATACGATTGCGGCTCGAATTTTTCATCGATCGCTTTTTGGAGCCCGGCGAGCGCCTTCCCAGAAGCTCCGAGCATCTGGTCCACCGCAGCGGCTTTTGCTTGAATCAGCAGCAGCCCGACGTTATCCGGCCCGGTGAGCGAGCCGAACTTCACCAGCAGATCTTCTTCACTGGGATGCGGGACCGGATCGTTCACCAGGATCATCGCGCGCGCTCCGTGGTTGCGCGCATTGATGGCCTTGTTGACGATCTGAGCGTGCGGCGTAAGTTCGCGGCCCTCAAAGACGGAGTGCGGATCGTCTTCTTGCGGCTCGTGCCGCAGCACGATCACAGCTTTGCCGGCGGCGTCGAGGTGCGCGTAGTCGTCATAGTTGTATTCGGGCGCGGTGATCCCGTAGCCGGCGAAGACCACCGGCACGCTCGCCTCCCCCGAATCGGAAAAGTTCAAGGGTATGTAGTCCTCTTCGAGACGCAGCTTCCGTTCTCCAATCGCAGGGGAGCCGTTCGGGGCGATAATTGTGGCGCGGTTTTGCTTGCCCAGCTCGGCGCCGACCGTGACTGGGAACTTTTGGAAGTACGACTTGCCCGCTGCGGGTTCAAGGCCCGCCTTCTGGAACTGCTCGGCGATGTACTCCGCGGCGCGGTTGAGCTCCGGCGTGCCCGTGGCGCGTCCTTTCAGCGCCGGGCTGGCCAGGAAATTGACGTGCTGCTGGAGCCGCTCCGGCGAAATGCTGGAAGCGACTTCCGCGCCAGGGAGGAGCTGGCGAGGCGCTTGCGCCGCCAGGCCCATTGCCGCCAGGAGCAGCAGGATGACTCGAATCCTAGTGGTGCGACTCACGATTTCCTCCGCGGCCCCCGCAGCGCTGTCGATAACCAGCGCCCTCTTATACGGCATGCGCTGCGACGTGGTCAAATTGCGCGCGTACGACAGGCATTCTTGTCTGTTCCTGTAGGGAGGGCCCAACCCTAGATTCACTCTGTCTTCGTGCGCTCCGCGTCTTGGCGATAAATCCTGCTCCTAAAGTGATACCCCCAGATCTTGCCCGCGCAACTTCTAAGTCTTCGCAGGGTTAAAATTGCTGTGCGCATTCCGGCAGCCCAGCAAGACAGCAGGCTGCTCGCCTCAATGAGTGCGAGACGACGCGCGGGGGTAACCATGGCCCAAAAGCGGAGCCGTTTCAGCGAATCGCAGCCGCGACAACACTGCTCGCTCGTTAGCATAATCGCGGCGCTGCTGCTGGCCGCGCTGGTGTTTGCCGCGCCCTACCTCTCCGCGGGAAAGGACAAGCAAACCGGGAAGGACAAGCCGGCGCAGACCAGCAAGGTCTTGAAGGGCCTGCCCGTCACCGAGCTGAGCGAAGATGAGGTTATCCTGCATGCCCTCAATCGCCTTGGCTTCGGCCCGCGACCGGGCGACATCGAACGCGTCCGCCAGATAGGCCTTGAGAAATGGATCAACCAGCAGCTCAATCCCAATTCCCTCGACGACTCGGCGCTGGAGGCTCGGCTCGAGCGGTTTCCCACGCTGACCATGTCCGCTTCGCAACTGCTCGAAGAATTCCCGCAGTCGAAGCAGGCTGCCAGCCAGGCCGGCCTGACTAAAGAGGAGTACCAGCGGATGCGCCAAGGGCAGGCACAGCGGCGCGAAGAGCGACAAGGCATGCGCGACGCCGCGCAGACTTCCGAAGTCGCTGGCGCACCAGACGCTGACAAACCTTCGATCACCCCTAATGACAAGGCTTCAATGGAAGCGGAGAACAAGCCGAATCAGCCGAGCGAGGGCTTCGGCAAGCAGCAGGGTTTCGGCGGTGACCCCAATAGCCCGCGGATGAATTTTGAAGATGGCCATAGGCCCCAGCGGATCATTGCCGAGCTTGCTATGGCCAAATTGACGCGCGCGATTTACAGCGAGCGGCAGCTCAACGAGTTGATGGTGGACTTCTGGTTCAACCACTTCAACGTATTCGCGGCCAAGGGCGCCGACAAATGGCTGCTCACCTCTTACGAACGTGATGTCATCCGCCCGCACGTCATGGGCAAGTTCCGCGACCTGCTGTATGCCACGGCCGAAAGTCCGGCGATGCTCTTCTACCTCGATAACTGGCTGAGCGCGGATCCGAAATCGTTTGAGCGCCTGCAGCGCGAGTTGGCCGAGCACCGGCAGCGTTTCTACGGCCTGTACGGGATGAACGACCCGTTCGGCTCTGCGACGGGGCGTCGGTGGCCAAACAACAACCGCCGCTTCCCGCAGGATCCGGCGCGGCAGGGCCAAAACAGCCGGCCGGCGAATCAGAAGAAAGAGCGTGGACTCAACGAAAATTACGCACGCGAGCTGATGGAACTGCACACCCTGGGCGTCGACGGGGGCTACGCGCAACAGGACGTCATCGAAGTGGCCAAATGCTTTACTGGCTGGACCATGAAGGCGCCCAGACGCTATCCCGAGTTCCACTTCGACGAGCGCATCCACGACCCTGGCCCCAAGATCGTTCTGGGGCAGAAAATCCACGCCGGGGGGATCAAGGACGGGGAGCAGGTGCTGGACATGCTCGCGCGGCACCCCAACACCGCCAAGTTCATTTCCAGCAAGCTGGCGCGCCGCTTTGTTGCTGATACGCCACCGGCAGCGCTGGTCGACCGTATGACCAAGACGTTTCTCGATACTGACGGCGACATCCGCGCCGTGCTGCACACGATGATTTTCTCGCCGGGGTTCTGGTCGCGGCAGACCTACCGCGCAAAAATCAAGAAGCCGTTTGAGCTGGTGGCCTCGGCAGCCCGCGCGCTGGGTGCCGATATGGACGTTCCGCTGCCGCTGGTGTTCTGGACGGCGCGCATTGGCGAGCCGCTCTATCAGTGCCAGCCGCCAACCGGTTATTCCGATAAGGCCGAAACCTGGGTTAATACCGGCGCGCTGTTGAACCGATTGAATTTCTCCCTGGCGCTGGCGTCAAACCGCATGCGCGGCGCGCGGGTGGATGCGGCCGCGCTGCTGGGGCAGGACGCCGCGGCCGATCCCAGAGCTTCGCTCGACCGCGCTATCGAGGTCTTGCTGTCGAATCAAGCGTCGCCGCAGACCCGAGCCACACTCGAAAAACAGTTGGAGGATCCGCAGGTGGTCCGCGCCACTCTGGATGATCCGGTGAAACAGATCGACCTGAGCATGATCGTCGGCCTGGTGTTGGGCGCGCCCGAATTCCAGCGGCGGTAGTGTTTTGTGAGACAGGCTTTCCAGCCTGCTCTTTGTGGACATGCAAGCATCTCGGTGCTACGAGAAGAAAGGGAGCAACGCAGATGAGAGTCACGCGGCGGGTATTCCTGAAGTCGGGCGGCGTGGCCATGCTGGGCATGACCGCGCTGCCAGCGTTCCTGCGACGCGCAGTGGCGGCCACGCCGATGCCGAACCGCAAGAAGCTGGTGGTGCTGTTCCAACGCGGCGCGGCCGACGGGCTGAACACGGTCATCCCGTTTGCCGAGCCTAATTATTACAAGTTGCGCCCAACGATCGCCATTCCCGAGCCGCGGCGCGGCGGTGAAGCAGCCGCAATTGATCTTGATGGCTTCTTCGGCTTGCACCCTGGTCTCGCGCCGCTCGAGCTGTTGTTCAAGAAGCAGCAGCTCGCCATCGTCCACGCCGCCGGTTCGCCTGACAACACGCGTTCACACTTCGACGCGCAGGACTTCATGGAGTCGGGCACGCCCGGCGTGAAATCCACTGAAGAC
>Ga0209055_1002133_pt1 | contig 12666 bp, 10 predicted proteins | sample GraSoiAngelo_110_FD_185875 | JGI IMG/M metagenome (GOLD analysis project Ga0209055, IMG submission 185875) | Grasslands soil microbial communities from the Angelo Coastal Reserve, California, USA - 14_0903_12_30cm (SPAdes) (version 2) | ecosystem: Environmental > Terrestrial > Soil > Grasslands ... | reverse complement strand
ACGACTGCGTCCACCTGCTCTTGCGAGAATTTGGCGAATTTCCTCTGGGCCTCAGCGGCACGCGCCGCGAGTTCCCGGGCTTCCTGGATGGAGATGAGGTCGGAGTCGCGCAGGCTCAAAGCGCTATACCTGTTGGGCTGAAGGGCCGAAGCTATATCACTTCTTTGCGGCGGGTGGCTCGCCGCCGCCGGGCAGAATCTTTTCGACGTGTTCGTGAGGTCGCGGGATGACGTGCACGGCAACCAGCTCGCCGACGCGCCGCGCGGCCGCAGCGCCGGCATCCGTGGCGGCTTTGACCGCGCCCACATCGCCGCGCACCATCACCGTTACGTATCCGGCGCCGATATATTCTTTGCCGATCAGGACCACGTTGGCGGCTTTGACCATCGCGTCGGCGGCTTCAATGGAGCCCACCAACCCCTTGGTTTCGATCATTCCCAAAGCATCGTTGGCCATGCGGTCCTCGCTCGCGTTTCCGCCGACAGAGTCAGTGCCTGCAATCTCAAATGAGTTTTGTAATCCAGGCGTGCGCGTTGCGCGGGTCGAGCCTAGCACGGCCCCAAAGGCGAATCAAGCTGGCTGGGAGCATTTGTGGAAAACGAGCGCGGCCAGCGGACGCCGGACGCAGGAGAATCTTGACGGCGGGACCTCGCTCCCGCTTTTTTCAGGAGCGCGAAATCGGCGCGCAGGGCTTAGCGAAGTGAAAAAGCAGATTCCTCGCGGAGTTTATCCCGCCCCTGGCGGGGCTCGGAATGACAATCAAAAGCACTTTCTCAGCAAGCTGCTAAGGGACCGGGAGCAAGCCAACGTTGGTCACAGCGACCCCATCGCGAGTGGAATTCTTCACCACATACATGGCCTCGTCGGCCAGGTGCAGCAGCTCCGCCTTGGTTCTGGAATCGGCGGGATAGGAGGCCACGCCGACGCTGGGGGTAACACGGATGTTAAGGTTCTCCGCCTGGAGCCAAGTGCTTTCCCGGATCAGGCGATGCAGGCGACGCGCGACCACGATGGCGCTTTCCTTGGAAGTCTGCGGCAGCAGCAGCACGAACTCGTCGCCGCCATAGCGAAAGGCAAAGTCGATCAGCCGGCAGTGCGTCTTGATCTTCTCGCCGACCTCGGCGAGCAGCTTCGAGCCCATCAGGTGTCCGAAAGTGTCGTTGACCTTCTTGAAATGGTCGAGATCGATGAAGACCAGAGAGAATTCGTAGTCGTAGCGCTGGGAGCGGTAAATCTCCGTTTCCAGGATGAAATTCAGGTGGCGCGCGTTGTAAAGGCTGGTGCAGTCGTCGGTGATCGTGAGCTCATGAATTCGCTGGACATGCCGGGCGTTCTCGAGCGCAATGGCAGCAAAGTCGGCCAGGGCTTCCAGCAGCGCCAGGTCGCGGCCCTGGAAGCCATCCGGCCCCATGCAATTGATCAGTTCAATCACGCCGAGGCAGCGGTCGCGGAAGCGCACTGGGATGGCCACAATGGACTGCGTCTCCATCATGGTCTTCTCATCCACCTTGGAAAAGAAACGCGTGTCCTTGCTCACGTCGGGCACGATCACCTTCTCGCCGTGTTGCGCCACCCAGCCGGCGATGCCCTGCCCCATCTTGATGCGGATGTCTTTGAGCGCCTGCGCTCCCTTGCCCACGGCCAGCTCGAAGTGGAGCTCCTGCTTGGCCTCATCCACCAGCAGCAGCGACCAGGTGTCCGGCCGGAGAAACTCATCGATTTTTTCCATGATGGTGCGGAGAACCTGGTCGAGCTGGAGGGATGAGGTGAGCGCCTTGCCGAGTTCCTGGAAAACGGCCACCTCGCCGGCCTCGCGCTGGTTTACTTTCACAGCGGAATTGCGGCGGCGCTCAACGCCGCTGAAATTATTAGTCTCCTCCACTGTGCGCCTTAACCTGCATCCATTAGTGAGACCGCGGCCCAGAGCCCGCTGGGGGGCAATCGCGATTATAAGCAACGTGGTTTGCGGGGCGCAACCTGCAGTCACGGCAAGGTTTCGCAAGGCCCAATCACAGCTTGTTCAGGCCGTCCAGCGCGGCCACCTTATAAGCCTCAGCAAGAGTGGGGTAGTTGAAGACCGTGTCGCGGAAATATTCGATCGTGGCGCCCAGGGACAGCACCGCCTGGCCGATGTGGATAATCTCCGCGGCGCGCGCGCCGATGACATGAACGCCCAGAAGCTTGAGGCTCTTGGGATCGAACAGGAGCTTCAACAAGCCTTGCTCATCACCGAGCATCTGGCCCTTGGCCAGCTCGGCGTACTTGGCGATGCCCGTCTCGTAGGGTATTTTCGCCGCGGTCAACTGCTCCTCGGTCTGACCGACCATCGAGATTTCGGGGATCGTATAGACGCCGAAAGGCAACAACTCTGGGGAGTGACGGAAAGGAGCGCCGAACATGTGGCAACCAGCCAGCCGCCCCTGCTCCATCGAGGTGCTGGCCAGCGCGGGGAAGCCGATAACGTCCCCCGCCGCGTAGATGTGGGGAACATTGGTTTGGAAGAACGCGTTAACTTCCAGCCGCCCGCGCGAATCGACTCTGAGCCCAGCTTTTTCGGGATTCAACAGATCGGTGTTGATCTGACGACCAACGGCGGAGATCAGCACTTCACCGTGGACCCGCTTGCCGCTCTCCAGTTGGGCAAAGACCCGATCACGCTCCTGCTCGATGCCTACTGCGACTACCTTCTCCCCCAGCCGGAATGTGGTTCCCAAATCGCGCAAGTGGTAGTTGAGAGTTTCCACGATCTGACGGTCCACAAAGTCCAAGAAGCTCGCGCGCTGATCGATGAGCGTGACCTTGATGCCCAGCACCGCAAGAATGGAGGTGTACTCCACGCCGATCACCCCAGCGCCCACCACAATTGCCTCCCGCGGCAGCCCTTGAAGCGCGTGAAGCTGATCAGTGTCCAAGATCCGTTTGCCGTCGAATGGAATATCGGGACTATGGGCCGACCGGGTTCCGCACGCGACCAGGACGTAATCACCTCGGAGGAGAGTCGAGCTGCCATCGGCCACCACCTCGACCGTGTGGGGGTCAACGAAGCTTGCGGTGCCTTCAAACGTGGTCACTTCGTTGCGTTTCAACTGTGCCCGGATGACCTCGGTTTCCCGAGTCACCACAGCCTGAACGCGGAAAGCCAGGTCCTGCACCGACATGTGCTCTTTCAAGGTGTAGTTTCGCCCGTAGAAGGTTCTCAGCTGGAAGCCGCTAAGATACAGGACCGCTTCACGCAAGGTCTTGCTCGGAACGGTGCCGGTATGGACGCACACGCCCCCGATCATGCCTTTACGTTCGATGACGGCCACACGCTTCCGCATTTTGGCGGCACAGATGGCCCCCTTCTGGCCCGCGGGACCGCTTCCGATCACAACCAGGTCGAATTGCTGGGCGTCCATGCATTCCCCCGAGGCGCTAAGCAGCCGATGGCACTAGTGAGTGCGAGGGCGGATTATACCGTGGTGGCGGCTGGACTCCCCATCTTCCCTCGAACACTTAGTTGGGGAAACCTCGCTCTGAACCGAGTGACCTTACAAATTGACACCTACCTGCCGGCCGCCTATATTGTCCTTGCCAACTCAGGGGAAATGAGCAAGGGCAGCTTCGGCGAACATCTCAGGCGAGAAAGGGAGATGCGGGGGGTCTCCCTGGACGAGATTTCAGTAGCCACGCGCATCGCCACGCGTTTCCTCGAGGCAATGGAGAACGAGCAGTGGGATCAACTGCCGGGCGGTGTGTTTAACCGTGGCTTCGTTCGCGCGGTCGCCCGCTTTCTGGGCCTCGACGAGGAAAACCTGGTCGCCGAGTACAAACTAGTCATCGGCGATCAGGCGAGTATGGGTCCCCCGGTGGGGCAAGCAATCCCCGCGCCCCGGTCAAGCGAGGGGTTGCAAGCTGGCAGTCCGCGGTGGCTGCCATTGCTGCTCGCTTTGCTGGCAGTAGCGCTCGTAGCAGGCGGATGGTTCGCCTGGCACCGCTACGCTGCTTGGCGCACTGCCCGGCGCCATGCACTGCCACCGGCGGAGGAGCGGCCGCCTGCCATGCCGCCGCGCGCTGCCGATGTTCAGGCCAGAGCGGCGAGCGGCTCGATTGCGGCCACGCCTTCTTCCTCGGAACTGGCCGCACAAATTCCCCCTGCCACAACCCCACCCAGGACACCCGCCGCTAAGCTCGTAGCGCTCGAGCTAACCATCGAGGCCGGTAAGAATACGGAAATCCGCGTGTCCGCCGACGGCAAAAGCGTGTTAGACGGTAAGATGACAGCCGGGCAGAGGCAGCGGTTGCAAGCGCGGAAGAAGTTTGAAATTTGGGCGCAGGACTCCAGCGCGCTTCTACTAGAATTGAATGGGCAGACGATGGCACCCATGGGACCGCCCGACCAGCCGGGCCAAGTCACCCTCACTCACAAAGACTTGAAGAAGCATCCTGGAGGAGCCGATTAACCAGTTGCGTGAGGAGATCCGCTCCGGCCGAACGACTCGAGAGAGTAAGCTCGCTGTTTGCAGTGGCTCAGTGTCGCTCGACCCGGAAGAGCGCATTGAGTTACTGGCTGTGCTGGCGGCGGACGCCGACGAACTGATCGCTGAACGCGCCGCGGGGGCGCTGCTTTCGCAGCCTGAATCGGCTTTTCCCGCCGCGCTGGCGCGGACGGATGCTGCGCCACAACTGTTCGAGTTTTGCGCCAAGTACCTGATCGACAGACCGGGCATGGCCGGCGCGCTCGCCAACAACCCGAACTGCCCGCCGGAGCTGCTGGCCGCAACGGTTCCCCACATGACGACTGCGGTCCTGCAAGGGCTGATGGCGGATCTGGACCGGCTGAGCTCGACCCCGGCGCTGGCTGCGGCGCTGGCGACTTCGCCCTTCCTTACCGCCGAGCAACGCCTGCAGCTGCAGGAGCTGCTGCAGGAGGAGAGCGACCCTGCCGCGCTCGAGGAGGCTGTGGCCGCCGCCGAACCCGACCTGGTGAAACGGCAATCGCTGCTGCAGCGGCTTGCGCATATGCGCGTGCCCGAGCGGGTGCAACTGGCGCTCAAGGGCAACCGTGAGGAGCGCATGACCCTGATCCGCGACCCCTGCAAGGTGGTTCAGCGGGCCGTGCTGCAATCGCCGCGCATCACCGACCGCGAGGTGGAAGCCTTCGCGGCCATGGCCAACCTGAACGACGAAGTGCTGCGGCTGATCGCGATGAGTCGCAAATTCATGAAGAACTATACGGTCATGCGCAACTTGATGAACAACCCCAAGTCTCCGCTGGACATTACTCTTCACCTGCTTCCTAGCCTCAACGAGCATGATCTGAAATTACTCACCACCAACAAGAACATCCCCGAGACGCTGCGCACCTCGGCTAACAGGCTTCAGTTCCAACGTAAGAAGGTTCGAGAGCAATAGGGGACGCTGCGGGCGAGAAATTACTTTGCCGGCGCGGCAAGCGACGCGCGAACCTTTGCGCCGTACTTGCGAGCCTCGGCGACCACTTCAGCCTGATTCAGTGTCAGCACGCGGCCGTTTTCCATCACTGCGCGGCCGCCGATGACCACGGTCTCAACGTCGCTGGCCTTCAGCGCGTAGACTATCTGCGAGTACACCTGGTAGAGCGGCACGGCATGTGGCGCGTTCATCCCCAGAACAATCAGATCAGCCTTCTTTCCGGATTCGAGCGAGCCAATTTCCGCCTCTAGATGTAGAGCCTGGGCGCCGCTGATGGTGGCCATCTCAACCGCCGCCTCCGCGCCCAACGCGCGCGGGTCCATCCGCGTGATCTTTTGCAGCTTGGCCGCCAGGTCCATCTCTTCCATTAGGTTGAGGTCGTTGTTGGCGGCGGCACCGTCGGTGCCCAGGCCCAACCGCACGCCCGCAGCGCGCATCTCGACCACCGGAGCGACGCCGCTCGCCAGCATCATGTTGCTTCCGGGGTTGTGCACGCAGCCCACCTGCCGGGAGGCCAATAGCGCCATGTCGGCCGCATCCACCCAGATGCAGTGCGCGGCCAGCACGTCCGGCCCGAGCACGCCGAGCTTCTCCAGATACTGCGGCGGCGAGAGGCCGTGCTTGGAGCGGCTCTCGTCCGCTTCGCGCTTGGTCTCGGAAACGTGAATCAGAATCGGCGCGCCATATTTCCGGGCCAGCGCGGCGGACTCGCGGAGCGTCTTCTCCGAGCAAGTGTAGATCGAATGGGGCGCCACAGCGGCGTGGATAAGGGGGTCACCCTTCCAATGCTTCAGGAAGCTCTCGATGTAGGCGAGCGTCTGTTCGTGCGTTTTGTTATCCGGAGCGGGAAAATCGAGGATGGTTTCTCCGAGCACGCCGCGCATTCCCGCGGCCTTGGTTTCGCGCGCGATGGTATCCTCGAAGTAATACATGTCGGCGAAGGTAGTGGTCCCGCCCCGAATCATCTCCAGCGCCGCCAGGCGCGTGCCCCAAACTACGAAGTCTTCGGTGACGTTGCGTGCCTCCGCCGGGAAGATGTACTTTTCGAGCCATTCCTGGAGGGTGACGTCGTCTTTGATGCCGCGAAGGAGCGTCATCGGGGCGTGTGTGTGGCCATTGATCAGGCCGGGCATGACCAGCTTGCTGCCAGTGTTTATGCGCCTTTTGGCCACAAACCGCGCCTCCAGCTCGATACGGGGGCCCACCGCCACAATCGTATCGCTGCGCACCGCCACCGCGCCGTCTTCGACCAGGCGGCGCTCAGCGTCCATGGTGACCACCGTTCCTCCCGCCACCAGCAGGTCAATCTTCTCGCGCGCGGGTGGAGCCTTCGCGGGCGCTTGCCCGAGCAGCGGAGAGATGGAACCACAGATGAGCACAGATAAGCACAGATAGAGAACGAGAAAGGCGTGTCGTTTCTGGGACTTCCGGGAGTTAGCACATGTACTTGGATTTAGTCTTTGCATCTCCGGCGCTCTCTCAGGCTGAGTTTTGGCTCTCTTCAGGATACTGATGCGCCTGGTTTCTCCGCGCTTCGTTTTTTTCGCTTTTGTTCATCTGTGCGGATCTCTGTTTATCTGTGCTCATCTGCGGTTCCGAACGTTCACAGGAACGAGGCGTCAAACGGCCGAGGAAACAGCTCCGACATCCGATGCACCTCGACCTGCCCTTTGAGGTTCGACAGAACGACCGGGACGTCCCCGCAGAACTCCCAAATAATCTGCCGGCAAGCGCCGCACGGCGGGGTGAGCGCGTCGGTGTGAGTTACCACGGCGATAGCGTCGAAGCCGCGCTCGCCTTCAGAGATGGCCTTGAGGATGGCCACGCGCTCGGCGCAAACAGTCAAGCCGTAAGTGGCATTCTCGACGTTGCAACCCGTATAGACGCGGCCGGATTTAGCGAGCAGAGCCGCGCCCACGCGGAAATTGGAGTATGGCGCATGGGCATTCTCGCGCGCCTGCTTCGCCGCCGCCACCAGTTTTCCATAATCACTCATGGTCAGAAGTTAGCCCATAAAGGGGTTATTTCAAGTCCTCGGCCATGCGCGCAATCACCGCGCGGAGCAGCGCGACAAACTGACCCTTAACCCGCTCACCGGTTTCCAGCACCTCCTCCTGAGTGATGGGCTGGTCGAGGATGCCGGCGGCCATATTCGTCACGCAGGAAATCCCGAGCACGCGAAGGCCCATGTGTCGGGCGGCAATCACCTCAGGAACGGTGGACATTCCGACCACATCGGCGCCAATCGTCTGGAGGTAGTGGATCTCCGCGGGCGTCTCGTAGCTCGGTCCAGTGAGCGCGGCATAGACTCCCTCGTAGATTTCGATCCCCAGCCGGCGCCCTTCCGCCAGCGCCGCCTCACGGTACGACGGCCAGTACGCCTTTGTCATATCGTGGAAGCGCGGGCCGAATCGTTCGTCGTTGGGCCCGATCAGCGGATTCGAGCCCTGTAGATTGATGTGGTCGCGCAGCACAACCAGGCACCCTTGCTTGTAGTTGCGGCAGATGCCGCCCGCGGCGTTGGTGAGCATGACAGCGCGGATGCCCATACGGGCGAACACGCGCATCGGGAAGACAACTTCCTTGAGCGAATAGCCCTCGTAGAAATGCACGCGGCCCTGCATCGCGGCCACTGGCACGTCGTCAACCTTGCCAATCACCAGCCGGCCGGCATGCCCGATGGCCGTCGAGCGCGGAAAGTGCGGAATTTTCTTATAGTCGATACGCGAGGCTGCGGACAACTCATCGGCGAAAGCACCCAGCCCGCTGCCCAGCACCAGACCAATACGCGGGCGCAGCTTCGTCTTCGAGAGAATGAACTTCGCGGCGCGCTCGGCGCGAGCAAACTCGTCGCCGGAGCGGGCATTTCGTTTCGCGGTCATCCTGCCATCATCCAGATTTGGGCATCTCCGCCGTCTTCAAACCCGGAACGCGCGGCTGCGCCTGCATCGCCCCACGCTCGTGTGGAGAGCTGGAGCTTGCTCCTTCATTCATGGGGCGGCCGCAGGCAAAGCGCTTCAGGGCCGCGCGTCGGAACAAGTCGGCTGCAACGCGGGCGCATCGCGCTCACAGCAATATACCCACGATCGAAGCCGACATCAGGTTAGCCATTGTGCCGGCGAGCATGGCGCGGATGCCCAGCCGGGCGAGCTCGTTGCGTTTGTTGGGCGCCAGCGCGCCAATCCCGCCGATTTGGATGCCAATGGAACTGAAGTTGGCGAAACCGCACAGCGCGAACGTGGCGATGGTGAACGAGCGAGGGTCGAGCGTGGCCTTCATCGGGCCCAGGAACGAAAACGCCACCAGCTCGTTGAGCACCATGCGCGTGCCCAGCAGGTTGCCGATGCTCGCGCAGTCGCGCCACGGCACACCGATCACCCAAGCCACCGGCGCGAACACCCAGCCGAAAATCTGTTGCAGGCTCGAGGGAAACCAGGCCAGCCCATGCGGAGCGAGCCAGTTGTGCAGCCCGCCCAGGATGCCGTTCGAGAACGCAATCAACGCCAAGAAGGCGATCAGCATGGCGGCAACATTGATAGCAAGTTGCAGACCGTCGGTGGTGCCCCGCGCGATGGCGCCCAGAAAATTCTCGTCCTTGTACATCGCTTCCTCGGGCATCTTCACGCGGCCTGCCGTCACCGGCTGCTCAGTCTCCGGTACCAGCATCTTGGCCATCAGCAGGGTGCCTGGCGCAGTCATAATCACGGCAGTGAGGAGGTGCTTGGCATCGACGCCGAAGGCGATGTAGGCGCCCATGATGCCGCCCGAGACGTGCGCCATCCCGCTGGTCATGATGGTCATCAGCTCCGAACGCGTCACCTCCGGCAGAAAAGGGCGAATCGTCAGCGGCGCCTCGGTCTGGCCCATGAAGATACTGGCGGCGACGTTCAGCGATTCGGCCCCGCTCGCGCCCATCACGCGCTGCATCACCCACGCCACCCCCTTGATGATCACCTGCATGATTCCGAGGTAATAGAGAACGGCGAAGAACGCGGCGATGAAGATGATCGTGGGGAGAACCTGGAAGGCAAAGATGAAGCCGAGCGACGAACTCTTCTTGCCTACCTCGCCGAAGACAAACTCCGAGCCGATGTAGGAAAAACTCAGCAGCATGTTCACCACGTTGCCGGCCGACTGAAACAGCCTTCGGCCGTAGTCGAACTTCAGCACGAAGAACGCGAAGGTAACCTGCAGGCCCAGCCCCCAGGCGATCGTTTTCAGCCGGATCACCCGACGGTTGGTGGAAAACGTGTACGCCAGACCCATCATGGTCAGCAGGCCCAGAATGCCGGTCAGACGCCCCATGCGTTCCCCCTTAAAAACTCACTCCTACTGTTGGCCCCGCTATTCACCGATGACGCGATGCACCAACGGTCTTGGCCGTCGCGGCGCGGACGGCTCGATGCGATAGCTCTGCTCGACCAGCCCACGCGCCTCGGCCAGGCGCGCCTCGGAATTGTAGTGAATGGTGCAGAGGGGTTCGCCGTGACTCACCGCGTCGCCCACTTTCTTGTGAAAGGTCAGCCCGACTGCCGGATCGATCGAATCCTCTTTCTTCTCCCGGCCCCCACCCAGCACGACGCAGGCAACGCCCAACTGCTCGCACTGCGTGCTCGCGACATAGCCGGACGCAGGGCTGGGCACATCCACCGTGTGGCGCGCGCGAGGCAGCCGGCCCGGATCGTCCACCACCGCGGCGTCGCCGCCCTGGAGCCCCACAATCTCGCGGAATTTATCACGAGCGCGCCCGGTTGCAATCATCTCTGCGGCAAGTTTCTTCCCTTCACTGATGCCGCTCGACCGCCCGCCCAGAAAAAACATCCAAGCGGATAGCTCCAGGCACAACTCGCGGAGGTCGTCCGGACCGCCACCGCGCAGCACCTCGATGCTCTCTTCGATCTCGAGCGCATTGCCAGCCTTTCGGCCGAGTGGCTGGTCCATGTCCGTAATCAAAGCGAACACTTTTTTGCCCATCCGCCGGCCGGTCTCGCACATCAGCTCGGCCAGGTGCACAGCGTCTTCCTCTTTTTTCATGAACGCGCCCGAACCGGTCTTGACGTCGAGCACCAGCGCGTCGATGCCCTCCGCGAGTTTCTTGCTCATGATCGAGGCGCAAATCAGGTTGGGGCTCTCCACCGTGCCGGTGACGTCGCGCAGCGCGTAGATTTTCTTATCGGCGGGGGCGATTTCGGCGGTCTGGCCGATCAGCGCGCAGCCGCACGTCGCCAGGACGCGGCGGAACTCGGCGAGCGACAGATTGACGTTGAAGCCGGGGATGGATTCGAGCTTGTCGAGCGTGCCGCCGCTGTGGCCCAGGCCGCGGCCGCTGATCATCGGCACCAGCAGGCCTCCGGCAGCCACCACCGGGGCAATCACCAGCGAAGTCTTGTCGCCGACGCCTCCGGTGGAGTGCTTGTCCACTTTCTTCGCCGGCAAGTCGGAGAAATCGAGCACCTGTCCCGAGTGCAGCATAGCCTCGGTTAGCGCGGAAAGCTCCGCCCGGGTCATGCCTTTCAGCAGCACGGCCATCAGCCAGGCGGCCATCTGGTAGTCGGGGATTTCGCTGCGCGTGTAGCCGGCAATCAGGAACTCGATCTCTTCGCGGGTCAGTTCCCCGGAGTCGCGTTTGCGGCGGATGAGGTCAACAACGCGCATGCAGGCGGTTGGTCAGGATGCGGCAGCCTAGCATCGCGCCCCAGCAGAGTCAACACAGCGATTCGAGCGGGTCATGGGGTTTGGGGGATTGAAAGAATGCTGGTCTTCGCGTAATACGTCGAGCCACACAAGCGAAAAGGCCGGACGTATTTGGCGTCCGGCCTTTCCTAAACTCTTGGATGGTTGCCAACCTTACTTAGAGTAAGGCAGGCAATTCCAAAAGTCAACCTACGCTGTCGCCGACGGGATTCGAACCCGCACGAGCCTTTCGGCCCCGATGGTTGGCAACCATCCGCGTCTGCCAGTTCCGCCACGGCGACGCTTCAATCCTGTAACAAGAAGTATGTTTTGTCAAGGCTCAAAGAGAGCCGATCCCTCACAACAAACCGGCCGCCCCTAACATACCGGTACATCTATCCCGTATCTTGATGAAATCAAAACTTCTACCAAATCGGCCAGATGTAGAATAATCCACTTGACTTGTATTTCGTGATTTTCCATAATGCCGAACACGGAGAAACGGCGATGCCTGAAGATAAACCGCTCGCGCTGCCGGGAAGCTCGTGGGATACGGTCAAGAAAATCATTCGCGCATTCTATGCTGCCCAGAATGAAGAGACTCCCAAGCTAGCCACAATCGCACGGTACGCTGCTGTGGCACGCCCCGTCGTGAGCATGAACAATAGGTTTCTACGGTCGGTAGGGATTGTTCGGGGCGACCAATGGAAACTCACTGACATCGGACTGCGATATGCAACAGGCTTGCAGATGAACAATGATTCGATGGCTTCGGACAGCCTGTCGGCAGCCATACGCGAAAACCCTATCTTGAATGAGCTGATTAGACTATTGGTGGCTAGGGGAGAGATGAAGACGGATACCTTCAAGGCGGAATTGATGCTTCGCCTCAACATCTCGCCACGGGACCGGCAGGCTCTATTCGTCAAGCCGGTTTTTGACATGTTACAAGAGGCCGGGTTGATTGCGATGGACTCCGATACGGTGACCCTAGCAAACGTTCGCAGCCTTGGGAACAGAGAATTCTATGACAGCCCACTTCCGCCGCCCAGTGGAAAAGCCGGAGGACCGCCCGGTCCTTCGGACGATGAGGGGTTGCCCTTGCTGTTAGGGCCAAACAGAATTGTGTATGTCCGATTGCCGGATGATTGGGATGGTAAGAAGGATTTGCCGAAGTTGCTGAAACTCTTGGAAATCTCCTTAGGAGACGTGTAAGGAAGCAAAATTAGTGGGCCGCAACGGTTGACGCCGTCCGGCCCCGGAAATCAGCGCCATGCAGCTCGTGAGCACAGAGCGCGGTTTCGTTTGCATCTTCAGCCGCTCGCCAACTTTTGTCAAGCGGGGCTCCCCGCCGGCAGCGATTTCGGAATCCGATCAGTCTGGAGTGGAGGTGCGAGCATACCTGGCGCTTTTTTTGATTGGTTGGGGGAGGTGCCGGGACAGAGCCCATTTTCGGACGAGGGTTCCCAGTGGCATTTCTGCCTGCAAGCGACGGCGATATGGTCAGGCTGTGGGCTAGGGAGCGATGGTGCGGCTCTGGTCGTTGATTTCGCCCAGGGG
>Ga0209055_1002131_pt1 | contig 12669 bp, 10 predicted proteins | sample GraSoiAngelo_110_FD_185875 | JGI IMG/M metagenome (GOLD analysis project Ga0209055, IMG submission 185875) | Grasslands soil microbial communities from the Angelo Coastal Reserve, California, USA - 14_0903_12_30cm (SPAdes) (version 2) | ecosystem: Environmental > Terrestrial > Soil > Grasslands ... | reverse complement strand
GTCGATCCTCACGGTCCGGACCAACGCCCGCGGGCGCGCCTCGATCCCGCCGGCCGCCGTCCAGGACGTCGCCAAGCTGCAGTTCGCCCTGTCGATCGTGTGGATGTACTTCTTCTGGTCGCAGTACCTCGTGATCTGGTACGGCAACGTGCCGGTCGAGACTCGATTCTTCATTCAGCGGGTCTTCGTGCAGCCATGGACGACCCTGGCGTGGGTGGTGCTGGTGGTCGGCTGGATCATCCCGTTCGTGTACCTGCTCAAGCGCCTCACCGGCCGGCCGCCCCAGCGACACGCGCCGCTCGTCGTCGTCGCGATCTTCGGCCTGGTGGGGATCTTTCTCGAGCGCGTGTTCGTGGTGTTCCCCTCGGTCTCGTCGACCGCACGGCTCCCGTTCACGCTGCGTGATCTCGCGATCACCGCCGGATTCCTCGCACTGTTCGTGCTGAGCCGCCGCTGGTTCTTCGCTCAGTTCAAGCCTGTCCTCAACCTTCCTCACACCGGCCACTAGCTCCACGTCACCGGGCACCGAGGGGCGGGCCGGGGGTGCCTCCCGCGACCTGCGCGCGAACACCACGCGAGGTGAAGCTCCTGGTTGGTCGTTCAAGTCACCGTGCCTACACAGGTCGCGGGAGGCACCCCGGCCCGCCCCTCGGTGCCCTGCGCGTGTAGTAGAGTAACGGTGTGCTGACGGTCGAGGACGCGCTCGAAGGAATTTTGTCACGCGTAGGACCGCTGTCGGCAGAGCGAGTCGAGATCATGGGCGCGCTGGGGCGGGTGCTCGCCGAGCCGATTGTGTCGCGCGCGACCATTCCGCCGTGGCCGAACTCGTCGATGGACGGCTACGCGGTCCGCGCCCAGGACACGAACGGTGAGCCCGTCGAACTCGCCATCGTGGGTCGGATCATCGCCGGCGCGATGCCGTCACGCCCGCTACGAGCCGGGGAGTCGATGCGGATCTTCACCGGCGCGCCGCTCCCCGAAGGTGCCGACGCCGTCGTGCCACAGGAGGACGTCGCCGCCGACGATCGGCGGGTCACGGTCCGCGGCCGCATCGCGCCGGGCGCCTACGTGCGCCCGGCTGGCGAGGACGTCCGTACCGGCGACCTCGTCGTGAAGCCCGGCGGCGTGGTCGGCGCCGCCGAAGTCGGGCTCCTGGCAACGCTCGGATACTCGCAGGTCCGCGTGTATCGCCGCCCGCGCGTCGCGATTCTCTCGACCGGCAACGAGCTCGCGGATCTCGGCACGGAGCCGGGACCGGCCCAGATCCCGAACACCAACACGTATTCGCTGATGGCGCAGGTGATCGAGGCGGGGGGCGAGCCCATCAATCTCGGCGTCGCTCCCGACCGGCTCGAGGCGATCACCGAGCGTGTGCGCTGGGGCTTCGCGGCGGCCGACCTTCTGGTGACGTCCGCCGGCGTCTCGGTCGGCGAGCTCGATCTGGTCCGCGAGGCGCTCGAGCGGAGCGGCGCCGAGCTGCATCTGTGGCAAGTGTCGATGCGCCCGGGCAAGCCGATCACGTTCGGGACACGCGACGGTCGCCCGGTTTTCGGGCTGCCGGGCAATCCCGTCTCGGCGATGGTGACCTTCGAGCTCTTCGTACGCCCGGCGCTGCGCCGGATGGCTGGCGCCGACGTCATCGACCGACCGCGGCTTCGGGCGCGGGCTCTCGACCCGATCGCGAACCCTGGTTCGCGTCGCGGGTATCTTCGCGTCACGCTGACGCCCGACGCGCAGGGCTACGGCGCGCGTCTCACCGGCGACCAGGGCTCGGCCATCCTTCGCTCCATGGTGCTCGCCGACGGGCTCGCCGTCGTCGCGCCCGACACCACGATCGCTGTCGGCGAGGCGGTCGATGTCATCGTCCTGCGAGCGCTCGAGCCCAGATCGCGCTGAGTCGTTGACTTCGTTTTCGGCCGCGTGCTACGGTCGGCTCGGATGAGCCGGGGCCTCTGCGTGTTGGCCGCGCTGGTGATCCTCGCTAGCGGCTGCGCGAGTCGGCGTGCGGTGGACCGACTCGGATCCGATGTTGGCCGGCTCCGCTCTGAGCTCGCCGAGATGCGTGTCGCTCAGGAAGCCACCTCCCGTGATCTCGCCAATGTCACATCGAAGCTCCAGGCCCTCGACGTCAGGACGCTCGGCGAGGAGGTCGCGCGGCTGACCCGGCGTGCCGACGCCGCCGACTCGGCGCTCGCCGCGACGCAGACGAAAGTCGAGGCACTCGCGACTCAGCCCGGCGGGACGCCCCCGTCGGGCCGGCCGGCGGCATCGCCCGTGCCGGCGCCGATGCCGCCCGATGCGGCCGTAACGTCCCCAGCGCCGGCGTCGCCACCCGCGGCGGCCGTCGAGCGGCCGAGAGTCGCGCCGGCACCCGCGCCGACGGTCGTAGCGCCGCCGACACCCGCGCCGGCGCCGTTGCCGAACGTCGCGCCTGCGCCGACGCCATCACCCGTCCCGACGGTCGCGCCGCCGCCAAGCGTCACGCCCGCGAAACCGGCGCCGAAAGCCGGCGGCACCCCGGAGCAGGAGTACGCGGCGGCGCTGGCCACCTTTCGCTCACGCGAGCACGGACAGGCCGTGCTCGACTTCATCGACTTCATGGCGAAGTATCCCAAGCATCCGCTCGCCGGGAACGCGCAGTACTGGATCGGGGAGGCGTACTGGGCGCAGCGCGACTACCGTCAAGCGCTCGTCGAGTTCGAGAAGGTGTTCGAGCGCGGTCCAGGCAAGGTGCCCGACGCGCTCCTGAAAATTGGGCTCTGCCATCTCCGCCTGAGCGACCTGCCGCGCGCGCAGCAAGCCTGGCAGCGCGTCGTCAACGAATATCCGAAGTCCGAGTCGGCCACGATGGCTCGATCGCTGATCGCGACCCACTCTGCCGCGCGGCGGTAAGGCCCCGCGCCGTATCTGTTCTGGTTCTCTGGCGATCCCGACCGTTTCGCTATACTGAAAATCCGCGACGCGATACTGAACATCCGCGCCGCGCGACACCGATGATCGAGCTTCGCCCCGGAGATCCTCGTTACCCCGCGCTGCTGGCCGCGATCCCGTCGGCGCCCGCGCTCTTCGTGCGTGGTGAGCTTCACACGGACGATGCGCTCGCCGTCGCGATCGTCGGCTCCCGCCGCGCGACGCCGTACGGGATCGCGGCGGCCGAACGGCTTGCATCCGACCTGGCCGCGCGCGGCGTGACGATCGTGAGCGGCCTCGCGCGTGGGATCGACACCGCCGCGCACCAGAGCGCCCTGGCGGCGGGCGGACGTACCCTGGCCGTACTCGGTTGCGGTGTGGACGTCGTGTACCCACCGGAGAACGGCCCGCTCGTGCGCGCCATCGAATCGCGCGGCGCGATCCTGTCGCAGTTCCCGCCGGGCATGCCGGCGCTCGCGGGCCACTTTCCCGCACGCAACCGCACCCTCGCGGGGCTGGCGCTCGGTGTCGTCGTGGTCGAGGCCGCCGAGCGCAGCGGAGCCCTCATCACGGCGGGATTCGCCGGCGATCTCGGACGCGAAACCTTCGCCGTTCCTGGCCGAATCACGTCGCCGACGAGCGCCGGCGCCAATCGCCTCATACAAGACGGTGCTAAACTCGTTACATGCTGGCAGGACATCGTGTCAGAATTGCCAGAACAGTGGCGCCGCGCCGTACGCGGGCTGTCGGCGCCGTCGGGCGAGCACGAAGCGCCCGAGAACGGGACTGACGAGGGTCGCATGCTCCAGTTGCTGGCTCCGGACGAGCCGCAGCACATCGAGCAGCTGATCACGCGCGCCGGGTTTGCGCCCGAGCGCGCGGCGGCGCTGCTCGTGACCCTCGAGCTGGGCGGATGGGCCCGGCAGCTTGCGGGACAGCGGTGGGTCTCGCTCGAGACGCGCGCGAGGAGAGCGTAGGTGGCGGCAAAACGGTCGTTGGTCGTCGTGGAGTCACCCACGAAGGTGAAGACGATCCAGAAGTATCTGGACTCGAAGTACATCGTCAAAGCCTCGATGGGCCACGTGCGGGACTTGCCGAAGTCTCAGCTCGGGGTCGACCCCAAGAAGAACTTCAAGCCGAAGTACGTGGTCTCGCCGGCCAAGAAGAAGATCCTCGACGACCTCAAGAAGGCCGCCGAGAAGGTCGACGCGCTGTACGTCGCGACCGACCCCGACCGCGAAGGTGAGGCGATCGGCTGGCACCTGGCCGAAGAGCTCGACGTCGCGAAGAAGAACGTGTACCGGATCACGTTCAACGAGATCACCGAGCGCGCGGTCAAGGCCGCCTTCACGCAGCCCGGCAAGATCGATCTGAAGAAGGTCGACGCCCAGCAGGCGCGGCGGGTCCTCGATCGCCTCGTCGGCTACAGCCTTTCGCCCTTGCTCTGGGAGAAGGTCCAGCGCGGTCTCTCGGCAGGACGCGTGCAGTCGGTCGCCGTGCGGCTGATCGTCGACCGGGAGCGCGAGATCCAGGCGTTCGTCCCGGTCGAGTACTGGTCGCTCCACGCGAAGCTCAAGGCCGCGCGCCCGCCCGAGTTCGTGGCGACCCTGAAGGAGGTCGCGGGCGAGAAAGCGTCGCTGGGCAACGAGGAGACGACGCGTGCGCTCATGGCGTCGCTCGACGGCGTCCGCTTCGTCGTCAAGTCCGTCACGCGCGGCGAGCGCCGCCGCAATCCGGCGCCTCCCTTCATCACCTCGACCTTGCAGCAGGAGGCGGGGAAGAAGCTCGGCTTCACGGCGCGTAAGACCATGACGATCGCCCAGCAGCTCTACGAGGGCATCGACCTCGGGTCGGAGGGCGCCGAGGGCCTCATCACGTATATGAGGACGGATTCGGTCCGCGTGGCGCGCGAGGCTCAGGCCGCGGCGCGCGGGTGGGTGATCGCGCGCATCGGGGATGAGTACGTCCCCGAGGCGCCGCCGACCTACCGCTCACGCGGAAGCGCCCAGGAGGCGCATGAAGCGATCCGCCCCTCCGAGCTCCGAAACGAGCCCAGAGCGGTCGCGCAGTTTCTCACCAAGGATCAGATGGCGCTCTACCGCCTGATCTGGGAGCGCTTCCTGGGAAGCCAGATGGTACCCGCCGTCTACGACACCGTGAGCGCCGACATCGAGGCCGGACAATGCCTCTTCCGGGCGCAGGGAGCCACCCTCAAGTTCAAGGGCTTCACCGCCGTCTATGAAGAGAGCCGCGAAGAAGAAGAGGCCCAGCCCGAGCAGGATCCGGAGGGGGCGGTCCCGCTCCTCGAAGAGGGCGAAGTCCTCACGCTCCTCGCGCTGGATCCCAAGCAGCACTTCACCCAGCCGCCGCCCCGCTTCACCGAGGCCTCGCTGATCAAGGCGCTCGAGGAGCTCGGCATCGGCCGGCCGTCGACCTATGCGTCGATCCTGGGCACGATCATCAACGATCGAGGCTACGTGCACCGCGAGCGACGCACCCTGTCGCCGACCGAGCTCGGCATGGCGGTCACCGACAAGCTGATTCCGTACTTCCAGGACATCATGAACGTCGAGTTCACGGCCCAGATGGAGGACAACCTCGACAAGATCGAGGAGGGCGAGCGCAAGTGGGTCGACACGGTTCGGGAATTCTACGAGCCGTTCAAGCGCGACCTCGCCCGGGCCAAGCGTGAGATGCGCAGCGAGAAGGTGGGCGAGCCCACCGGGGAGCTGTGCCCGGAGTGCGGCAGCGAGCTCCTGGACAAGCGCGGGCGGTTCGGAAAGTTCCTGGCGTGCTCGGCCTACCCCGACTGCCGCTACACCCGCAACCTCGACGGCAGCGGTCGCGCCGAGGACGAGCCGGCGAACGAGAACTGCCCCACGTGCGGCAAGCCGATGGTCATCAAGCACGGGCGCTTCGGGAAATTCATCGCCTGCTCCGGCTACCCGGAGTGCAAGACGACCAAGCCGGTCACGCTCGGCATCGCGTGCCCCGAGCCCGGTTGCACCGGGCAGCTGGTCGAGCGTCGCTCGCGCAAGGGCCGGACCTTCTTCGGGTGCTCCGCGTATCCGAACTGCAAGTTCGTGGTCTGGCGTCGCCCGGTCCCCGAGCCGTGCCCGAAGTGCGGGGCAGCGTTCGTCACCGAGCGCGCCCTGAAGAACCGCGTCGTCCGTAGCTGCGCTCGCGAGGGGTGCGACTTCGAGCGGGAGGTCGAGCAACCGGTGACATGAAGGATTCGCTGGCGGCGTTTTTCCGTCACCTCTCGCTCGAGAAGGATGCCTCGCCGCACACGCTCCGAAGCTACCGGACCGATCTCCTGGAGTTCGCGCAGTACGCCGGAGGCGGCGACCCCGCCGCCTGGCTCGGCGGCGTCGACACGCGGACCATTCGAGGCTATCTCGCGCGGCTGCACGCGCGCGGGCTCGACGCGACCACGATCGCGCGCAAGCTGGCCGCCGTGCGCAGCTGGTTCCGGTTCCTGGTCCGCCGCGGTGTCCTCGAGCGGAACGTCGCGCGTGAGGTGAGAGGCCCGCGCCCCCCGAACAAGCTCGTCTCGTTCCTGCCGATCGACGAGGCGATGTCCCTGATGGACGCCAGGGCGCTCGACGGCGCCGCGCGCGCGCGCGACACCGCGGTGCTCGAGCTTCTCTACGCGACCGGTCTCCGCGTGTCCGAGCTCGCCGGCCTCGACCTCGACGATCTCGACCGCTCGCAGCAGACGGTGCGCGTGCTCGGTAAAGGGCGCAAGGAACGGATCGTCCCGTATGGCAACCGGGCGGCGAGCGCCCTCGACGTCTATCTGAACGGGCGAGGCGCCGGAGCGGGCGCCCTCTTCGCCAACCGTCGCGGCGGACGGCTCACGGTCCGCTCGCTCCACACGATCGTGCGGCGGAGCGCCGCGATGAGCGGGATCACGAGGCGCGTGAGCCCGCACACCCTGCGCCACACGTTCGCCACCCATCTGCTCGACGCCGGGGCCGACCTCCGGGTGATCCAGGAGCTCCTCGGCCACAGCCGCTTGTCGACGACGCAGCGTTACACGCACGTGGGCACCGAGCAGCTCATGCGCGTGTACGACGCCGCCCACCCGCGCGCCCGCGCGAAATGAGCGCGAGGGAAAGAACGGGCGTGCGGAGCCACGCCGCGCCTTCGGAGAGAGCGGGCGTGCGGAGCCGGGTCGCACCGTTCGCAGGCCACTCTCGGTCCAAGGCAGGCTCATGGTCCCCGCGACAACAGATCAGGTCGACGACCGTGGTCGCGGTGCGCCACCGGGGTCAGGTAGCCGTCGCCGGAGACGGGCAGGTCTCGATCGGCAACACCATCGTCAAGGCCGGCGCCCGGAAGGTGCGCAAGCTCTACGGCGATCGGGTCGTGGCCGGGTTCGCCGGCGCGGCCGCCGACGCGTTCACGCTCTTCGCGCGATTCGAGGCGAAGCTGGAGGAGCATCGCGGAAATTTGTCGCGTGCGGCGGTCGAGCTGGCCAAGGACTGGCGCTCCGATCGCGTGCTGCGTCGACTCGAGGCGCTCCTGGCGGTGGCCGATCGCGAACACTCGTTCATCGTGTCCGGGACCGGCGACGTCATCGAGCCCGACGACGGGTTGATCGGGATCGGCTCGGGCGGTCCGTACGCACTCGCGGCGGCGCGGGCGCTCATCGCCAACTCCGATCTCGACGCCAAGGCGATCGCCAGCGAGGCGATGCGGGTCGCCGCGACCATCTGCGTGTTCACCAACGACCACCTGACGGTCGAAGTCCTGTGACGCCGGATCACTTCACGCCGTCGACAGGACCGGGCGTACGGAGCCGGGTCGCGCCTGTCTCAGGCCACCCTCGGTCTAAGCCGGCCTCGCGGCACCCGCTACAATGACCGACCTCACGCTCACTCCAGCTCAGATCGTCGCCGAGCTCGACCGCTACATCGTCGGCCAGGAGAAGGCCAAGCGTGCGGTCGCCATCGCCCTTCGCAACCGTTGGCGGCGGCAGAACCTTCCGGTCGAGCTGCGCGACGAGGTCGCGCCGAAGAACATCATCATGATCGGCCCCACCGGCGTCGGGAAGACCGAGGTCGCCCGGCGACTGGCGAAGCTCTCGCAGGCTCCGTTCCTGAAGGTCGAAGCCTCGAAGTACACCGAGGTCGGCTACGTCGGCCGCGACGTGGAGTCGATGATCCGGGACCTGACCGAGCTCTCCGTCAACATGGTCAAGGCGGAGATGACGGCCCGCGTGCAGGAGAGAGCGGAGCAGCTCGCGGAAGAGCGGCTGCTCGACGTGCTGTTGCCGCGGCGGGCCGAGCCGTTCTCATCGAGCTCGCTCGAGGAAGTCACGCCTGACGCCTCGCGCGAGACGACCAAGGACAAGCTCCGCCAGCAGCTCCGGGCTGGGCGGCTGGACGATCGTCTCGTCGAGCTGGAGATGCAGCAGCAGTCGCTGCCGATGATCGAGGTTCTGTCCGGCCAGGGCATGGAGGAGATGGGCATCCACCTCAAGGACATGCTCTCGAACATCATGCCAAGCCGGACGAAGCGCCGGAAGGTGCGGGTCGCCGAGGCGCGGCGGCTCCTGGCCCAGGAGGAGGCCCAGAAGCTCGTCGATATGGATGAGGCGGTCACCCAGGCCATCCGGCGTGCCGAGAACTCGGGCATCGTCTTCCTCGACGAGCTCGACAAGGTTGCGGGGCGCGAAGGGGGCCACGGCCCGGACGTGAGCCGCGAGGGCGTTCAGCGCGACCTTCTTCCGATCGTCGAGGGCTCGTCGGTCACGACCAAGTATGGGGTCGTCCGTACCGACCACATCCTGTTCATCGCCGCCGGCGCGTTCCATATCGCCAAGCCGTCGGATCTGATCCCGGAGCTCCAGGGCCGCTTCCCGATTCGCGTCGAGCTGGACCCCTTGACGCGGGAGGATTTCGTCCGCATTCTTACCGAGCCTCGGAACGCTCTGATCACGCAGTACGTGGAGCTCCTGAAGACGGAACAGGTGACCCTCCGGTTTGCGCCGGAGGCGGTGGAGGCGATCGCGGAGATCGCGATGCAAGTGAACACGAGCACGGAGAACATCGGGGCCCGGCGCCTCTACACGGTCATGGAAAAGCTCCTCGAGCAGATCTCGTTCGACGCGCCGGATCTACCCGGCAAGGAGCTGACCATCGACGCCGCGTATGTCCGCGCCCGCCTCAGCGACATCACGCGCGACCAGGACCTGTCGAGGTACATTCTGTGATGGTTGTCCGGTAATGGCTTTGCGCAGCCGCAGCCCGAAGGGCGAGGCGCGCCTGTGATCGACCCCCGGCGGGCCGAGATCCTCGTCGAGGCCCTTCCTTATATTCGGGAGTTCCGCGGAAAGACCATCGTCATCAAGTACGGCGGCGCGGCGATGGAGCGAGCCGACCTCAAGGACTCGTTCGCGCAAGAGGTGAGCCTCCTGCGCCTGGTCGGTCTCAACCCGGTCATCGTTCACGGCGGGGGTCCGCAGATCGGGGCGATGATGAAGCGGCTCGGCAAGGAGCCGCGCTTCGTCGGCGGCATGCGGGTGACCGACCAGGAGACGGTCGAGATCGTCGAGATGGTGCTCGTCGGCAAGATCAACAAGGAGATCGTCGCCCGCATCAACCACCACGGCGGTCGGGCGATCGGCCTGTCCGGCAAGGACGCCAGCCTGCTCCGAGCGCGCCGCCGGCCGCACCGGCTGCCGAACGGCGAAGAGGTGGACATCGGACTCGTCGGCGAGGTCGAGGCGGTCAACACCGAGGCCATCCGACTCCTCACGGACGACGGCTTCATTCCGGTCATCGCGCCGGTCGGCATCGGGAGCAGGGGCGAAACGTACAATATCAACGCGGATCTCGTCGCCGGCGAGGTCGCCGCGGCCCTCGGGGCCGAGAAGCTGATCCACCTGACCGACGTCCAGGGGATCCTCGACGTCGATCGCCGGCTCGTGAGCACACTGGCCCGCAAGGACGCGGAGCGGTTCGTCAAAGACGGCGTGATCGATGGCGGCATGCTGCCGAAGGTCGAGTCGTCGCTGCGGGCCCTGGAGGGCGGGACCGCGAAGGCCCACATCATCGACGGCAGTCAGCCGTACGCGATCGTGCACGAGCTCTTCACCCGCGAAGGCATCGGAACGGAAATCGTTCTGTGAGGTCGAGCCCGATGGATACCAAGACGCTGCTCGAATGGTCGGCGAAGTATCACACCCCGAACTATGGCGCCCGGGCGCCCATCGTGCTCGTGCGCGGCGAAGGCGTCCGCGTGTGGGATTCCGACGGGCGCGAGTACCTCGACTTCGGCGCCGGCATCGCCGTGACCTCGTTGGGTCACTGCCATCCGCGCGTGACCGGCGCCATCCAGGAGGCGGCGGCGACGCTCCTGCACGTCTCCAACCTCTATCACTCGGCGCCGCAGATCCATCTGGCGAAGCTCCTGATCGAGCACTCGTTCGCCGACCGCGTGTTCTTCTCGAACTCCGGCGCCGAGGCCAACGAAGCGGCGCTCAAGCTCGCCCGGAAGTACGCCCGCGAGCGGATCGCCTCGGACCGGGTCGAGTTCGTCGCCACGCGGAACTCGTTCCACGGGCGCACGTTCGCGACGGTCGCGGCCACCGGTCAGGAGAAGTACCATCACGGCTTCGAGCCGCTGGTGCCCGGCTTCAAGCACGTGGCCTACAACGACCTGCGCGCGATGGAGCGCGCGATCGACAACCGCACCGCCGGCGTGCTCGTGGAGTGCGTCCAGGGTGAGGGCGGCGTCAATGTCCCCGATGAGGACTACATGCGCGGGCTCCGCAAACTCTGCGATCAGTCGGGTGCGCTCCTCATCATCGACGAGATCCAGACGGGTGTCGCGCGGACCGGGCGGCTCTGGTGCTACGAGCACTACGGCATCGAGCCGGACATCATGACCCTGGCGAAGGCGCTCGCCAACGGTGTGCCGATCGGCGCCATGCTGACCCGCGAGGACATCGCGAGCGTCCTGGTGGCCGGCACGCACGGCTCCACCTTCGGTGGCACGCCGTTCATCACGTCGGTGGCGCTCGCCACCCTCACCACGATCCTGGACGGCAAGCTCTGGGAGCGCGCGGCCCGGATGGGCCGATATCTGATGGACGGGCTCCGCACCATCCAGGCCTCGAATCCGGCCGTTCGCGCCATCCGCGGCAAGGGGCTCCTGATCGGGGCCGAGCTCGCCGGGCCCGCCGGGCCGGTCGTCGATGCCTGCCGCGAGGCCGGGCTGCTCGTGTTGTCTGCCGGCGAGCGCGTGCTGCGGCTGACGCCGCCACTGATCGTCGAGGAGCGTGACTGCGATCGCGCACTCTCGATCATCGGCACCGCCCTCGGACGCGCCTGACGATGCGGCATTTCCTGTCCGCCGCCGACCTGACGCGCGACGTTGCGCTCGGGCTCTTCACCCTCGCGGCCGACGTCAAGCAGCGGCGCAAGGCCGGACGGCTCTCCGCGCCGCTGGCCGGGAAAACCTGCGCGCTGATCTTCGAGAAGCCGTCGCTCCGGACTCGCGTGACGTTCGAGGTGGGCCTGATCCAGCTCGGCGGGCGCGGGGTGCATCTGGTCGGCCGCGAGATCGGCCTGGGGACGCGCGAATCGGTCCCCGACGTCGCGCGCAACCTGTCGCTGTGGGTCGACGGGATCATGGCTCGCGTCTATTCCCACTCGACGATCACCGAGCTCGCTCGGCACGCCTCGGTCCCCGTGATCAACGGCCTGTCGGATCGCGAGCACCCGTGCCAGGCGCTGGCCGACTTCTTCACCTTGTGGGAGCGCGGCGTCGACTTCGCCACTGTGCGGATCGCGTGGATCGGTGACGGCAACAACGTCTGCCACTCGGTGATGCTCCTCGGCGCGCTGCTCGGTGCCTCGATCATCGTCGCGTGTCCCCCGGGGTACGAGCCCGACGCGGGCGTGGTCGCGACGGCGCGACGCCTCGGCGGCCGGATCGAGCTCACCGAGGACGCGCGGGCGGCCGCGACCGGCGCCGACGTGATCTACACGGATGTCTGGACGAGCATGGGGCAGGAGGCGGAGCACGAGCAGCGGCTCGAAGCCTTCAGCCGCTATCAGGTCAACGACACCCTGGTCGGCTTCGCCAAGACCTCGGCGCTCGTGATGCATTGCCTGCCGGCCCACCGCGGCGAGGAGATCACGGACACCGTGCTCGACAGCGGGCAGAGTATCGTGCTCGAGCAGGCCGAGAACCGCCTCTACGCGCAGAAGGCCGTGCTGCTGCACCTGCTGGGAGGCTCGCTCGATGACGCCTGATCCCAAGCGGGTGGTCCTGGCCTATTCGGGCGGGCTCGACACGTCCGTCATTCTGCGCTGGCTGATCGAGCGCTACCGGTGCGAGGTCGTCGCGTTCTGCGCCGACCTTGGGCAAGGGGAGGAGCTGATCCCCATCCGGGACAAGGCGACGCGCACGGGCGCCGTGGCCGTCCACATCGTCGATCTGCGTGAGGAGTTCGTCCGCGACTTCATCTTCCCGATGCTGCGGGCCAACGCCGTGTACGAGGGCGCGTACCTGCTGGGGACGTCGATCGCGCGGCCGCTGATCGCCCGCGCGCAGGTCGAGGTTGCCGCGAAGGAAGGCGCCGACGCCGTCGCCCACGGCGCCACCGGCAAGGGCAACGACCAGGTGCGCTTCGAGCTGACCTACGCGGCGCTCGCACCGCATCTACGAGTGATCGCACCGTGGCGCGAGTGGGAGCTCAATTCGCGCACGTCGCTGATCGAATTCGCGAGACGTCACGACATC
>Ga0209055_1002129_pt1 | contig 12672 bp, 10 predicted proteins | sample GraSoiAngelo_110_FD_185875 | JGI IMG/M metagenome (GOLD analysis project Ga0209055, IMG submission 185875) | Grasslands soil microbial communities from the Angelo Coastal Reserve, California, USA - 14_0903_12_30cm (SPAdes) (version 2) | ecosystem: Environmental > Terrestrial > Soil > Grasslands ... | reverse complement strand
GACGATGGGCGCACCGCGCGCGAGCGCCGGGGCGACTGCAGCGAGCAAGCGCTGCGCCTCGCGGCGTGCTTCATCGACCATACCGACCGATAGGAAGGTGCGCCCGCAGCACACGCCGTGCGGGATCTGCACGCGGTAGCCCGCCGCCTCCAACACGGCATGGGCCGCCCTCGCATTCTCGGGCTCGAAGTAGCGGTTAAAGGTGTCGACGAAGAGCACGACGTCGCCGTCGGCCACGCCCGTAGCACGGAAGTAGTCGGCTCGCCAGCGCGGCAACGGACGGCGCGCGAAGCGCAATGGGCGCTTGAGCAGCGCGGTGGCGAGATTCGCGAGTGGCGCCATGCGCGCCGCGAGCGGCGCGTAGCGCGGCAGGAACCCGATCGCCCGATCGCGCGCACTGTGGCCGCGGCTCGCGTTGTAATGGGCGAGAAACTCGATCTTCATGCGCGCCATGTCCACGCCGGTCGGGCATTCGCGCTTGCAGCCCTTGCACGAGACGCACAGATCGAGCGCCGCCTTGACCGCCTCGTCGCCCTCGGCGCCGAGCTGGCCCGACAGCGCGAGGCGCAGCGTGTTGGCGCGGCCGCGCGTGAGGTGGATCTCGTCGCGCGTCGCGCGATACGACGGGCACATCGCCCCGGCGTCGAACTTGCGGCAGTGGCCATTGTTGTTGCACATCTCCACCGCCTTGTCGAAGCCGCCCCATTCGCTCCAGTCGAGCACGCTCGCCGGCACGTCGGCGCGATAGCCCGGCTTGTAGCGAAAGAGCGAGGCGTCGTCCATGCGCGGCGGGTCGACGATCTTCCCCGGGTTCATGAGCCCGCGCGGGTCGAGCCAGGACTTGATCTCGGCAAGCGCTCCGGTCAGGCGCGGGCCGAAGAACGGCGCGATCCACTCCGAGCGCACCAGGCCATCGCCGTGCTCGCCGGAATAGGCGCCCTTGTACTGCTTCACCATGGCGCAAGCTTCTTCGGCGATGGCACGCATCTTGGCCGCGCCGTCGCGCCGCATGTCGAGGATCGGCCGTACGTGCAGCGTGCCGACCGACGCGTGCGCGTACCACGTGCCGCGGGTACCGTGCCTTTCGAAGACGCGCGTCAGGCGATCGGTGTATTCGGCGAGGTGCTCGAGCGGCACTGCACAATCCTCGATGAAGGAGATCGGCTTGCCGTCGCCTTTCATCGACATCATGATGTTGAGCCCGGCCTTGCGTACTTCCCAGATGTCGCGCTGCGCGCGCGCATCGGGCACCTCCACCACGCTGCCGGGCAAGCCGAGATCTGCCAGCAGCGCGCCGAGCTGCTTGAGCTTTGGCAGCGGGTCCTCTTCGCCCGCGAACTCCACCAGCAGGATGGCGTCGGGCTCGCCGCGGATGAAGGCATCCACCGTCTTGCGGAAAGCGGCGATGCCGCGCGCGAGCTCGATCATCGTGCGATCGACGAGCTCCACCGCGCTCGGAGCGAGCTTCACGATGTGCTGCGTGAGATCCATCGCCGTGTGGAACTTCGCGAAATGGCACACGCCGAGCGCACGCCGCGGCGGAATGCGCGAGAGCTTGAGATGCAGCCGCTCCGAGTACGCGAGCGTGCCTTCGGACCCGACGAGGAGATGCGCCGCGTTGCGGTACGGCTCTCCGAGATGGTCGAGGTTGTAGCCGGCCACCTTGCGCAGCAGCTTCGGGAAGCGCGCCTCGATCTCCGCCCTTTCGCGCTCATAAAGCGCTTTCAGCTTGGCGACGAATGCCTGATACGCGCTCGGCCCTTGCGGCCCGTCGATCGGGCCGAAGCGCCAGCGATCGCCGGCGACGGTCACGGCGTCGATGGCGAGCACGTTGTGCACCATGTTGCCGTAGGCGATCGAGCGCGAGCCGCAGGAGTTGTTGCCTGCCATGCCGCCGATCGTGGCCTGCGCGCTGGTGGAGACGTCGACCGGGAACCAGAGCCCCTTGGGCCGCAGCGCCGCGTTGAGCTGATCGAGCACCACGCCGGGCTGGACGGTCGCGCGCTCGCCATCGACCTCCAGGACACGATGCAGGTACTTGGTGTGGTCGATCATGAGGGCCGCACCGACTGCCTGGCCGCACTGCGAGCTGCCCGCGCCGCGCGGCAGCAGCGGCACGCCTGCATCCGCCGCTATCGAAATCGCGGCACGCGCCGCTTCCTCCGTGCGCGGCACGACGATGCCGAGCGGCTCGACCTGGTAGATCGAAGCGTCGGTTGCATAGCGGCCGCGGCTCGCGCGGTCGAACAGGATCTCGGCGTCGAGCTCCTTGCGCAGCCGCGCGGCGAGCGCGGAACCATCTGCTCGTGCGAACTTGACAGGAATCAAGGGAGCGTTCATCGGCGCCGCAGTTAGAATACCCCAATGCCCTCAGGTTCCAGCCGGCGCGCCGGCCGTCACTTCCTGCAGATCCCCGGGCCGACGAACGTGCCCGATCGCGTGCTGCGCGCGATCGATTTGCCGACCATCGACCACCGCGGTCCCGAGTTCGGCGCGCTCGGCAAGAAGACGCTCGCGGACATGAAGCGCGTATTCAAGACCACGCGCGCCGAGGTGGTCATCTATCCCGCCTCGGGCACGGGCGCCTGGGAGGCGGCGCTGGTCAATACGCTCTCGCCGGCCGATCGCGTGCTCATGTACGAGACCGGTCATTTCGCCACGCTGTGGCAGAAGATGGCGGGCAAGCTCGGCCTCGACGTTGAATTCATCGCCGCTGACTGGCGCCACGGCGCCGATCCGGAAGCGATCGAGCAGCGGCTGCGCGCCGACGCCGACAAGCGCATAAAGGCCGTATGCGTGGTGCACAACGAAACGTCCACGGGCGTGACCTCGCGCATCGCCGATGTGCGTCGCGCGATCGATGCCGCGTCGCACCCGGCGCTCTACATGGTGGACACCATCTCGTCGCTCGCGTCGATCGACTATCGGCATGACGAGTGGGGCGTCGACGTCACCGTCGCCGGCTCGCAGAAGGGGCTCATGCTGCCGCCGGGGCTCTCGTTCAACTGCATCTCGCCTAAGGCGCTCGCTGCCGCCAAGTCGGCGCGCCTACCGCGTAGCTACTGGGCCTGGGACGAGATGATCGCCAACGGCAGGAGCGGCTACTTCCCGTATACCCCGGCGACCAACATGCTCTATGGCCTCGCCGAGGCGCTGAAAATGCTGCTCGACGAGGAAGGCCTGGATGCGGTGTTCGCCCGCCACCAGCGCCACGCCGAAGCAACGCGCCGCGCGGTGCGCGCCTGGGGCCTCGAGGTGTTTGCGCTCGATGCGCGCGAGTACTCCGCCTCGCTCACCGGCGTGCTGATGCCGGCAGGCCATGACGCCGACCGCGTGCGCAAGGTGATCCTCGATGCGTTCGACCTGTCGCTTGGCACCGGCCTTACGAAGCTCGGCGGCAAGATGTTCCGCATCGGCCATCTCGGCGACTTCAACGACCTTATGCTGATGGGCACGCTCGCCGGCGTCGAAATGGGCCTTGCATTGGCCGGCGTGCCGATGAAAAAAGAGGGCGTGCAGGCAGCGATGCAATACCTTGCGGAGTGCGCGCGGACGCCGGCACGGCGCGCCGCCTAACAGCGCACCGTAAATGATAACGAGGAGGAGCTGATGAGCATGTTTCGTCTTTTTGCGCCCGCGTTCGCCGCGGTCGCGTTCACTGCCACGGCTTATGCCTGGGAGCCGACCAAGCCCGTGGAAATCGTCGTCGCTGCCGGCGCGGGCGGCGCCTCCGATCAGATGGCGCGCATGATGCAGGCGGCGGTGCAGAAGAACAAGCTGATGAAGCAGCCGATGGTGGTCTCGCTCAAGGGCGGCGCGTCGGGCGCGGAGGCGCTGATGTACATGAAGTCGAGCACCGGCGACCCCCAGAGGGTGCTGATCGCCTACTCGCTCATCTACATGCTGCCGCTCTCGGCGAAGATCCCGTTCGACTGGCGTGAGCTCACGCCGGTGTCGGTCATCGCGCTCGACCAGTTCGTGCTGTGGGACAACACCACGCTGCCCCATAAGACGGTCAAGGAGTTCATCGATGCGGCCAAGGCGGCGAACCCGCCGTTCAAGATGGGCGGCACGGGCTCCAAGCGCGAAGACCATGTGCTCACCGTGTTCCTCGAGAAGAAGACCGGCACCAAGTTCGCCTACCTGCCCTACAAGTCGGGCGGCGAGGCGGCCACGCAGCTCGTCGGCAACCACACGCAGTCGAACGTGAACAATCCGTCCGAGAACCTGGAGGTGTGGCGCGCCGGGCAGGTTCGGCCGCTTTGCGTGTTCGACAAGGAGCGCATCCAGTACAAGAACAAGGTGACGGACACCATGTCCTGGCACGACATACCGACGTGCAAGGAAGAAGGGGTCGACGTCCAGTACCTCATGCTGCGCGCCCTGTTCCTGCCCGGAAAGGTGACTGCGGACCAGAGCGCGTTCTATGTCGATCTCTTCAGGAAACTGACGCAGACGCCGGAGTACAGGGACTACATGGAGAAGCAGGCGCTGAAGCCCGTCTTCCTCAGCGGCAAGGACATGCTCAAGTTCCTGCAGGAGGACGAGGCGCTGAACAAAAGCTTGATGACCGAGGCGGGCTTCGTCGCGAAGTAAGCGTGACGAGCAACCGCGCGGTCGACATCGTCGTCTCGCTCGCGCTGCTCGCGCTGGCGGCGCTCCTCGGCTTCGACAACTGGCGCACGGGCATTTCCTGGGACGCGACCGGGCCGCAGCCCGGCTACTTCCCCTTCTATCTCGCGCTGATCCTCGCCGGCGCCTGCCTGTATGGGCTGGTGAAGGAAACAAGCGCCCGTAAGGAGCCGAGTGAAACGTTCGTCACGCGCGAGCAATTCACGCGTGTGCTGCAAGTGTTCGTCCCCACGCTGGCGTTCTGCCTCCTGACGCAGTGGCTCGGACTCTATGTCGCGAGCTTCCTCCTGATCGCCGGCTTCATGGCGTGGGTCGGACGCATCGCCTGGTGGAAATCGCTCGTCACCGGGCTGGTGTTCGCCATCCTGATGTTCGTCACCTTCGAGATCGCCTTCGACGTCATCATGCCGAAGGGGCCGGTCGAAGCGCTCTTCGGACACTAGGCCGCCGCTCGCATGGAGGCTTTCAGCCTGCTGCTGTATGGCTTCGGCGTGCTGCTCACGTGGAAGACGCTCGCGCTGATGATGGTGGGCCTCATCCTCGGCATCTTCGTCGGCGTGCTGCCCGGCCTCGGCGGCCCGAACGGCGTGGCGATCCTGCTGCCGCTCACGTTCACCATGGATCCGACCTCGGCGATCGTGATGCTCTCGTGCATCTACTGGGGTGCGCTCTTCGGCGGCGCAATCACCTCGATCCTCTTCAACATCCCGGGCGAGGCCTGGTCGGTCGCCACCACCTTCGACGGCTATCCGATGGCGCAGCAGGGGCGCGCGGCCGAGGCGCTGACGGCCGCGTTCACCTCGTCGTTCATCGGCTCGCTCGTCGCGGTGCTGCTCATCACCTTCCTCGCCCCCGGCATCGCGTCGTTTGCGCTGCGCTTCGGGCCGCCTGAATTCTTCGCCGTCTATTTACTTACCTTCTGCTCGTTCGTCGGCTTGGGCCGCGAGGAGAAGCACAAGACCATCATCTCCATGACGCTCGGGCTGCTGCTCGCCGGCGTCGGCATGGACACGGTCTCGGGCCAACTGCGCATGGTGTTCGGCTGGAGCGAGCTCTACCGGGGCATCAACTTCCTGGTCGCGGTGATCGGGCTTTTCGGCATCAGCGAAATCCTGCTCACCATGGAGGAGCGCCTCGCCCTGCGCGGGCACGCAGCCGCCATCAGCCTGCGCGTGGTGCTCAAAGTGTGGAAGGAGATGCCGCGCTATTGGGTGACGCTGCTGCGCTCTTCCGCCATCGGCTGCTGGCTCGGCATCACCCCGGGCGGCGCCATCGCCGCCTCGTTTATGGGCTACAACCTCGCCAAGCGCTTCTCCGACGACAAGGAATCGTTCGGCAAGGGCCGCATCGAGGGCGTGTTCGCACCGGAGACCGCCGCGCATGCTTCGGGCACCTCCGCACTTCTGCCCATGCTGGCGCTCGGCATCCCGGGCTCCGGCACCGCGGCGATCCTGCTCGGCGGGCTCATGGTCTGGGGCCTCAATCCCGGTCCGCTGCTCTTCGTCGAGCACAAGAACTTCGTCTGGGGCCTCATCGCGTCGATGTATCTCGGCAACGTCGTCGGCCTCGTCCTCGTGCTCACCACGGTGCCCGTCTTCGCCGCCGTGCTGCGCGTGCCGTTCGCGGCGATCGCGCCGATGATCGTGGTGTCGTGCGCGATCGGCGCCTATGCCATCCAGAACGCGATGTTCGACATCTGGCTGATGCTGCTCTTCGGGGTGGTCGGCTACGTGTTCAAGAAGATCGGCATTCCCCTTGCGCCGTTCACGCTCGCGCTCGTGCTCGGCAACCGCGCCGAGGACGCGTTTCGCCTCTCGATGATCGGCGCGGCCGGCGACCTGCGCGTCTTCTGGTCGAACGGGCTCGTCGGCTCGATCACGACGCTCGCGCTGGTGCTGCTCTTCTGGCCCGTTATTTCCGCGGCCTGGGAGCGCCTGCGAACGAAGGCTACTTAGTCCTCACCGGCCCCATCAGCGTGTCCGGCAGCCAGGTCGCGATTTCCGGGAATACGCAGAGGATGATGATCGCGAGGAACATGCAGAGCACGTACGGGATCGTGCCCCAGATCACTTTCATGAGCGGCACATCCGGGGCGATCGAATTGACAATGTAGATGTTCAGCCCGACCGGCGGGTGGATGAGACCGATCTCCATGTTGATCGTCACGATCACGCCGAACCACACAGGATCGAAGCCCGCGGCCCTAATGATAGGCAGCAGGATCGGGCTCGTCATCAGAATGATCGCTGCCGGTGGAATGAAAAACCCGCAGACGAGCAGAAACACATTGATGAGCGCCATCAGTACCCAGCGGTTGACGTGCATGTCGGCGATTGCCTGGGCGAGCGTCTGGGTGAGATAGAGCGACGTCAGCATGTAGCCGAAGAGCACCGCGGCCGCGATGATCATCAGGATCATCACCGACTCGCGGGTCGTGTCGCGCAGGATCTGCCACCAGTCGCGCGGCTGCCACATGCGGTAGATCAGTACCGCGAGGATCACGCAGAGCGCCGCGCCAACGCCAGCCGCTTCCGACGGCGTGGCGACGCCGCCGTACAGCACGTACATCACTCCGACGATGATGATGATGAACGGTGCCACCTTGGGAATCGAGTGGAACTTCTCCTTCCAGCTGTAGCGGAAGTCGATCGCGTGCGACCGGAAACCGCGCTGCCAGAGCGTGAACATGGTCCACGCCATGAAAAGCAAGGTGAGCAGCAAGCCAGGCATCACCCCGGCGAGGAACAGCCGCCCGATCGATGTCTCCGTGGCGATGCCATAGAGAATGAAGGTGATCGAAGGCGGGATGAGAATACCGAGCGTTCCGCCCGCGCAGATCGAGCCGGTGGCGATCTCGTCCGGGTAACCGCGGCGGCGCATCTCCGGGATCCCCATCTTGCCGATGGCTGCACAGCATGCCGGCGAAGAGCCCGTCAGCGCTGCGAACACCGCGCAGGCGCCGATGTTGGAAAGCGCCAGGCCTCCTGGAAGCCGGTAGAGCCAGCGATCGAGCGCTTCGTAGAGGTCCTTGCCCGCAGGCGACGATCCGATCGCTGCGCCCATCATCACGAACATCGGAATGGAGACCAGCGTGAAGTCGTTCAGCCCGGCGTAGAACGTCTCGGCGACCACCTGGAGCGAGTCGAAGCCTTGAAACAAGAGCAAAAAGACGATGGACAGCGCGCCCAGCCCGAACGCGACCGGCGCGCCGGAGAGCAACACCGCGAGCGTGGCGATGAGCACGATCGCGCCTTGGGTCGTCGGGCTCACGACTTGATCCCGAATGGTGGCGCGCGGCCGCTCACCAGCGCATACAGGTCGGCAATGTACTGGAGCACGAGGATGCCGAGGCCGATGGGCATCGAGCTATACGGAATCCACAGACGTGCACGCCACATCGTGTCCGACACCCAGCGCTGCTCCCATGCCTCGAGCCAGAAGCGCGACGTGAGCACTGCGAGCACGATGCAGAAGGCGAGCGACATGACGATCGAGGCGAGCGCGAGCCACCAGCGCGCCCGCGGGCGGAGATGCAACGGCAGCACATCGACGTTCACATGCCCGCGCGTCAGCAGCAGATAAGGGCTGCCGATGAATGTCGCCGCGACCAGGCTCCAAGTGACGAAGTCGGTCTGCCAGATGGTGTTCTGGTTGAGCACGTAGCGCACGAACACCATCTCGCACACCACGACCACACCAAGCGCGATCAGCGCGGCGGCGACGATGCCGCAGAGCTGCGACAGCCGCCGGACGGCGCGGACGTAGGCGTCCAGGGGACTACTTGACGCTCAGCGCTTCGTCGATCAGTTTCTTGCCGTTGGGCACTTCCTTGGCGAACTCGGCGTAGGAGCTTTTCTCCGCGACCTTGACCCACTGGTCGTACTCCTGCGGCGTCATGGTCACGACCTCGACGTTGTGGTCCTTGAACACCTTGACCATCTCGTCGTCGAGGCCCTTCGCCTTATCGGCGAAGAACTGCTGCGACTTCTTGCCCGCCTGCAGGAGCACGTCCTGCTGATTCTTGTTCAGCCGGTTGAAGGTCTTCTTGGACATCAGCACCGGCTCGTACATGAACCACAGGGCGTTGTCGCCCGGCGCGGTGAGGCACTTCACCTGCTCGTAGATGCGGAAGGAGACGAAGCTGCCCGAGCTCGTGTCGGTGGCATCGGCGACGCCCGTCTGCAGCGCGTTGTACACCTCGTTCGACGGGATCGAGACGATGGAGGCGCCGGCGGCCTGCCACATGGCGGCGAAGGTCGGCCCGGCCGAGCGCACCTTCTGCCCTTTGATGTCGTCGGGCTTGCGAATGCAGGTGCGCTTGGAGGCGATGGCGCCCGCGAGCCACGCGTCCGCGAGCACGACGACGCCCGCCTTGTCGATCTGCGTCTTGATGTCCTTCATGAACGGCGAGCTGTTGAGGCGCTGCGCGCGCTCGTGGCTGCGAACGAGCGCCGGCATGAGCGTCGCGCCAAAGGCGCGCTGCTTGCCGCTCGCGTAGTCGAGCGGGAAGGACGAGATGTCGAGCTGGCCGTTGACGAGCGCGTTCCATTGCTCGTTCGGCTTGAAGAGCGACGCGCCCGGATAAACCTGTATTTCCAGGTCGACGTTGGCCGCCTTGGCTTCGCGCGCCACGATCTGCACCATCTCGTCGCGCACGTCGCCGCGGCCGCCGGGAAACTGGTGCGAAGCGCGCAGCGTGGTGGGCGCGGCGTAAGCGCTCGTGGCGATGGCGAGCGCGCTCGCCAGCAAAGCCTGCTCAATGCGGGTCATGGTCCTCCTCCTGTCAAATATCCTATATCACCTTGGCGGCGCGCAGGCGCGCGATTTCGGTATCGCTCTTGCCGAGCAGCCCGCGCAAGACTTCTTCGGTGTGCTCGCCCAGGAGCGGCGGTGCCAGCCGGTATTCGAGCGGCGTTTCGGAAAAACGCATCGGGCTCGCCACGAGCGGCAGCAGCGCGCCCGCGCTGTGCTCGAGCTCGATGCGCACGCGGCGCACCTTGACCTGCGGCTCTTCGAAAACCTGCGCCACGTCGTTGATCGGGCCGTTCGGCACGCCAGCCGCCTCCAGCAGCTCGAGCCATTCACGCTTCGTGCGCTTGCGAAAGACGGCGGCGAGGAGCCGCGTGAGCTCCGCGCGGTTCTCGACGCGCTTGCCGTTGGTCGCGAAGCGCGGATCGCGGGCGAGCTCCGGGCAACCGGCGGCGTCGCAGAATTTGCGGTACAGGTTGTCATTGCCGCAAGCGAGGATCACGTCGCCGTCGGCGGCACGGAACGGCTGATAGGGCACGATGTTCGGATGCAGGTTGCCGATTCGCTTGGGCGGCAGGCCCGTCGAGAAGTAGTTGGTGTTCTGATAGGCGAGGAGCGCGATCTGCGAATCGAGCAGTGCCAGATCGAGGTGCTGTCCTTTGCCGGTGCGCTCGCGATTGGCGAGCGCGGCGCAAATGGCGATCGAGGCGTACATCCCTGTGATGATGTCGGCGATCGGCACGCCGGCGCGCTGCGGCCCGCCGCCGGGCGCGTCGTCGGGCTCGCCGGTGACGCTCATCATCCCGCCCATGCCCTGGATCATGAAGTCATAGCCCGGCCGTTCGCGATAGGGGCCGGTGTGGCCGAAGCCGGTGACCGAGCAGTAGATGAGCCGCGCGTTGAGCTCGCGTAACTGCTCATACCCGAGCCCATAGCGCGCGAGGTCGCCGTACTTGTAGTTCTCGATGAGGACGTCGGCGCTCTTGGCGATTTCGCGCGCGATCGCCTGGCCTTCCGGCACCGCGATGTTGAGCGTCACCGACTTCTTGCCGCGGTTGGCGGAGGTGTAATAAGCCGAGTCCTTGGTCTCGCGGCCGGCGCCATCCTTGACCCACGGCGGGCCGAATGCGCGCGAGTCGTCGCCTGTTCCCGGGCGCTCGATCTTGATCACCTCGGCGCCGAGGTCGGCCATGTTCTGGCTCGCCCACGGGCCTGCGAGCACGCGCGAGAGATCGAGAACTCGGATGTGTGAAAGGGGGCCGGCCACGGCTTGCGCGAGCGCTGAAAAGGGCGGAGTTTAGCGCCGTAGTGAGGCATATCGTGCTGTGGCGATTGAAATCGCCCGGACGGAGCTGTGAATCACCAGACGCCGAAGAGCATGCGCACCGCGAAGCCGTAGAGCAAGAGCGCAAACAGCGTGCGCAACTGCTTTATCGGCAGCCGATGGGCGAGACGCGCGCCGAGGGGCGCAGCGAGCATGCTGGTGACGACCACGACGGCGAGCGCCGGCAGGTAAACGTAGCCGATGCTGGGCGCCGGCAGGCCGGGGACCCGCATGCCGTGCAGCATGTAGCCCACTGTGCCGGCAACGGCGATCGGAAACCCGTTCGCTGCGGCCGTGCCGATCGCGCGCCGCAACGGCACCTTGCACCATGCGAGAAACGGAATGGTGAGGAACGCGCCGCCTGCCGCGAGCAGGCTCGAAACGGCGCCAATCACCGCGCCGGCAGCAAAGATGCCGCCGGTGCCCGGCAACTCGCGCGTCGACGACGGCTTGAGATCGAGCAGGATCTGCGTCGCCGCGTAGAAGACGAACGCCGTGAACAGCAGCGCGAGCGGCCGGGTGGGAATGAGCCCGGCGACGAGCGCCGCAGCGAAGGAGCCGGCGAGAATCCCGGGCGACATGGCGCGCGCAATGCGCCAATCGACGGCGCCATGTGCGTGGTGCGCCCGCATGCTTGCCACGGAGGTGAACACCATCGCCGCCATCGCCGTGCCGAGCGCCACGTGAAGCACATGGTCCGGCGGCAGCCCCTGCGCGGTGAAAACGAGCACCAGAAGCGGCACCATGACGACGCCGCCGCCGATGCCGAGCAGCCCGGCGGCGAAGCCGACGAGCGCGCCAATGCCGAGATACGCGGCCCACGGCATCATGCGGCGAGCAGGTGCGCGACCAGCTCCGCAAACCCGGCGCCTGAGCTCGCCACGGTGATGTATTTCGGCGCCGTGGCAAGCAGCGCGCCGAAGCGGCGCACGTTGGCCACGCCCACCGAGCGCGGAAAGAACTCGAACATCGGCGCGTCGTTCGGCGAGTCGCCGACGTAGAGCACGGCGGCGCGCTCGCGCTCGAGAACGATGCCGAATTCCTGCTGGAAAAGGCGCCGGGTCATGGCGAGCTTGTCATAGTCGCCGAACCAGCCGTTGACATGGATCGAGCTCACCTTGGCGTGCAGCCCCGCCGAGCGCATCAGGGCGGCGATGCGCTCGGCCTCGCCGAGCGGCAAGGGCGCGACGTCCTCGCAATAGTCGATGGCGAGGTCCGTCTCCCGGTACGCCTGATCCGCGGCGATCGCGCATCCGGGGACGGCGGCGATGATCTGCCTTGCGATTTGCGCGAGGCGCTCGCGGTGGCGCGCTCGTAGCTCGGGCGCTTCCTGGTACTCGCGCCGTAGCCGGCCGCCGGCATGGCGGAAATAGAACGCGCCGTTCTCGCCGACGACGGCGTCCACCGGCCACATGCGCGCGACATGGTCGCACCAGCCCGCGGGCCGGCCGGTCACCGCGACGGTGCGCGTGCCAGCCGCGTGCAGGCGCTCGAGGGCCTGCGCCGTGATCCGGCCCGCGGTGCTCAGTGTGTCGTCGAGGTCGAAGAGCAGCGCCCGTACGCCACGCGCATCGAGCTCGGCCAGCGGCTTCACCGGCCGATCACCTCGGCGACGCGACGGCGCTGCGCGTCGTTCATGTGCAGGCCACACTTCGTGCGCCGCCACAGCACATCATCGGCCGAGCGCGCCCATTCGTGCTCGAGGAAGTAGCCGAGCTCGCGCTCCGTCAGGCCGCCGCCATAGTCCTCGCCCAGGCGCCCGTCACCGAGCACGCCAGGAGTCTCGGAACCATGACGGCGAAACACGGCGCGTACCAGCGGCTCAGGCAGCGTGTGGTAGCGCGCGAAAATCTCCTGCTGCGCGGCGGCGCGGCTCGCGAACTCGCTGCCCGGCAGCGCCGCGGCGGCTGTCCAGGGCCGTTTCATCTGCGGAAAGTAAGGCGCCAACTTTTTCAGCGCTTGCTCAG
>Ga0209055_1002118_pt1 | contig 12700 bp, 11 predicted proteins | sample GraSoiAngelo_110_FD_185875 | JGI IMG/M metagenome (GOLD analysis project Ga0209055, IMG submission 185875) | Grasslands soil microbial communities from the Angelo Coastal Reserve, California, USA - 14_0903_12_30cm (SPAdes) (version 2) | ecosystem: Environmental > Terrestrial > Soil > Grasslands ... | reverse complement strand
TTGGCAGTTTTGCGAGCATCCCCCAACTTTCTAGTGGGGTCGGGTTCGCTTGAGGCACTCGGTCGTATCGTTATGACCTCTTTGGCGTTTGGAATTCTGTATCTCGGTGTCGTCATTCTGCTCCATCGGGGACGTGCCCCCATTTACCAGTTTCTAGGACTCCTAAAAGAGATGATACGATGGCGCAGGTCTCCAAAAGAGTCAGTAAATTTCGTCATGACGAAGGGCACTGGCGGCAGCGTAGTCCTCGCCATGGGGCCAGAAAAAACGGCCGAATGAAAGAAAGGGAAATCGCAATGGCAGGGATGACTCCATCTGTACAAACTCTACGTGCGGTTTCTCGCACCCATGGCCAGGCCGAAAATGGTCTGCCCGATGAGATCGAAGCCGCACTGCTCACAGGTGGCTTCGACAGGCCTTATGCATTCGGTTTAGCTATGGCGCTGATCACACGGGGGGTAAGCCTCGATGTAATCGGCAGCGATGAGATCGACAGCCCCGAAATGCATTTCACTCCCAAGCTTCGCTTTCTCAATCTGCAGGGGAGTCGACGACAGGATGCTACTCTCGCCGAGAAAGCATCAAGGGTGTTGACCTACTATGTGCAACTCATTCGATATACTTCGACGGCCAAGCCCAAGATCTTCCATATCTTGTGGAACAACAAGTTGCGGTTTTTCGATCGAACCGTGCTGATGCTTTATTACAAGCTCTGCGGCAAGAAAATCGCATTCACGGCGCACAACATCAATGCTGGCAAGAGAGATTCAACCGACTCATTCCTCAATCGTTTGACCTTAAGGATCCAGTATGGGCTTACCGATCACATCTTCGTGCACACAGAAAAGATGAAGGCCGAACTCATCGAGGACTTCGGTGTCCGCGGAGGAGTGGTTACGGTCATCCCCTTTGGGATTAACAATTCTGTTCCAGACTCGGCTCTCACTTCTGAACAGGCGAAGCGCAGGCTCAATATCAAGCCGGGCGAGAAGACCATCTTGTTCTTTGGCAACATCGGGCCTTATAAAGGACTGGAATTCCTGGTGGCTGCATTTCAACGGCTCGTGGCTGAGCGTGAAGAATATCGGCTGATTATCGCTGGTAAGCCAAGGGGAGGGTCAGAAAAGTACTTGGAAGGGATTGATCTGGCTATCAGCCGCGACGTTGATCAAGGACGGATCGTCCGGAGGATCGAATACGTTCCTGACGAGGAGACGGAATTGTATTTTAAAGCCGCCGACGTCTTGGTGCTTCCCTATACACAGGTTTCCCAGAGTGGCGTGCTTTTTTTGGGATACAGTTTCGGCTTGCCCGTTATCGCAACCGACGTCGGGTGCTTGAGGGATGACATAGTTGAGGGCAGAACGGGCTTTTTGTGTAGGCCACGCGATCCACACAACTTAGCCAAAACCATCGAAGTGTATTTCGAGAGTGATCTTTTCAAGAACCTGAACACTCGGCGGCAGGAGATTAGGAATTATGCCGTCGGACGGCATTCGTGGGATGTTGTGGGTGAAGTGACTCGAAACGCATACGCTAAACTGCTGGGCAGGATCCGTTATGGAACCTCTTGTATCAATTCTCATCCCTGCGTTCAACGCGCAGGAATGGATCAGTGACACACTTCGATCTGCAGTGGCACAGACGTGGCCGCGAAAAGAGATCATCGTCGTTGATGACGGTTCCAGCGACGAGACTCTAGCGATTGCGCGGAGATTCTCCTGTGGAAACGTCTGCGTTATTACCCAAGAAAATCAGGGTGCGGCCGCTGCCAGAAACAAGGCTTTCTCTCTCTGCCAAGGGCAGTACATTCAGTGGCTGGATGCCGATGATCTTTTGGCTCCGGACAAGATTTCTAGGCAGATGGAAATCTTAGGCCAGTGCCTCAGCAAATGGACGCTTGCTTCCTCAGCTTGGGGACAATTTCTATATCGAGACCGCAGAGCGAAGTTTGTTCCGACTGCATTGTGGTGTGATTTGAGTCCCGCTGATTGGCTGGTGCGAAAGTTGGGACAGAATCTCCACATGCAGACCGCCACATGGCTTGTCAGCCGCGAGTTGAGCGATGCCGCTGGTCCCTGGAACACCGCGCTGCTAGGAGACGATGATGGCGAGTACTTCTGCCGCATCCTACTGGCCTGCAACAGCATCCGATTCGTTCCGGAGGCCAGAGTCTATTATCGTGCGTCCGGGTCCAATAGCCTCAGTTATATAGGACGTTCAAATCGGAAAAGGGAAGCTCAGTGGCTTTCGATGCGTATGCATGTGGCATATCTTCGCTCGTTGGAAGACAGCGAAAGAGTTAGAGCAGCCTGTGTAAGGTACCTGCAAAACTGGCTGATTTTCTTCTACCCGGAAAGGCTGGACATTGTTCAGCAGGCGGAAGAGATGGCCAAGGCGCTGGGGGGGCAACTGCAGGCTCCGAGCCTGGGCTGGAAGTACTCTTGGATCAAAGCGCTTTTGGGCTGGCGCTTGGCCATGCATGCGCGATTTTTTCTGCCGTCTGTCCGATGGTCTTTGGCCCGTGTTTGGGACAAGGCTTTACTTTACGCGGAGGACAGATGTCAGGTATAGTTTCACTGCCAATTTAAGTAACGACATACTAACTCAGTGATTCCGGAATCGAAGTGTTTGAGCGAGAAAACAGCTGTTCTCCTGCTTTTGCGCAATAAGGAATTCCACCGTGCATGACATGCCTGACGCAGTGATCCTTTGCGGCGGCCAAGGTACGCGCATCCGCTCGGTGCTCGGGGATTGCCCAAAATCGATGGCGCGCATAGCGGGCCAGCCGTTTCTTGAGATCTTGCTCAATCAAGTTGAGACTGCGGGATGGCGTCGCGTGGTCCTGTGCTCTGGCTACGGACGGGAGGCACTTCGCCGCTATTTCGCCTCCCATCGGTCGATTCTTGAGACCTGCTTCTGCGAAGAGGAGACCCCCCTTGGAACGGGTGGGGCGCTGCTCAACGCACTGTCGCTCCTCAGAAGCGATGCAGTGCTGGTGATGAACGGTGATAGCTATGTGTCGGTCGACCTTGCTGCTCTTTACGACCGGTATCGACAACTCTTGACAAAGCTTCTTATGGTTATCGTGCCGACGGACGGGCGTAACGACGCTGGCAGAGTTGTCATCGATTCCGGTTACCGCATCACGGGGTTTGCCGAGAAGACAGACCCAACGGATAACTGCTTCTATAACGCAGGTGTTTATTTGATTTCGCGCCCGTTGCTAGAAACCGCAACGCTTGGGCGTTCGATTTCGCTAGAACGAGAATTGATCCCCCAATGGATCCCGATGGGCATACACGCGTTCATCCATAATGGCCCCCTATTGGACATTGGGACCCCGGAACGCCTTGCGACGGCAAATGCTTTTTTTGAAAGGCAAGCAAGAATCAAATGTGACTGTGAGGTACCAAAAAATGTTTGATTGCGCTTCAATTCTTAGGGAGAACCTGGGAGAAAGTCTGAAAGTCCACTCGCGGCTGCTCACCGAAACATTACCGCAGATGATTAGGGCCGCGGAACTGCTCATAACGGCATATCGTCACGGTGGCAAGGCAATCTTTCTGGGAAACGGCGGCAGTGCCGCAGATGCTCAGCACCTTGCGGCTGAATTTCTAGGGCGTTTCCTGCAAGAACGTCGCCCACTCCCAGCGCTAGCCCTTAATACAAACTCCTCGGCGGTAACGGCGATCGGGAATGATTACGGCTACGATCACGTTTTTGCTCGACAGCTCGAGGCACTGGCCGCTCCGAACGACGTTGTCGTGGCCATCAGCACTTCAGGCAATTCGCCCAATGTGATCGAAGCTCTTCTGGTCGCTCGGAAGCGGCGTATACCTACAATCGGTTTCACCGGGGCTTCCGGCGGTCGCATGCGCACTCTTGTCGACGTGTTGATCGCTGTTCCGTCCTCAGATACCCCCCGCATTCAGGAGTGCCACATCCTAGTCGGCCACTCGCTTTGCTGTGCTATTGAGCAGGCCATTGTTTCGGAACCAAGCTTCTCGGTTGCTAGCAGCTAACTGTCCATTTCTCCGGGATCTTTCGCTTGGGGACGGTATTACTCGTTGGTGATCTTCAAGCGGTTATAAATCAATCAGAATTTCAGCTATATATCCCTTATGCCGCGTATCGCTATTTTCTTCGATCGTGACGGAGTCTTGAATGAGGAAGTTGGCCACATTGCTAAGGCCTCCGATTTACGCGTATACCCATTCGCCGCGGAAGCGGTGCGGCGCGTCAATGAGACGGGAGTACTCGCAATTGTCGTAACCAACCAGTCCGGCATCGCTCGCGGACTATTAAGCGAAGCATCTCTGAAGGGTATACATGACAGATTGGAGGAGGTCCTCGATTTCGGGGGAGCGCGGCTTGACGATATTTATTACTGCCCACATCACCCGGAATATGGCACTCCACAATATCGGCGGGTGTGTAACTGCAGGAAGCCGAACCCGGGAATGCTTTTCGCGGCTGCCCGGGATCACGAAATCGATCTCACACAATCTACTTTTGTAACAGATCGCCATCGCGAGATTGCTATGGCACAAATGCTAGGTCTCCAAAGTGTGCTGGTACTGACCGGTTACGGTCGTTCCGAACGAGAGCAACAAGGGTACGTAAATATGCCAAGACCGGACCTTATCGCAGAAGATGTACTGCACGCTGTTCAAAGCATTGTTTCCGGAATGTCCCGCGAGAAGCCTAACGTCGCGGCACGTAGGCAACAAGTGCGGACCGTGCAACCTGCTGGAGTTCACGATCGACACATGGCGAGGGAGCACGTTCGAAAGGCGCTCGAACCAACTTCTGTTGCAAGCGGGCCAGTATTTACTGTCTAATTTAAAAGAGCGACCCGTACTAGCCGAGGTGCTCCCAATCAAATGCTGCCCAGCAATCATTTACGAAACAGCACAGCTCCTAATGAGCATTGAGACAATCAGCGGGAGCTCAGCTGAGCGATACGGACATACTAATTCTCAGACTGGAGTGAACCCATGATCATTACACGCACACCTCTTCGAGTCTCTTTCTTCGGCGGTGGCACTGATTATCCGGTTTGGTATCGTGAGCACGGGGGAGCAGTATTGACGACGGCTATTGATAAGTATTGTTACATTACCTGCCGTCGACTGCCTCCCTTCTTTGAATACCGGAGCAGGATTTCATACTCCAAAGTCGAAAATGTCTGTAGTAATGACTTAATTGAGCATCCCTCGGTGCGGGGCTGCTTGCAATTTCTGAAAATCAGGGAAGGTGTGGAGATTCATCATGTGGCTGATTTGCCCGCGCGCACTGGTTTGGGAACCAGTTCTGCCTTCACCGTGGGCCTACTGTTGGGACTCTATGCGCTCAAAGACAGAATGCGTGACAAACATGCGCTGGCCCAAGACGCCATCTACGTCGAGCAGGAACTACTTCGGGAAGCGGTCGGCGCGCAAGATCAGGTTATCGCCGCCTATGGGGGATTCAACCACGTCCACTTTTGCGTGGATGGAAGCATCGATGTAAAGCCCGTAGTTGCCCCTCAGAGTAGGCTTGCCGAACTCGAGAATCACTTGGTCCTTTTCTTCACTGGATTTACCCGTACTGCCTCTGAGATTGCAAAAGAGCAGCTTAGGGAAACCCCCAAACGAAAAGGGGAACTTGGCGCAATGCTGCAGATGGTTAACGAGGCCAAGGATATTATCTCGAACACGAATCGACAGGTCAGCGAGTTCGGGCGTTTGCTGCATGAGAGTTGGAAGCTCAAAAGAAGCTTGAGCAGCAAGATCACCAGCCCGCAGATCGACGAAATCTATGAGGCTGGATTGAGCGCGGGGGCAATTGGAGGAAAGTTACTAGGAGCGGGAGGAGGAGGATTCATGCTCTTTTTTGTCCCGCCCGAACGACGAGAAGCACTAAGGCGGCGGTTGCAGAACTTATTGTCCGTCCCATTTACCTTTTCTGCTAGAGGTAGTCACGTTGTCGTGTACGAACCAGAAGCCGCGTACGACGGCTGCCAAGCGAGCGAGACAATGGATGCCCAGATCGCTTCATGTCGTTGAGTCGGGTCGCTCGCACGCACGGAGGAGGAGGACTGCGTTATGAGAGTCTTGATTACGGGGGCTGCGGGCTTCATCGGCCAGTTTCTTGCTAAGCACTGCGTCGAAGCTGGGTGTTCTGTGCTCGGAATCGATCACAGAGAGCCGGAAGCTGGCTGGACAGGCACGCACCTTGAACGTTGCGATGTTCGAGACGCGACACATCTGTCGGAGCTTGTATCCGCGTTCCGACCAGATCGCGTTTTCCATCTCGCCGCCCAGAGTTATCCAACAGTATCGCTGCTCGAACCACGAGAGACTATGGACATAAACGTCGGAGGGACAATAAACCTGTTTGAGTGCTTGCGTGCGTCCGCGACGAGGGCCCTGGTGATCGTCGCTTGTTCGAGTGCTGAATATGGACCGGTTGCAATCCAGGACATGCCGGTGCGCGAGAGTCATTCACTCTCTCCATTGCATCCCTATGGCGTCAGTAAAGTTGCTCAGGACTTGCTCGCGGCGCAGTATTTTACCAATTATGGAACTCAATCGATTAGAGTCCGGATTTTCAACACGACCGGGCCGGGAAAGATTGGCGATGTGTGCTCCGATCTTACGAAGCGGGCTGTCCAGATTGAAATGGGCGCTCGACGTCCCTCAATGATGGTCGGTAACCTCACTAGCCGTCGAGCGATTGTCGATGTGCGCGATTTTGTGCGCGCCTTCTGGTTATCAGCAGAACGCTGTAAGGCCGGTGAGGTTTACAACATCGGAACTGATCAGACCTACTCCGTCCATGAAATAATCGAAACGATCCGTGCGCAATTATCTACTAGCTTCCAAGTGGAACAGGATCCCACCCTGGTACGATCCTGCGATGAGCCAATTATCGCAGGGGATATCTCCAAGTTCCGGAGCTGTTGTGAGTGGACGCCTGAAATTAAACTCTCCACTACCTTGCGGGATATGCTGGAGTGGTGGAGAGTTCGCCTCGCTGATCCTGTCTTCCCTATGTTAGACAGCAACGCACGTCGTAGTACGAGCGCGTGAAGCGTCACGGAGCTCGGGTGGATCAATGGACAACGACTTGCAGGTTCGTGGGGGGGGCAACGACGGTCGTGCTGCCGCCTGCATAGCAATTGCTTGCGAGGAACAGCAAGTAGCCGTTGGCGTCCCTGGAACTATTGTTGTAGCAGGCTTGTGCAGGGATGACGTTTGCGTGTCCACCAAGACCTGAGATATTTCCGCCGGTGACATCGGGTCCTATGGCAGGCCATGGAATCGAAGATGGCCACCAAGATGGTTTTGACGACAGGTAAAACGAGGCTGGCAAATTCTGAGTGCTGGGCACAGAATTTGCAAACTGGCTAATTCCGCTCGGAACCTCGGCATTCACAAACCGGACTGTGGCACTCGCAGAGTCGTAGTTGCCCCAACGCATCACGTTTGCCTGAACGCTTGCGTCGTTGGGGACGTTGGTGGTGCCTGCACCGAATGTGTAAATCGCTTGGTCGTTGGTAGTTTGATCCACCTCGTAGGTCGTATGGTAGCCGGAAGTGCCGAGGACGTTTCCGACGATGTTGTAGTAACGGCTGTAGGCACGCAGGAATATTGGATTTGTGTTACTGGTTTTGCCAAGTTCCCATCCGCTCCAATAGTTTCTGAATGCGGTTATGAAATTGTGAGTTCCATGAATGACGTCGCTTTGTAGCCCAGCTCCAACATTGCCCTCAAACAGTACATTGTCAGCGCCTCCGGCGTGCATCCAGGCGCTCTGTATCATCCAATTCAGCGACGCCGTATAGTAGTCATTGGCTGAATAGTTATAAGCGATGACATCTCCGGAAGCGGCTCCATTCATCATCTGAGGAGAAGTGACGTGTTCGAAGATGTTGTTCTCGATCAGTGAATTCGAGCTTGGATAGTCTTCGACGCCGTAGCTCTGAGATGCCGCATTCCGCGTTCCGTAAAAATAGCTATCTCGCACTACGCTCTGCGGGGATATATACAGGCGGACATGACTGCGCGGGGAGTTAAGCGAGCGAACTCCCTTAATCCAGCAGTTCAGGCCGTTGAAAATAACAATGCCCGCACCAGAACTGTCAATAGAACTGAGAGTGTGATCGAGCGAGACGTTCTCGATTCCGGAGTTTTTGACCGGGGCGGTGGGCCACCAGGCTTGCGGGCTCCTTGAACTCGACCAGTTTGGCATATAGAGACCCGGAGAGATCGTAACCGTATTTCCGTTAATGCCCGTAACTTTGACTAGCTGGGCCTGATCGCGGTTTGTTCGGCCTCCGCCCGCAGGCCCCTCATCAGCGCAATATGGTGACTGGCCAGTGCCCCCCGTCGGGCCATAGGAACAGACAAAAATCGTTCCAGGATCACTAAGGTCGTTGTTCTGGTCGAGAATCAAGAAGTTGCCGATTGCAAGGTTTGTCGTACTGCTTAGGGTGATTTGGGTTGCACCTCTGGCATAGCCACCCGTCCAATTTGCACTATTGCTAGGCCCCCCTCCCCAGTTTGAATCGGAGCTATCTATGCACACATCTGTCCACTGACCGTGACAACCCGTGCCTCCGGTAAAAACCAAAAAAGTGAGATTTGCTCCTGCTCCGCGAAGGGTTACGTTACTCTTGGCATTAAAAACAATTCCGCTGGTGAGGTTATACGTACCCGCGCTCAGATAAACTACCTGGCCGCCCGGGCAAGCTGCGATGGCGCTGTTAATTTGATCCGCGCTTGCTCCCGGATTCAGTGTGGCGCATATCGTCGTGCGATTCGGTATACCGCCAGGAATTCCTGCGTTTGACCAGTCAATTGCGCGGCTGGGATCAATAATTCCGGACCATTGCTGCGCGCGAACGGCGCTCGGCGTCACCCAAAGCAAGATTAAGCAAGTCAGAAGGCCCTTCATGTTTCGAATATACATTTTGTTCCTTTACCCGGTTTTTTTTCAACGGCCCTCAGGCCTATGTGGCGAGAAGGCTAACAACCGCCGGTCGTGTACTATTTCGGAATCGGAATAGGTGCGGCGGCAGAGACTTCGTTCGAATACTCACTCTCAACGATGTCTGGTCATCTAAATTCTGGATTGACGGGAATGGTGAAGCCGGCCTTTTCCATTCTTCGGCCAGAAGCCTCAAGTAATTCCCTACTGCAACCAATCGGGCGGGTAGAGCAGTTGCGGCATTGCGGGCCGGATTCGACGTGCTTAAAATTCCCGCCCACACGACGGAGCCTAAACTATCAAAGAATTGTAGACAGTCGGCGGAACCATGAAGTTTTTGTGGGACTGTCGGGCGAATTCGCGTCGGGCTTTCTCTTACGAAAGTACAGGCCTCACAGGGACATCCAAGCTCTCCATTATGGAGCAGCGGCCTGAAGGGCACCAAATTGTTAGAAAAAGAGACGCGGCCGCCGACTGTGACGAACGTTGGCTGCAGGGATAGACGTATATCCGGCGAAACTGGTATCCTGACTTTCCTTGAGAGAACCCGTATTGGCATGCCTAACCCAATTGTGTATTGTTCTCCCATCAGCGTTGTTTTCGACACGCCCTGCCCCAGAGTCGAATCTGTGATTCGGTTTCCTCGCTCAAGCCACATCGTTCCGATCGCGATACTTTGCACTGCAGCTCTCTTGATCATCGGCGACATCGGTTCAAGCGGCGGGCTCCTCCAGAGCCAAGAAACACCTTCGGGCGGGCACTACGTCGTTCTGACATGGAAGGCCAGCACTTCCGTGGTTGCGGGCTACTACGTTTACCGGGCAGAGAATCCGGGCGGGCCATACAAAAAGCTGAATTCCTCTCCCATCCGGGAAACCACATACAGAGATTCTCCCCTGCAAGCCGGACGCACGTACCTTTACCAGGTGACCGCAGTCGATGCCAAAGGCCAGGAGAGCGCGTTCTCGAATCAGGTCCGCGCCATCGTGCCTTCACCATAGGGTCGATCCGATTAAGGGATTATCGCTTGTACTTGGTTCGAAAAACTACTCTGGTTTCCGCTGCTGTCCACTGACGTTGTTACGTAATAATAAGTTTGACCGGTTTGAACCGTAGTGTCTGTGTAGATTAGGCCGGTGACTGGCGAAGAATCAAGCAAGATATAAGGCCCACCGTCCACCGTGCCCCGGTAAACGTAGTAGCCTGTCACTACTGATGTGCTAGCCACCCAACTGAGGGTCGCGGTGTGCGCCTGCTGCGCTGCGCCAGTGAAGTTTACCCCCGTAACATCGGCATTGCTTAGGGTTACGCTCTGGCTGGTCGGGCTGAAGGTGAACCCCGCCTCGCTCGGAGTTATGGCGTAATTTCCTGGCGCCAACCCCGCGAAAGCGTAATTCCCTGAGCTGTCCGCCGTTTGTGTACCAGTCGATGCTCCGCTTAATGTAACAGTCGCTCCGCTTCCGCCTGCCGCGGGAGTGATCGTGCCTGAGATCTTGTATGTCAGTTGTGGCGGATTTGTAGCTTGGGTACTGCCCACGGTACCGCTGCATCCACTGACTAAAACAACGGCCAGAAGCATCCCGAACAACACGAGCGCAAGCGTCTTGCCGAAGTTGAAAAAATGAGAAATTCTGGCGAGTTTCGAGCTGGTTGTCTTGCGTCTTGAGTTGACATCCATACGTTACTCTACTCCCCTAACCCCAAGACAGTTTACAAGCACCGTGATAGCTCGAAATACTGCTTTGAAGTGCAAATAAAGTACAGGTGGTACCACTGGACTCAAGGACTAAGGGTCAAAACTCCGAATCGGAAATATCGGACGGGGCTCACAAACCATGCTCTTACAGTCACTTGTGAGCAAACTCCGTTTTGACAACCAACTCGCTCACTCTAAGTAGGCCTGCCTTCTTTTTTCAATAGGTCATTTCACGTCCACCGCAACGCGCGTCTCGCGCATACATTGCCGGGTCCGCCCGCGAAACTGAGGCGGCCCCGGTAGTTGTGTCTGCTCTGCTTCTCTCCAACACCTGCCTCAGGTCACGGGATTGCCGCGCTCACCTGATTCGAGTAGGAGCTCTCATTCCCGGCAGCGTCCACAGCAGTTGTCACGTAATAGTAGGTGGTTCCACTTTGCACATTCGCATCATTGTACGTGAGTCCAGTTAGAAGCGATGAATTGATCTTTATATACGAACTCCCGTTCACCGTGCTGCGGTAGAGGTTGTATCCAGAAACCGTGGAGGGACTGGAGCCCCAAGTCAAAGCCACAGAATGCTGCACCGCCGCCACTCCAGTTCCCGATAAAGAAACCGCTGCAGGCGACCCAGTCGCGTTGCTTGCGATCGAAATGGTGCCGTTTGCACTCCCCGCCGCAGTCGGATGGAATTGTGTTGTAAGAGTGAGGGTCTGCGATGGAGAGAGTGTGACCGGAGCGCTTCCGCCCGTGGCTGAGTATCCTGTCCCACTCACTGAGATTTGTGAAATCCCGACTTTGGAATTGCCCGTGTTGGTCACCGCGACGTTCTGCGAAGTGGAAGACGTGCCAGTCGTGACGTTGCCGAAGTTCAGGCTTGTCGGGCTAACGTTCAGCGTGTAAGTGGCGGCGAGCCCCGAGCCGCTGAGAGCTATCGAAGTTGGGGTGGCCGATGCGCTGCTCGCAATAGAAAGGCTGCCAGAAGCGGCCCCAATCGACGCCGGCAGAAAATTCGCCGTGATTGTGGCCTTCTGGCCTGGGCTCACGCTCATGGGCAGTGATAGCCCACCGACCGTGAATGCCGTGGAGCCTGACGCTGTCACTTGAGTGACGCTCAAAGCGGCCGTCCCCGTATTTGTAACGACCAGGGTCTGGGACGTATTGGTGCCGACCGGGTCATTTCCAAAGTTGATCGAGTTGGAACTAACCTGAATGCCGGGCCCGGCAAGCGCGGCAACCGTCAATGTAGCCGTCGTGCTTGTGATCGTCCCCGCCGCGTTGCTTACCACCACTCGGAACGTCGATCCGTTATCTGTGGTCGTCGTCGCCGGAGTTGTGTAGCTGGCCGAAGTGGCGCCTGCAATACTGGCCCCGTTCTTCTGCCACTGATAGCTCATGGGCGCGGTACCACCTGCGGTTACCGCGAACGTCGACGACTGCCCTGCCACCACCGTCTGGTTCCCCGGCTGGATCGTGATCATTGGCGGCGAGAGGGCACTGGCTGGCAATACTTCGATGCCGTTCACCTTGGGACTCTGTGTCGAGCCGGGAAGGAAGTTGACACTCAGGGTTCCATTCGTCACCGTGACATTGAACGTTTTCACCACCGGGATGTTCATCCCGCCCGCTGCTGCGTAGATATCGAAGTTGGTGAGTACCTGCGTGCGGTTAATGGACACATTGAAGATGCGTTGTCCGGGACCAGTCACATAAGCCTCGGCAAAGTCCAGGTTCACGTTGTAGTTGCCGTTCGCAACCGGAATGTTGTATGCGAACGAACCCCAGCGCTCAGTTTGAAACACCTGCGGTGCGGGAGTGCCCGTGATCGGGCTCGTGGTGTAGTAGGTCGACCCCCCCGTGTAGAACTGGTCCGCAAGCCAAGTGTTCCCATTGGCATCGGTGTAAGGCGTCGTCGTACCGGCGTTGATCCGAACCGACGTGGGAGCTGCCTGTGCACCCCCGGTCCCTACGGAAGTCAGGAACAGTAAGAGAAGAAGGGCAGGCGAAAAAAGACGAATGAACCTTTTGGTG
>Ga0209055_1002117_pt1 | contig 12708 bp, 10 predicted proteins | sample GraSoiAngelo_110_FD_185875 | JGI IMG/M metagenome (GOLD analysis project Ga0209055, IMG submission 185875) | Grasslands soil microbial communities from the Angelo Coastal Reserve, California, USA - 14_0903_12_30cm (SPAdes) (version 2) | ecosystem: Environmental > Terrestrial > Soil > Grasslands ... | reverse complement strand
TCGCGCGGGTCGATCCGCTGGCGCTCGTGAAGGGCGCGTTCGCGACGCATCTCCTCAAGCCGGCAGGGCTGCGTGGCGTCATCGAGCGGTTCGTGACGGCGACGCAATTCGGGCAGCTCCGGATCCCGCTGACTATCACGGCGACCGACCTGGACTCAGGGGACCTGCTGCTGCTCGGCGCAGGCGGGCTGGCGGACGTCCCCCTGCACGACGCTCTGTACGCCTCGTGCGCGCTGCCGCTCTACTTCCCGCCCTTGGCGCTCGACGGCCGGCGCCTCGTCGACGGCGGACTGCGGGCGGTGCTGGGGCTCGAGCCGGCGGCGCGGATCCCGGCCGATCTCGTCATCGCCATTCATGTCGGCCCGGGCTTCGATGAGCCCGCTCCCCGGCCTTCCACCGGCTTTCCACCGGCCCTAGTCCGCGCCCACGGCGAAGCGATCCGCGTCATGATGGCGGCGCAGGTGGACCGGCTCATCGCGGACTGGCCGCGGGACGCGCCGCGGCTGCTGGTGGTGCGACCGGTCGCCGAGCGGGAAGCCACATTTGCGGTGGGTGCGGCAGAGCGGTATCTACAGGCGGGTTACGACGCGACCAAACGATGCTTGCTCGAGAGATTATGATCCCGGAGCCCTTCGTGGCGGCCGCCGGCGCCACGAGCGCGGAGGTGGCGCTGCTGATGCGCGCCAAGGACATCTCGGTCGTGCCGGTGGTGGACAACCCCAAAGACCGCCGTTACCTCGGCACCATCTCCGACCGCGACATCGTGACGCAGTGTGTGGCGGCGGGGCACGACCCGAAGGAGTGCTCCGCCCAGGTGCACGCGCGGCGCGACACGGTGGTGGTGACACCGGAGACGGAGCTGACGGGGTTCAAGATCGAGCAGCTGGAAGAGACGGACGCGCATATTCGATCGACGATCGTGGTAGTGGACGGCAACAAACGAGTCGTGGGATTTATTCCGCATCCGGAGTTTATCCAAGGAATAGTAATCGTCAGGGGATAGGAGAGGCAAAGGCTAGACGCACACTGTGCGCCTAGCCTTTGCATTTCCGCGTATATTGTTTCCGTGCCCAGAAAGTATTTCACCCTCGCCGAAGCCAATCGTACTCTTCCGCTGGTGAAGCGCATCGTCGCCGACATCGTCGCCCTGCACCCGCAATGGCGCGATCTGGTGGCGCGCTACGAGCTCGTCGCCGCGCAGGCCAAGCCCGACCGGGGCGAGCCGCCCGAGCAGATCGAGCTGCGCCGTCAGGTCGACGCCGTCGCCCACCAGATCAACGACTACCTGCTCGAGCTGCAACAGATCGGCTGCGTCTTCAAGGGATTCGAGCAGGGGCTGGTGGATTTCTACGGCAAGCTCGACGGCAAAGAAATCTTCTGGTGCTGGAAAGTGGGCGAGGACAGGATCGAGCACTGGCATGAGCTGGAGGCAGGATACGCGGGGCGGCAACCGGTGCCTGAGGTGGTGAGGGGGTAGCGATGCGAGGATTCTGGCTCTTGGTGCATGTCCTGGGCTTCACGCTGTGGCTGGGCGGTGGGATTGCCACGATGGTGGCCGGGGTGACCGCGAAGCGGTTCTCCGCCGGTGAGCGGCTCGTGGGCTACAAGCTGATCGGCGCGATCCAGCGGCTGCTCGTGGCACCGGGCGCGCTCGCGGTGGTGCTCTCCGGCTTTGCCCTCGCGGGGCCGTACATGAAGCAGGGCGCTGTGCCCGGCTGGATGGGGCTGATGATGGGCGCGGGCCTCCTGGGCGCGATCGCGGCGGCGGCGATCAGCGTGCCCACGGCGGCGAAGCTGGCGCGGCTCGAGCCGGATACGAGGGGCGAGCTCCCGGAAGCCTTCAACCGGCTGAGAAAGCGGCAGATCCTCGCGGCGTCGATCGCGGGGGCGCTGGGACTGATCGCGATGTTTGCGGTAACCCTCGGCAGGGGGTGAAGGGCCGGTCAAAGGCCGGTCAAAGGCCGGTCAAAGGCCGGGGAAGGGTAAGGGCCGCTATCTCACGCCCTCGGCCGTGAGCCTTACGAGTCGCTGCTTCACGTCGCGCACCAGGGGCTGCAGCTCCGGATCCGCGTTCTTCCACAGGTCCACGAATCGCCCGTAAAAATCCCGCGCCTTGTCGAGCTGCCCGCGCTCCTCGTACAGCTCGCCCAACCGTTTGTACGTCGGTCCCAGGGTGCCGGCTTCCTCGAACATGCGCAGCATCCCGGGAGTCGTGACGGCGCGCTCGTACACGGCGAGCGCCGAGTCGCGCTGGCCGGTCCGCTCGTACACGCGCCCGAGCTCGTACAGCCCGCACACCGCGCACGAGTCCTCCTCGTACCAGGCGCGATATTCCTTGATCGCGTCCTGGATCCGGCCCTCCGCGAGCGCGACGGCGGCCGCGGCGCCATGCCGGAACGGCTCGCGCAGCCGAAACGCCTCGGGGACCTGGACGGCGTACTCGGCGAGCAGCTGGCGTCCTCGCTCGGGCCGCCCGGCCTCGGCATAGAACCACGCGAGGCCGGCGTACGGCCGGTCGGTGGGGCGCATCGAGGCGAGGGGGTGCCGGCGCAGCGCCTCCTCCACTTGACGCCGCGCGGTCTCGGGCGCATTGCGAGCGCGCAGGTTGGTCATGGCGAGCCACACCGTGCCTCCGACATACGTGCCCGGCTGGCCGCGGCGCTCGGCAAACGCCAAGCTCGCGCGAGTGTGCCGCTCCGCCTCGGCGAGCTTGCCCTCCACCCGGCTGAGCTGGGCCATGGTGAAGTCCGTTATTCCCTGCCAGGCCTCGTCCGGGGCGGCGGGCGCCAGTGCCTGGATGACCACCGCCGCACTGTCGAAATCGCGCTGGGCATCGAGCAGCCGGGCGCGCAGGATGAAGCGCATGGGATTGGTGGGCGCTCGCTGCGCGAACAGCTCGGCGGTGCGCGCCGCGGCGGCGTACTTCCCCTGCCCGATCTGCGCCTGCGCCGCATTGATGTACAGGGTCGCCTGGGTGGGAGCGACGGCGATGCCGCGCAGCGTCAGCGACTCGGCCTGCGCGAATTTGCGCTGGGTGTTCAGCGCGAGCGCCAGGTTGTTGAGCGCCACGTAGTTCTCGGGATCGAGCTCGAGGGCCGATCGATAGCCGGTCTCGACCTTGGCGCGGTCGAACTCGGCCTGATAGTAGTAGAACGCCTCGGCCAGGTCGCGCTCGAGCGGCGTGAGCCGGTCGCGATGCCGGAAGGCCTGCGTGGCGGCCTCGGCGATGCGCGACGGCGCCCCACCGGTGTTGTTCAACACGACCGCCAGCTTGCGGTGCGCCATCGCGAACGTCGTATCCAGCGCGATGGCCTCGCCGAGCAGGGTCACCGCACGATCGGTCGCTCCCGCGTCATTGGCCCGCAGCGCCTGGGAGTACTTGCGCAGCGCCGCGAGCGAGCTCGTGGTCACCTGCTCGAGCGGCTCGCTCGCGCGGATCGACTTGAGCGACTCGCCGATGCGCTCGCGCAGCCGCTTGGATAGCCGATCTACGGCGTCGATGATGGCGCCGTCGTCCTTGGCGTTCTCCCGCAGGGAGACGAGCGCGGTGCCATCGGTTGCGGAGACGAGCTCGGCGGACAGCACGTAGCCGCGCCCCAGTGGATCGATCTGGCCCTGCACCACGGCCTTCGCGCCCTCGCGCTCGGCGAGCTCGCGCGCGACGGCGGCATCGAGCGGCGCGGCGGCGTTCCGTCCCATGCGACCGAGTGCCTGGCTCACGGTGGTGGCGTCGAGCAGGCGCACCGCGGGCGACTGGGCCAGGTCGACCCGCAGCGCTTCGGTGAGCGACGCGCCGAGCGTCGAGTCCGGCGTGTGGTTCTCGAAGTCGGCCAGCACCAGGCGGTCGCGGTGCGCCAGCACGCCGGACGCGACCAGCGTTCCCACGGGGCCGATCCCGAGCAGCCGCATCGTCATGTAGAGCGTGGTGCCGAGTCCCAGCGCCCCGAAGCCGGCCGCGCCGCCCATGAGCGCGCGGCGCCAGGTGAACCAACGCTGCACCCCGGCGGATCCGGCGCCGCCCGCGAGCGCGCGGCGCCGCTCCACCAGCCCGGTCGCCACCATGATAGGAAGGCCGACCACGAGTAGCCCGATCGCCACCTGCATCACCCAGCCCGGCAGGCCCAGTTGCGTCATGAGGAAGTACACGACGCCCAGCACGGCGAGCGAGCCGAGCGCGAACAGCCCGGCCACGCGGGCTGGGTGGCCGCGTGTCGCGGCGGCCGCGGCCTCGTACGCCGTGGTCGCCGTCGGTGTCGCCAGCTGCTCCAGCTGCTCGAGGATCTCGTTGGCCGACTGCCACCGGTCTGCCGGGCGCTTGGCGAGACAGCGCATGACCAGCGCCGCCAGTGCGGGCGGCACGTTCTCGCGGTACCGGGTCACTGGCTCGACCGCGCCCGTCACCTGCGCCGCCAGCAGGCTCTGCGGCGACAAGCCGGTGAACGGCGGCCGCCCCGTCAGCATCTCGTACGCCAGCACTCCCACCGCGTACAGGTCGGCCCGGTGATCCAAGTTCGGGTCGCCCGCGGCCTGCTCGGGGGCCATGTAGGCGGGGGTGCCGAGCGCCATGCCGAGCGAGGTGAGCGTCCCTTTGCCGGTCGACTCGGCGACGGCTTTAGCCACGCCGAAATCCGCCACCAGCGCGTGCTTCCCCGAGAACAGCACGTTGTCGGGCTTCACGTCGCGGTGCACGATGCCGTGGCCGTGCGCGTAGGCGAGCGCATCGCACACGTCCCTGAGGATGCGCACCGTCTCGGTGACGGGCAGCTCGCGCTCGTGAGACAGCCGCGCGCGCAACGACTCGCCGGCGATGTGCGGCATGATGTAGTAGAGCAGGTCGCCCTGCGATCCGGCGGTGAGCAGCGGGACAATGTGGGGATGCTGCAGCTTGGCGGCGAGGCGGATCTCGCGCTCGAACCGCTCGACGTTCACCCCCGCCGCCATCTCAGGCGGGAGGACCTTCACGACGACCTGCCGGCCGAGGCGCACTTCCTCGGCGAGGAAGACGCGGCTCATCCCGCCGCCACCCAGCTCCCGTTCGATGCGGTATGCGTCACCCAGGGCGGACTGGAGGCGGTCGTGGAGTTCGATCACGCCTAGCGACCCCGCCCGGCTGACAATCCTGCAAGCCGCTGCCTCACCTCGCGCACCAGCGGCTGCAGCTCGGGGTCGGCGTGCGCCCACAGCTCGACGAACCGCCCGTAGTAGTCCCGCGCCTGCTCGACGTCCCCCCGCTCCGCGTGCAGCTCGCCGAGCCGCTTGTACGTTGCGCCCAGGGTGGCGGCCTCGTCGAGCAGGCGATCCCGCCCCGGCGTCGTCACGGCTCGCTGGTACACGGCGAGGGCCGAGTCACGCTCGCCGGCCCGCTCGTAGGCCCGCGCGAGCTCGAACAGCCCGCAGGTCGCGCAGCCACTCTCGTCGTACCACGCCCGGTAGCCCGCAATGGCGTCCGGGGTGCGGCCTTCCGCCATCGCCACGGCGGCTGCCGCCCCACGGCGGAACGCGTCGCGCCGCTGCTGCGCGTCCGGTACCGCGGCCGCGTAGTCTGCGAGCAACGCCTTGGCGCGCGGCACGTCTCCCGCTTCCGCGTAGAACAGCGCGAGCGACAGGTAGGGGCGGTCGGGCGCGGCGATGCTCGTCAGGGGACGGCGCGCGAGCGCGGCCTCGACCGTGCGGCGACCGGTCCCGGTGGCGTGGCGATAGCGGACGTTCAACAACGCGAGCCCCACCGCGCCATCCAGGTACGCACCGGGCAGGCCGCGGCGCTCGCTCGTCTCCATGTAAGCGCGGCCGGCCGCCTCTGCCTCGGCCAGGCGGCCCCGGACCAGGTGCAGCGCGGCCAGGGTGAAGTAGGTGTTCGCGCGCCGTGCCAGATCGGTGCCCTGCAGCCGCGCCCGCTGGTACGCTTCCGCACTGTCGTAGGCGCGCCGCGCCTCGGCGAGCCGCGAGCGGAAAACCAGGAGGAAGGGGTTGCCCGCCGCCCGCTGCTCGAAGCGATCGACCGTCTTCGCCGCCTCGGCGAGTTTGCCCAGTCCGATCTGGGCTCGGATCGCGTTGCCGAAGGGCGGCGGCGACAGCCGCAACGCGGTCGCCCGCAACGCCAGGGACTCCGCCTCGGCGAACTGGCGCATCTCGTTCAGGAGCAGCGCAAGGTTGTTCAACGCCGAGACGTCGTCGGGCTCCACCTCCAGCGCCGCGCGGTAGGCGGCGGCGGCCTTGGCGCGGTCGAACTCGGCGAAGGTGTAGTAGTTCGCCACGGCGAGGTGGCGCTCGAGCGGGGCCAGGCGGTCCCGGTGCCGGAACGCCTTGGTCGACACGGCGGCCATGCGGGACGGCGCCGCGAATGTGTTGAACCCAATGACGGCGAGCTTGCGATAAGCCATCGCGAAGCCCGTGTCCAGCGCGACGGCCTCCTCGAGCAGCGCTGCCGCCCGATCGTTCTCCCCCCCATCGAACGCTTTGACCCCCTGGGAGTACCTCCGCAGCGCGTCGAGCGACGCCGTCGTCACGCGCTCGAGCGGCTCGCTCCCCCGGATCGTCTTGAGCGACTCGCCGATCCTCTCCCGCAGCTTCTTGGACAGGCGGTCGATGGCCTCGATGATCGCGCCGTCGTCGCGCGCGTTTTCTCGAACGGCGACGAGCACGGCGCCGTCGGCAGCGGAGACCAGCTCGGCCGAGAGGACGAAGCCGCGGCCCACCGGGTCGATCGCACCGCGCACCACTGCCTTGACGCCTTCCCGCTGGGCGAGCTCGCGCGCCATGCCGACATCGAGGGGCGTCGCGCGATCCCGGTTCATGCGCTGGAGGGCATCCGCGAGGCCGGAAGGATCGAGTAGCCGCACGACGGGCGACTGGGCCAGGTCCACCCGGAACGCCTCGCTCACCGAGCGGCCCAGCGTCGTGTCGGAGGTGTGGTTCTCGAACTCAGCGAGGACCAACCGATCCCGCGCCGCAAGCACCCCGCTCGCGACCAGCGTCCCGACGGGTCCGATGCCGAGCAGCCGCATCCCCATATAGATGGCGGTCCCCACGCCCAGGGTACCGAACGCCCCCACGCCGCCGAGCAGCGCGCGGCGCCACGTGAACCAGCGGTGTAGCCCGACAGGCGCGATCGCCCGTCCCGTCGTCCGCGCGAGCGCTCGCCGCCGCTCGATCACCCCCGTCCACACCATGATCGGCAGCCCCACCGCGAGCAGCCCGATCGCGCCTGGAAGCACCCAGTCGGGGAGACCGAGCAGCTGCAGTAGGGCGTACACCAGCGCCAGCACCCCCACCGCGGCGAGGGCGAACAGCGTGGCCACACGCGCGGGATGTCCGCGGCGGATCGCCGCCTCCGTGCCCGAGGAGATGATCGGCGGTCCTTCGGTCGGCGCCATACCGCCTGTCGGCGTCGCCATCGCTTCGAACTGGTGGTGGAGTTCCGCAGCCGACTGCCAGCGGTCGGCCGGCTTCTTCTCCAGACAGCGCATCACCAGCGCGGCGAGGGCGGGGGGCACCGCAGCCCGATGGTCGGTGACGGGGTCGGGCAGCTCGGTCACCTGGGCCGCGAGCACCTGGTGGGGACTGGTGCCGACGAACGGCGGCCGGCCGGTGAGCATCTCGTAGCCCAGCGCGCCGAGCGCGTACAGATCCGCGCGGTGATCGACGTGGGGATCGGCGGTCGCCTGCTCCGGCGCCATGTACGCCGGCGTGCCGAGCGCGACGCCCATCGAGGTGAGGGAGGTCCGGCCCGTCGCCTCGCTGATCGCCTTGGCGACTCCGAAGTCCGTCACCATCGCGTGGTGCCCGCTGATCAAGACGTTGTCGGGCTTGATGTCGCGATGCACGACCCCGCGCGTGTGCGCATACGCGAGCGCGTCGGCGACGTCCCGCAGGATGCGCACGACCTCGGGAACCGGCAGCTCTCCCTCCCGTGCCAGCCGCGCGCGCAACGATTCTCCCTCGATCAGGGGCATCGTGTAGTACACGAGGTCGTCGGCATGTCCCGCGTGGAGCAGCGGCACGATGTGCGGGTGCTGCAGGGAAGCCGCGAGCTGGATCTCGCGGCGGAACCGCTCGGCGTTGACCCCGGCTGCCATCTCGGGCGGGAGCACCTTCACCACCACTATGCGGCCGAGCTCGACGTCCCGCGCTGCGAACACGCGGCTCATGCCGCCGCCGCCGAGCTCGCGCTCGACGCTGTACGCGTCACCTAAGGCAGCTTGCAGTCGATCTCGAAGCTCAGCCACGGAACTATGATACCGGGTGCACGGAACAGTAGCCAGGAGATGCAACGACTCTGTGCGTCTAGCCTTTGCCTGTTCTGCACACTGCTCTTACTGGGCATTGTGGACACTTAGGCTTGCGCGCCACACAGATCAGCGCCCCCAGCTCCATCATTGCCTGATTGAATTGCCAGGCGCGCTTGCCGTTCTTGGGGACGAGCTTCCCCGCCAGTCCCCACACCGCCGTTGCACGTTGCACGTTGCCCGCGACCGTAAGGGAGTCCTTTAGGGTTGCCCGACCGAAGAACACGCGCCGGAGCACTCTGCTGACGTTTGTGTCCACGGCCGGAACCGGTTTCTCGTAGGCGAATGACGCGACGGCTCCAGCGGTATACGGCCCGACACCCGGCAGCTCCCGCAGCTCCTCCGGTTCGTCGGGCAACGTGCCGTCGTGCCGTCGTGTCACGCATTTCGCCAACTCGTGGAGGTTCCTCGCCCGCGCGTAGTATCCCAACCCATCCCACGCTTCCCGCACCGCGCGCGCGGGTGCACGAGCCAAGCTCCCGAGATCCGGAAACCGCTCGAGAAACCGCGGATAGTACTCCCTCACCCGGCTCACCTGCGTCTGCTGCAGCATGAACTCCGACACGAGCACGCGGTACGGATCGCGGGTGCGGCGCCACGGCAGGTCGCGCCCGGCGCGGGCGTACCAGGCGAGGACCTTGCGCGTAAACGGTTGAGCGTTCTTGAGTTTCGGCGCTCGGGGGGTGGACGAACGGGGCATAGTTACACAACATACAGCCCATGGACGGGCCATGGCGGCCGTAACCGGCGCGCTGGACCTCGTGCGGTACTTCGGGCGGTGGGGACGCCGCCCGGCCCAGCACGTGCTCGGCAACGCCGGGCGGTTCACTTACCTCCTGATCGACCTGGCGCGCGGGCTCACCGAGTGGCGCGTCTATCTCCCCCGCATGTTCACGCAGGCGACCCACATCGGCTACGGCTCGCTGTTCATCGTGCTGCTCGTGGCCGGGTTCGCAGGGGCGGTGACGAGCCTGCAGACGGGCTACCAGTTCACCGGCGCGCTGCCGTTGTACTACGCCGGCGCGGTGATCTCGGAGTCGATGATCCTGGAGCTCGGGCCGGTACTGACCGCACTGATTCTGGCGGGCCGGATCGGGGCGCGCTATGCGGCGGAGCTCGGCACGATGCGGGTCACCGAGCAGATCGATGCGCTCGAGAGCCTGGGGCGCTCGCCCATCACGCATCTGCTGTTGCCCAGGATCATCGCGGGCATTCTCGTGATCCCGGCGCTCACCATGTTCGCCAACGCCACGGGGATCCTGGTCGGCTATCTCACGGCCAAGGGCTCGCTCGGGCTCACCTACGCCGACTTCGAGTACGGCGCGCGCTACTTCTTCCGGCCGCTCGACCTGTGGTATTCCCTCATCAAGAGCTACTGCTTCGCGGGTGCGGTCACGCTCATCCCCTGCTACATCGGCTACAACACGCAGCAGGGGGCCGAGGGCGTGGGGCGCGCCACCACCACCGCGGTCGTGTCGGCGTCGGTGACGATCCTGTTGCTCGACGCGCTCACCACGAAGCTGTTGCTCGGTGTGAAATGATCGAGCTCCAGAACATCTCCAAGCGCTTCCTTTCCAACGTGGTGCTGGACGGCGTGAGCCTCGCGGTGCAGGACGGCGAGACGGTGGCGCTGCTCGGCCCCTCCGGGGTGGGGAAGAGCGTCACCCTGAAGATGATCAACGGGCTGCTCAAGCCCGACTCGGGGGACGTGATCGTGGACGGGCTGCACGTCCCCAAGCTCAAGCGGCACGAGCTGGCCCTGCTGCGCAGCCGCATCGGCTACGTGTTCCAGTACGGCGCGCTGTTCGACTCGGACACGGTGGCCGAGAACATCCGGCTCGGCATCACCGACGAGGACCAGCACCGCGACGTGGCGTACTGCGCGGAGCGGGTGAAGGAGTGCCTGCGGCTCGTTAATCTTGCGCCCGACGTGGCCGACAAGTACCCCGCCGAGCTGTCGGGCGGCATGAAGAAGCGGGTGGGGATCGCGCGGGCGATCGCGGGGAAGCCCAAGTATCTCCTGTACGACGAGCCGACCTCGGGGCTCGACCCGGTGAACGCCGACGTGATCGACGGGCTGATCGAGCGGCTGCGCGACGAGCTGGCGGTGACGAGCGTGGTGGTGTCGCACGACGTGCGCGGCTCGTTCCGGGTGGCGGACCGGGTGGCGCTGTTGTGGCAGGCGAAGATCCGCGCCGTGGGGACCGCGGAGGAGATCCTCGCTTCGCGCGACTCGGCGGTGCAGCAGTTCCTCGAGCGCGACCTCGAAATGAGCCTGATCCAGGCCGAGGGGAACCAGGAACGACATGGAGCTTAGCTACAAGGAAGAGGTGGGCGTCGGGGCGCTCGTGGTGGCGGGCCTCGTCGCCTTCACGATCTTCATGTTCTGGCTCACGGGCCGCTCGATCACGTCGAAGGGCGTGCCGCTGCCGGTCGAGTTCAAGAACGTGAGCGGGCTCAAGTCAGGGGACCCGGTGCGGGTGTCGGGCGTGAAGAAGGGGCGCGTCGCCGGCGTGCGGCTCGACCGCGTGGGGCGCGTGACCGTGACGCTGCTGCTCGACCCCGATCCGGGCGTGCGGCCGCACGTGGACGCCAGCGCCTCCGTCGCCTCGGCCGACTTCCTGGGCGCCAAGTACGTCGATTACAACCCGGGCGCGAGCGATTCACTGTTGCCTCAAGGGGTCCCGATCAAAGGAGTGACCGAGGAGCAGTTCGCCGACGTCGCCGGGCGCGCCGCCACCAGCGCCAACGAGCTGATCGCCAACGTGAACAAGGGGCTGAACGCGGCCGAGCTGGCGAGCGACATCCACAACACGCTGCTCGCGACGCAGCGCGGCATGAAGGCGCTCACCGAGGCCACCAACGGCCCGATCGTGAAGCAGACCCAGCAGACCCTCGCCGCGCTGGAGCGCGTGATGCAGCGGCTCGACACGCTGTTGGGCGCGTCCAAGGTCGAGCAGTCTGGCGCGCGGCTCGATACGCTGTCCGCCAATCTCACGCAGCTCACTACCCGACTCACCGCCGCCACGGGATCGCTCAAGACGGTGCTCGACAAGATGGAGAAGGGAGAGGGGACGCTCGGCAAGATGGCGACAGATACGATGCTGTACCGCAATCTCAACGAAACCCTCACGTCCCTCTCGGCCCTCCTCAAAGATCTCAGGGAGCGGCCCGGACGGTACATCAACGTGAAGGTTTTCTGAGACGGGATGCTCTCCGTCACTTTCCTCGGTACGTCAGCAGCCAGGCCCACCGTCGAGCGCAACGTCTCGGCCGTGGCGCTCGTGCGTGAGGGGGAGACTCTCCTTTTCGAGTGCGGCGAAGGCACCCAGCGTCAAATGATGCGTTACGGGGTCAGCTTCGCGCTCTCGGAGATCTTCTTCACGCATTTCCACGCGGACCATTTCCTCGGCGTGATCGGGCTGATCCGCACGCTCGGGCTGCAGGCGCGCGCCGAGCCGATCATGCTATACGGTCCCCACGGCGCGAAGAAGGTGCTCACCCAGGCGATCCAGCTCGGCGTGGAGAGAATCCCGTTTCAGGTGGAGATCCGCGAGGTGAAGCCGGGAGACACCGTAGAAGGCCGGGGAAAGGGGAAGGGGGAAGAGTACGACATTCATGTCTTCAAGACTGAACACGGGGGGGGATCGGTGGGGTACACGCTGCGCGAGCACGAGCGGCGCGGGCGGTTCGACGTGGATAAAGCGCGCGCCGCGGGCATTCCCGAGGGGCCGCTGTGGGGGAGGCTCTCGAAGGGCGAGCCGATCGAGCTGGCTGACGGCCGAAAGCTGACAGCCGAAAGCTTCGTCGGTCCCAAGCGTCCGGGGCGGGCCATCGTGTTCACCGGTGACACGCGGCCGTGCGCGTCGGTGGTGGATGCGGCGCTAGGTGCGGATCTACTGATCCACGAGGCGACGTTCGGGGAGGAGGAGCGGGACCGGGCGAAGGAGACGGGGCACTCGACCGCGCGCGAGGCGGCGCAGATCGCGCTGGCGGCGCGGGCCAAGCGGCTGGTGTTGAGCCATGTGTCCGCGAGGTACTCGATCAGCGCGGAGGAGCTGGTGAATGAAGCGCGCGCGGTGTTTCCTCAAACGACGGTGGCGAAGGATGGGATGACGGTGGAGGTTCCGTATGCGGAGTGATTGCAATTATCTAGTCAAGACTTTCCTCAGGTTCTGCAACAATCCATCAAACAGCTGATGCGAATTGCGTCGCCGGTAGAACTGTCCCAGCAGCCAGGCTTTCAGGCCGACGGGCTCCCAGATGTGCTTCATGGTGATTTTGGTGGCGCCGCCCTGGAACTGGAGGGCGAAGAAGGTGCGGGAGCCGGCGCGGCGGCGGATCTCGACCCAGCCGTAGGTGTAGGGCGGGTTGTAGTCGATGACTTCGATTTCGACGTCGATGCGGCGGCCGTCGCGCTCGA
>Ga0209055_1002116_pt1 | contig 12718 bp, 13 predicted proteins | sample GraSoiAngelo_110_FD_185875 | JGI IMG/M metagenome (GOLD analysis project Ga0209055, IMG submission 185875) | Grasslands soil microbial communities from the Angelo Coastal Reserve, California, USA - 14_0903_12_30cm (SPAdes) (version 2) | ecosystem: Environmental > Terrestrial > Soil > Grasslands ... | reverse complement strand
TGCCGATCGCGTCGAGCTCGTCGATGAAGATGATGCACGGGGCCTTGTCCTTGGCCTGCTCGAACAGGTCGCGGACGCGCGCGGCGCCGACCCCGACGAACATCTCGACGAACTCCGAGCCGGACAGCGTGAAGAAAGGCACGTCCGCCTCGCCGGCGACGGCCCGCGCCAGCAGCGTCTTGCCGGTGCCCGGAGGGCCCACCAGCAGGACGCCTTTCGGGATCCGGCCGCCGAGCCGCTGGTATTTCTTGGGGTTCTTCAGGAAGTCGACGATCTCGACGAGCTCCGCCTTGGCCTCGTCGACGCCGGCGACGTCGCCGAACGTGGTCTTGAGCTCCTTGCGGTCGAAGATCTTGTGCTTGGAGCGCCCAAAAGATAAGGCCTGCGTGGGCCCGCCGCCGACCCGCCGCATCAGGAACATCCAGATGCCGACCATGACGCCGAGCGGGATGATCCAGCCGAAGAAAAGGTCGCGCACGAACGTCGACTCGATACGGCCGGTGAACTCGACTTTGTGCTTTTCGAGCTCGGCGATCAGAGGCGCCTCGTCCACCCCGGGGATCCGCGTCACCGTGAACAAGCGCACCTCGCCGTCGGAGCCGAGCCACTGGCGCAGACGGTCACCGGGACCACTGGGCGGGGGTGTCAGGGCATCCGGCTTCGCGATGCCCCGGATCTCCTTCTCGGTCAGGGCCACCTTCTCGACCTTGTCGGCCCGCACGAGCTCCAGGAACTTCGACATCGGAATCTCGACGGTGCGGGGGGCCTGGAGCCAGGACTGGAGCAGGAGCAGGACCATCGCCGCGACCAGCACGTAGGCCAGCGAGAACTGGATGCGCTGGTTGAGCCGCGGCCTCATCGGTGTCCCCATTCGCCATGCTAGCGTCGGGGGCCTGGAGTGTCAAACATCCAGCCTCTTTTCGCTTGACACTTCAAGCCCTTTGGCCTAAAAGTTGGCGCTGATCGCTCGTGTGAAACTGAGAACAAGCTCCTCTCTCGCGAGGGTCCACCAACACCGTTGCGGGTTTCTGGTTCGGCCGTCGAGGTGAACAAAGGCCGTGCGGTTCGCCGGAGCGCCTGGGCGGCTCTGGCGGTGGTGGCGCTCCTCACACTCTTCTCGGCGCTGCCGGCCATTGCTCAAGAAGCGGCCAAAGAGCCCGCATATCGGGCATTCCCGCTGATCGGCTCGCGGCTCGCCGTCTGGGCGATCGCGCAGCTCCACCTGAACTTCGCGGCGTTCATCCTGGGCGTCCCGATCTTCGCCGTCATCATCGAGATCATCGGCTGGCGCACCGGGGATGCCCAGTACGATTGGCTCTCGCACGAGTTCGTCAAGCTGACGTTCGCGGCCTTCTCGACCACGGCGCTGCTGGGCGCACTCCTCCTGTTCTTGTTCATCGGCTACTACCCGAAGTTCTGGACGTACATGACGTCGATCTTCTTCCCCACCTACGGGATCTACGCCGGCCTCTTCTTCGCCGAGACCTTCACCGTCTATATCTGGTACTACGGCTGGGACTGGCTCAGCGGTTCCCGGAAGTGGATCCACGTCAGCCTCGGCGTCCTCTCGAATCTCTTCGGCACGGCCATCCTCCTGGTCGCGAACTCCTGGGTCACGTTCATGATCTCGCCGGCCGGCATCGACGACTCCGGCGCGCTCAAGGGGTCGGTGTGGGCGGCGATCAACAACTTCACCTGGATGCCGATCAACATCCACCGGCTGATCGCCAACATCGTGTTCGGCGGCACGATCGCGGCCGCCTACGCGGCGTTCCGCTTCCTCGGCGCCAAGACCGACGAGGAGCGCGCCCGCTACGACTGGATGGGGTACATCGGCAACTTCGTGGCGCTCTCCGCGTTCATCGTGCTCCCGTTCGCCGGCTACTACCTCGGCCGCGAGATCTACGCGTTCAACCAGACCATGGGCATCACGATGATGGGCGGCTTCATGTCCTGGCTCTGGATCATCCAGGCGATCCTGATCGGCGTGCTGTTCATGGGCTCGAACTACTACCTGTGGCTCGGCATGGAGCGCATCCCCGGCTCGGAGCGGTACCGGCGCTACGTTCCGATGCTGATCGGCATCCTCGCGTTCGGCTTCATGGTCTGGGCGACGCCGCGCTCGATGGTCATCACGCTCGACGAGGCGCGCGCGATGGGCGGCACGCATCATCCGCTGCTGGGCTTCCTCGGCGTGATGTCGGCGAAGAACACCGCCGTGAACATGATGATCCTGACGACCTTCCTGTCGTTCGTCCTCTATCGACGCGCCAACCGCGTCTCGACGAGATCCTGGGCGGGGACCGGGATGGCGATCCAGTGGGCCGCGCTCGGGGTCGCGGCGGTCATCGTCATCTTCTTCGGCGTCTACGGCTACTTCGTCGAGTCGCTGATCCGGATCGGGTTCTCGGTCTATCAGGTGCTGGCCGTGCTGGGCGCGATCTTCGTGGTGATGGCGATCGACATCCCGATGTTCAAGGGCGCCCGCTCCACCGGCGCGATCCGCTGGGGCACGATCGCGCCGCGCTCGCAGTACGTGCTGATCTTGCTAGCGGTGACCTTCACCTGGCTCATGGGCCTGATGGGCTTCGCGCGCTCGGGCATCCGCCAGTACTGGCACGTCTACGGCGTCATGCGCGACAACTCGGTCGACGCGGTCACGCCGGCGATCGGGTACGCGGCCAACATGATCACCGTGGTCACGATCGCGTTCTTCGCGCTCGTCCTGTTCATCTTCTGGCTCGGCGGTCTCGGCGAGAAGGGCGGGGCCGAGGCGCACGGCCACGCTGCGCCGGTCATCGCCGGCGGCAGCGGCCGCGAACACTAGCCGATGCGCCTCCCGGTCGCGGTGAAGGTCGGTGTGTTCGCGCTGGTCGTGATGGGCACCTACACGTACTACGCGAACTCGATTCCGCAGATCCAGTCCAAGCCTCCGGCGGAGCTGTCGCTCGAGGGCGGCAACGTGACGACGGCCCAACTCGTGAAGGCCGGCGAAGAGATCTTTCACACCAAAGGAACGTGCGAGATCTGCCACCGCATCGGCCAGAAGGGGACCCGCGCCCCCGACCTCGCCGGCGTCGGCGCGCGGGCCGCCAAGACGAAGCCGGGCATGAGCGGCAAGCAGTACATCATCGAGTCACTGCTGCAACCGGGTGCCTACATCGTCGAGGGGTACCCGAACATCATGCCCCAGGTCGACAAGCCGCCGATCGCGCTCAACCGCTCCGAGGTCTGGGCGCTGGCCGCGTTCCTGGAGTCCCTGGGCGGCAACGTCGACGTCACGCTCGACGACATCCCGAAGACCGCTGGCGCTGCCGCCGGCGGGGGCGCGCCGGCTGAGATCAAGCTCCCGGGCGACCCGAAGGCCGGCGAGGTGGTCTTCAGCACCAAGGGCGGCTGCATCGCGTGCCACAAGGCGGGCAAGATCGGCGCCTCGCCGGTCGGTCCGGATCTCTCGCAGATCGCGAAGATCCAGACCCCCGACTACATCATGAAGAAGATCCTCGATCCCGCCGGCTCGGGAACCGTGTCGGGCTTCCCCAAGGGCGTGATGCCGCCGATGTTCGGCCAATCGCTGACGGCGAAGGAGTACATGGACCTGGTCTCGTTCCTGCTGACGCTCAAGTGACGCCATGAACCTCCTTCGCTCGCGCTTCGCGCAGGCCGTCCTGGTGCTCGTGCTCGCGTTCGTGATCCTGCGCTTCGGCATCCGGCCGGCGGCGCCGTGGAGCGTGCTGACGCTCTACATGTCGATCGTGCTCCTGGCCGTGCTGGTGTACGTCTCGTCGGACTCCGACTCGTGGCGCGACTTCATGCGGCCGATCCGGTCGACTCTGGTCGCGCCCGACAAGCGCCTCACACGGCTTGTGCTCTTGATCGTCGTGCCGCTCCTGCTCGGCTACTACGCCTACACGCAGGCCGCGGCCAAGTCGCAGGCGCCGCCCGAGCTGCGCGCCGTCCATCCCGCGCCGCCCGGGTCCATCCAGTTCCGCGGCAAGGAGATCCAGATCACCGGGCTCGACAATCCGCTCCGCAAGGATCAGGCGGCATTCAAGAAGCACGTCGCGGCGGGCGCCGAGATCTACATCCGCAACTGCATGTACTGCCACGGCGACAACCTCGACGGCAAGGGCCACTACGCCTACGGCTTCAACCCGCCGCCGGCGAACTTCCAGGACCCGGGCACGATCGCGATGCTCCAGGAAGCGTTCCTCTTCTGGCGGATCTCCAAGGGCGGTCCCGGGCTGCCGAAGGAGTCGACGCCCTGGAACTCGGTCATGCCGGCGTGGGAAGACCGCCTGACCGAGGAGCAGATCTGGCAGGTCATCATGTACCTCTACGATGCGACGGGGCAGCAGCCGCGGCGCTGGGAGACGGCGCATTGAGGCCCGGCGTGCTGGCGGTCGTCGTCGGCGCGCTGCTCGTCATCGGAATCCCGTCGCTCGTCGCCGCGCAGGCGGGTGACGCGACGGCCGGCAAGGCCGTGTACGAGCTCAAGTGCATGGGTTGCCACGGCGACAAGGGCGACGGCAAGGGGGCCGCCGCCGAGCTCCTGATGCCCCGGCCGCGCGACTTCACGTCGGGCCTCTACAAGATCCGGACGACGGCGAACAAGGTTCCGACGGACCAGGACCTCTTCCGCATCATCACCGACGGGATGCCCGGCACGTCGATGCCGTCGTGGGCGGTGCTGCCCGACAGAGACCGCTGGAATCTGGTCGCGTACATCAAGGCGTTCGCGGCGGACAAGTTCAAGGAGGCGCCCAAGAAGCTCGAACTGCCCAAGGAGGTCGCCTCGTCGGCGGAGTCGATCAAGCGCGGCAAGGAGATGTTCGAGGCGATCGAGTGCCACAAATGCCACGGCACCGAGGGCCGCGGCGACGGCCCATCGCGCGCGGAGCTGAAGGACGAGTGGGGCCATCCGATCGCGCCGGCGAACCTCACCAAGCGGTGGACGTTCCGCGGCGGCGCGTTTCGGACCGAGATCGCCACGCGGCTCGCCGCCGGCGTCCTCGGCACGCCGATGCCCACGTTCATCGACAGCGTCGAGAAGCCCGAGGACATCTGGCACCTGACGAACTTCATCCTGTCGCTCGGCCCTGACTCGCCCCACTACGCGACGCTCGTCGGGGTCACCGCGGTGTCGGACGCGATTCCCGACGATCCCAACGCCGACTTCTGGAAGAAGCTCACGCCGAACAACATCCCGCTCATGGGTCAGGTGATCGTCGACCCGCGGAACTTCAACCCGGCGATCGATCTCGTCTCGGTGCGCGCGGTCTACAACGACAGGGAGATCGCGTTTCACTTGACGTGGGACGATCCGACCCAGTCGACTGACGATCCCGGCAAGAAGCTCTACGCCGACGCGATCTCGCTGCAGTTCCCCCCGCAGCCCTCGTCGGGCTCCGAGCGGCCCTACTTCTTGATGGGCGACGCCTCCGACGCCGTGTACCTCCTGCGCTGGGAGGGCGGCAAGGGCGTGACCGAGTCGACGGCGAACGGCCCGACGAAGATCGCGGCGATCCCGGGCGCGGAGGCCACCGGTAAAGCGGTCTACGCCAGCGGCCAGTACCGCCTCGTGATGAAGCGCGCGCTCGTCTCCAAGGACGCGACGCGCCCGACGTTCACGCCCAAGGCCTTCATGCCGGTCGCGTTCCAGGCGTGGGACGGCGGCGCGGGGGAGACCGGCGCCAGGATGTCATTGACCTCATGGTACTATCTGCGGCTGGAGGAGCCGCAGTCGAGCCGCCGTTTCGTCATTCCTCCGGTCGTCGCAATCCTCACATTGGCGGTGATGCTGCTCGTGGTGCGAGTAGCGAATAGACGGGCATGACCCGAACTCAGGAGGATCAAGGGCAATGCGCAAGGTAATCGGAACGCTTCTGGCGATCGCGCTCGTGACGGGCGTCGCCCTCGTCGCCAACCGCCCCGGACCGGCCGGCGCGCAAGGCGGCGGCACGATCGAGGCGACGGTGACGTACGCCGGCGCGCCGGTCGTCGAGAAGCTCAAGGTGAACAAGGACACCGAAAAGTGCGGGACCGAGGCGTCCATCGAGAAGGTCGTGGTCGGCGCCAACAAGGGCCTGGCCAACGCGGTCGTGTCCGTCCCGGGCGCCAAGGGCGTGCCGAAGGCGGTGAAGACGACGGTCGACCAGCACGGCTGCAAGTTCGTGCCGCACGTCACGGCGATGACGCCGGGCGAGCTCGACCTCAAGAACTCCGACGACATCCTGCACAACATCCATACGTACTCGACGGCGAACCCGTCCATCAACAAGGCGCAGCCGAAGTTCAAGAAGGTGATGACCGAGAAGTTCGAGAAGCCGGAGATGATCAAGCTCACCTGCGACGTGCACAGCTGGATGCTCGGGTGGGTGGCCGTCATGCCGAACCCGTTCTTCGGCGTGACCGGCGCCGACGGCACCGCCAAGATCGAGAACGTGCCGCCCGGCAAGTACACGGTCGAGGCATGGCACGAGACGCTCGGCAAGCAGACGAAAGAGGTCGAGGTCAAGGCCGGGCAGGCAACGAAGGTTGCGATCGAGATGAAGAAGTAAGAGCCAGGAGGCTCTGCGAGCATGCTTGACTGGTGGCTGCCGGAGAACGTTTCGACCTACGGCCGGGAGATCGACTGGCTCTTCCACCTCATCTACTACATCACCGGCGTGACGTTCATCCTGGTCTTCGTCACGATGCTGGCGTTTCTGGTGATGTACCGGGACCGCCCGGGCCGGAAGGCGCGCTACACGCACGGCAACACCACCCTCGAGATCGTCTGGACGGTGGTGCCGGCGCTGATCCTGGTCATCCTCACGCTCTTGAGCGTCCCGGCGTGGTCGAAGATCAAGATGACGATGCCCGATACGGACTTCGTCGTCCAGGTCACCGCCAAGCAGTTCAACTGGCAGGTGACCTATCCCGGCCCCGACGGCAAGTTCGGCACGGAGGACGACAAGACCCTGCTGGACGAGATGCACGTACCCGTCAACAAGGTCGTTCGCGTCATCCTGAAATCCCAGGACGTCATTCATAGCTTCTTCGTCCCGCAGTTCCGGATGAAGCAGGACGCGGTCCCCGGCCGCGAAATAAGACAGTGGTTCGAGGTGACCAAGCCTGGCAAGTACGAGTGGCCCTGCGCGGAGCTCTGCGGCTTCGGCCACTCGGGCATGCGGGGCTGGATCTACGTCCACACCCCTGACGAGTACGGGAAGTGGGCGGCGGAGAACCTGACGACGGCGGCAGCGGCGCCGGCCGCGGCCAACGCCAAGCCGGAGGAAACGCCTACGAAAGAGGGGAAAGCCAAGAAATGAGCGCCTCCAGCGCGACCGCTCACGCGCACGTCGAGCACGCCGGCCACCACGAGCTCGGCTTCGTGCGGACCTATATCTTCTCGACCGACCACAAGATGATCGCGCGGCAGTTCCTGTTCATGGGGCTCTTCATGATGGTGCTGGGAGGTCTGCTCGCGCTCATCGTGCGCTGGCAGCTCGCCTGGCCCGAGACGGCCGTGCCCGGCCTCGGCTCCATCCTCAAGGAGACCGGCGGCATCCTCGAACCGAGCACCTACAACATGGCGTTCACGATGCACGCCACGATCATGATCTTCTTCGTGATCATGCCGATCCTGGCGGGCGCCTTCGGGAACTTCTGCATTCCGCTCATGATCGGGGCGCGCGACATGGCGTTCCCGTTCCTCAACATGCTGTCGTTCTGGGTGACGTTCAGCGCCGGCCTCATCATGCTCTCGGGCTTCTTCGTGGAGGGCGGCCACGCGGCCGCCGGCTGGACGTCGTACGCACCACTCTCGGCGGTGCCGTCGTACACCGGCGTGAACTGGGGCCAGAACATTTGGTGCATCAGCCTGTTCACGATGGGCGTCGGCTCGATGATGGGGTCGATCAACTACATCACGACGATCATCAACATGCGGGCGCCGGGCATGCGGCTCTTCCGGATGCCGCTGGTCGTCTGGTCGCTCTTCATCACGGCGATCCTGCTGCTGCTGGCCCTGCCGGTGCTCACCTCGGGCGTCGCGATGCTGCTGTTCGACCGCACGCTCGGCACCAGCTGGTTCAAGCCGGCCGGCGGCGGCGAGCCGCTCCTATGGCAGCACCTCTTCTGGTACTTCGGCCACCCGGAGGTCTACATCCTGATCCTCCCGGCCATGGGCATCGCCTCCGAGATCCTGCCGGTGTTCTGCCGCAAGCCGATCTTCGGCTACCACGCGATGGCGTTCTCGATGATCGGCATCGCGTTCCTGTCCTGGATCGTCTACGGCCACCACATGTTCGTCAGCGGCATGAGCCCGGCGCTCGGGATGGCCTTCACGGTCACCACGATGATCATCGCGGTGCCCTCGGCCATCAAGACGTTCAACTGGCTGGGCACGTTGTGGGGCGCGCGGATCCAGTTCACGGTCCCGATGCTCAACGCGCTCGCGTTCGTCTCGATGTTCGTCATCGGCGGGCTCTCGGGCATCTTCATGGCCTCGACGCCGGTCGACATCTACATCCAGGACACGTACTTCATCGTCGCGCACATCCACTACGTCGTGTTCGGCGGCTCGATCTTCGGCGCGTTCGCGGCGATCTACTACTGGTTCCCGAAGATGTTCGGCCGGATGACGAACACGGCGCTGGGCCACTTGCACTTCTGGCCGACGTTCGTGTTCTTCAACCTGACCTTCTTCCCGATGCACATCATCGGGGTCGGCGGCCAGATGCGCCGCATCTACAACCCGACGCAGTACGAGTTCCTCCAGCACCAGCAACACTGGAACGTGTTCATCACCTACAGCGCCCTGCTCCTGGGCGTCTCCCAGATCCCGTTCGTCATCAACTTTTTCTGGTCACTGTTCGCCGGAAAGCCGGCGCCGCTGAACCCGTGGAACGCCAACACCCTCGAGTGGACGGCGCCATCACCGCCCCCACACCTGAACTGGGGCCCGACCGTGCCGACGGTGTATCGCGGCCCCTACGAGTACAGCTCGCCGGAGTCGCGGGAAGATTTCTTGCCGCAATCCACGCCCCCGGTCGGGGCGGCCGGAGCGCGGCGACACTGATCGAAGGGCGACCGGTGGCCTATCGTCTGGCGCTCGCCACCCTGGCCGCGACGTGTGTGCTCATCCTCCTCGGAGGACTGGTCACGAACACAGGGGCGGCCCTCGCGGTGCCCGACTGGCCGAGCACGTTCGGCTACAACATGGTGCTGTTCCCCTGGTCGCGGATGGTGGGCGGCATCCTCTACGAGCACAGCCATCGGCTGATGGGCGCGCTCGTCGGCCTGCTCACCCTGGCGCTGGCCGGGGCGCTGTGGCGTGAGGGCGGATGGTTGCGGCGGCTCGGGCTCATCGCCATGGCCGCCGTCGTCGCGCAGGGTGCGCTGGGCGGCCTCCGCGTCGTCCTGCTCGAGGACACGCTGGCGATCTTCCACGGGTGCCTGGCCCAGGCCTTCTTCGCGCTGCTCGCGGTGATCACGCTCTTGACCGCTCCCCGCGGGCGGGTGGCCGCCTCGCCGACCGAGCCCGCGCTGAAGGGGTTGGCCGTGCTCGCGGCCGTCCTCGTCTACGCGCAGATCGTGTTCGGCACGCTCCTGACCCACGCCGGGCGCATCGATCTGCACCTGGCCGGGGCGCTCCTCGTGCTCGTCTTCGTCCCGATCGTGGCCGCTCAGCTCCGTCGGACCGGCGACGCAGTGGCGGCGCCGATCTCGCGACTGGTGAGCGTCCTGCTCGGCGTCCAGCTGCTGCTCGGGATCGGGAGCTTCGTGGCAAGGTTCTCGTCGATCTGGATACCGGGCGAGCAGTTCACGGTGACCGCGTTGCCGGTGGCGCATCGCCTGGTCGGTAGCCTCATTCTCGCCGCCACCGTCGTCCTCGCCGTCAGGTTCTCTGTTGTAGCGGGGTCCGTGAGGCCGGCTCCGACCGAGGGTGGCCCGAAAGAGGAGCGGGCCGGCTCCGTAGCGCCCGGTCAACCGGGTCCGGTGGGAAGGCTCTCGTGACGCCACCCACGCTCGAGACGGCGCGCGTATCGACCGAGGCGGTGGTGGTCGCGCTCCCACGCGAGCGCAGTCGCGTCGCCGCGGATCTGATCGCGCTCACGAAGCCGCGCGTCGTCCTGATGGTGCTGGTGACGACCGTCGTCGGTTACTACGTGGGACTCACGGGCGCACCGGACTACGTTCGGCTCGTGCACCTCCTGATCGGCACGATGCTGGCGGCCGGCGGCACGCTCGCGCTCAACCAGTACTGGGAGCGAGACGTTGACGCCCGGATGGAGAGGACGCGGGGGCGGCCGCTGCCGGACGGTCGGTTGTCGCCGCTCGAGGCGCTCGTATTCTCCGGCGCGGTCACGCTCGCCGGCCTCGGCTACCTCGGCGCGTTCGTCGGCTCACTGGCGATGCTGGTGACCGCGGCGACGACCGGGCTCTACCTCTTCGCCTACACGCCGCTCAAGCTGCGGACGCCGCTGTGCACGATCGTGGGCGCGGTGCCCGGTGCGCTGCCGCCCGTGACGGGCTGGGTGGCCTCCCACGAGGGCTTCGGGCTCGGCGCCTGGGTGCTGTTCGGCATCCTGTTCCTCTGGCAGCTGCCGCACACGCTTGCCATCGCGCGCCTCTATCGCGACGACTACGCTCGCGCCGGCGTCCGCCTCCTTCCGGTGGTCGACGCGGAGGGAACCTCGACCGAGCGGCAGATCATCACCGGCTGCCTGGCGCTGCTCGCGGTCAGCTTGCTACCGACCTTGATCGGTCTGGCGGGCCCGATCTATTTCGTCGGAGCTTTCGTGCTCGGCGCGGCCTTCGTCGCGCTCGGGGCACGGCAGGCGCTGTCGCCGTCGGCCGGCGCGGCCCGGCGCGTCCTGTTCGCGTCGCTGCTCTATCTGCCGGTCCTGCTCGCCTTGCTGGCCTTCGACAAGGTATGACCAGCGACGCGCGCAATCGCCAGACGCTACGCATCCTCCTGACGATCGTCGCGGCCCTGATCGTGTCGGCGTTCCTCGTCGGGATCCGCTGGTGACGACCCTCACCGTCGACCGGCCGAGGCGCACCAACGGCCACATCCCGCCGCCGCCACCGCCGACGAGAGGTGGCGACGGCCCCGACCGAGAGCCCGGGCCGCGCCGGCCGCTGCTCGACAACGTCCGGCTCGCGATGCTGTTCCTGATCTGCGGCGAGGTCATGTTCTTCGGGGGACTGGTCTCGGCGTTCCTCGTGTTGCGGGTGACGGCCGCGCAGTGGCCGCCCCCGCTGCAGCCCCGCTTGCCCGTCGGCGTGACCGGCGTCAACACGCTGGTGCTGCTCGCCTCGAGCGTCGCGATGGTGGCGGCCAGCCGCACGCTCGGGCGCGACGACACGCGCACGCTGGTGCGCCGTCTCCTCCTGGCCGCGGGGCTCGGTCTCGCGTTCTTGCTCGTGCAGGGCTACGAGTGGATTCGCCTCGTCAGCTACGGGTTGACGGTCGGGTCGGGCGCCTACGGCACGACCTTCTACACCCTGATCGGGACGCACGCGGCGCACGTGATTACGGCGGTCACCTGGGTCGGAGTCACCGCGTGGCTCGCCGCCCGCGGACGGTTCGCCGACGGGCGGACCGGCGCCGTGCGCGCGTGCGCGATCTACTGGCACTTCGTCGTCGCGCTGTGGCCGGTTCTGTACGTGGCGGTCTATCTCGTATGAAAGCCGCGGCCTTCCTGGGGCTGGCCCTGAGCCTGACGCCGAGCTCGGCGCGGGCGTGTGCCGCGTGCATCTCCACGCCCTTCGGCGACCAGACCTATACCTGGCCGTACCTCGGCCTCATCCTGCTTCCGTTCGGACTGATCGCCGCGATCGTCGGAATTCTCGGCTATCACGCCGGCTATCGCCCGCGGACCCTCGTGCGGCGCCTCGTGGCGCGCTTCGCCGCAAACGACGATCCTCAGATCATCAAGGAGACGACATGAGTCAGGCAGCCTCGATACACGGGGCGGTCGAGCCCGCTGAGTCGCCGCTCACCCCCGAAAGCTGGGGCAAGCTCGGCATGTGGATCTTCCTGGCGGGCGATGCCGTCGGCTTCGGCACCTTGCTCGCCGGCTACGGCGCGATGCGGGCGACCAGCGCCGACTGGCCCTCGCCGTACGACGTCCTCGGCATCAACCTGACGGCCCTCATGACCTTCTTGCTCATCTGCTCGAGCGTCACGATGGTGAAGGCGCTCGAGTGGCTGGGCAAAGGCGACAAGATCCGGGCGCAGACGTTTCTCTTCTATACGGCGCTCGGCGGCGCGATCTTCGTCAGCCTGCAGGCCTACGAGTGGACGCACCTGATCCATCGCGGCCTGCACATCAACGGAAACCCGTGGGGCGCCTCGCTCTTTGGCACCTCGTTCTTCCTCGTCACCGGCTTCCACGGCCTGCACGTCACCGGCGGCGTGATCTATCTGCTCTCGATCCTGAGGGTCGTCGCCAAGCGCCGAGAGCCCGCGGCCAGCTACAACGCGGTCGAGATCGCCGGTCTCTACTGGCACTTCGTGGACCTCGTCTGGATCATGGTGTTCACCTTCATGTACCTGCTCTAGGGGGTCGAAGCGATGGCGACGACCGAGCACAAGCATCCCAACTACATGGCGATTTTCTGGTATCTCGCGATCCTCACCGTGATCGAGATCGCGGTGATCTACATGCCGCTGGCGAAATTCACGATCGGCGTGCTGCTCTGCGCGCTGGCTCTCGGGAAGGCG
>Ga0209055_1002107_pt1 | contig 12738 bp, 10 predicted proteins | sample GraSoiAngelo_110_FD_185875 | JGI IMG/M metagenome (GOLD analysis project Ga0209055, IMG submission 185875) | Grasslands soil microbial communities from the Angelo Coastal Reserve, California, USA - 14_0903_12_30cm (SPAdes) (version 2) | ecosystem: Environmental > Terrestrial > Soil > Grasslands ... | reverse complement strand
TCCTTCGAGATCCCGATCCAAATGGAACCGTAGTGGACCGGGTGAATCGGAGAGTCTCTGTGGTCTACGGCACTCAATACCTCGTCGGGGGCGGAGCTAATTTTTCATTTCCCCGGTTTGAAGCAGAACTGCTCGTGCTACCCAACCGCGACCTGGATCGCAGCGCCGATTACTCGTTTCTGGGGGCGTTCAGTGTGCAAGTCGCACGCCACTTCAAGATAAGAAACGGCTATATCTTTGACCATTATTCAACACAGAGCGTCTTCACTCGGAAAACGGCGCACGTCTATAATGCGGGGTTTTCGTGGAACGCGACGCGCTGGCTCGAGCTTTCCGCTGGAGGAAAAACGATCCGCCGTCCGGTGAGAAACGATCAAGCCGCCTATGTAGCGGCCACCTTTAGAGTTCCCGTTCGATGAAAACCGTTGTTCTGGTATTAACTGTTCTGGCCTTTGCCCTGCTCGCCCGGCCTTCGGGTGCGTTTGCCCAAAGCGAGGAGGCTCTACGGCAGGCAATCGAAAAGGAGCCGCGAACCCCGGCCTACCACAAGGCGCTTGCTAAACTCTACAGCCGCAAGGGCGCTTACCTTGAAGCAATCCGCGAGTATGAGAGTGCGCTTGCTCTGGTTCCTTCTGACGCCGATGCGCGACGGCACCTGGCCGAGCTTTTCGGCTGGACTCGGAACTTTGACCGTTCCATTGTTACCTACCAAGAACTCATTGCCGTTCATCCGGAAAACCTGCAAGCTAGGATTGGGCTGGCACAGGTGTTCCGCTGGTCTCAACGTTACGTCGAATCCGAGGAACAGCTCCGGGAAGTCCTCAGGGCAGATCCCAAAAATCGCGATGCAATCTATGGAATGGCCCAGAGCGCGGCCCTGGCCGGGGATTTTGCGATGGCACTGACCTTCGCTGACTTAGGAATCTCCCTCTATCCGCAGGATGCGGAGCTGCAGGCCCAAAAAGGGATCGTGCTGTCCTGGAGTGGAAATTCGAAGGAAGGGATCACCTTCCTGAAAAGGGCAGTGGCCCTAGATCCTGCCTCGGCCAGTACGTATCGCTCTCTGGCGGATACGTATGCATGGCGGAAGGAATACCGCTTCGCCGTCGAGAACTACCGCAAGGCCTTGGAACTCGAACCGGATTCGACCGGTACCGCGCTGGATCTGGCACGCGCATACAAGAACGATGGAAACAAGGTTCTGGCGGAGGAGGTGATCAGACAAGTTCTTCGCGGTTCACCCGATCATCACCAAGCGCTTGAGCTTCTCCAGGAAATTCGACGGAACCAAGAAGTGGATTGGCTTTGGACGCTCGAAGAAATCGGAGAACCGGTCGTCTTTTTTGGAATCCTCCTCATCTTAATGCGGCTCTTCTATAAGAGGTGGCAGGTGCATCGGCTATCGCGTCTTTACAGAAATCTTTATCGTTTTATACTCCCCTGCCTTTTTCTCTTATTCCTCGCGGCGTACGCCGCGCGTATTATTCTCGAAATGGGGCTCTATTACGAGATTGCTGAAATCGCCCTCACCATCGCGATTGCTCTTCTGATTTTACTTCTCTCCTTGGATAGAGGGCCCGTATCGGTCCCCATGACCGACCGAGTGCTGGTTGTCGGCGCCCACCCGGATGACATCGAGCTCGGGGCGGCTGGCGCAATGCTTCGCTTTACGCACGAAGGAGCGCGTGTCTATGGTCTTGTAATAACCAAAGGAGAGAATGGAACGAAGGCGCCCGCAGAGAAGAGGCAAACCGAGGCTCAAATGGTAGCCGCAGGTCTCGGATTGGAGAACTTGTGGGTGCTCGACTTTCCGGACACTCAGCTCCGGCAACATATCACTGGCATTAGGGAAGCTATCGAGAAAAAAATCGAAGAGCTCGGTATCCAGATCGTGATAACACACAGTCTGCATGAAACGCACGGGGACCATGCTGCGATCTTCGAAGCAGCCAAGGAGGCCTCGCGCACGTGTTCGCTTCTGTGTTATGAAAGCATCAGCGCGCCCAAGGAATTTGTTCCCAACTACTTCGTGGACATCACGGCTTATCTTCCCGACAAGCTTCGCGCCATTGGCATGCACAAGACTCAGAGAGATAAGTTCTACATGGATCCGGAGTTGATCCGGGGAAGGGCTGCCCATCGCGGACTTCAAGCAGGAGTTCGATACGCCGAGGCCTTCTGGATTTACAAGTGGGTTCGCTAAGCCAGATGCCTGGGATCATCACCAACGCAATCGTTGCTGCCTTCGGCCTGGCAGCATTGCTCCTGGGTCTCCAGTTGCTCCTCTTCTTTCCGCTCACCATTCTTTACGAGATTTGGAAACGCCGCACGCTCCGCCGTCTATCGGCAGCGCCATTTCGCGGCCGTGTCTCGGTAATTGTTCCAGCGTACAACGAAGAAAAGACTCTGTTACGCACCGTAGAATCCATCCTGGCATCGAACTACCTCAATCTCGAGGTAATCGTAGTAAATGACGGATCGACGGATGGAACAGAACAATCCATCCAGAACCTAGTCGCAACCGGCAGGGTTCGTTATTTCGATCAGTCCAACAGCGGAAAGGCCACAGCATTGAACCTCGGGGCAGCTGCGGCCACGGGCGATGTGATCCTGTTTACCGATGCTGACTCCCTCTTTCTTCCCGATACCGTAGGCCAGATGGTTCGATGGTTTGCCGATCCTAGCATTCAGGCCGTTTGTGGAAACGACACGCCTCTTTCGGCTCGCACGCCGCTTCAAAAGGTTCTCGCGGTCACCACCCACATTGGCACGGGTTTTGTCCGCCGAGCACTTTCGATATTGGGTGTGCTGCCGATCATCACCGGCAACCTCGGAGCCGTCCGTGCCGAGACCTTTCGGGAAGTGGGTGGATTTCATCAGATTTGGGGAGAAGACCTCGAATTCACATTTCGTCTCCATGGCCGACGCAAGCGAATCGTTTTTGACCCGGATCCAATCGTCCTTGCGGAGTGTCCGGCTGGCCTCGCTGCTCTTTGGCGCCAACGTATTCGTTGGGTGCGCAGCTATCTCAAGATCACACGGATACACCGGAAGCTCTTCCGGCCCACCACGGCCTTCCCATTCTCACTCTATTTCCCGTTTAATTATTTCGCGCAAATTGTCGTCCCACTTCTCCAAGTTCTTTCCCTTCCTCTCTTTTTTCGCTTGGCTTTGTCGGGGGGAGAGACGTTCGAGTGGGGGGCGGACCTGATCCTCTACCTTGGGCTCCTCACCTTCTTTTTTGTTGCGCTTTACAGCATTCTTCTTGACCGGGATCTTAAAGTCCTCCTCTACGTTCCTCTTTCGGTTCTGGCGATTGCACCGCTTTCTTATTTTTACAATCTCGTGGTCTTCTCTTCCATCTGGAAGGAACTTAGCAACAAGCCGGAACAATGGAAGAAAATCGAACGCCTCCCAACCGGAGTCATCAGCCGCCTTGGAGGCGTAAGCCTGGCCGTAGCCGGGATCCTTCTCGTGACCTTGGTTGCAGGCTTACACTTTTCTTCCAGTCAAGCTCCGTCTCTCCCGGAGCGGACGATCATCAGTGTTCAAGCTGATTCCGGTCATGATGGCGACCTTGCGGTCGCGACCCATTTCCATGCCTGGGTGGACTGGCGAGAGGCTATAACCTCCGTTCTCCAGAGCCCCGGCGCTCATTTAGTCCATACGGTCGCCTTGTCCGCGGGCCGCCCGGAATGGACCTATTTCCGGTGGAACGGCCACCAGGCACAATGGTCTTCCCTACAAAAAAAGGAATCGGCTGATTTGCTTGGAGAAGCGGTCCAAGCACTCCGGTTGCACGGTTTTCGGACCGTGGCAATCGTGGATGTTTACGCACCGAGGTTGGTGAAGAACGATCCGAGGAAGGCGGCCGTTCGGTTCGACGGAGAGCGGAGCCCGGAGCAAGTGTGTTTCAGCGAGTTGGTCGATGGAGACTATGGCCAACAAGTTATCGAAATGGTTTCCTATCTGGCCCAGAATTATTTTGTGGACGCAATTGAGTTAACTGAGCTTATGTATCATTCCTTTTGCTACAACGATCGGTGCCTCGCTTCTTATCGAAAAGCGACAGGAAAAGGGAATTGGCCAATGAATCCTGCGGGGACAAAGGTCGATCGCAACGACCCGTCTGTCTGGGAGTGGCGCTCTGCGCAAATGGAAACCTTTCTAGACAAAGTTGCGAATGCTGTTCACGCCCAGGGGAAAAAGCTTATCGTGGACGTTCCAGTAAGCTGGGATGATTTCAACCGACATGGGAAGGAGTCCGGTCTCGACTACGCCCGCGTCCTGCGCCACGCGGATCAGATAGTGATCTGGAATTATTTCGGTATCGAAAAGAGGCCCCCTCAGGTTTCCTACGCTCTTGCGGAAGCGCTTCGCCGGGACTTTTCAGCCGACCGGTTCTATGTTTCTATTGGCTTGTGGGAATCGGGGGGCGGAATGGATGCCCGGACGTTTCAGCAGGGGCTGGCCTATACACGAAAGGGGGGAGTTTCAAATATTTGGATCACCCCGAACAACTTACTTACCCCGGAACACTGGAACGCGATGGCCTCAGTTCCCAGGAAGACGCATGCCAAGGGTAGAACCAAAAGATAGCGGCTGTTCTTTGATCGCCATCAGTCTAGAGCCCAAGGATTATTCCGATTGGGTCAGTCGAGGGGGCGGATCATTCCGGATCGTGACCCCTGAGGATCAGCATCCGCTGGATGGTGTTTCCGGCCTATTGTTGACGGGCGGTCAAGATGTGTCTCCAGATAGGTATGGCGAACCGAACCGATATTGTGTGAGAGTGAATCCCGAAAGGGACGACTTCGAAATCGGTCTCCTTCGCACGGCATTTCGTCAGGATCTTCCCGTTCTGGCAATTTGCCGCGGGATGCAGCTCCTCGTTGTCGCACTGGGAGGAACTCTGTATCAGGATCTTGGCCGCGAGTTGCTGAAAGATCGCAAAGCATCGCCGACCATAGGGCACCGCGGTTCCGGACACACCGATACCACGCATGAAATCAAGATCCAGAGCGGGACCCGTCTGGCCGGGCTGATCGGCCAGGAAACGATTCTTGTCAACAGCCACCATCACCAGGGAATTCGAAGTCTGGCAAACAACCTGCTCATTGCCGCGCGTTCGTTGGATGGATTGATCGAGGCGGTCGAATCGCCTGCCCGACGATTTGTTCTAGGTCTTCAGTGGCACCCGGAACGATGGCAAGACAATTCCTCGGCGAGAATTATGAAAGCGTTTCTTGCCGCGTGCTCAGAGGTTGCCGCCCCGCAATGCGCAGATTCATTGTAGGAGTTTTGCAATAATTTCTCGCACCGAGCGACTCCATATGAGTCAGCACGGTCCAAACAGCACGGCGCCCACGAGCTGAACGGCCCAAGCTTCGCGCCAAGTCCGGCTGCACGGCCGGCAGCGGTTGCCCCCGCTACCAGGAACTCGCCGGTGCCGACTTCCATGTTAAATTAAATGGCCTTGAAAAGCGGCTGGCTGTGGTTGCCGGCCTTTGAAAGCTTCGAAGGCGCGCCTGTTCTCACAGGTCACCTATCAGACTTGTTCTTAAGGCGACAAACGAAACGAGCCTGCGCCGCGGAAGCACGCTTGCGCACCCCGGAGGTCGCAGGCTCGCTCGCTCTTTACTCTGGAGTCCGGATCAGGCCTTAGCTGCTGTTGCAAGCTGAGAGCGCATCTGTTTCATAAACTGGCGCATGGCAGCGATATGACCAGGTGAGTGGCTTTCGATCCAGGCTTCGTAGCGCTGCGCAGCTTTTTCCAAGTGCGCGAGGAACTGCTTATTCATGAACCGCTCCCGAGCCTGCGGGACGATGGGCTTGACGAGCTCCCAGACCCCGAAAAACTCGCCACTGGTCTCAAAGAAGAGGCCTTCGTGGAGCAGACCGTAGTTGAGCAATGCGCAGGCTTGCTCCCAATAGCTGAGCACCATCATCGCGAGCGCGCCTCCTTCCGTTCCGGGCGCCGCGATTCGCATGGCGTCCTCGAGATTGTCCACGAAGTAGCTCTTGAAGAACCAATCGCGTCCCTGGCGCAGCCGGGCCTCGCGGCGCATGTCATAGATCTGCACGTGGAGTTGCGCTTGTTCGTGCGTGGGTTTTGTCTCCATGGTTCCTTGTCTCCTTTTCTTTCTATGGTTTTTCTGAATCAACTACGCTGAGTCTGGAGTTGCCTTTCCGCTTCTTTCTCTGCGTCCTCCGCGACTATGTAACCGAGCAAGCGACTCGCGCGGACCGACCTTTGCTGTCGAAAAACATGAGACCAAAATCTCCTCTTTTGGTTTCCTGAAGGGGATGCGCGCGAACATTGTATAGGCTTCGTTGTCAATTCGCAAGGATTTCCGGTAAGGGCGGCATTCTCGGAGAGGCCGCGCTTATGAGCGCAGAGGTTCACCATGTGTCGGCGCGTTCTGTTCGGACGTATAACCGGCAACGCGTAGAAGTGCCGTTCGCGCCCGGCACATTCCTGGTGTATCGTCGCGCACTCGGAAGTTTTCATCGGACCCGAGTTGTCGCCAAAACGCGCGTCCGATAAAGCACTAGCGTCATCCGGGCATAGATCGCCGAGATTTTAGGTCTACAATCGTTCGGTGGACCACCATACAGTCGCGGTCGTCAGCATCACGGGTACCTGTCTTGACGTGCTGGGTAGTCTCTATCTGGCCTACGACCTATTGGGTGGACAACACGGTCCGTTGCGGCTGCTTACCCGCGCGGTAACGTACTCCGTTGTCTTCGGCATCGGCTACGGCCTCGGCCTTGGTCTCTTCTTTGGCCTGGCTTCCGGTATCGCGACCGGTGTCACCCTGTCGATTGAATTCAGTCGAGCAGCTCGTGGGCTAGATCATTACTCCTTGCTTTGGGAAGGACTGTTTTCCGCCATCCGGGGGTTCGCTTTCGGAGCTGGACTGTACAGGATTTTGGGCTTCGGATTCGCAATTGCATTTGCCATTCTCATCACAGTCGGCCAAGTATTCGCCTACTCTCGCGGCATGCGTCCTGCCATGGACTATGCAGCGTCTCGCCGTCCACGGCTTACGCGTCGTCAGTTTTGGGGAACTGTGGTCCGTACTGTCGGCTACATGGTCACGGCCCTTATCTGTAGCGCCTTCATCCATCACGTGGACCACGCCGTGTCTTTCGCGATTCGCGTGGGGTTGGTGACAGGCATTGTCACCGGCGTGGGAGTGACGATAAATCCTTACATCGAATACTACGCCGACAATCTCCCGGAGCGATGGCTTGGGGTATTCGGCATTGGACTCATCCTTTGCGGTTTTGCCCTGCAATCCCTTCAATATTGGCTGGCACTATTTGATGTACGTCTGACTTAGGCAGTCGTCCCCTCACGCTCCTTCTTTATCTAGAGGCGAATGGTCGCTACTCGGAAGTTATCCTCGGACCCGATTTGCCCGGGCGCCTGCACCCCTGATTGCGCCGGCACCGTAACCCAGGAGAAATCCAGAAACAGTCCTGAACTGTTTAGCAACCTAGCGTGGAGCGTCTCGTCCTGTAGGTTGCCACAATTCGATCGGATTTCCCTCAGGGTCATGCAGGCGGGCGAACCGGCCGTTGGGATAAGACTGCGGGTCAATCTTGACCGCGATTCCTGCGGCTCGTAGCTGGGCTGCCATCTTGTCGAGATCCCGGACTCGAAAGTTCACCATCCAGACCTTGTGGGCATCCCCGAAATAGTTGCTCGTCTCAGCGAAAGGAGCGAAAACGGTGGGTCCGGCCTCTTGCTGCCAAACGGATTCCTCGTAGCTCGATGGTGTGAGCGAGACTCCCAGGTGTTGCTGGTACCAACGCCCCAACGCTGTCGGATCGTGAGCTCGGAAGAACAGTCCTCCGATTCCCGTCACTTTTTCCATTTCCGTTCCTCCAGCGAACCCATGCCTAACCGCTGCCCCCGCAGGGGGAGGAGAGATCATTGGCTGTATGGCTGTCTGCGCGGCTATGCCGAGTTGGTTCCGGCTCAAGATGAAGTTTGACCCGAAAGCAAATGACAGGATCCGAAGCAGTTGGCGTCTTTGAAAATGCATCCCATCCTCCTTCCGAGAGGAGCGCGACTCGATCTACGATACCTGCGCAAACGGGGCTCTGAGAAGCGTAAAAATGAGGTTCTGGGCAAGTTGTCGGCCACTCGGAAGTTATCGTCGAACCCGCTTTGCCGGCGGTCACGTGCGTATATCTTGCCGTCGCCACAGCAGGAAGCATGTCAAGTAAATACCCCTTATTTGGCGGCGCGGTATTGTTCGTCGCTGACCTGTTCCATCCAGTCGACAACCTTCCCGTCGAGCTTTTCCTGAATGGCGATGTGCGTCATGGCCGTGGTCGGCGTAGCCCCATGCCAGTGCTTCTCGCCGGGCGAGAACCAGACCACATCACCGGGCCGGATCTCCTCGATAGGTCCGCCTTCGCGCTGAACCCAGCCGCAGCCAGCCGTGACGATGAGAGTCTGACCGAGTGGATGCGTGTGCCATGCAGTCCGCGCGCCCGGCTCGAAGGCTACGCTGGCACCTTGAACAAGTGCCGGATCGGGTGCCTGAAAAAGATGATCGATGCGTACAGCGCCAGTGAACCACTCTGACGGTCCCTTGACAGAAGGTTGCGAGCCAATTCTCTTGATTTCCATTTTCTGAACGCCTTCAGTTACTTGATCTTCTATTTTCCAAACCGCTCGAACCGATACGCCAGTTCCGGCCCGCCTTCCCCCTCATATGCAAGTTGGGCGACGAGCAGCGCGAACGGCTCGGTGTACCGTGCGATCTGTAGAGGGCCAGCGTCCACGGCATCAAAGCCAACGTCGCCGATCAGTTGGGCCGCGGCGTCTTTGGCGCGCTCATCGTCGCCGCAGTACACCAGGCTCGGGCGATCCTTCTTGCGTTTGGCTTCGAACACTCCGAATAGCACCTCGCTCGGAACGGTGTTGAAAGCGGAGACGACCCTAGCCTTTGGGACTTTCTTTGCGAGTTCTTCCGCTCCCGACGAGGTGTTGGCCATGATGAGTTTCGTGTTACCAGCATCTATCGGCAGTGAACAGGTCACGACGACCTTGCCAGCCAAATCGCCTGCCTGCTTCAGCACATCGTCGATTCGGGACCAATGCACGGCCAGGAGGAGCGCGTCCGCTTCCTTCGCAGCCTCGCCCGGCGTACCGGCGCGTGCATGGCCTTGGGCGTCGCGTGCCAGTCTCTTGAGTTTGTCGTTGCTCCGCGCGTAGCTGAACACGACTTCATGTCCAGCTCGCGCGAAGATCGTTCCGAGTTTTCCGCCCATCAACCCCGAACCCAAAATGCCAATTCGCATGCTGCTCTTCCTCGCGCTCCATTAGTCCGTTAGCGGTTAACGACCAGTCATTTGCTCCAGTCTTTCCGGGTACCGAGCCCCTTCCACCCTGATGTTTGAGGAGGCGCTATCGATGTCACGAAGATCGTCGGGTGTGAGTTCGACAGAAGCTGCTGCAAGATTCTCTTGGAGGCGATGAAGCTTCGTCGTCCCGGGGATTGGAACGATCCACGGCTTTTGCGCAAGCAGCCAAGTGAGCGCGATTTGAGCAGGTGTCGCCTTCTTCCGTTCTGCGACTTTGCTAAGCAAATCAACCAGCGACTGATTCGCTTTGCGAGCCTCTGGGGTAAAGCGAGGGACGATGTTGCGGAAATCGGTGCTATCGAACTTCGTATTTTCGGTGATCTTGCCAGTGAGGAAGCCCTTACCAAGAGGGCTAAAGGGAACGAATCCGATCCCGAGTTCTTCGAGGGTTGGCAACACCTCCTCTTCAGGGCGTCTCCACCACAGCGAGTATTCGCTCTGAACTGCGGTGACCGCCTGGACTCGGTGTGCGCGACGGATTGTCTGCACTCCTGGTTCAGAAAGGCCGAAGTGCTTCACCTTACCTTCCTGAATCAGGTCCTTCACGGCGCCCGCTACGTCTTCGATCGGCACGTTCGGGTCAACGCGGTGCTGGTAGAACAGATCGATGACATCGGTCTTGAGTCGCTTGAGGGAGGCCTCGGCGACTTCCTTGATGTGCTCTGGCCGACTATTTAGGGCACTCCACCCTGGTCCGCCATGGGGATCGGGCGCAAAGCCGAATTTTGTTGCTATCGCCACCTGATCGCGGAAAGGACCAAGCGCTTCGCCCACAAGTTCTTCGTTTGTGAATGGACCGTACACTTCAGCGGTATCGAAGAATGTGACACCGCGTTCGACCGCTGACCCGATCAGCGAAATCATTTCCTTCTTGTCTGCGGCCGGACCGTAGCCAAAGCTCATTCCCATGCAGCCGAGTCCGAGAGCCGAGACTTCCAGATTGCTTCTTCCGAGTTTGCGCTTTTGCATTACTTCTCCTTGTTCGGTGAAGTCGTGAATACTACAACGTAGGCTCCGAGCGAATGTGCAAGCTTCACACCCATGTGACCCAGTCCGCCGAGACCGACCACGCCAACCTTCTTGCCCTTGCTGACGCACCAGTGGCGCATGGGAGAGTATGTTGTGATTCCGGCGCAAAGCAAAGGAGCGGCTCCGGCGAGGTTCAGGTTCGAGGGGACGCGCAGGACGAACCTCTGGTCGACGACAATGCTCTCGGAGTAGCCACCGTAGGTGACGCCTCCCAGATGCTTATCGGGGAAATTGTATGTCAAAGTGAGATTCGGGCAGAACTGCTCGAGGCCCGCCTGGCACTCGGGGCAGGTGCGGTCCGAATCCACCATGCAGCCGACCGCGGCGAGGTCACCGCGCTTGAACTTGGAGACTGCGGAGCCAACCTTGTTGACGCGGCCGACGATTTCGTGGCCGGGAACGCAGGGGTACACGGTGGGCATCGCGCCGCTCCACTCGTTGCGGACTTGATATAGATCGGAGTGAGTGACAGCTACCGCAGTAGAGAATTTCGATCTGTACGTCCTGTTCGGTCGGATCGCGCCGGGTGATCGTGGTGGAGGCCAACCGCGATGTCGCGTTGGCAGCGGAGTAAGCTTTGGCGTTGTACATGCGCTTAATTTAGATGTTGGCCGAGTGCTTCGATATGCAAAACGCGCCATTGTGCATGCAAAATACGCCAAACGCTACAGGTTAGGCCCGGATGGTCGGCAAACCGGAAGTAATGGCGCGAATCAGGTCTGTTGGCATTACTTCGGGCTTGCCCGTGATCCAGGCACAATCGCGAGGTAACAAGGCGGACCACATTTCTCGTTGTTTGGTAGAAGAGCGGACACAGTCTGATCGAGGGAATCTTCGCTTAAAGCAAGGCGAGCCTCACTTTTCGTTTGCATAACTGTTCTTCGATCTTGTTGAGGAAGTCGCTGCTTTCGAGGCCAGCGTCGCGCACCGCAAGAGCCAGGGCGCCATCGAGGCGCGGATCATTCAAGGCCAGGAGCGAATTGAGTGCCGCGAGGCGCGCTGGCTGCCACGCACCGCGATCCGCGAGCAGTGTGGCGAGCTGATCGCGTACGTCGCCAGCGCTTACGCCGGGCAGCGCGACGAGGTTGCCTGCGGCGCGAGCGCTGGCCGCCAATCTCTCCAGGTTTCGTGAAGCGAAGCCGGCTCGCGAAATCTCAAGGGCCTTGGCTTCGTGAAGGTCGCCGAGGGCGATGAGCGCCGAAGGGCCGAGTGGGTTTCCGGTGTTTCGCGCCATTTCCAAGAACTGGGGCGCAAAATCGGAAGCGCCGAGTGCGCCTAGAGCGCGTACCGCCGCGCTGTTCCAGGCAATATCGTTGCTCATCTCGAGAATTTTGCGAAGTTCGCCTACGGCGCGAGGCTCGCGAATCGCAGCCAGTGCCGAAATGGCCTGCTCGCGGAGATAGGGCTCGGACATATGCTCGATGGCATAGGGATAACCATCGCGAATTCCGTGGCGGCCCAGAAACTCAGCCATCTCCAATTTGCGCTGCAGGTTCGTTTCCTGGAGGAGATGAGGTTGAAGCGCTTTTGCGGCGTCATCGGTGTCGATTTTTATGAGCGCATCCACTGCATACCACCAGATGTCCTGCTGAGTCGGGACGAGCATGGTGGCGAGTGTGGCCACGAGCCGAGCGTTGGCGACCTTCTTGCAGGCTGAAACGAACGCCTGCCGCTCGTCGTGGTTCAAAGTGAGTTTCGCAGCGTCGACCAGCGCAGGAGCGGCTTCGGCGGGTGGCAGGTCGCCAAGCAAATTTATCTCGGTTACGACAGGGAGCCCTGCGTCGTACTTGTTTCGGATCCTGAGCGTCACTTCCTTGACGCCCTCTGAGGGATCCAATCGCGCCGCGGCCCACTCCGCTCCATACTGAATTTCGGGCGGGGCATCCAAGGGCAGCTGCTTGAGGAGAGTCAGCACCGCACCCGATTGGCCGGGCACCTTGAGATCGCCAATGGCGCGAAGCCGGGCGCCTTGTTCCGCGAAAGTGGCAGGCGGGTCAAGTTCAAGCTGGGCTTTCACTGCCTTGTTCTCCAAAGCCTGAGGTCCTGCGGCGCCGAGCGCTTCGAACGCAGCGACGCGAGGAGCGAAACTCGAGTCCGGCCTCGCAATCGATGCCGCAAGCGCGTTCACCGCGGCTTCACGGATCTTGGGTTGGTCTAAGTAGTCCGCTTTGAACAAAGAGTAGAGAGTTTTTGCCGCTTGCTCGCGCACGGCGGGCGAAGGATCGCTCAAGTGTGGAGCAATGCTCCCCACTACGCCGGAGGTCTGCGCGGCGAGCAGTGAGCGGCGCTCCACTGCCACGAGCAGCGGAATGGCCGGGGCGCCTT
>Ga0209055_1002104_pt1 | contig 12747 bp, 10 predicted proteins | sample GraSoiAngelo_110_FD_185875 | JGI IMG/M metagenome (GOLD analysis project Ga0209055, IMG submission 185875) | Grasslands soil microbial communities from the Angelo Coastal Reserve, California, USA - 14_0903_12_30cm (SPAdes) (version 2) | ecosystem: Environmental > Terrestrial > Soil > Grasslands ... | reverse complement strand
GACGTCGCCGGCAAGCTGCCGGTGCTGGGGCTCACGATGCGGCTCCCCAACGGACCGTGCCGGGACGCCATGGTGGATTTGGACGTCATGGAGCGCTGGGTGCGGAGTTGGGTATCCCAAAGCGCTTCTTGAGCGCCGCTACGAGCGAGTCGGCGAGCGCGCGTCCCGCGTGCGTCTTGGGCACGACCACCTCGAGATCGCGCTCCGTGCGCGACGGGTCGTAGAGAGGGCGCGAGACCGTTTCCACGGTGAGTTGCGTCTGTCCCGGCACGTAGGGATCCGCCCAGCAGCGGATCTTCACCGTGGCGGCGAGATCGGGGACGTCGCCGGCGCCCCGAAATGACCGGCGCGATCGCGTATCGTACCACGCCGTCTCCACATATCCGTCGCGCACGCTCACCCGCTCGACCTGCAGGCTCTCCGCCGCCACCAGTACCGCGATCTCGGGCGTCACCCGCGCCGGAGGGGCGTCGAGCACGAGCCGGGAGGCCTGCGGGTCGGGCAGGAAGTCGGGTCGCGTGGTGACGGGAGTGCAGGCGGCCAGAAAACAACAAAACCAATTGCGGATTGCGGATTGCGGATTGCGGATTAGAGAGGTAGGCGTCCAACCGCGCGACGACCTCCCATTGTCAATCCGCAGTCCGCAATCGACAATCCGCAATCGCATCAGTGTTTATGTGCTGGCGTACCGGGGCCATGCCGATGCGTGGAGTCGGCCAGCGAGTCCGCATGCTCGTGTTCGTCCTCCTCCTCCTCGCCGGGGTGATGCTGATGCCCGGCCTCGCGGTCGTGCATCTCGGCCTGCATCGTCGCCGCCGGAATCCCCGCCGCGTGCTCGAACACGAGCTTCCCGCCGATCCTCCCGGTCCACACGATACCGACCAGCCCGGCGACGCTGAGCAGGCGCAGCGCCGTCTGCTCCGCGCCGCCCAGCCGTGCGCGGCGGAGCAGCCTCCACGCCAGCACGACGGTGAAGATGCCCATCGTGACCAGGGCGAGCGTCTCATGCGTCTCCATCAGCTCGTGGATCGCCGCGCCGTGCTCGATGACGTCCTCGGCCTCGAGACCGGCGAGCACGGCCACCCAGCCGCCGGCCACGCCGGCCCACAGCGTCCAGCGCGCGGCCGCCTCGAGGGAGGAGCGTTTCGTGCGCCACGCGGCGAGGTCGAACAGGACCGTCACCAGGAGCAACGCAACAGGGAGATCGTTCACCGCCGCGTGGAAACGGGGCCAGTCGTATCCGAACATTCCAGTCCTCTGGTCGGTAGTTGAGGGCTGCGGCGCGGGTCAGATGCCCAGGTCGACGAGCGTGGGCGGATCGACGGAGTAGTCGTAGAAGCCCTTGCCGCTCTTGCGGCCGTTCAGGCCGGCGATCACCATGTGCTTGAGCAGCGGGGGCGGCGCGTAGCGTTGCTCGCGGTACTCGGTGAACATGATCTCGGCGATCCTGTAGGTCGTGTCGAGCCCCACCAAATCGAGCAAGGTGAGCGGGCCCATCGGATAGCCGCAGCCGAGCTGCATGGCTTTGTCGACATCGGGCACGCTCGCGACGCCGCGCTCGACGGCGCGGATGGCGTCGAGCAAGTAGGGGACGAGCAGCAGGTTCACGATGAAGCCCGAGTTGTCCTTCGCGGCGACGGCTTCCTTGCCGAGGGACTTCGCAAACGCGAAGGCGCGACGGAACGTCTCCTCGGAGGTCGTCACGGTGCGCACCACCTCGACGAGCGGCATCAGCGGCACCGGGTTGAAGAAGTGGAGCCCGACGAAGCGATCACCGCGCTGGGTCGCGGCCGCCATCGCCGCGATGGTGAGGCTGGATGTATTGGACGCGAAGATCGTTGCCGGACCGGTCAGGCCGTCGAGCTCCTTGAAGAGCGCGTTCTTGAGCGCCAGGTCCTCCGTGACCGCCTCGATGACGATGTCGCAGCTCTTCAGGTCGGCGGTCGCCGTGGTGAAGCTGAGGCGCTTGAGCGCGGCCTCGCGGTTCGCGGCCGGAAGCTTCCCCTTTTCCACGAGCTTGGCGAGCGACTTCTCGATGCCCGCCCGTGCGCGGTCCCAGATCTCTTTCGATACGTCCCGCACCAGCGTGTCGTAGCCCGCGGTGGCGGCGACCTGCGCGATCCCGCTGCCCATCAGACCGCAGCCCAGCACGCCTGCCCGCTTGATCTCGGTCATTGCGCCCCGCGTGTGCTCGGGTGGTCTAGGTTCGGGGCCGCGCCCCGGGAGTGTCGAAGGCCTTTCGCAATTCTTCCGCGATGCGCACGAGGGGGTTGACCCGTGGGCCGGGAAGCGCGTGCTCGGGGCGGATCTCGCCGCGCTCGAGGCGATCGAGCACCTGCTCCAGGCCGACCTGGATGCGCTCGTTCTGGGCACGGTGGCGCCGGGCGACGAGGATCGCGGCGATCCCGAGCCCCGCTCCCCCGGCGAACAGGATGGGTGAGATCAGCGCGATGGGGGCGACAGCGCCGAGGGCCGCCGCCGCGCCAGCCGCCGCGGCGAGCGCCCCCGCACCGATGAGGCGTGCTCGACGCAGGTTCTGCACGTTGGCCACGAGCTGCACGTGACAGAAGCCGGGCTCTAGCTGGGTCACCTGGCCTGCGACCTCCGCGGCGCGCGCCAGGGCGTATGACTTTCCCTTGGTGCCGAGCGCTCGCTGGATCGACGCGAACGCCCCGACTTTAGGCTCCCAGCTGGTGCGGTCGGCGTGGCGCCGCTTCACTTGGAGCAGCTCCTCGTCCTCCATCCATGCGCCCAGGGCCTTCAAGATCGCGGCGCGATCCCCCGGGGCGACGCGGGCAGCGGAGAGCCGGGTCGGTCCCGCCAGCCAGGGGAGGGCGCCCCGCCCCTCCTCCACGACGCTGCGCGTCTGCTCTTCGAGCAGCGCCTGCTGCAGGTACCGCGGGGGGATGCCGACGTCCTGTCCCAGCGCGAGCACCTCGTCCTTCGTCAGCCCGTCGCCGATGTCGCGCTCGGCCGCCTGGAGCTCGGCGGCGCGCTGGATGATCCGCTCGAGCGCCGCGCGGCTGATGAGCTCGGCGGGCATCGCTAGGCCTGGACCTTGGTCTTCGCCGGCGCAGCGGAGACGGACTCGCCCGCGGTCCGCTCCGGCAGCGCCGGGGGCGTCGCCCGCTTCGTCACCAAGTCGAAGAATCCTTTCAACAAGTCGATCGGGATCGGGAAGAACGTCGTCGAGTTGTTTTCCGACGAGATCTCCGTCACGGTCTGCAGGTAGCGCAGCTGGATCGCGGCGGGCTCCGAGCCGATGATGCGAGCCGCCTGCGCGAGCTTCTCGGAGGCCTGCAGCTCCCCTTCGGCGTTGATGATCTTCGCCCGGCGCTCCCGCTCCGCTTCGGCCTGCCGCGCCATGGCGCGCTTCATCTCGGGAGGCAGATCCACGTCCTTCACCTCCACCGCCGTGACCTCGATCCCCCAATTCTCGGTGCGTTTGTCGATGATGTTCTTGAGGATGTTGTTGATTTTCTCGCGGCTCATCAGCAGCTCGTCGAGCTCAGTCTCGCCCAGCACCGAGCGCAGCGTCGTCTGGGCGAGTTGGCTCGTCGCGTACAGGTAATTCTCGACGCCGATCACGGCCTTGACGGGATCGCGCACGAGCATGTACAGGACCGCGTTCACCTTGATGGAGATGTTGTCGCGCGTGATCACGTCCTGCGGCGGGATGTCCATCGCGACGACGCGCAGGCTGACGGTCTGCGTTTTCGCGAACAAGGGCGGCACGTAGATGAGGCCCGGCCCCTTCGCGCCCCACGAGCGGCCCAGAAAGAAGTACACCGCGCGCTCGTACTCGCGAAGCACCTTGAGGCCTCCGAACAGGTACAGCGCCAGCCCGCCGAGGACGGCGGTCACGATCATGTCCATCGAGAGCTCCTCCTCAGGCCGGGAAGGCTTCCACGATCACCGCCGCTCCCTGGCCGCCTCCAATGCAGGCGGAGCCCAGGCCGAAACGCTGCCGCCGGCGCCGCAGGGCGTGCAGCAGGTGGATGGTGATGCGCGTGCCGGTTGCAGCGAGCGGGTGGCCGATCGCGACGGCACCGCCGTCCACGTTGGTCTTGGCGCGGTCGAGCCCCAACTCCTTCTCGACGGCGAGGTACTGCGGCGCAAACGCCTCGTTCACCTCGACGAGATCGAGCTGCTCGAGCTTCATGCCGGCCTTCTGGAGCGCCTTGCGGGCCGCGGGCGCCGGGCCGATGCCCATGTACTTGGGCTCGACCCCCGCCACGGCCCACGCCACCAGCCGGCCCAGGGGCTTCAAGCCGTGGGTCCGCGCGAAATCCTCGCCCGCGATCACCGTGGCCGCCGCGCCGTCCACGATCCCGGACGCGTTGCCGGCGGTGACGAGCCCATCCTTCTTGAAGTAGGGCTTGAGGCCGAGCAATACCTGCAGCGTGGTTTCCGGTCGCATGTGCTCGTCCTTGCGGTACTCGACGGTCTGCCCCTTCTGCTTGATGGGGACCCCGACCACCTCGTCCTGGAAGACACAGGCATCCCACGCTTGCTTGGCGCGCTGCTGCGATGCGAGCGCGACCTCGTCCACTTCCTGGCGGGTGAGCTGGTAGCGCTCGGCCAGGTTTTCCGCCGTCTCGGCCATGGAGAGTCCGCACTGTGGGTCCTTGAGCGCCTCCCACAAGAGGTCTTCGAGGGGAGCGGCGGGGCCGAGCCGCAACCCCCACCGGGCGCCGCGCACGACATGGGGGGCCTGGCTCATGGACTCCGTGCCGCCCGCGAGCACCGCGTTGGCCTCGCCCAACAGGATGAGCTGCGCGCCCTGCGTGATCGCCTCGAAGCCCGAGCCGCACAGCCGGTTGACCGTCACGGCGGGCACCTCGATCGGGAGGCCCGCCTTGAGACCGATGTGGCGGGCGCAGTAGATCGCATCCGCCGAGGTCTGGAGCGCGTTGCCGAAGACGGTGTGGCCCACCTCGGCCGCCGGCACGGCAGAGCGCTCCAGTGCATGCTTCGCCGCCACCGCGCCAAGCTCGATCGCCGAGAGGTCCTTGAGCGAGCCGCCGAACGAGCCGAAGCCCGTGCGGACGCCGGAGAGGAAGACGACGTCTTTATGGGAACCCTGGGTTTTCATGGGGGAAGCTCCGCGTGAGTACTCTCAGACCGCGGAATATGGGCGCCAGGGCCGCTACGCGGTAGGCCGGTAACACGAAGCGGGAGAGACGGATATGCGCCGTCCCTCCCGCTGCGCCGAGCGCTCAACGGCTCAGTGGATGAAGCTGACCCAGCCCATCTCGTTCGCGACAATGGCGAGCGCGCCGCTCGCGCTGAACCCGATGTAGCGCGCGTTGCCTCCGGTCCGAACGGAATCGCGCAGCACGCGCGTCGTACGGTCGAACACGTACACCTTGCCGTCCGCCAGGGTGCTCACGTACACCTGGGCGTTGTCCGGTGTGACGGCGACATCGAAGGCGTTGCGGCGCTGCGGAGTGCCGACCGAGTACTCGAGGAATGTCGCGCCGCCCGTCGGCAGGTCCCGCACCAGAAGCTTGCTGCGCTCGATGTCGGTGGCGAACAGAACGGAGCCGTCGCGTGAAACGGCGACGTTCTGGATGCGGGCGCCCCTCACGGCATCCGTGCGGACGATCCTGTTGTTGCGCAGGTCCACCGTGCGGATCGTTCCCTCGTCTCGCGCCGCGACGTACATACACGGCGCAAACGGATGGAACGCCACGCCCGCGAGGATCGTGCCGGCGGCCGGGATCTGTGCCACGACCTGGCGGGTGCCCGTCTCGATCACGTACACGCCATAGTAGTCGGTGAGCGCGTACAGCCGGCTGCCGTCCGGCGACAGGCCGGTCGTGAGGATGCTGCCTCCGGGCACGGTGGCGGTGCCGAATGCCTGATTGGTCGCCACGTTGATGAACGTGACGGTGCCGTCGTCCTGGTTGCTGACGTACGCCGTCCGACCGTCGGGGCTCATGCGGACCTGCGACGGCAGGTACCCTACCGGGAACGGCGCCGAGAACATGGCCGAGGGGAGGTCCGCGCGCACCGCAGAGGCGGCCAGCGACTGGGTGACATAGACCACACCCGAAGGGGAGACGGCGACGGCGAACGGCGTGCCGTCCAGCGCCACCGAGTCCACCGAGGCGAGGCCGGGATGACCGAGCCCTCTAGGGGCCGGGCCGACCGGAGGCTTGAGACACACGGGCGACGCCGCGTACGGATCGTCATACACGAAGTCCACCCACCCCATCTCGTTGGCGATGACCGCGTGCGTCCCCGTCCGGTTGAAGCCGATGTACCGGGCGCTCCCTCCCGTCACGATCGAATCGAGCACCGCGCGCGTCGCCCGGTCGAGCACGTACACCTTGCCATCGGCCAGCGTGCTCACGTACACCTGCGTGTTATCGGGTGTGACGGCGACGTCGAACGCGTTACGGACCCGCCCGCTCCCGATCGCGTACTCGAGGAAGTTCGAGCCCTCGGTCTCGAGGTCGCGCACCAGCAGCTTGCTGCGCTGGATGTCCGTCGCGAACAGCTGGCCGCCGTCCAAAGACACGGCGACGTTCTGGATCCGCGCGCCAGTCACGGTGTCGGTGTGGATGATGCTGTCGTTGCGCAGATCCACCGTGCTGATGGTCCCTTCGTCCCGGGCCGCGATGTACATGCAGGGTGCGAAGGGATGGAACGCCACGCCGGTGAGCAGGCGTCCCGTGGCGCTGGCGGGGATCGAGTCGATCAGCTGGCGCGTGTCGGTGTTGATGACGTAGATCCCGAAGTAATCGGTCAGCGCGTAGAGGCGGTCGCCCTCCAGCGACAGTCCGGTGCTGAGGATGCTCCCGGCGGGCACAGCGACCGTGGCGAAGGCCTGGTTGGACGCCACGTCGACGTAGGTGACCGTCCGGGCGTCCTGGTTGCTGACGTACGCCGTCCTGCCGTTGGGATGGATGCGAACCTGCGACGGGAGGTCCCCGACGGCGAACGATGCCGAGAGCAGAGTGGACGGAAGGTCGGCGCGTACCACAGATCCCGCGAGGCCTTGCGTGATGTAGACGACGTCCTTCCCTGATACCGCGACCGCGAAGGGCATGCCCGCAAGGGGCATCGTCGTGTGGCCGCTGAGAGCGGGGTGGCCGCGGCCGCTCGGCGCGGCGCCCACGGGCGGCCGCTCGCAGCGCGCCGAGGACGCGAGCAACGAGCTGAGCTGATCGTTCGCCGTCGGGGAGTTGCAGGCGGCGAAGACAAGGGGAGGCACACCCACCAAGGCAAGACGACGTAGCATGTGAGGCCCCTTACCGGACAAGGTCCACCCAGCCGGCCTCGTTGGCAATCACCGCGGTCCGCCCGGTGGCATCGAAGGCGATGCGCCGTGGCTTGCCTCCCGTGTCCAGACTGCCGAAGACGCGCAGGGTGGGACGATCGAGCTGCACGACCCGCCCCGCGAACAGCAAGCCCACGTAGATCACGGCCTCGTCGGGGCTGACCGCGAGGCTGAGCGCGGCGGTGCCGAACTGCACCTTAGCCAGTTGGCGACCCGTGGGCAGGTGGATGGCATCGAGCCATCCCGCCTCATTCGCGGCGTACAGCATCAGGCCGTCGGCGGACACGACCACGTCCTGTACGACCCCACCTACCGTGAAGCGACGGGTTATCTGCAGCGTCCGCGTGTCCAGCTCCAGGATGAGCCCCACCTTCCATGTGGAGACGTACACCCAGCGGCCGGAGGGATGCACGGCGAGCCCGGTGCACACCTGCGCGACCGGGATTGACGCGACGACGCGACCCGCATCGATCGAGATCGCGCACAGCCGGTCCAGGTTGGTCACCACGTACAGCTTGCGGCCGTCGGGCGAAAGCACCGCGCCGAGCGGGTGTCCTCGGACGGGAATGGTCCCGGTCTGCTGCAGCCGGGAGAGGTCGATGAGCGCGACCTCTTCCGTGAACTGATTGGTCACGTACGCTCGCGGGCTCGACGAGCTCAAGACGATTGCCGTGGGAGCGCTCCCGGTGGCGATGGAGCCGGTGACGCGGAACGGTGTGAGCGCGAGGCACTCGACTGCGGCCGCGCGCACGCGCGTGAGATAGGCCGTGCCGTCCGCCGCGATGGCCACGTCGAACGGGCTGCCGGCGACGGGCAGCCGCTCCGAGAGAACGGCAGCGGGATGTCCGGTGCTCGAGCGCCGGGGTTCTGCCCAGCCGGGCTCGTACCGCGCCCAGCTCAGCCGTTCGCGCGGGCCTGCCGCATCGGCGACTGGGCGGGTCGGCGTCGCGGCGCGCGGCCGGGGGCTCAAAAAGCGATCCCGGCAGCGTTCCCGAAATCGCGCCAGCATCGCCGCGAGCCCGGCGCGCCGGACCTGGGACCAGCGCAATCCGGTCACGCGGTGCACCAGGCGGTATGCCACCGCCGGATCGAGCTGCTCGCGCCGCGCCAGCTCGAGCAGGGAGCGGTCGCCCGATTCCGCCTCGAGCACCCAGTACAGCACCCGGGCCCATCCGGCAAGCTGCTCGAGCGGGGGCAGGCCGTCGCGCCGCAAGCCGCGGGCGAGCTGATGGCGGTCCCGCAGCCCGACCCAGGCAGCGATCTCGCCCGCCGATGACGCATGTCCGTTGCAGCACGCGAGAGCGCTGACGACGGCTCGGCTGGTGGCCGAGAGCGGCGGGAGCGCCGTCTGGAGCACGTTGGCGAGGCGCAGCGGTGGCATCGATCGGACCCGGCTGCAAGAAGTGCACCGAAATGTGCCGGCCGGCAAGGGCCAGCACGAAGCGGGATGCCGTACCGTGCTCAGTACCCGGCGGCCATGCCGTCCTTTCGGGGATCCGAGCCGCCGGCGTAACCCCGCGGCAGCCGCATGATCGCCTGGGCTCCGCCGAAGGCGGCGGCCTCGGACGTCACCTCGTGGCCCAGCGTGGCGAGCGCACGTCGCACAGCATCGGTGATCGGCGCCTCCAGCGCGACGCGCCGCCCCTCCAGGTGCCGGAAGCGGGGGGCATCGATCGCCTCCTGAAGGTCCATTCCGAACACGATGAGGTTGAGCAGCAGCTGCACGTGGCCCTGCGGCTGCATCGAGCCGCCCATGACCCCGAAGCTGAGCCACGGGGCGTCTCCGCCCGCGCCGTCGGGCCGCGTGACGAACGCGGGGATGATGGTGTGGAACGGCCGCTTCCCCGGGGCGACCGTATTCGGCAGCCCCGGATCGAGCGTGAATCCCGCGCCGCGGTCCTGCAGCGCGAACCCGGTGCCCGGCACGACTACACTGGAGCCGAACGCATCGTACAGCGAGTTGATGAACGACACGATGTTGCCGCTCGAGTCGGCGACGGTGAGGTAGATCGTCTCGCTTGCGGTCAATGGCTTCCCAGGGGCGGGGCGGTCTGTGGCGCGGGCGGGATCGATGAGCGCGCGACGCGACGCGGCGTACGCATCGGTGAGCAGGCTTCCCGGCGGCACGGTCATCGCCGCGGGCTCTCCTGCATAGCGCGCGATGTCGGCGTAAGCGAGCTGCTTCGCCTCGATCAGGAGGTGAAGGTACGCGGCGCTGTTGTGACCCAACCCCTTCAGGTCGAACGGCTCCAGGATCTTGAGCATCTCGAGCGCCGCGACGCCCTGGCTGTTAGGCGGGAGCTCCCACACGCGATACCCCTTGAACGTCACGGCGATCGGCTCGACCCATTCCGGCCGGTGCTTCTGGAAGTCGTCGAGCGTGAGGTAGCCGCCCAGCGCGCGCACGCGCTCCGCGATGCGGCGGCCGAGCTCGCCGCCATACAACGCGCCGATCCCCTGCCTGGCGATGAGCCGCAGGGTGCCCGCGAGGTCGGGGTTACGGAACCATTCGCCGGGCCGCGGGGCCCGGTCCCCTTCCACGAGATAGGTCGCGCGCGCACCCTCGTCCTGCCGCAGCCGGGCGACCTCGGCGCCCCACTCGGCGCTGATGATCGGGGTGACCGGAAAGCCCTGCTCGGCGTAACCGATGGCCGGTGCGAGGGCCTGCGCCAGCGTGACGGTCCCGAAGCGACTGAGCAGCGCGTCCCATCCCGACAGCGCTCCCGGGACCGTCACGTCCTCGACGCTTTGCTGCGGCATCGTGGCGTGCCCCTTCGCGAGCAGCGCGTCGCGCGTCATGAGGCTCCCGGCGCGACCGCTGGCATTGAGTCCGTACAGCTTGCGGTCCTTGGCAGACCACACGATGGCGAACATGTCTCCGCCGATGCCGGTCATCGGCGGCTCCACCACGTTCAGCACCGCGGCGGCCGTGACCGCCGCGTCGACGGCGTTGCCGCCGCGCTCCAGCACGGCGAGGCCGGCGGCGGTGGCGAGCGGCTGGCTGGTGGCGATCATGCCGTGCGGTGCGTACACCGTCGAGCGGTGCGCCAGCGTGGTGGGACGGGGAGGCTGCTGCGAATCGGCCGCTCGTGTCATGGTAAGGAGCAGGGTGACCAGCGTCAGGTGGCGCGTACGGGTCATGGTCATGCTCGGGTCCTAAGAGAGGCGCTGGGCGATCGCGTCCGCCACGTCGCCGGTGCGCGCGCTGCCGCCGAGATCCGGGGTCCGTATTCCCGCCGCCAGCGTCTCCTTGACGGCGCGCTCCAGGTCCCGCGCGGCGGGAGCGTGGCCCAGCTGCTCGAACATCAACGCGCCGGTGAGCACCGCCGCCATCGGGTTGGCGACGCCTTTCCCTGCGAGCGGTGGAGCGGAGCCGTGCACCGGCTCGAACAGCCCCCCACGGCCGGGGTGCAGGTTCGCGCTGGCCGCGAGGCCGAGGCCACCCACGAGTCCCGCGCCCAGGTCGGAGAGGATGTCGCCGTACAGGTTGTTCGTGACGATGACCTGAAAGCGCTCGGGTTCGCGCACCAGCTCCAGCGCAAGGGCGTCCACGTAGCGGTGCTCGGCGCCGATGCCGGGGAACGCCGCCGCGATTCGCTTGAACGTCTCCTGCCACACCTTGTGGGCCGGCACGGCGTTGGCCTTGTCGCTCATCGTGACGCGCGTCTTGCCACGCGCCGCCGCCCACTCGAACGCGGCTCGGATGATCCGCTCGACACCCTTGAGGGTGTTGATCTCCTCCGCGACGTACCGTTCGCCGTCGACGCGGCCCTTCCCGAGATAAACTCCCTCCGTGTTTTCCCGAAAGATGACGAAGTCGATCGTCCGGCGGTCGCCCCGCAGCGCGGCAAGATCGGGGTGGAGCAGCTGCACGGGTCGGAAGTTGATGTAGAGATCGAGCCGGAACCGCAGTCCCAGCAGGATATCCCGGGCGTGCTCGTTCCCGGGCACGCGCGGATCGCCCAGGGCGCCCAGGAAGATTGCGTCCACGTCGTCGCGCAGGTGACGGAACGCGCCATCCGGGAGGGTCTCCTTGGTCTTGAGGTAGTGGTCGGCCGAATACGGCAGACGCTCGAGGTCGAGCCCGAAGCCGTGGCGCGCCGCTGCGCGCTCCAGCACCGGCAGCGCCGCGCCGATCACCTCCGGTCCGATCCCGTCGCCGGCGATTACCGCGATGCGATGACGCTTCACTCGAAGCCGGTGGCGCGTCCGCAGCCGGCGCAGTAGCGCCAGCCGACGTCCACTTCGCTGCCGCAGGCAGGACAGCGCAGCTCGCCCGATGGCGGCTGGCCGCACTGCGGGCAAAAGTTCACCTTGCGGCCCCCCGGCAGCGTCTCCCCGCAATACGGGCACTGCCGGGGAGACTCGCTCTGCTCCGCCAGCTCGAACGCCGATCCCGGAGCATCCCCCGCCGCTTCCTCTTCCGGCGCCCCGACATCTTGCGCGTCGCGCGGTGGCGGGGAGGGATGGGCATCGGTCGGGACGAGCGATGGCGGGGCGTAGACACGGTCGCCACGCAGGAAGCGCTCGGCGGCCAGACGGTTGAGGCTCAGGACCGCGTCGGGGAACTGGCGGAACAGGGCCGGATCCGGATTCCCCTCTGCCGCCTCGCGCCGCAGCGCCTCCTGAACTTCCGCCGGGTCGAGCGCGACGTAGCCGCGCTCTCCCGACAGCAACCGCAGCACGGCCATCTCGTAGTCCTGGTGGGTCGCGACCTTGAGCGCCGAGCGGTTGGAGCGGTACGGCACCAGCCGCTCGTACACCTCCGCGGCGGGGAACGGCACGGCGAGCCGCCCCGGTGCCTCGTCCGCCAGCACCCGCACTAGCCGCTCGAACAACCGATCAAGGTCGTCCGGCATCTACCCTTCCCCTTTCCCCCTTCCCCGGTCGTTCACCGGACGATCACCACGCCCTTCATGAATGGGTGGGGGGTGCAGTGGTAGGGATACGTGCCGGGACGGTCGAACCGGTGGCTGAACGTGCCACCGGGGGCGATCGTCGGCGAGCCCGGCTCGGTGCCGTCGAAGGTCACCGTGTGCTCGGCGACGTCGTCGTTCGCCCAGACCACCGTCGCGCCGGCGGCGATTCGCACCGTGTCCGTGGCGAACTTGTACTGCGCGATTTTCACGACGGCGGCCCCCTCCGGAACGACCAGCTTCGGCCTGCCGGTCCCGTGGAACCACGGGCTGAAGCGCTTCAGGTGCAGCGGGATCGTGAACTCGAAGCCGTAGAGGACGTGGCCCGCTCCGACCGCAGCGTACCCGATCGAGGCTCCCTGAATCGTAGCGCTCTGGGCGTTGCTCACTTGCAGCGAGAAGGTGTGCGGGGACCCGGGGATCAGGAGATCGATCGCGGCACTCCACGCGGCGCGGCCTGCGGGACTCACGAACGAGCCGATATCGGCGCTGAGGCCGATGTAGCGCGTCAGACGCACGTCGAAGCCGCCTGCGAACGCCCCG
>Ga0209055_1002101_pt1 | contig 12765 bp, 9 predicted proteins | sample GraSoiAngelo_110_FD_185875 | JGI IMG/M metagenome (GOLD analysis project Ga0209055, IMG submission 185875) | Grasslands soil microbial communities from the Angelo Coastal Reserve, California, USA - 14_0903_12_30cm (SPAdes) (version 2) | ecosystem: Environmental > Terrestrial > Soil > Grasslands ... | reverse complement strand
CTCCCACCAAACTTCCGCCACGATAAACGAAGAATGTTGATGCCCAGATGGTGTAACGAACGTTTACGACCCAAACTTGCGGAATAGCAGACAACAGAAAAATGATTGCGACGACAATCTCAAGGTTACGACTAAGCTTGTATTTTCTCAGAAGATCAGGAGCCACTAGCTTCTTCTCCTCGGATGCGAGAATATGGGTGAACAGAGCTAGGATTCCATAGATGGCGCCTATATCCAGGGCGTAGATGGAGGATGTAACATCGTAGAGCTCGCTAAAGGTTTGTGGAGGACTGAGAAAGAATGGCAGAATGTTGAACAGGTAAGGTTCGAGAGCGACGAGGAAGAGGAGGATTGTGTTGAGGACACGGGTCCAAGTCGTCTGAACGGGCAGGACGGACATTACTTCTGTGAAGCGGAACCAGATTTGGATTAGGATCAGAAAGCTGAACCCGAACCCGGCGATAGCCCGGTAGAGGTCTACTGGGTCTGTAGGCTGTTTGCTGATTAGAATTATGGCGCCCATTGATAGAGCCAGGCCGAAGACGAGATCAGTGAGGGACTCGATTCGGGGCCGCGGGCGTTGTGTTGTGGGGGACGAGTCGACTCTTTCGGAACTGAAGTTCGTCTGCATCTCTCCCTCTGCCCAGAGCTCAAAGGATTGATTTTGCTAACTTGCTTTAACTCTCTAGGAGCGCATTCCGGGTCCAGGAGTAAGAAATGGGCATCACTCTGCTCCCCGATCTGACGCGTTCTGATTCGGTATTAACTCGGCAGGCGGGGCTGACCGAGAGGAATACACGGATTTTTCCGAAAAATCCTAGCATATCGTTAAGTGCGCACCGGAAGAGCGCTAGAACCGATTTATTTTGGTCGCTATCGAAAAAATGCCCAGATGGGTGCGAACAGCAGAAATTGTTCTAGGACTAGTGTCATTACTTGCAGGATTATTGGTCATAGCATATCCGGGTTTGGCATTCTTCACGCTGGTGGCTATACTCGCGGTGGGTCTGATTTTTCTGGGGTCACGAGATATTGTCCTGGGGGCAATGGGCACCTTCCTTCCCGGATGGCTACGCATTGTTGACATCGTCTTTGGAGTACTGGCGTTTGTTCTTTCCGTGATCGTACTCGCTTCGCCTGGCGTTGCCGTGGCGACCCTGGTCATTTTTCTCTATTTTGCCCTGTTTGTTCGTGGGATCGCGGCCCTGACGATGGCAGGAGCAGGTAAGATGTTCCCTACGAGATTGAGAGCGGGCTCGGGGATCGTTGGAGTATTGAGCATCCTTCTCGCGGTCATCTTTCTAGCCTTTCCTGCGTTGGCGATTGGTACGTTGATCTTTCTGTTGTCCATCGGACTGCTCTTCGTTGGGATAGAAGCCATAGCAGCAGGGGTAGTCGGGCGAGAGATCGTGCCCGTGATCGGGTCCGTTCAGAGCAAGATCTGATCACCGCATCTCAATCAAATCTCGAATTGTAAACCCGAGAGGACTTTCTCACATTGTTCCTGCAGGGCTCGTCCGTTGCCTATCGGACTCTTGTGTGGGGTCGAGTATGTTTCGTTTGAATCTTGAAAAGAATCGAGCCAGTAGTATTCCATAGGCCAAGTAGGCTGCTAGTCCGATTATTACTGAGATGGTGTCGTATAGGAGGCCAAACTCGGAGCCGAAACTGGGCAGGCTGAGAAATATCCAGAGGATCATACCGAAAACGATTCCACGGGTCCGAAGACTGCGACTCTTCAGGTAACGATCATGTACTCTCGCGAAGACTAGTCCTAGAATAGCGCCGCCGATGACTCCAGAAAGAAACACGTCTACGGCTAGAACGTAAATTGTGGTAGCTGCCAGACTTTCAATCGCGCTCGTGGGCGCTAACGGGGTCCCTTCGAAAGTCGTCCCGATAACGTCGTAGTTCTGAGCAAGTAGAAAATTCCCGAAAGCTGCGATACTTCCAGAGATTATTCCGGCAGCGATGCCTGCTCTCGCCGCTTCGAATGCTGCAATGATCAGAATTATTCCGATCGCTGCCAGTACCAGACCCGGTGTGATGCTGTTTACTGCAAAGAAGATTGCTGATAGTCCGGCTAGATTTATTCCAATGTAGATGAACCGTTCATTCCAGCTCGTATGCGTCACGTCCTTCATCAGAATTTTCCTGTACCTGACGAGGGTGCTTGCGAGAATGATGAAGCCTATCACCCCGACGAAGAAATCCGTAGTTAGACTCGACTGATAATCGCCGAATGTCAAGAGTAGTCCCACTTCGTCTCCGATGAGGCCCGCGCCGAGACCGAAGACTATCGCGTATGTTCTGAGTAGTCTTGGCCTGTTGAAGGCTATGCCGAGCCAGCCTGCAAGCGTAATCATTCCCAGTCCGTACCAGAAATGGTGAAAGTGGATACTCCCTTGCGCGACGACCACGGTTGGGTTCAGAACTGCGAAAACGCGGGCTCCAAAGAAGGCCGTCATGAAAGCAAGAGTTCCTAGAAAGGAGAGGCCGCGGCGGTTGATGCTCAACGGAGCAAATATCGACAACTGCCTTCTTACGAAGCCCATCGTCGTCCCATAGGCCTCGTCTTTAGCGAGTTATTTAGTAGAAGCTTAGATTTTCGGAAATTCCCTCGGCTCGTGGAAGCGAGGTTTCCTAGCCAGCCGCACCCGGACCCGGCTTGGACATTAAGAAATCTATTCTGATCACAGCTTTTCTACGACGATGTTTCCGCACTCTCTGCAGAGAAAGCATCGCCCGCCCCATCGGAAGGTTATCTCGTGAGTCGTGACCCTGCTGCACGTCCAGCACCAGACCTGTAACAGCCGGGCATAGAAGTCGGGATTCTTCTGCAAAGGCAGAGAAGTCGAATAGCATAATTAGCTATCTTGAGGAGAGCCGAGTGAAAGAGACGGTTGAGTCTCTAGGGGTGAACGGCTATTCATTGGAGAATTCGTTGCAAGTCCTACTAGACGTTCTCTCTAGAATAGATCTACTCTGCTAGTAGAACACCTTTGCTCCGTAGAATAATCCTACAATGCCTACATCGATGATACTTATCGTTCCGCTCCCAGTCAGGTCCGCTGCTGGCGTGTATCTTGTACTGCCAGGTGAAGACCCGTACGCTAAAGCTACTACTGAGAAGTCGACGAGACCCACAGTACCAGCACCGGTTATGGCGAGTTGTCGAGTTACCATGACTGAAGCAGACCAGACGCCACTAAAGAGACTGAGTGTTACGTCTGCCGAGAGAGGATACTGACCCGCAGCCACATTCAACAGGAACCTAGCATGATTATTGGCAACCTGAACGTTTGTAATGGTGTAGGTCTTCGAGAACAGTACTGTGCCACTGCTGCTGTTCGTGGCCATGACAGAGACGGTTCCTGAAACGGCTCCTGAGTTGATTGTCAGGCTACCACTCGTTGTCACGGTAATCCCTAGAAAGGTCACATTGCTACTAACAGGCGGATCAGTGCTTGTCACGGTCACAGTTGCCATTGTGGAGTGTGAGTCTGTTCCGTCATAGTAACAGCCGCTACAGACGAACGTTCCCGTGATGGTCGCGGAGTAGGTTCCTGGAGCTGTCGCGGCGAATTGGCATGAAACTGTCGATGTGCCGCCGGCGGACAGGGCGACGCTTGAGGGGCATGACGCCGTGAGTCCAGATGGGGCTGCTACCGAGAGGCTCACAGGTCCGGACAGGCTGGAGAGGCTGGTCAAACTGACGGTGCTATTCCCGGATGAACCGGCAGTGAATGAGACAGAGGACGCGGAGATGCTGTAGTCCATCACGATGACTGGTAGAATGATCGAATAGCTCAAGGAGCCGCTGGTCCCTGATATCGTAACTGTGTAGGACCCCGCGGGACCGTAAGCGCCACACGTTGGGTACTGGTATGCTGAACCACCGGATGGGACGTACACGGTCGCTGTGTTGGTCAGTGTGTAAGTGAACCAGCAAGCGACAGCCGTAGAGGAAGGAGTTGCCACAAGGTTCACGTTACCAGAAAAGCCATTCACACTGTCAACATCAATGATAGTCTGCCTCTCAGAGGCTAGAGGAATGGCCTGGGAAGTCGGGTTCTCAGAGATCGTAAACTCAGAGGATGAGACCGACAGAGTTACTGTTGTAGAATGGTTGAGACTTCCGCTGGTTCCTGAGATCGTGATTGTGTAGGTCACGGTCGCGATTGTGGATGCTGTCGATAGGGTCAAGGTGGAGGTCCCAGTTCCGCCGGACGCGAGACTCACGCTCGTTGGGTTCAACGAGGCAGATGGTCCGCTCGGCGAGACTGTGGCCACGAGTTTCACTGTGTTGGCGAATCCTGCCAGACTCGTCAGGCTGATAGTGGATGTTGCTGAGGACCCAGGTGTTACGGCCAGACCATTGGGATTCGCTGAGATGAAAAAGTCGGGCTGTGAAGGCTGCGAGACCCTTACCGAGACTGTCACTGAGTGCGAGTCAGTACCGTCGTAGTAGCAGCCGCTGCAGACAAAGCTTCCTGTTATTGTGACGTTGTAGCTTCCTGGAATGGTGGAGCTGTATGAACATGAGACTGTCGTTGTGCTCCCAGATGCGAGGTTCACACTAGATGGACATGAGACTGTGACCGCCGAGGATGTGGAGACGCTAAGACTTACGGGCCCCGAGAGACCTGCGAGGCTAGCTAAGCTGAGGGCACCGTTTCCGGAAGGAGCTGTGAACGTGACGGATGATCCGGAGATGCTGAAGTCCAGGATCGTGACCGGGAGAGTGATTGAGTGACTGAGCAATCCGCTGGTTGCGGAGAACGTCACGCTGTAGCTTCCTGCCGAACCATAGGCTCCACAAGTTGGATACTGGTATGCTGAACCGTTGGGCGGGATGTAGAGAGTCGCGGTGCTGGTCAGAGTGTAGGTGAACCAGCAGGCTATCGCATTAGACGATGGCGTCGCCACTAGATTCACGTTGCCGGAAAACCCGTTGACACTGTCGAGGTCAAGGACGGTCTGCTGTTCTGAACCGAGGGGAATCGCCTGGGAGGTCGGACTCTCGGAGATCGTAAAGTCCTGGTTGACAACGTTCACAGTTACTATGATCGAGTGTGTTCGGGATCCGCTGGTGCCTGTTACAGTAACATTGTAGGGGCCTACGGGCGTTGAGCTCATCGTAGTAATCGTCAGTACGGATGTCGCTGTGCCTCCGGACGCCAAATTGACACTCACCGGATTGATTGAAGCTGTAAGACCCGCCGGGGCTGATGGCGAGAGAGAGACGCTGCCAGAGAAGCTGTTGAAACTAGTTGATGTGAGTGTTGAACTGGTTGACGAGCCGGTCATGATTGTTAGACTGGATGGACTGGCTGAGATGTAGAAGTCTGGGACTGAAGGTCCGATCACCGTCACGCTGGTCGATATGGAGTTCGAGTCTATCCCATCGTAGTAGCAATCGATGCAGACGAAAGCGCCAGTTACTGTGAAACTGTAAGTGCCCGCTGTAGGAGAATACAGAGAGCAGGTTACAGTTGAAGGATTATTCGCGGTTAGGATTACGCTTTCCGGGCATGAAGATAGGAGAGATGGCGGGGAGGTTTCTGTGAGATCTATTTTGCCTGAGAAGCCAGAGAGACTTGTCACGTTGATGGACTCAGTTTTGGAAGTGCCAGCATTGAGGGATATTGAGGAAGGACCCGACATCGTGAAGTCTGTGATAGTTATGTTGAGAAGGAGTGTGTGACTTAGGGAGCCGCTGATCCCCGTAATCTTGACACTGTAGGCTCCAGCTGGACGGGCGGCACTGCATGTTAGATATTGATATGCAGGCCCGTAAGAGGGAGGATAGTACGAGTAGTAGCGTACAACCGGAACTGCAACTGTCACCGTGTTCGTCATGGTAGTGAACCAGCAGTGAAGGGCAGTCGAGGAGGGTGTTGCGACCAGCGTTACATTGCCGGAAAACCCGTTAATGCTCGTCACCGTAACCGTGGTCTGTCTCTCTGACCCAACCGGAATCGCAATGGAGCCGGCGCTCTCGGTGATGGAAAAGTCGGCCGTCCCTGAATTGACAATGACCGTCAGGGTTGTGGACGCATCCACGGTGCCACCTGTTGCGCTGACGGTAACGTAGTTCCCACCATTTGGCGTCGAGGCTTGGCTGATTATAGAGAGAGTTGCATTTGTCGAGCTCCCACCTGACAATGTGACCGTTGATGGTATGATCTGAGCAGAGAGCCCCCCGTACTCTACAGTTACAGAGAGGTTTACCGTTCCCGAGAAATTTGCCTGGCTTTGAAGCCGGATCGTGGAGTTGGCAGATTGGCCGGCCACGAGGGCGATTGCGGAAGGATTAGTGGATATGGTGAAGTACGGGTATGTTGGGGATGGCGGCGGCTGCGAGGGAGAATTGTTTGCTTGCATCCAGTCGAAATTGTTGTTTGTCTCCCACGAGGCCAGAGCCTGGATATTGATTAGATTGGTGTTTCCTGGAGTCGTATCCGGCTCGGTGTATGACCCGACGAGATAACCGTCAAAGTATCCGTAAAGCGTTCCGCGGATCATGTCCAACTGGAGGACATGCCAAACGTTGAGCTGCTTAGCATAACTGGCAAAACTGGCTACGTTATGGCCATCCATGCCGATCCAGAACTTTCCGTAGTAGCCGTCCGCCATCCAGTCGTAAGAGTGCCCGACAGTACCAACAGCGACTTGCAATGACCCCACGTAGCCGGACACGTTTCCAGAGCTTCCAATCCACTCAACGCGCGTGGAAGCGCTCCAGTCAGAAACATTGGCGGGTATGTTGCTATAGCCCGCTCCCGCACCGACATGGCCATCGTTCAAGAGTGTAAGTATCGAGTTACCCACGGTGTAGTAGGGCGCAGGCGCGATTGACTCTGTAGTCCAACCTGCGGCCTGGAGCTGACTGATCGATCCGTAGTTGAAATCGTCACGGAAGGTCCAGGGCGAAGAACCTGTTGCTTTGGCTGGGGGAATACTCAGGTTGGGAATTGCTACTAGGGCCGCGAGAATAATCAAAAGGATAGGAGGGAGCTTCAGGCTCAAGATTCTCTCATCCCTCCAAGAGCGGACTTGAAGGAACTCTTTGGATTCCCTTAAGAATCCTGAGTGGCTCCAAGATATCTCACAATAAGGAGCGAGCCTCATCGTTAGGGATTAAAGCTTATCTCTCATCCAGGCGACGCGGGATATCTCGAGACATAGAAATCTGGAAAAAAGTCCATTCCGCTCTCACTTTGACCTGAAATTGCTTCTACATGAAAAGTCGCCTCGAAATCCAGCCGTCCGGGATGGACTGTGAGCGATGAAAGCTTAAGGGTCAGATAGCCGCAACTCGCCAGGCGAGAGCATTGTCTGAATCCACTTCTCAAACTAGCCTTGCCGTGAAGTGTCAGAGCTGCAACACGGCTATGGCTGACATGGGCGACATCCCATTCCGGACCGGAGGAACCAGCGGAGCCGCTCACCTCCTTTTTGGAAACTGGGCGGAGCTTGGAGAAGATGTCCTCCACCTGGACGCGTTCCTCTGTCAGAACTGTGGAAGGGTTCAGCTCTTCGCAGACTCGCAGACCAGAGATTCACTCAACCGCTGAGTATCGTCGGTTGGGGCCTAGCCCGCAGCCTCGAACGGTCTTGATAGTGACAATATCACCTACTCGACCTGAGTTTGGCTAACCCCAGAACGAATGTCGCGCAGAAGATTCCTAGAAAAACACCTCCGATGACATCACTGGGGAAGTGTAGCCCGAGAATGATCATCGAGACGCCGGTGGCACCTGCGAGCAGAACGAAGGGAATACGCCAGGAAGGATATCGAGACCATATCACTGTGGCGACTGTAAACGCGTTTGTTGTATGTCCTGAAGGGAATCCGGGATTTGTGGGGATTTCACCGCGGGGTGTTATTCCGAGCGAAGGTACCTGAGATGGTCTTGGAAGGTTGAAAGCCGCTTTCAAGATGTCCGTTAGAGCCATTGCGGAAACCATCGCCACAGCCAGTATCAATGAGCTTGTCCATTCATTGCTGTCCCTGCGGAAGACGTAGAGCCAGAAGACCAGCGGGACCCAGATGATATCGCCTAACGTTGCTATCCCGAAGATTAGAGGGACAAAGATGTCACTAGATATGGAATGGTAGAAGGCAAGGGCGAAGTATGTGTCTACTGGAGTTCCGAGTATTCGCAGACCGAGCAGTGCAAGGACGAACCCTATAATGCAGATCATGACGGTCCGGTGTGAGGCTCTCAGGCTCTTGGCCCACGATCTCAGGTCGAGCCCTGCCCTTCCTAGTAGAGACATCAAAAGGGGCCTCGTTGATCAGTTGCTATTATGTGAATGGACTGGTACACGCTCGACGGCCTGACTATTATCGTCGTCTTAGAATTGACTCGGAACCAGAATCCAATCCGAGCAAAGCTCTCGCAAAGAATCAGAGACATATCCGAGTCGGAATAGCAAGCGACCCAGAATTAGAAGCGGCTTCACTATTTGTGACCTTACGGGCAGTAACCAAACCTTAGCCTCTCTGAGGAACTTCGACAGGTCAGCGACTTTTGTCTTGAGACTTGCGCTTCTTCCGCTTGTACCGTTTGCCCAGCTCGGCCAATTCACTATACCAAGGACGCTCCGTATACAAGCCCAGAATGCCTCCACCTTCCGGATTGGGAAATGTGATGGGCCGTTTCTCCCACTTCCGCTGATTCTTCCTTTGGTTCTGCAAGATATAGGCCACGATGAGGAAAGCCAATAGTCCTATAGTCGTAAGGATAGGCCAGCCGCTCTCCACATTGATGTTGTAAACGAGACCAAGGAAACCAGCTGCAAAAACGGCTAGGAAGAGTGACGCGATGAGATCGCCTACCGCGACCCGCAAACGCCCTTCATCCAATCCCTATTACGGCTTCGGTCGATAAAGAACCTTCCGGATTTACATGTGAAGATAAGGGACGACCTATTCAGCCCTAATGCTGTTCTGTGGACGTGGTCCATGAGCCCTGGTTGATAGCTGGACCCTGAAGGTGTAGAACCACAAATCCAGTATTCAGCGCTATGGTCATAGATCCGGCTGAGGTCAGATTGATTCGCCATTCGATGTCCCAGTAAATTGCGTTCGAGGGTCTGTCGAGCTGCCAAATTGCTGATTTAGTCGAGGCTATCGGCCCGGACTGGCTGGTGTAGTCTGAGTAGAATTGGCCCGTGAGATTGCAGATCCCAGTACAGGTCAGTGTCGCACTCGTAACGCTGGGATCCTGCAAGTTACGCGAGGTGCTACTGGTTCCAAGAATGTTCGGCGTGTAGAATAGGAAAGCAACTATTCCTCCAACTAGAACCAGGACAAATAGGACGACGGCGGCTACGACACTAATCGGAGTGTGGCTGTCCTCGTGTTGTTGATAGGGGTAAGGAGGAGCGGCCATAACCGGAAAACGAGTCATCCGGCTAATAAGCAAGGATAAAGCGACTATCTCCGACCTTCGACGGCTCTTCGAAGTATGCTGATCAGGGTCTATGTGACTACGAACGCGAAACAACGGCGCGTAGTCAGGGTCAGTGAGGACTATCTTGAAGTCTGGGTCGACGAGACAGCGGTGGGTGGCCGAGCGAATAAGAGACTCGTGGAGATTCTGGCCGAACACTTCAAGGTCTCAAAATCGAGAATCATCATCCTAAGAGGAACAAGATCAAGAGACAAGTTCGTCCAAGTAATTCTCGAACATACTCCAGGCTTGCCGTCGCGTGGATAGTGGATTTCTCATCGGCGCTGGTTTATTTCTGTCTCCCGAAATGATATTCATGAAGGCTCGAATCTCTTTTGGCCGGAAACGAACTCGGTCTGGATTTTGATAATCGTTTTCCAGCTGTCCCTGACGAGGGAGCTAAGGAACGAACTGAGAAAGCGGCCGACAAGCGGGCACAACCACCTCTCCCGATCTTCTCGATCCTCGACTCGATAGACTTCTCGGAACATTTCCTAATCATCGGCGACGTCGGAACGGGAAAGAGCACTGTAACTCCAATTCACGAATTCGAATTGTCCAAGGGGAGGAGGGAGATCGTCATCCGCGAGCCATCGAGGGCTGCGTGCAACGCTCTCTACTATTCACTCCAAGCGCTCTATCCAGAACTCGAAACTGAGCTTGCAGTCATTACGAAGGACACTCAGATCAATGTTGGTGGCAGGATCAAGATAGTCACTGACGGAGTCCTGCTGAGAATGCTGGCCGAGAACTCGATCGCTTACTCTTCAATCTACTTTGACGAGAGCCACCAGATGTCTTCCCAGCTTGAACTGTGCATGTCGCTTGCGAAGAAGGAGGAAGACACTGCAAAGAATCTGTTCCGGGTCATGAGCGCCACCATCGACCCGAAAGAATTCCTTTCCTTCCTAGGCATTTCAAACCTCTACCGGATGAGCGGGCGCAGATACCCCGTCAAGCTCGAAGTGGAGCTCGTCAACGATCTTAATGCAATGTTCAGGATTCTAGACCGATATCTCTACTCGCAGCCCCGCGACGAGTCCTGGCTAGTCTTTCTCCCAACCAGGCGCCTGGTCGAAAAATACGCCGACAGCTATCGGGGCGTCTATATCCACGGAGGCCTTGAAGGCTCCGAAGTCAACAAGATACAGCGCCGAGCCGAGACCGACAAGAATCTGAGAATCTTCGCAACAAACGTAATCGCCAGCTCAGTCAACATCTACGTTGACAACGTGTTGATTTTTGATGACGTGATCGACAGCAAGGACAACCTAGGCCAAAAGACACTCCACTACACGAGTATAGACAACAATACTCTGCTGCAGATGATGGGCAGAATCGGCCGGTTCAAACCAGGCCGGGCGGTCATCCTGACTGACTCGCCGCTTCCAAAGAAGATCGATCCGATACCAGTGCGCAAAGCTCTCGAAACAGAGACCCCGTTTGATTTAGTACTACTGATGTCCAAGTACGGCCTCAAACTCTCAGAACTAGAATTCATGTCAAAAGTCGACCACCGCGAGGTCGCCTTCGCAGAAAACTGGCTGGTTGAGATCGGCGCGATCGACGGGCGCACTCGCAAAACCACTTGGAAGGGACTTTTGATGAGCGAGATCCCCTACGAGCCAGACTTTGCACATATGATCGCCAGCGCCCTAATCTCCCAAGACTACGACATCGCAGGATTCCTCCTAGCCAGCGGCTCTTTCGGCGACTCGCTAAACCACGCCTACAAATCAGACGCGGAAGGCAACGCCCGCCGCTTCCTTTACGGCTTCGACAGAACAAACGAACTCAACATCAAAGCACACCTCCTCAAAAGCTACGCAGAAGACAACAACGGCTCATTCATCTCAAAGATGGAGGCAAATGGTCTCTTCCCCGCATATGTTGAGGAAGCGTGGAAGAACCATGAAGCAGCTAGAGAAGCGCTCAACGACCTGCTCCGCGAGTCAAAGAAGCAACCTATACCAAAGGAAGTCGTGGTAGACGCTGATGTTAGTAAGCTGAAGCTATACCTTGAAAAATGCTTGTCGTTCGAAAGATTCGGCCCACACGAGAGAAAAGGCCACGAATTCAAGGAAATGAGCATCGAAGGACACTTCTATGCAAGAACTCTGACGATAAACTACAAGCGCATATTGTTCGACATAGTTGCGTTAGATTCTCCGGGCAAACGTCGCCATCAAACTAGGCGAAGAAAGGTCGGAATTAGCTGGCGAGACTGAGAAATGCCTACGTAGCCTGGATGTCGAGAGACCGAAAGAACTTTGAAGCAGGGCAAGTCCCCTCAATCCGCTATGACCGAAAAGAAGAAGGAAGACGAAAAGAACTCCGCCAAATTGTTACCATTCGTTGAGCCTCAACTATTCGTTGCCGTCGAAGAGGCGAATCGCAGACTCAAAGAGATAATGAAGGTTACGCGCCCGACAGAAAGGTTGTACAAGTCTATCCAAAGAATAACAGAAGTCAACGAAATGATGCTGAGGCGTCAAGACCAGTTGACGAAGCTGTTCGAACCATCCGATAATGTAAGGAAGTATATTGAAAGAATCAAGCAACTAGTCGAGCAGATCACTCGAACAAAGCTGACTGAGTTATCCGCAATATCGAGAACCATCATCCCCCAACTTGAGATCGAAGTCTCCGGCTATGTCGAGACATTTGAACGAGCACTAGCAGAGAAAGAGAAAGAGATAGAGGCTCTAAAGGCAGAGCTTGAAGCGCTGAAGTCGAAAACGAAGAATTAGCATGTAGTTTGATAGGGAGGGACTTATCCTTCCCAATGCAGGAATGAGGCTCGACATCGAACTGTTGCCGGTGAGAGCACCGGAACTACCTATGTAGCCGCGTGGCGACGTGAAGTTGGTGTAGTTGAGATGTGGCAGTACTACGATGCTGACGGTCACGAGGAATCTGTCAAAGAGCACTATCAGAGCGCCTCCTACTAGAGCTAGTATCGAAGGAATGTTCGGGTACTCGACGGCTGTTTTCGACGATATTCTTGATCTCTCTCCTCCAGCCCTACCGTGTGTCGAACATGGCGGAAATACGTTGGGTGAAACGATCTTGATACAACCACCCATATAGCCGGACGATCAGAGAAATCCGCTCCAGCCGGTCTACTATGTGACTTAGAACACTGTTCCAGAACTCACTTCACAGAAATGCTTTGGAAAGTGTCTCGGAGGCCTGGAACATGGCGATGACGGTGCGCTTAGTGCCCAGCAGAATCAAAGGCAATTCGAATATTAGCATGGCGCACGATGCAGTAGGAGGCCCCAGAGAGACGCTTGATCTT